>Ga0137381_10000990_pt1 | contig 18709 bp, 10 predicted proteins | sample SagtaG_16_FD_104808 | JGI IMG/M metagenome (GOLD analysis project Ga0137381, IMG submission 104808) | Vadose zone soil microbial communities from Sagehorn Ranch, Mendocino, California, USA - Sage2_L_115_16 metaG | ecosystem: Environmental > Terrestrial > Soil > Vadose zone | place: USA... | reverse complement strand
CCGTTCAACTGAGGCGCTCCACAGGAAGGGGTTGTCCATGTAATCGTTGATCGCACGAATCCATTCCTGGCAAACCAGGCAGAGCGCTTGCATCTGGCTCTTTTCATCGCCGCAAAAAATCAGCCCTTTCTCAGGTGGATTCAGGTACAGGCCGCGGATTTCACCGCGATCCTTGATAGTCAACTGGCCGCCCTGAGCAGCAAGACCACAATGCCAGCATTCAGGTCATGATGTTGAGCCCGGCTTTCTGCCATCGCTTGAATCTCAACTCGCCGACAGATGCTAATATCGGGACGCTTTGCTGAGCTCGGCAGCTCTTTGTTCTTCTTGGTTGGCTCTTGGAATCTGGCCGGTGCGTCGGTAAATTGCGGCCATGCGGCGGTGTGGCTCAGGATCACTTTGTGCGAGTGAAGCGGCTTCCTGGAGGTAGCGGAGCGCGTCCGCGTCGAGAGAACTTTGCTGCGACCTCTGCGCCAATTCCAACGCGGACTGGTAAAGTAGCGCCGTCGTGCCTGCATCCTGCGGATTCAGTTGATGCGCGTGATGCAGGGCTGCATACGCTGCTGGCGTTTCGCCGAGATTGAATAAAACCACCCCGTACAGGGCGTTCAGCGGAAAAAGATCGGGCCATCGCTGTACCGCCGTTTGCAGAGGGCCGCGAGCATCCGCAAAACGCTTCAACTGGTAGTAAGTGAACGCCAGGTTATACTGTGTTTGCGGAGATTGCGGGGCCAGTTCCGCCGCCCTTTCGAGCGGCTTTAGGGCCTTTTCCAGCTGGCCGTGCTGCCCGTAGAGAATGCCCAGGGCCGTCAGCAATTCCCCGTTGTTCCGATCATAGAGCTGTTCGCAGGAAGACGCCTGATCACTTGGTCCTCGGTCCAATTCCTGCCCGCAGGCCCATTTCAGCTGGCTCAGCTTATCGCTTTGCGTTTTCATCTCTTTCGAGCGGTCGAAAGCCTGCCTAGCCTCCTGGTCGCGACCTTGCTTGCGATAGAGCTTCGCCAGTTCGTACTCCGCTCGGGACTCGTCAGGATTCAATTCGATCGCTTTCTTGAGCCACTTCTCTGCATCCTGGTCAGAACCGAGCTTCAGGTAGGCCAGGCCAAGATAGAAGGGAGTATCGGGAAAGGGCGGAAGAGAGTTTGCCTTCCCCAGATTCTCTAGCGCCTTTTTGTAGTTATGTTCGTCGAGATCCAGTCTGCCAAGGTAGTACAGGACGCCCAGTCGGTCGCCTTGCGCATGGTGGACCGCTTCAAATTCGCTGCGCGCTTCGGCGGTCTTGCGCTGTTCGAAGAGAGCGACCGCCAAAGGGAACTGCGCACGCATCACCAGGCTGGAGTCCATCGCCAGGGCCGCGCGGAATTCCTTCTCAGCTTCTTCGTATCTTTCCTGCCGTAGCGCCTCGTATCCGTTCCCCAGATGCATTTCGAGTGAATCTGTCGTGGGCGCTTTCTTAGAATCATTGCCCTGGCTGGAGGCTTGCGGGCAGACGATTTGTCCCACGGACAGGAACAGCGCCAACGGAATTTGCCATCGCCATGTTCGCCAAATGGTCATTTATTTTTCGCTGCCACTGCAATTTCTTGCCAGATTACCACAGGCTGGTTTCGCCTTTCGGCCTCTCCGGCGGCACTTCTGCGGCTTCCCCGGAGGCAAACTTGACGACCCTAGACCCTGATGCTACAGTGCCGTTGCCACAGACCAACGCCAGGGAGTGATTGTCTGAGCAGGTCGCGCAGGAAAGCTCAGCCGGTTCTGAGCCGCCGCCAATTCCTACAATATTGTCAGGGAGCGTCGTTCGCCCTTCTGCCCGCGGGCTTTCTTCGCCCCACGCTCCATTCTGTCTTTTCGCAAGCAAAATCTGTCCTGCCAGACGGATTACAGCTTCATCCGCAATACCGGTTGAAACGAGGAATCGAAGCGGTCTTGCGCAAGGTGCCGGCCGGGTTCGATGAATTCGTTACGGAGAAATATCAGGACCAGATCTCGGCGATCCTTTCGCAGTGGAGTGCCGAACTGCTGCAGTCTCCTCAAGACACAACGGCGCTCGAGCGCGTGATGGCTCGCAGTTTTACGGCAGGTTCCCTGAAGTCGAGCCAATCGCGGATCGTGAACGAGACCGCCCCGCTCAAAGTCTGGAAAGTTCAATATCCCCAGGAGGCGAATTCCGGAAAGGAAGTATTCCTTTCCGAACTGCGCGAATGGCTCAGTGCGTTTTCAAAACTTCTAACTGCCGAGTTCCAGGTGGTTGGCATCCAAACAAAATCCGAGCCGCCTCGAACGTCAGCCAATTCCATCCGGCTCCAAACAATGGTTCGCTTTGAGTTGCTCGGCACGGGTGCCGGTTTTCACCGCGAGCAACGCGTTGGTCATTGGCAACTTGACTGGGAGTCGAATCCTTCCAACGAATTGCGGCTCGAAACATTTCAGTTCCTGGACGGAGCCCGCAGCCAATCGTCAACTCCTGTTTTCCTCGACTTAGCTTCGCGAGTTTTCGGACGAAACCGTTCTTTCGCAAACCAATTGGTTCCCGGCACAGACCATTGGCGCACCCTACTCGATGGTGCGAGCGGCATCGATATCTACGGGCACAATGGAGTTTCCGCAGGGGATATCGATCGCGACGGTCTCGATGACCTTTACGTTTGCCAGCCTGCCGGGCTGCCAAACCTTCTTTTTCGCAATCTCGGTGACGGCACATTCGAGGACATCACGGAGTCCTCGGGCGTCGGTGTACTGGAAAACACGGCCTGCGCGCTGTTCGCGGACATTGACAACGATGGCCGCCAGGACCTGATTGTTGTGTGCACCACCGGTCCGCTGCTTTTTCTCAATCAGGGCGATGGAAAATTTCGCTTGAAACCCGGCGCTTTCCATTTTGCCAATCCTCCGCAGGGCACCTTCACCGGAGCAGCTATGGCTGATTATGACCGCGACGGCTGGCTGGACATTTATTTTTGTCTCTACACTTACTCCCAGGGCACCGATCAATACCGCTATCCCATGCCGTACTTCGATGCGGAGAACGGCCCGCCCAATTTTCTACTGCGCAATAACCGCGACGCCACCTTTGATGACATCACGCAACAGGCTGGCCTCAACATCAATAACACGCGCTTCAGCTTCTGCTGTGCTTGGGGGGATTACAACGGCGACCTCTGGCCCGACCTGTACGTTGTGAACGATTTTGGGCGCAACAATCTCTACCGCAACAACGGCGACGGCACTTTTGCCGGTGTGGCCCGCGAAACCGGCGTTGAGGACGTCGGCGCCGGCATGAGCGCAGCATGGTTCGACTTCGACGATGATGGCCGGGACGACCTCTACGTTGCGGACATGTGGACCGCCGCCGGCATGCGCATTTCCATGCAGGAAAACTTTCAGCAACGCGGGAACGCGGAAACGCGCGCTTTGTATCAAAAGCACTCTATGGGCAGTTCTCTTTTTCGGAACTGCGGTGAAAAGTTTGAAGACGAGAGCGCCCGGTCAGGGACGGCCATGGGCCGCTGGTCCTGGATGAGCGATTCCTGGGACTTCAATCACGATGGCTACCCCGACCTGTATATCGCGAACGGAATGATTTCCGGAACATCCCGCGACGATCTCAACAGCTTTTTCTGGCGGCAGGTGGTGGCCAACTCGCGGAATGACCCCAGACCGAGCCACGAGTATGAGCAAGGCTGGAACGCCATCAATGAATTGATCCGCTCCGACCACACCTGGAGCGGCTTCGAGCGAAATGTCTTCTACTTGAACAATCGCGACGGAACCTTTTCCGACGTTTCTGGCATTGTTGGGCTGGATTGCATCGAAGACGGCCGCACATTCGCGCTGGGCGATTTCGATCAGGACGGACGGTTGGAAGTCGTACTCAAGAATCGTAACAGCCCGCAATTGCGATATTTCAAAAACGCGATTGCCGATTTGCCCCCCGCGATTTCCTTCCGTCTTACAGGGAAAAAGAGCAATCGTGACGCGGTGGGAGCCAGGATCACGGTGGAGACCTCCTCTGGCCGACAGTGTCGGACTTTACGGATCGGATCGGGCTTCCTCGCTCAACATACGAAGGAACTGTTTTTCGGCCTGGGCTATGAAAAATCGGCGGTTCAAGCTGTGATTCAATGGCCGAGTGGATTGCACCAAAGGCTCCGCGATTTGCCGCTAAATCACCGGATTTGGGTCGAAGAAGGATCATCGCCTTCGCGCATGGAACCTTTCCGGCAATTTTCGGTTCCCGCCGGCAGAGAGATTACCCCCGTGATTGATGCCGCAGAGCGATTACCTAAAACCGTCGAAACATGGCTGATCGTTCCGGTTCCCGCTCCTGATTTTTCGCTTCCCGGTCCGTCCGGGCGTGTTGAAACTCTTTCCGACCGGCGAGGGAAGCCTGTTCTGCTTCATTTCTGGTCTGATTCGGTTGCAAATTCCCGAGAGTACCTGGGTAAATTCGACCAAGTTCAGGAAAAGTGGGTGCGCGCGGGGCTGCAATTCCTTGCCATCCTGGTGAGCACCGACGACCATGGCAAGGAAGGTGGCGAGAAGGATATTTCCCGCGGTTACTCTTTCCCGGTCGCAGCTTCCTCGTCCGACGTCGTTGCCGCCTACAACCTCCTCTATCGCCAACTTTTTGATCGCCACCGCGATATGAGTGTGCCGATATCTTTTCTCCTCGACCCAGGCGGAAACGTGGTGAAAATTTATCAAGGGCCGCCGGCAATCGACCGCTTCGAGGCGGACATCGGGAACATTCCCCAAACCGATGCGGAGCGTCTGGCTAAGGCGCTTCCGTTTCCCGGATGGGCCGAATCGTATGACTTCGGCCGAAACTACCTGTCCCTTGGTTTCGTCTTCTTCGAGCGAGGGTATTACGAGCAGTCGGAAGCCTTTTTTCAACAAGCGGTGAAGAATGATCCGGCCAGCGCGGAAGCACTCTACGGTCTTGGCAGCGCATTTCTGCAACAAAACAAATCGAAGGAGGCTGGAGATTGCTTCGAGAAAGCGCTGCACCTGCACGCCCGCTATCCAGGCACGTTGCCGAACGCGTGGAACAATCTGGGCATCCTTGCAGCTCGCGAACGTAACACCGCTGCCGCGATTCAACATTTTCAGCATGCGCTTCAGATCGATCCCCAGCATGCCATCGCCTTGCTCAACCTCGGCAACGCGTATCGGCAAGCAAAGGACTGGCCCGAGGCCGAACGTGCGCTCGAGCAAGCGCTTACTCTGAATCCGGATGACCCCGAGGCCAATTACAGCCTCGGAATGGTCTATGCTCAAAAGAACGACACGGACCATGCCTACGAGTACCTGCAAAAAGCGCTGGCAGCTCGGCCTGCTTATCCCGAAGCATTGAACAACCTGGGGATTCTCTATCTCCGTACGCGGCGCACTGCAGAAGCCATTCGCAGCTTCGAAGAATCTATTCGCATAGCGCCTGCGTATGACCAATCGTATTTGAATCTGGCGAGCGTCTATGTCATCGTGGGCGACCGCGAAAAAGCCAAGGCAATTCTTCAGCAACTCCTCACGCAGCATCCCTACCACACCCAGGCAAAAGCACAGTTGAAACAACTGGAGCCTTAACTCCTCCCACCGCTCGCAATGTTTACCGGGATGAGCCTCTATTCACCGTCGCCGGCGTCACTGACACGTCCACTCTCGGCGCGCCCGGGTCCGATCGCGGGTCAAAGCGCGCCTTCGCAAGCGCCCGCATTCGCACCGGCTCCCCGCTGACATCGCCGCCCAAAAAGAGCGACAAAACTCCAGCGGGTTGGCGCGATAGAGTGTTGCTTGGTCAGGATCGGTCAGGCCTAGAATGTCAGTTTAAGCCCGAATTGCACCAGTCGTGGGTTGTTCACCGTCGACGGATACCTTCCGAAATGAGAGAGAGCATGGATGTCCGCGCCTGTCCCGCCTCCGAAGGCGGAGGGGGTGTCAAATTGCGCATGGTTGAAGAGATTGAAGATCTCTGCTCGGAAATCCAGTCCCATGTTTTCCCAGGGCAGCGCGAAACGCTTGATCACCGAAAAGTCGGTGTTTACGAAGTTCGGACCAGAAATTGGAGCACGACTCGCGGTTCCTAGCTCGCCGAGCGGAGCGGTTGCGAAAGCACAGGGGTTAAAGTAGTACCCGGAGGACTTCCCTAGTGAACTCGGGGCTAAACCGCCACTCGAAACCAATACATGGCACATGGGATTGGGATTGGCAGCCACGATACCGGGTACGAACGGATTGGCGACCTTATTGGCACGCCCGGCGGGGGATGCCGTCCCAATATTAATCAACGACGCGCCCGATTGAGGGTTACTGTCGAGTATAAAGACTGGGAACCCTGACGTGATCTTCTCAATGGTGGTCAACTGCCAATTGCCCAGCAGAGCGTTGGTCAGGTCGTTCCCGCCGCTGCCATATTTCTTACCCTTTCCAAATGGCAAATCGTAAATCACGCTGGCGGTGAAGCTATTGTTTAAGTTGGTCTGGGAAAGGGCCCAATCGAGCTTTCCCCAATCCGGCAGGGGAAAGTCAGGGGCTCCGATGGGAGTGCTCAAGCCGTCGGAATACCCCGTGTCATACGCCCTGGAATACGTGTACCCGATCAATGCATAGAGCCCGTATTTCGAGCTCTTGGTTTCCGCTTTTATCTGAAGCCCATTGTAATGAGCTCTCCCGGAGTCGTTGATGCTGTATATGTTTGAAAACGGAAACAGAGTGTAAGGCGCAGGGAAATAGGCTCCGCCCGGACCGCAGCCCAAGGTATATCCCGGCACGGCGTTGGGCCCGCCGGCACAGGCAGTCGGCGCTCCCGTGTTAATGTTGTTTCCAAAGTTGAGAATACGACCCGCACGAGACCCGGCGTAGCCGGCGGTCAGCACGATTTGTCCTGGCAGTTGCCGCTCGACGTTTACGTTGAACTGTTGGACCATACCTATCTTCAGGTTGGTGGGCTCGGTGTTAAACGAGCCTCCGAAATTTAGGGGCGTGACTGGGGGTGTGACGATGGGAAACCCGTCCGAGATCCCTACCATCTGGCCTGTGCCGATATTGGGCGTCTGGCCGGACAGCGACGCACAATAGGCAGTCGCCGTGGCACAGCCTCCAAACGAAATGCCGAACGATTCGGCGGCGTAGGGGGGATTCTGCCACAGTCCCTGAGCGCCCATACTCCACGCGGAATCGTGGTAAATCGCATAACCTGCGCGCACCACCGTCTCACCGCTGCCAAACATTTTCCAGGCCAAGCCGATTCGCGGTTCGAGGGCGGAGTAGTCCATATTGATACCCGCACCCGCCCCGGAATTTTTGCAGGTTGCAATCGCTTGAAGGGCCGTGGTGCAACCCGGCGAAGGAATCAGCCACTGATAACTCGTGGCGGCTGGAATGAAATCCGCCATCCTGCCTTTCGCTTCGGAAATTGGCGTCGCCAACCCCCAAGCCAAGCCCAGGTTCACCGTTAGATTTTTGTTGACGCGCCAGTCATCCTGAACGAATGGACGAAAAAGCTTCCAGCGTCGCCCGGTAATATCGCCGTTCAGGTTTTGGTCGTGAATGCGAAGGCTGGACATCCCGAGCAGAAGATCGGCCATCGAACTCCCGGCAAAGGCAAACTTGTCGCTCGTCCAGGCGCCGCCGATGACCCAAAATCCGTCCTGAAATCCTTCGGCGCGCACATTCATCTGATTGATGCGGATTCCCATTCCAACCTTGACATCATGCTTGCCACGAGTCATGTCGAATGTGTCATTGATTGAAAAAATGTTTGTTCCGCCTTGGAACGGGGAATAGCCGCGATCGCCCAGGGACCAATAGCCGCCCCCGGCTATGTTTATCGAAGTCAACCCGCAACTGCTGCTTGAACACGTGTTGCTCGCAGAACACCCGAGGTTTGCACCAGGGATACCCAGCTTTGCCGACGCGCAGGTGCCCGTCCCTTGAGACGTGATGTAGTTGAAAATCCTGTTATACCCGAAGGTGAACTGGTTTACGGTTGTCGGTGTGAAGACGTGCGTCTCTCCGATGGCCGCGTTGCGGGCATGGTTGATAATGCCTTGATTGCTTCCGAAGGCGTTCGCTTCGGCAAAGAACGCCGTTGCGCCACCTGGCACGTACGAAGTTGCCTGATCGTAGCTGAAGCGGGTAAACAGGCTATCCGCGCCCGAAAAGGTGTTGTCCAACCGAATGTCGAACTTGGTCTCATACAGCGAACGCACGGGTTGGCTCTGGAAGTTGTTTCCGTTTACGTTATAGCCAGGAGTGGACAGGGGATAAAGCCCGATCAGTTGCTGTCCAATCGAATTCCACAGCCCTTGCGGGATCACATTGCACGGCTGGCCCTGATATTGTTGTCCGGTGGACGCACTGACAAGGGGCATGGGCTGGTTGGTTCCCGGTACGCACTGAAAAAAGACATTGTTGTTGGGTACATTGGAGGTGCTGTTAGGTGCGTTGGGTGTCGCCGAAGCTCCGCTCATATATGGGTTGGTGATTACAAGGTCGCCTGCAGACAACGGATTGCCAAAGTTATCGGCGCTGAAATCGCCCTTGCGCATCGCTGCTGTCGGAACTAGTCCCTGAAAGGGGATGCCATGCAGCTGATCCTTTTGCTCGCCATCGACGAAGAAGAAGGTCTTGTTTTTCCGGATCGGGCCGCCGAGGGTCCCACCAAACTGATTCAGGTTGAACTTTTCGGTCGAACTCGCAAAGAAGCTTTTCGCGTCTAGCGAAGTATTCCGGAGAAACTCGAACACGGACCCGTGGAAATCGTTGGTTCCTGACTTCGTCGTCAGCAGCACCGTCGGTCCCGCCCGCGTGCCGTATTCCGCCGAATAGTTATAGGTAAGTACCTTAAACTCCTGAAGCGAGTCAATCGAAGACAGGATGGCAATCCCGCCGGCGGTCAATTCGTTGTTATCGACGCCGTCGATCAACCAGTCTGTGCTATTGGCACGGGAGCCGCCTACAGACAGGGAAAAAGGGCCGCGAGCCGCCACTTCACTGCTTGCATTGGTCGTAAAAAAGCTGCCATTGCTGGTTTCCTGACTGGTGCCGGGGGTGAGGGTCGCAAGCTGCACGAAATCACGCCCGTTCAAGGGTAGCTGCGCCACTTCCTGCGAGGTAATGACTTGGCCCAGTGAAGGGTTCGTCGTTTCCACGGTTACAGCATTGGCCACAACTTCCACCGCCGTAGTTACGGCTTCCAGGGCCAGGCTGAAATCCATTTCGCGCTGCTCATCCACCTGCAGCTTGACGTCCTTGCTTTCTACAGGCTGGAATCCTTTGAACTCCACGCGAATCGTATAGACCGAAACCGGTAGCAGATTCACGATGTAGTGGCCGGTGTCATCCGTGACCGTCGACCGTACCGCGCCTGTCGCCTGGGAAGTCACCGTTACCGCAGCCCCGACAACCGCTGAGCCGGATTTATCCGTTACCGTCCCGAGGAAGCTGCCCGTTACCTGCCCATAGGTGACCTGCGCACTGCAAAACATCGCCACGCTTACCGCCAACATGAACAAAATTCGCTTGCTCATTCTGAACACCCCCTCCACACCCCAACAAACCGAATATTCCAGATTCAAAGGAGGCGAGAAGAACCCGGCCCAGTTCTCCTCACACGACTGGCAGGAAGCCGGCTGAACTAACTGGAAGCAATGGAGGAGTTTGTTAACTCAAAACTCCCCGTCCGACAGACCCTCCCAGCCACCAAAAACAAGCCCACACTCCGGGAAAACATTGCGCAAACTTACTTCGCCCCTAGCGCCGTGTCAAGCGGATGTTTAGCATTGAGAAGTTGGGCCGCCGATAGAGTCCCAAGGGAAAATTCGGCGATCGAGCGTCATCATCCTCTGCGTCTAAATCTCGGATAGGAGTGAGTCGGCAGCGTGAATCGACAGGCGTTCTTCAGGCGACGCGCTGGCGAACTTTCGGAAGCTCTACGGCCCGTTGCAACAAGCGTTCGAATTCATGCGCTTCCAGCAGGCTCTTCTAAGTTCAGCTTCCTCCGCCGTTGCGACCCTCATCCGCGCTTCGCTGTCACGCACCGTTTCGCAATTGCTGTTTTCCATCTTCATCATTTGTAAACGGCCTTCCAGCGAGAACTGTTCCAATACTCCGTAGTGACCTAGTTCCAAAAACCGTTTCATGCAGCATTGCTATCAGGGGAGCGAAACGCTCGCAGGAAGGGAGACGCCGGGGGCTCAACTCAGGATCCGGCATAGAGTTGGAATGGCGCCCAATAAAACGGCCTGCGGTAGTTGCCAGCAGAATGAACCAGCCTGAGCTTGGCGGCACGTAATGCACTTGCCGGATCCTTTCCTTCATGCAATCCTTCGTACAGTTCATCCATGAGCTGCGGCGTCGAGGCGTTGCTGACTTCCCACAGTCCCGCTATAACGTTGTGCGCCCCAGCGCGAAGAAAAGCCCAAGCCAGACCAACAAGCCCTTCCCCCGCGTAGGTTTTCATTCCAGCCCCATTACACGCGGAAATGGTTACCAAGTAGGCGTGCCCTGGGTGCTGGACGACGTCGCGCGCATAAAGCTTGTATGTACCGCCTTCCGGCGAAAGAATCACCGCCGATTCGAGGGGACGAATGGTACTGGCGGTCCCGTGCGTCGCGAAGTGCAGATAGGAAAATGCCTCGGGTTTTCCAGAGAGAAACTGGGAAGGAACAGCTTGTGCGCCCGTCAACACCGTCCGCCGGTCCGCAGCGAAATGGCTCTGCACCAGCCCCACTTCCTTGCCCGCTTGCGGAAGCGGAGGAAAATCCGGGCTCGCCTCGAGCGCGTCACCCATCAAAAAGAGGTTCGGCTGTTGTGGAGGAAGGGCTGGGGAAGCCTTAGCCAGCAGCGCCAGAGAGTTCCCTGTTAATAAGGTGACGTCCTCAATCCAATAGTGAGGCTTCTCGCCGGGTACGATCAGCGTTTCGAAATTGAGCGAGTTCAGCTTGCCATCCGGGAGAATGATGACTCGCGAGTTTTTCGGAATGAGCCTTTCCGCAGGCTCGATCAACGTCGCGTACAGCTTCTTTCCGTCCGTGTTACCGGCCTCCAGCGGATCTCGCGGAAATGTGAAAGAATCGAGGTAGGATTTCACAGTGGCGTCGATTTCGGCGCGGCCCGGCAGGGGTAACAAAGAAAACTCTTTTCCTGTAATCACCCACAGGTGGGAGCGCTCCTCTCCCATCCAATAGAACAGCAGCGTGGCTTTCCATCGGCGCGCAATTTCCTGCGGAGCCAAGGAAGACGACTGCCCGTTCGGTACGTTGCTTCCAGATGACAGTCCGCGTTCCAATGTCTGCGCGCGGCTGAGATCAGCGACACCCAGGGCATCCAGGGGCCGATTATGCTCAATCAAGAAATTGACATAGGCGTCGTAAAATCGAATGGCACTGGACAAAAACGATAGACGGAATTCTTCGTTCTGAATGCCGTTCCGAGCCACAGTGATGGTATGGATGGATTCGCGAAATTCGCGCTCAGCGAGAGCAGTGTTGCCTTTAGCCGCGTGAACTTGAGCGAGACCGGCTTGTGCTTCCCAGCGCAGCGCCGTCTCAACCCCGTGATCTGCAATAATCGTCTGAAACGTCCTTTCCGCTTCTGGGTATTGCCTCCTGCCTGCAGCAATGCGTCCTGCAATGATGGTTGAAGACGCGATTCCAAACCGATCGAGACCCGCACGCTCGATCCCTAGCGCCTCACGATTGTGATTCTCGGCCAGTTCCACGTGCCCGGTTGCTAGCGCAATTTCCGACAGTGTGTTCAGGCACTCCGTGAGAGTACGCTTATCGTCCATTTTGCGCTCTAGCGCAAGAGCTTGCTGGGATACGGCTTCGGCCTCGACGTAGCGCCCCTGCCGGTAGTACGTATCCCCCAGCGTGTGGAGCCAATATGCGCGGTCCTCCGGCATGGCGGCTTTCGCCGATGCCCTCTCGGCTTCACTGAATTTAATCTCTGCATTTTGCAAATCGCCTATGGCCAAATAACTCCAGCCGAGATTTCCGAAAGTCCTGTTCAGCGCGAAGGTACTCTTGCGGGATTCCAGGGCCCGCTGAACAGCCTTGAATCGCCCGATGGCTTCGTCATAGTGCTCCTGCCACATGGCCAGATAGCCAAGGCCGCCAAGTGCGTTGGCTTCCAGGGAGGGCAGTTTCTGCTCACGGCTTATAGCCAGCGCCCTCTGAAACGCGACAGCCGCTTCCGGATAATTCCTTCGCGAAATCGCGAGATTGCCTCGTGCCTGCGCAATGTCGCCCAGGAGCGCGGGATAGGCCTTGGAGACTTTCGCTGCTTCGTTTAGTTCCCTATCCGCGTCATCGTACTTTTGCTGAGCATCATGCGCGATCGCTTGAACGATCTTTCTACGGACTGCAACGTCTGAGTTGGCGAGAAAATCGGGAAGATCCTCGGTCAAAAGCTCTAAGGCATCGTTGTACGCGCCCTGAAAGACTAGGATGTGCGCTTTTTCAATACGGAAACGCCAGGCCCACTCCGAATCGTGGCCCTCAAACTTGCGATACTGTCGGTCTGCATCGTGAAGAGCGGCGTCCAGGTTTCCACGCCTTTGCTCATCGCGTATGGCCTCAAGAACCGCCTCTCGACTCCTTCGGGATGAGCAGCCCGAGTTTTGAACTAGGCCGATCAAGATGACCAGGAGCAGGTATGTTAACCGCCAGGCGGGTAGGGCTTGCCGTTGCTGTCGGCTTGGACAACCGTGCCCGCGGCACTGACGGCCGATCCGATTTCCAGGCGAATCATCGTGAGCGTGCGGTGGCCATGCTTGATGACAAGTTCGCCGAGGAAAATCTTCCCAAAACCTGGCACGCTGAAAGCGTGGCCGACTTGTGTAACGCCGGCGCAGTCCAACTTCATCTCTTTGACGCAGGAACAAAGGAATATCCCATTCGGGCCCGGCTTTTCGATAGAGTGGCCCGTCCTGAAAGGATCATGCGCTATTTTGAAGAAATCGCCCTTATTTTCAAAATTGTTTAGTGCACTGGCATAGGTCGGAATTTTCTCAAACGTGTCAAGGTCCAGCTTAATATTCACGTCGCAGTCCGCAATGCGCAGGTTCTCAAATCGACTGCCAACGATCGTGAAGGAACCCTCTTCGTTTTCCTTCTCCTTCTTTTCTTTCTTTTTTTCTTTCTCCCTTTCTCTCTTTTCGAGCTCATATTTCGAGTACATGCGGGCGACAATGCGATCTGCGGTGAGGATGTCCAGGATATTGAGCCCCTCGATCGCGGAAATCACCAGCGTGTTGTGACTCACCGTGCCGTCTGGTTTCTTTTCGCAGGCCCCAGACACATGTGTGTACGCCTTTCGAAAGGACAGAAACTCGCGAAATTGAAAGTTTTCGACGCGGGCCTGCCCGTGGCCTCCGATGATGGGCAACGCGGAAGCGGCTTGCGCATCTATTTGATACTCGAACGGCCGCGTGAAGCGGGCACTAAAGCCATGGGCACAAGCGTGGTAGTGAAAAGTGCTAAGGGGCTCGGGGGACATAAGCACATTCTCCTAGGGTTCTGCGCAAAAGTTGGGCTAATACGGGGCTAATACTCCTGGCTTCAGTGGCTAAATTCAACACTAAACTTTACTTCGGCCAGAACCGTCGCCTTCGCAGGTTCACTCTCGGGGCCGGTGCTGCCGAACACCACAAGTTGGTAAGCTCCGGCGCGGCTCCCGGGGTTAACTTCAACAACCTGCGTTTTTTGCGCCTCTTCATACGTTAAGGTGCGCAGAATCACCGAATGCCCTGCCGGGTCCTCCAGCTTCAGGACATAGGCACGGTAGGAAGCGTCCGCCGGAATGTCCAGGTAAACTCCAAACGGCTCTCCGGCTCGGACCCGTATCGTCTGCGAATCCGGCCCACGGGTGTTCGCCGAGATCAGCGAATACATCGGCAATACCCGCGGGGCAGAAGCTTCTCGCGCCGCGGTCTTCCAATGCGGCACACTCACCAAGCTCTGATAAACGAGCGCTATCAGCAGCGCCGCAACCGCTGGCACTGCAACAATCGGCTTGAGCCATGCCAGCCACTTCCCACCGGCAGGCGCAGCAGCTTGCGAAGCTGCTTCCCGCGCCTCCTGACACAGCATGTTGCGGGCGTTGTCTGTAAACGCCGCCGCCGCGCGCACGTCGAGCGCGCATTTGGCGCAATCAAAATAGTGTTCCTCAAAGGAATCCCGCTCGGCTTGCGGCAACTCCCCCAGCACGTACTTTACAGCCGCCTGTAGTCGTACTGCTTCCTCGTGGTCCATTGCTCCCTTCCGCTGGGATAGTGCCTGGGACCGCAAAATCGTTTCATGAATTCCCGAATCCGGTCACCCAGGGTAGACCCCCAAATCTCTCCCTTTCTCATAGACGGCCTTGAACTTACCCTTCGCCCTGTGCAAAAGTACCCGCAGGTAATTGCGGTCCACTCCCATCTCCCTGCAAACGCTGTCCTTATCCTTTTCTTCGAAGAACACAGCCCGCAGCAGGTCCCGGTCCCGAGCCGGCAAGGCGGAAAGGATCTTCCGCACGTGCTCGGAGAATTGCTTGGACACCATCATTCCCTCGAGGTCGAGGATCTGATCGGGAATCTCCTGGTGCGTCTCATCAATCTGCTGGTTCTTCCCCAAAGTCCGGTAGTACTCCAGTAAGACGTTGTTACAAATAGAGTTAACGAACGCCCCAAAGCGTTCCGGCTGGCGCACCGCCCCTTCTTTGCGCACCGCCGCAATCACCCGGATGAACGTCTCCTGCTTCAAATCCTCGATTTTGTCGGAGCTGATCGTTCTGGACCGCAGCTTGATGTTCAGCAGCTTCTCAAAATACAAAAAGAAATGGTGCTCCGTTGCCGGATCCCCATTCCGGAGGCTCTCCACATAAGCCTTGTCAAATGCAAAGAAATCCACGCGTGCCTCGCGGATTCAACTGCCTATACCTCGTGCACTTAGCCATGGAGTATACCGTCGCCTTCCTCCACCCGCAATGGAAGCTCGCACGGACGAAATCTCACCTACAACCGTCATGAAACGAAATCGGCCTGCCCGGCACTACTTCTCCGTGAAATCTCGGAATGTCCGGGATTCTCTACCCTGGGGGATCCACCCCGATCCCCCTGTGCCCCAGCAGGCGCATCCGGGCCGCCCCTGAACGGGCTGGATGCGCCTCCCCTGTTCCCGGGGGACAGGCCAAACCAATGGAGGTTTTGTGTCAACTCCTGCTCGCCAGGCAAACTACTCCGAAGAGTCCGTCGCGGCTTTCTCCGATCTCTCGGGCCCCACATGCAAAATCGAGTCGCCCATGACTCGTGGCGCCAACCACTTCACGGCGTTCAGTTTTGAATTCGTGGCCAAACCCGAGAAAGCCGCCCACGCCGTCCTGGACCTTCCCGAAGCGATGCAATCCGCGCCGGAGGATTTTGCCGGTTTCGCCGGCAGCCTGGTGATGGTCTCCGACTTGGAAGCTCGTCTGATCACCGTCATTATCTTCTGGCAAGGAGGCGAAGCGCGAAGCAGTTGCGCCCAGCGCGTGCGCCGGGTTAGCGCGCTGCTGGCCCCTTATCTGGACCGCCGCTTGCGTGCGCAAAACCTGCTGGCACACCTGCCGACTCCGCAAGCTCCTTCAAACGGGTTTAGTTCTATTGACACGAGCTTTATCACTAGCGACAGTATGGCTAAGGAAGCTAACGCCTGTGTCGCCTAGCGCATCTGTTCAAAAAAGAAAGGGAAGCGGATGAAATGGGGGAGCACTCTGAGTCGCGAGGCGGGGGTCCCGTGGATAGGAAGCTTGCGGAAGGTAACTGCAGCGAACGTGCTTGTCACAGCGCCGCGGCTACTTCTTTGGATCAACACGCTTTTTGCTTGAATCATTTTTTCCTCCGCTGTTACGCGAGGCTCGAGGCCGTTGACCCGCGCGGTCAAAAGTCTCGCGAAGATCGCGTCGACCTGGCTTCCATGCGCGCGTTCATCGAGGAATGCTCCCAAAAAGCCCTGGAGGTCAGCCTTCACTACAAAAACCTCAGCAATCTGGAACGCGCGCGCTTGCTGGACATTTTGCTATGGGCCAGCGAACTGTTCCTGATTCTGCGCGCGCCGCGAGTTATTCCCGAGGAGCCCTCGGTTTTCTCAGAGGTTCACGACGCAAAACGTGCGGCTAGACGGCGCTCCTGACTTCACGTTGTGCTTGATTGTTTTTGCGAGCCGAGAGCGGCGAATCAGTCGTTATCGGAAGGTCGTGGCGCGCTGCGAACCCGGCCGACAAGCCGCGTAGCCCATTCCCTCCAGGGAACGGCTTCCAGTTCCGCCAGGTAGGAATACGCCACCGGCACTACCAGAAGCGTGAGCAACAAGCAAAGCGTTTGGCCGCCGATAATGGTTACGGCGATGGACGCGCGTTGCTCCGAGCCGGCGCCGATGCCGATCGCCACGGGGATAAGGCCCGCAATGATCGAAAGCGTGGTCATCAAAATAGGACGCAGGCGCACGCGGTTGGCTTCGAGAATCGCCTCTCGCAAGGGCATCCCGGTGGCGCGCAGGCGGTTCGTGTAGTCCACCTGCAAAATTCCGTTTTTCTTCACAATGCCCAAAAGCAAAAACATCCCCAACGCACTCCACAGGCTAAGCGCGCGACCGGTAATCCAAAGCGAGAAAAGCGCGAAGGGCACGCTCAGTGGCAGCGTCAGCATGATGATGAACGGATAGGAAAAGCTTTCGAATTGCGCCGCGAGCACCATGTACATGAAGATGGAGGCCAGCAACATGGCCAGCAACAAATTCCAAGTGGTTTCTTCGAGAACTTTCACCTGGCCCGAAAAAAGGTACGAATAGCCCGCCGGCAGCCCGACTTCTTTGATGGCCTGGACGGTGTGTGCAGCCGCGAGATCCAACGGATAGCCGGCAGCGACGTTGGCGTAGACGCCCACCTGAAACTCGCGGTTGTACCGCTGCAACGTGGCGGGCCCGGCTCCGCGCTGAATTGCGGCGACATTTTCCAGGCGCACTTGGCCTAATTTCGAAGAAGGAACCATCATGCGGGCGAGAACGTCGGGATTGTCGCGCTGCTCCGGCAGGAGTTGCATGGTTACCGGATATTGCTCGGAGCCTTCCTTGAAGCGCGTGATTTCGTCTTCGCCGGAATAAAAAAGCCGCACCGCATCGCCGATGTCGGTCATTCGAACGCCAATGTCCGCGGCGCGCTGGCGGTCCACTTTTACTTGTAACTCCGGCATATTGAGATTGAGGCTTGGATTGACATCGACCAGCTCCGGATATTTGGCCATACGATCGGCGGCGGCTTTGCTGATTTCAGCGAGCTTCGAGAGTTCCGGTCCGCGAATCACCGCTGAGATCGGAAAATAAATTTCTCCGCCAAGGACGGAAGGCAGGCGGACGTTGTAGGTCATGTTGTGATAGTCCGCCAGGATTCTGCGGACCTCGGTGGCCATTTGGACGTGACTGCGCTTCCGCCCGTTTCGCGGCACGAGCACAATGAAAAGATGCGCGTGGTTCGTCGGGCCATGCGTAAAGGACTGCACCAGCGCCACTTCAGGCAAGGCCACGACGCGCTCCGCGATTTCCATCGCCAGCTTCGTGGTTTTCTCCAGCGAAGTGCCTTCGGGCAGCGTATAAGAGCTGATCAACTCGGACTGGTCGTCCGCGGGGATCCAGTCGCGCCCCACCAAATGATAGAACCCGAAGGTCGAGAGAAACGTCAGCACGCAGATCACCACGATGGTGCGGCGGTGCGCCAGCGACCAGTCGAGCATTTTCAGATAAAACTGATCAACGGAATGCAGGAATCCTTCGGAATGGACTTTCCTCTCGCGGCCACCCAACTTTAACATCCGCGAACTCATCATCGGGGTCAGCGTGAAGGCCACCAGCAACGATACCATGATGGCCATGGCCATGGTCCACCCGAAGGAGTTCACGTACTTCCGCGCATACCCGGTCATGAACGCAATGGGCAGGAAAATAATCACAAGCGAGAGCGTCGTGGCCATGACCGCCAGACCAATCTCTTTGGTGGCTTCGATGGCCGCTTGAATGCGGTCTCTTCCCTTCTCTTCCATGTAGCGAAAAATGTTTTCGAGCACGATGATGGCATCGTCGATCACGATACCCACCGCCAGCGTCAGCGCCAGAAGCGTCATGTTGTTCAACGAAAAATCCATTGCGCGCATCAGCGTGAAAGTGGAAATCACGGATGCCGGAATCGCAATGGCCGCGATCAGCACGGCGCGCCAGTTGCGGATGAAGATCCACACGATGAAGCTGGCAAGAACACTGCCGAGAACCAGATGTTCGAGCAGCGAATGGACGGACGCTTTGATGAAATCAGAGATGTCGTGGACAATTTGGAGCTGAACTCCCGGGGGGAGTTGCGAACCTAGCTCCTGGACTTTCCTTCTCACTTCGTCGGCCACGCGAACGGTGTTTACGCCCGATTGGCGGAGAACTGCGATGGCCACGACGTCCTGCGGGGGCGTGTATTTTCGGAACAATGCCGACCAAGTGCGCAGCTCCTGCGCTCCGTCTTCCACCTGGGCAACGTCCCGCACACGCACCGGCGTCCCGCCGCGGGTGCCAATCACGATTTCGCCAAACTGTTCCGGTGATACAACGCGTCCGAGCGTACGTAGCCCAAGCTCCTGCGGGCCGGTGATCATGCGCCCGCCCGGCGCTTCGATATTTTCCCGCTGCAGGGCGTCGCGCACGTCCAGCACGGT
>Ga0137381_10000977_pt1 | contig 18832 bp, 19 predicted proteins | sample SagtaG_16_FD_104808 | JGI IMG/M metagenome (GOLD analysis project Ga0137381, IMG submission 104808) | Vadose zone soil microbial communities from Sagehorn Ranch, Mendocino, California, USA - Sage2_L_115_16 metaG | ecosystem: Environmental > Terrestrial > Soil > Vadose zone | place: USA... | reverse complement strand
GGCTCGTCCTGTACCCCGGGGCGGCGATCATGCTGACCATCTTCGCCCTCAACCTGTTCGGCGACGGCCTGCGCGACCTGCTCGACCCGAAGATCCGGGGGCTCCAGACCGAGCGCCAACGCGCCACCTGAGGAGACCGTCATGCCTCCACACAAGAGAGCCTATCGTCCGGTTGTCATGGGTAGGCGCGGGGCCGTCGCCTCCGCGCACCCACTCGCGTCGATGGCGGGGATCCAGATGCTGCTCGCCGGCGGTAACGCCGTCGACGCGGCGGTCGCCGTCGCCTCGACCCTCAACGTCGTCGAGCCGTTCATGTCAGGCGTCGGCGGGGTCGGCCTGATGCTGCTCTCGCGCGGGTCCCAACGCCACGTCCTCGACTTCATCGGGCGAGCCCCGCGCGCCGCCGATCCCGCGGCGTGCACCGACGACGAGCTGGCCGGTGGCCCGAAGTCCTGCGCGACTCCGGGAAACCTCGGCGGCTGGCTCGTCGCGCTCGAGCGGTTCGGCTCGATGGACCCGGCGCGCGTGCTCGGGCCGGCGATTGCGCTCGCGGAGCAGGGCGTGCCTCTGACATTCAAGAACGTGGACTTCTTCGAGGCGGCGCGTGCCACCCTCGGGCGTTCGCGGGAGGCAGAGCGCCTCTACCTCGGCAACGGCGGCCTGCGGCCCGGCGCCGTCGTCACCTACAAGGAGCTGGCCGCGACACTCCGCCAGGTCGCGGAAGGCGGGAGCGACGTCTTCTACCGAGGGCCGATCGCCAAGGCGATCGCCCGCGCGGTGCGCGAGGCGGGCGGCTGGCTCGACGAGGAGGACCTCGCGGCGCTCGCGCCCGAGTGGCGGGAGCCCGCGACGATCGCGTACCGCGACCACCAGGTGTCCTCGGTTCCCCCGCCCTTCTCAGCCTTCCAGATGCTCGAGACGCTGAACGTCCTCGAGGGTTACGACGTCGCGGCGTGGGGCCACAACTCCGTGGAGTACCTCCACCACCTGATCGAGGCGGTCAAGCTCGCCTCCGCCGACCGCCTCGCCTACGCCTACACGCCCGAGGTCCCGATCGGAGGGCTTCTCTCGAAGGCGTACGCGGCGTCCCAGCGCGCGCGCATCGACCCCGTGCGGGCGGGCCGGAGCGAGGGCGAGATCTTCCACCGCGAGAAGCTCCCGACTCAGATCCTCGAAGGTCACCCGGCGCACTTCGTGAACGAGCACACCACCCACTTCGCCTGCGCCGACGCGAGCGGCACCGTCGTCACCGTCACGCAGACGCTCGGCGTGCCGTTCGGCTCGGGCTTCGCCGTGCCCGGCACGGGGATCGTGCTGAACAACATTTTGAAATGGATGGACCGCGACCCCGAGTCGCCCAACGTCCTGCGCGCGGGGCGCCGGGCGGGGACCATGATGTCACCGACGCAGGTTTTCAGGGACGGCGCGTTCGCGATGTCCATCGGCACGCCGGGCTCCTACGGCATCCTCCAGACGACGCCGCAGATGCTCCTGAACGTCCTCGAGTTCGGGATGAACATCCAGGAGGCGATCGAGGCGCCGCGCGTGCGCATCTATCGCGACCGCCGGATCGACGCCGAGGCGCGGATTCCCGCTGACACGCGCGCGGCGCTCGCGGGACGCGGCCACCAGGTCAACGTGATCGACGAGTGGTCCTGGATCGTGGGCGGCGGGCAGGGGATCGTGCGTGACCGCGAGTCGGGTGCCCTGATGGCCGGCGCCGACCCGCGCCGCGACGGCTACGCGCTGGCGATCTGAACGGCTCGCCGACGCGTCAGACGCGCGGCAGGAACCACTCGATCAACGCGGGCGCGCCTTGGAGCGAGACGACGCGCGCCGTCTGCGCCATGAGTAGCGCCCCCGCGACGGCGAGGGCGACCAGCGCCCCGAACCTGGCGGTGCGCGGCCAGACGCGCTGACGGCCCGCGAACCCCTCGATCATGATCGACCGTGGCCGCCGGCTACCCAGCCCGGCCGCCAGGCGATGCTCGAAGCTCCGACGACGCTCCTCCGCAGTCAGTTGACTCATCGCTTGAACCCTCCTCCTGCGGCGCAATAGGAACGCCAAAAGCCAAGTGCCCTTAGATTCTGAAGAGGTAAGCCGTCGGTGTGGGTGATTCGGTCTCAGCCTGGCTCGTTTCTGGCCAGCCTGGCACTGTTGACGTCACGTAAGTACCTGACTGAACAGGCCCAACCCCCTGAGGCATCGCTTATGCACTCTCCGGCGAGGGGTGCCTGAGGCACCCCTTGAAGGAGGCAGTGATTGGTCCGCGGCTACACGCTTTGTTCCGTGCTCGCAGTAACGCTCGTGTGGGGGCCCTACGCCTCACACGCTGCGATTCCTGGCAGCGACGCGGAATCCGGGCCGGCTTCTCCCGTCGAACGTCCCTCTGAAATCACCGCTGCCGCTGTCGACGAGCTCCTCGAGCTGTCCGGCCTGAAGGAGAGGCTCGTGACTCTCGCCGCCGGGCTCCGGGCCCAACTCCACCATCCTGGGATGACCGAGCAAGAGCACGCTACGGTGGACCGGGTGGTCGCGCGGTACCTGGGGCCTGAGATGCTCTACGCCCGCACTCGCCTAGCCTTCGGGAGCGCGGTGAACTCCTCGACGGTGGCGGCGGCGCTCGCCTGGTACCGCTCGCCCCTCGGACGTCGGATCGTCGCCGCCGACCTCGATGTCTTGGCAGACGGCGGCCGGCCCGTCACGATGGGCCAGCCCTCGGCCGAGCGGCTACCTCTGATCGAGCGGCTCGACGAGGCGGGCGGCGCCTCCGAGGCCGCGCTCGACATCACCATGGCCCTGGTCCGGAGCCTGGCGCGCGCCGCGGACTGGATCCTGCCGGTCCACGCGCGGCTCGGGCCCGGGCGGCTCGAGCAGCGGATCACCCTCACGCGGTTTGCGGCTTTCCCGGAGATCAGGCGCGCCTACCTCGTGAACATGCTGGTCGCCTATCGCGGGCTCGACGACGACGAGCTGGCGGCCTACGCGCGGTGGGTCGAGTCGAGCGCGGGGCGCTGGTTCGTGGAGGCCATGAACCGCGCCGTCGTGGACGCGGTAGGCATGGCCGCCGAGCTCGCAGCGGTCGAGCTCGTCACCCTCCTACCGCAGACCGTCGGCGACAGCCGATAACTGACTCGGAGGGGGGCTTCGCCCCCCTTCCGACTCCTCCCCCCGGGATCGATTGCGCGGGCGAAGCCCGCGCTCGAACTGCCGTTATTCCGACACGCTGCGAGGTGATCCGCTCTCACGCGCCGCGGTCGACGCGGGCGCGGTGGGCGCGGTAGGCGGCGAAGATCTTCTCGTTCATCTCCCGGCACGCCGCGCGCGCCCGCTCCTGCGCCGCGGGAGTGTCGGCGAGCAGCGAGAGCGCCTTGCGGCCGATCGCCGCGTGGCGGTACTCGTCCGGAAGAATCTGCGTGCGATAGAGCTCCGCGGTTTCGGGATCGACGTCCTGCGCCAGCTCGATCAGAGCCTCGAACCCCTCGCACGACTGAGTCTCGCCGGCGAACTGGAACATGGCGAGCTTCTCGAGCGTCGGCCGGGTCCGGCAGGCGACGAGCCAGTCGAAGAGCGCCTGCCACTCGGGCAGGGGACGGTAGGCGTCCGGGTCCTCGCCGAGCCCGAAAAGGCGCGTCCGCAATAATTGGTAATGGCGCTGCTCGTCGTCGAGCTGGCCCGGCAGGAGCTCGCGGATTTCGCGCTCGGGCACGTACGGGATCCACGCGGCGATCAGCTCGACGGAGCGCAGCTCGTTGTAGACGCCCTGGCGCATGCGGTAGCGGATCTGCTCGCGCCTCACGACGGGCGGCGCCTCGGGGTCGAGGCGCACGTCGCGGCCGCGCCAGAAGGTCGCGTTCTCGTGGGCGAGCTCCCGCACGAAGTCGCGCGCAGCCGTCACGGCTTCGTGAAGACGATCGGCCCGAAGAAGGACTCGGCCGAGGAGTTCGTGTCGTCGGAGTCGATCGCGATCGAGAGGGCACCGGGCTTGTCCGGCGGCTCGCCGTAGAGCTTTTTGTAGTCCTCGACGACGTTCCGCCGCTCGGTGAGCCACTTCCCGAGCTCGGCTGGGCCGGAGCGCACGACGATGTAGGTGACCGTGAGTGCCTTCTGGCTCTTCACGACGAGGCCCTCGGGTGCCTGCGTGTCCCAGATGTACCCGATGATCCGCGAGCGGAACTCCTGGGGGAAGCGTGGCCACACCACGTAGAGCTGCGCCGCCTGGTCGTCGGTCTGTCTGCTGCGCGCGTCGGCGCCCTTCGGGAGCGTGACCGCCATCCAGCGCCACTCGAGGACCGGCGTCGACTTGAGGTTGACCGCCCCGTCCAGCTCCTTGGTGATCATCGGGCTGTCGCCCTTGCTCCGGAGGTGGAGCGCGCGGTGCCCCTCGTTCTCTACGATCGTGAAGTCGTGTTTCGGGAGGCCCCACATCTGGCCGCTCTTCCAGCCGTCGGGGATGCCTTTGGCGCCGAGCTTGGGCTTCGTCCAGTCCTCGACGATGACCACGTCGGCCGCCCACGCCGAGACGACGAGGAGGAGCGCCAGGGCCAGGCACACGGCCGGGGCGATCCTCGTTGACGTATCCGGGGTCATGGCAGGGCTATGATACCGTTTGGGCGTGACGGATTCGCCGGATTCGCTCCGCGTGGACAAGTGGCTCTGGGCGGCGCGCTTCTTCAAGACGCGGAGCCTCGCCGCCGCGGCGTGCGCCGGCGGCAAGGTGGACGTCAACGACGGTGCGGCGAAACCGGCCAGGCTCGTGCGGGTGGGCGACCTGCTCCGTCTCACGCAGGGCGGGGACAAGCGGATCGTGAAGGTGCAGGCGCTCGCCGACACGCGCGGGCCCGCGCCGGTCGCGCGCGCCCTCTACGAGGACCTGACACCCCCGGCGCCGCCGCGCACGCGCCGGGCGCCGCCGCCGTGGCGACCGCCGGGTGCTGGCCGGCCGACCAAGCGCGAGCGTCGGGAGCTCGAGCGCCTGAGGGGGTTTTGAGATGGCCACCGAGACCTGCGGCTAACGTGGGCCGTGCAGAGCGAAGGGAAGCGTGATGGAACTCATCGGAAAGATGTTCAACGCGTTCCACGTCGCCCGTGACGAGAAAATCACGCACCTCGAGCGCGTTCCGCTCTTCGAAGACTGCAGCCTGCGCCAGCTCCGCGCCGTGGCCGACATCTCCACAGTCGTGGAGGTGCCGGAGCGCACCGTCCTCACCCGTGCGGGCGAGCCGGGCGACGAGTTCTTCGTCATCATCGACGGCACGGCGCTCGTGACGCTCTCTCCCCAGAAGCGGCACCGCATGCAGCCCGGCGCGTTCTTCGGCGAGATGAGCCTGCTCGACGGCGAGCCCCGCTCGGCGACCGTGAAGGCGGAGACTGACCTGCGGCTTCTCGTCATCGACCGCACCCACTTCTGGCGCCTCCTCAAGGAGGTCCCGGGGCTCACCGAAAAGATCCTCGTGACGCTCTCGCGGCGCGTCCGACAGGTCGAGGAGCCGCGCGGCACCTGACATTCCCGGACGGGCGCGCGAATCCTGGAGCGGCGCGCCGCCATCAGAAGGCCATGCACGACACGCTCCAGTTCGTTACGGAGTATGGCTACTTCGTGCTATTTGGCTTCGTCTTCGCCGAGCAGGTGGGCCTGCCGATCCCCGCGGTGCCGACGCTGCTCGCCGTGGGCGCGCTCGCGGGGACGGGGCGCATCAATCTCCTGCTCGCGCTCGTGATCGCAACGGTCGCCTCGCTCCTGGCCGACCTGATCTGGTACTACCTCGGGCGCCAGCGCGGAAGCCGCGTGCTCGCGCTCCTCTGCAGGCTCTCGCTCGAGCCCGACTCGTGCGTCCGGCGCACGGAGAACCTCTTCGCGCGCCACGGCACGCGCTCGCTCCTGATCGCGAAGTTCGTCCCCGGGCTCAGCACCGTGGCGCCGCCGCTCGCCGGGATCTTCGGCGTGGGCGTTGCGCGCTTCGTGCTCTACGGTGGCGCGGGGGCGCTGCTCTGGACAGGGATCTGGTCGGGCGTGGGCTACCTCGCCGGCGAGGCACTCGAGCCCGTGGTGGGCCGGGCCGAGCGCCTCGGCGCCTGGCTCGTCGCCACGGTGATCGTCGTCGTCGTAGGCTACGTGGCGCTCAAGTTCATCCAGCGCCAGCGCGTCAGCCACCGGCTGCGCGTCGCGCGGATCAGCCCCGACACGCTGAAGCAGAAGCTCGACGCGGGCGAGCCCCTGGTCGTGGTCGACCTGCGCGCGGCGCTCGACGTCGAGGCGGACCCGTACACGATCCCCGGCGCGCTCCGGATCACCGCGGAGGAGATCGAGGAGCGCCATCGGGAGATCCCGCGCGACCACGACGTCGTCCTCTACTGCACCTGACCGAACGAGGCCACGAGCGCCCGTGTGGCGATGAAGCTCCGCGGTAACGGCGTGACGCGCGTCCGCCCGCTCCTGGGCGGGCTCGAGGGGTGGCGGGAGCGCGGGCTCCCGCTCGAGGCGCTGAGCTGACTCGGAAGGGGGCTTCGCCCCCCTTCCGAAACCTCGGCCGCTAGTCCTCCTAAAAGGTGAGCTTGTCGCTCGGGCTGATCGGGAAGACCTGGACCGTCGTCTGACCGAGTGCCCCCTGGTACTCCTGCGGCGTGCCTCGGAGCACCGGGAACGTCCCGTAGTGGATCGGGATCGCGTACTTGGGCCGGAGCATCTCCTTCGTCGCGTACGCCGCGTCGCGCGGGTCCATGACGAAGTGGCCGCCGATGGGGATCATGACCAGGTCGGGCTTGTAGTACTCCCCGATCAGCTTCATGTCGCCGAAGAGTCCCGTGTCGCCCATATGGTAGAGCTTGAACCCGTTCTCGAACTCGACGATGAAGCCACACGGCTCGCCGCCCGGATAGGTCGTGCTCTTCTTCGTGACGGGATCGACGACCGTGACCTCCGACGAGTGTTCCGCCCGCACCTGCGTGATCGTGACCTGCGGGCCGAGCGGGTTCACGCGGCCGCCCTTGCCGAAGCGAACGCCCTTCTCGGGCGCGACCCAGCCGAGGTCGATCATGGTCGCGATGAGCCCTGCGGGACCGAGCACCGGCGCGCCCGTCCGCGCCGCCAGCTCCTTCACGTCACCCGTGTGGTCACCGTGGCCGTGGGTGACGAGGATCACGTCCACCTTGCCGAGCGCGTCCAGGTTCTTGTACTGGGGCGGCGTCTTCGGGTTGTTCGTGAGGAACGGATCGATCACGATGACTTTGCCAGTCAGCGTCGTGAGCCTGGTCGACGCCTGGCCGAGCCACTGCACCTCCACCTTCGCCGTCTGCGCCCAGGTGGATTCGGTGGCGAGTGCGTAGGTGAGTGCGCCCGCGGTGAGCTTCAAGAAATCACGCCGCTCCATCTCCATGTCGGCTCCTCCTTGTCGGCAAACATAGCACGCGGATGTACAACGCGTACCCGCGCGACGCGGTTTCGGGCCGCCGGAGCGCCTGCCGGGCGCGTTGCGCAGCGCGCGCGATTCTGCTACCGTCTGCGCGTTGTTCGCGCCCCGGGATGCCCCGAAGGGCCCAGGGAAGGCGGTTGAAGGCCGCCGCGACCCCGTCACTGTAATCGGGGACGAAACCCGCCGGAGAGCCACTGGCCGCGAGGCCGGGAAGGCGCGGGGAGTAGGACGATCCGAGAGCCAGGAGACCTGCCCGGGCGCGCACCAGTACACCGGTCTTCGAGGGAGGACCCGGAGCATGGCGTCGTCGCTTTTCATCCTCGGGGGCGCGCGCAGCGGTAAGAGCCGCTTCGCCGTCTCGGATGCCGCGCGCGCCGGGCGCGTCGCCTTCGTCGCGACGGCGCGCGCCGCCGACGACGACATGGCGCGCCGGATCGCGCGCCACCGGGCCGAGCGTCCCCGCCACTGGAAGACCGTCGAGGAGCCGTACGATCTCGTCCGGCACCTCACCGGGCTCGAGGACGCCTTCGATGCGGTCGTCGTGGACTGCCTGACGCTCTGGGTCTCGAATTGCCTCCTGCGCGGCGACACGGACGACGCGATCCTCGACGAGGCCGAGGCGCTTGCCAAGTTGATCGGCCGCCGCGCGACGTCCTTCACGGTCGTCTCCAACGAGGTGGGCGAGGGCGTGCACCCCGAGACCGCGATGGGGCTCCGCTTCCGCGACCTCCTCGGCTTCGTCAACCAGCGGGTCGCCGCCGCGTGCGACCGCGTCGTGCTGATGGTGGCCGGCGTGCCGCTCACGATCAAGGCCGTCGCCACGCCGGGCCCATCCGCGGGGTCCGTGAGGCCAGACGATGCTCTCCAGTCTCCTTAGCGCGATCGCCGCGCCTCCGGCCGACGCCTTCGCGGAGGCGCAGCGTCACCTCGACAGCCTCACCAAGCCGCCCGGAAGCCTCGGGCGGCTCGAGGAGATCGCGGCGCGCCTCGCCGTGTTGCGGGGCGGGACGCCGCGCGTCGAGCGACCGGTGATCTTCACCTTCGCAGCCGACCACGGCGTGGTCGCCGAGGGCGTCAGCGCCTATCCTCAGGTCGTGACCGCGCAGATGGTCGAAAACTTCCTGCGGGGCGGAGCCGCGGTGAACGTCCTCGCGCGCCAGGCGAGGGCGCGCGTCGTCGTCGCCGACTTCGGCGTGGCCAACCCGATCCCGGGCTCGCCGGAGCTCGTCTCATGCCCGATGGCGCCCGGCACCGCGAATATGGCGCGCGGTCCGGCGATGACGCGCGAGCACGCCGTGCGCGCGATCGAGACCGGAGCGCGGCTCGCCGAGCGAGCGCTGGACGCGGGAGCCGACCTTCTGGCCACCGGCGAGATGGGGATCGGCAACACCACCGCGGCGAGCGCGATCACCGCGGCGATCACCGGCGCGGCCCCCGAGCGAGTCACAGGTCGCGGCACCGGCGTGGACGACACGGCGTTCGCCCGCAAGGTGGACGTCGTCCGCCGCGCGCTCGCCGTGAACGCCCCCGATCCGGGCGACGGCGTGGACGTCCTCGCCGGGGTCGGCGGCTTCGAGATCGCCGGGCTCGTCGGCGTGATCCTCGTCGGCGCCGCCCGCCGCGTGCCCGTGGTCCTCGACGGTTTCATCGCTGGCGCTGCGGCTCTCGCCGCCGTGACGCTCGCCCCCGACGCGCGCCACGCGCTCTTCGCCTCCCACCGCTCGGCCGAGCCGGGCCACGCGGTGATCCTCGAGCGCCTCGGGCTCACGCCCTACCTCGACCTCGAGATGCGTCTCGGGGAGGGGACGGGCGCCGCGCTGTTCATTCACCTGGCGCGCGCCGCCGCCCTGATCTGGAGCGAGATGGCCACGTTCAAGTCCGCGGGCGTGAGTACCTCGGAGGGGGCCTCGGTGGCCCCCTCCGAAGCCACCCCCAGCGACAGGATTGCGCCGGCAAAGCCGGCGCTCGACCGGCGGCGATGACTATGCGTGCGCTCGTGATCGCAGGGGTGGCGAGCGGCGTGGGCAAGACCTCGATCACGCTCGGCCTGCTCGAAGCGCTGCGAGCGCGCGGCCTCCGGGTGCAGGCGTTCAAGGTGGGGCCCGACTTCATCGATCCGGGCTTCCACGCGCTCGCAACTGGGCGCCCGTCGTACAACCTCGACGGCTGGATGTGCGGATACCGGGCGGTGCAGGCGTGCGTCGCTCGCCAGTCCCAGGACGCGCACCTGGCCGTGGCCGAGGGCGTGATGGGGTGCTTCGACGGGATCGACGGCACGAGCGAGGAGGGCTCGACGGCGCAGATCGCGAAGTGGCTGGGCGCTTCCGTCGTGCTGGTGGTGGACGCCTGGGCGTCCGCTCGCAGTGCCGCAGCGGTGGTTCGTGGCTTCGAGAGCTTCGATCCGGCGCTGAAGCTGGCCGGCGTCATCGTCAATCGCGTGGGCGGTGATGCCCACGGCCGGATGGTGCTCGACGCGATCGCCGCCACGTGCCGCGCGACACCGCTCGGCGCCGTCGCCCGCGATGAGACGCTGACGCTCCCGGAACGGCACCTCGGGTTGGTGACGGCGGCGGAGGGAGTGCTCGATGCCGGAAAGCTCCGCCGTCTCGCCGATGCCGTCGAGCGCTCTGTGGATCTGGACCGCCTGCTTTCGCTCGCGACCCCGCTGGCGATCGGGTCGGGAGGGGGCCGCCTCCCGGGCGAGTGTAGTACCGAGCAGAGGGAGGCGGCCCCCTCCCGACCTGTTCGAATCGGCGTCGCGAGCGACGCCGCATTTCAGTTCTACTACGCCGAGAATTTCGACCTGCTTCGCGAGGCGGGCGCCGAGCTCGTGTTCTGGAGCCCCCTCCGCGACTCTGAGCTCCCGGACGTGGATGGCCTCTACTTCGGCGGCGGCTACCCCGAGCTCCACGCGCGGCGGCTCGCCGAGAACGCCGCGATGCGGAAGGCGGTGAGGCGGTTCGCCGAGGCGGGGCGGCCGGTCTATGCCGAGTGCGGTGGCCTCATGTACCTCGCCGAAACGTTGGGGGACGCCGACGGCGTGGCCCATCCGATGGTGGGCGTGCTCCCCGCTGCCGTCAGGCTGGAACCGCGACGCATGGCGCTCGGCTATGCGGAAGTCGTGCTCACGCGCGACACACCGATCGGGCCCGCGCGTGCCGTCGCCCGCGGCCATGAATTCCACTACTCGACCCTCGACCCGGTGCCCGCAGGGATCGAGCGTGTCTACCGGGTCGCCCAGCGCGGCGCGCCCGCGCGCGCGGAAGGCTATCTCGTCGGCCGAACGCTCATGAGCTACATCCACCTCCACTTCGCCTCGAACCCCGAGCTGCCGCGCGCCTTCGTCGCCGCGTGCGCCGGGTCGCGCGCGTGAGAGCGCCCGCCCTCGCCGTCGGGGTCCTCCTTGCGGTCGCCCCGCCCGCCGCCGCGTTCTCGGCGCGCGACATGCTCGGTCGCGAGGTGACGCTCGCGGCGCCGCCCGCGCGCATCGTCTCGCTCGTCCCGAGCGTCACCGAGATCCTCTACGCGCTCGGCGCCGAGGAGCGGCTGGTCGGCGTGACCGACTTCTGCGACTACCCGCCGGCGGCACGCCAGCGGCCGAGCGTGGGCGGCATGGTCAATCCCAACCTCGAGGCGATCGTCGCGCTCAAGCCCGACCTCGTGATCGCGACGACCGAAGGCAACAGCGAGGAAACCTTCGCCCAGCTCAAGCGCCTCGGCATCCCGACGTATCTCGTCGCCGCCCACCTCGTGAGCGACGTCACCGACCTTATCGCGCGGCTCGGTGCCTTGACCGGGCGCGAGCGCGCGATGGGCCCCGTGCTCGCGCGCCTCGAGCGGCGCATCGAGGCGGTCAAACGCGCGGTCGCGCCGCAGCCGCGGCCGCGCGTCCTCTACGTGCTGTGGCCCGAGCCGCTCATCGTCCCGGGGCGCACGGCGCTCGTGACCGAGCTGATCCGGCTCGCCGGCGGGGAGCCCGTCACCGCGGGCGAGGCGGACGCGTACCCGCGCTACAGCCTCGAGGCGGCCGTGGCGAAGGCGCCCGAGGTGATCCTCCTCGCCAACCACGGCGCGAACACCGGGCCGATCGACGAGACGAAGTGGCAGCGTCTCACGAGCCTGCCCGCGATCCGCGCTGGACGGCTCCACCGCGTGGACGGGAACCTCCTCCACCGCTACGGTCCGCGCGTCGTGGACGGCCTCGAGCAGCTCGCGCGCGCGATCCACCCCGAGGCGTTCAAGTGAGTCCGCAGGGACGGCTTGCTCTCGTGCTCGGAGGGCTCGCCGGGCTCCTCGTGGCCGTCGCCGCCGCGGCGCTCTTCCTCGGCAGCGCTCCCATCTCGCCCGGCGCCGTGATCGGCGCCGTGACGGGGCGCGCGGCCGCCGAGTCGGTCGAGCGCGTCGTGACCGTCTCGATCCGCCTGCCCCGAATCGCCGTCGCGGCGCTGGCGGGCGGGGCGCTCGCGGTTGCCGGGGTCGCGTTCCAGGCGCTCACGCGCAACCCGCTCGCCGAGCCCTCGGTGCTCGGCATCTCGGGCGGCGCCGCGTTCGGCGTCGTCATCGGCCAGAGTTTCGGGCTCGGGCTCACGGTGGTCGAGGCGGTGGGGCTGACCGGCTTCGCTTTCGCCGGCGCCCTTCTGGCGGCGGCCGCCGTCTACCTGATCGCCGCGGTGGGCCGGGCGGCGATCCAGATCCAGACGCTCCTTCTCGCGGGCGTCATCGTCGGGATCTTCTTCGCCTCCGCGATCACCGTGATCATCTCGCTCCTCGACTTCAACCGGCTCGGCGGCGTGATCCACTGGCTCCTCGGCAACCTCGCGCCGATTCCGCCGGGCGCGCTCGGGCTCTTTGCGCTTCTCCTCGCGGCGGGGTTCGGGCTCGTGCTGAGCCACGCGCGCGAGCTGAACCTCCTGGCCCTCGGCGAGGAGTCGGCGCAGCAGCTCGGCGTGAACGCCGAGCGCCTGAAGCTCATGATCTTCACCGGCGCGGCGCTCCTCACCGCGAGCGTCGTCGCCTTCGCGGGACCCATCGGCTTCGTCGGGCTCGTCGTCCCGCACACGCTCAGGATGCTGCTCGGGCCCGACAACCGACTCCTCGTGCCGACGTCCCTCGTGGGCGGCGCCATCTTCCTCCTGGTCGCCGACACGGTCGCGCGCAACGTCGTGGCGCCGGCGGAGCTGTCCGTCGGTGTGATCACCTCGTTCTGTGGCGCGCCCTTCTTCGTCTATCTCCTCCGCACGCGCTACCGGGGTACGCTGTGACCGCGCTCGCCGAGTTCCGCGCCGTCGGCTTCGCGTATCCCGCGTCGGCGAAGTACCGCGCGCGCCCGTTCAGGCTTGCGAATCTCTCCTTCGCGATCGCGCCGGGCGAGATCGTCGGCGTCATCGGTCCGAACAGCTCCGGCAAGACCACGCTGATCCGGCTCCTCACGCGCGTGCTCGAACCCGGAGAAGGCGAGATCGCGCTCGAGGGCAAGCGACTCCGCGACTGGGGACGGGCAGCGCTCGCGCGCCGAATCGCCGTCGTCCCACAGGGCGTATCGCGGGACTTTCCGTTCACGGTCGAGGAGCTGGTGCTGATGGGTCGCTACCCGCACGCCCCCGGGCGCTACTTCGAGAATCCGGCGGACGTGCGAGCCGCGCGCGCCGCGATGGACGCGACAGGCGTGCTCGACCTCGCGCCGCTGGCGCTCGCGTCGCTCGGCGGCGGCGAGACCCAGCGGGCGATCATCGCACGGGCGCTGGCCCAGGAGCCGCGCCTGCTCGTCCTGGACGAGCCGACCGCGCACCTCGACCTCCGCTACCAGGCGGAGACGGCCGCGCTCTTGCGGCGCCTCAACCGGCAGCGGGGCCTGACGGTCCTGCTCGTCTCCCACGATCTGAACCTGGCGGCCGAAGTCGCCGATCGCCTGCTGCTGCTCGCCGATGGACGGGTCGCGCGGCTCGGCGCGCCTGCCGAGGTTCTCGACGAGGCGTTGATCGCGTCGGTGTACGGCTGCGCGGTGCGTGTGGACGCGGACGCCGGGACCGGCCCGCCCCGCGTGCGGCTGCTGTACGACCGCGGCGTCGCCGGCCGCGTGTAGGCGGAGGAAAACCGGCATGCGCATCTGCTCGCTGCTGCCGAGCGCGACGGACATCGTCCTGGCCCTGGGCCTCGGCGATCAGCTCGTCGCCGTCACTCACGAGTGTGATCTCCCCCCCGGGCTGCGCGAGGTTCCCGTTATCACGCGCAGCCGCGTCGATCAGGGGCAGGCCAGCAGCCGCGAGATCCACAACCACGTCACGGCGGCTGCCCACAGCGGCAGCAGCATCTACACGCTGGATCAGGCGTTGCTCGAGCGGCTCGAGCCGGACCTGATCCTGACCCAGGAGCTCTGCGAGGTGTGCGCTATCTCGTATGAGGAGGTGGCGAAGGCGGTGCACCGGCTCGATGTCGCGCTGCCGGGCACGCGCACGGTCCTGTCCCTCGAACCGCAGACGCTGGCGGGCATTCTGGAGGCCATCGAGCAGGTCGGCGCCGCTGCGGGCGTTGCGCGCCGGGCTGCTGCCCTGGTGGGGGATTTACGGGCGCGGATCGACCGCGTCGCCACGATCGCCAACGGGGCGGCGAGCCGCCCTCGCGTGTTCGCCATGGAGTGGCTGGACCCGCCGTACACCGCCGGCCATTGGGTGCCAGAAATGATCCGTCTGGCCGGAGGCCGCGACGAGCTGAGTCGCGAGGGCGAGTATTCCGTCGAAGTGTCCTGGACGCGCATCGCTGACTACGACCCCGATGTTCTCGTGCTGATGCCGTGCAGCTTCAGTCTCGCGCGCACGCTCGACGAGTTGAGTCGCCTCGCGCTGCCGGACCTGTGGCCTCGGCTGAAGGCCGTGGCATCGGGGGACGCGTACGCCGTCGACAGCGCGACGTACTTCAGCCGCTCGAGCCCGCGCACCATCGAGGGGCTCGAGATTCTGGCCGAGATTCTCCATCCCAAGCTGTTCGCGCGGGTGTCGGCTCCCGGGGCGTGGCAGCGGATCGCGCCCGCCGAGAGGAGGTGAGAGCCCCGGGTATCGAATCAAGAGCGTCCCGGATCCAGGGAAGCTGGTGAGGCCTTGGGTAAAGGCCGAAGCCGGCACGGTCCCGCCACTGTGAGTGGGGAGGGCCGTCTCGTTCCGCTACGGCGGAGCCACTGTCCGTCAGGCACGGATGGGAAGGTAGGGACGGTTTCGCGGATCCACGAGTCAGGAGACCTGCCCGGGACAAGGCGTCCTACCCTTTCGCGGAAAAGGAGGGGAGCAGTGAAGCGACGACTGGTTCCGATGATTCTCGTGGGTCTCACGGTGGCGGCGCCCGGTGCGGCGCAGGAAGCGAAGAAGCTGGAGCCGGTGGTGGTCACGGCGACGAAGATCGAGACGCCTGCCGAGGAAATCGGCGCAAGCGTGAGCGTCGTCACGGAGGACGACTTCCGCACGTACCACTACGCCACGGTGGACGAGGCCCTGCGGCGCGTCCCCGGCGTGGAGATCCGACGCTCGGGCACCCTCGGGAAGACGTCGTCCATCACCATCCGCGGCGCCAACTCGAGCCAGGTCCAGGTGCTCGTCGACGGCGTCCGGGTGAAGAGCACGACGCTCGGCCAGGCCGAGCTGTCCGACCTCTCGCCCGATCTGATCGAGCGCATCGAGGTGATCCGCGGTCCGCAGTCCACGCTCTACGGCGCGGACGCGATCGGCGGCGTGATCAACATCATCACCAAGAAGGGCAAGGGGCCCTTCTCCGGGCATTTCTCGCAGGAGGCCGGCAACTACGACACGTACGCGACGCGCACGAGCTACGGCGGGAGCTATGGGATCTTCGACTACTCGTTCTCGGCGTCGCACCTCGAGTCGAACGGCCACTTCAAGAACGACGACTCGGAGCAGAACGCCGTCAACACGCGCCTCGGCCTGGTCCTGCCGGGCAACAGCTCGGTGAGCTATACGCTCCGCTACAACCGGACGAACACCGGGCTCCCGGTCAAGTTCGTCTCCACGAACTTTGGCCCCCTGCCGATCGACCCGGTCATCGACAGCAACAATCGGAACATCAGCGAGACGTACGTGATGGCGCTCGCGGGCCACACGCAGCCGGTCACGTGGTGGGAGAGCGACCTGCGCCTCGGGCGCTACACGAACACGATCACGTTCATCGATCTCCCGGACATGGCGGACGAGTGTCCGTTCCCGCCGTGCGAGTTCCCCGGACGCTTCAAGGTCGAGCGACGCGAAGCGGAGTGGGTGAACCATTTTCATGTGGGCAAGTGGTCCACCAGCTCGTTCGGCCTCGAGTACCGCCGTGAAGAGGGCCTGAGCCTGGGCTCTTCCCCCTTCGAGGCGAACAGCGAGACCACGTCGGGATTCTTCCAGGAGCAGCTCAGGTTCTTCGACCGGCTCTTCATGACGACGGGCGTGCGCGTGGAGGGCAACAGCGAGTTCGGTCGGAACCACACCGAGCGCGGCTCGCTCGCCTACGTCGTCAAGGAGTGGGGGACGCGCATCCACGGCGGTGCGGGCTCGGGCTTCCGCGCGCCGAACTTCGACGAGTTGTTCTTCCCGGGCTTCTCCGACCCCACGCTCAAGCCCGAGGTGAGCTTCTCGTGGGACTTCGGTGTGGACCAGAAGCTCTGGAAGGACCGCGCGCGCCTCGGGTTGACGTTCTACCAGAACGACTTCGAGAACCTCATCGGCTTCGTGACGATTCCGACGCCGCCGTTCGTGAAAGGCGTGAACTCTGGCAAGGCCCGCGCGAACGGCATCGAGTTCACCTCCGAGGTGGACGTGCTCGACAACCTCGTCGCGTCGCTCAACTACACCTACACGAACAGCCTGGTCCTCGCGACCCGCCATCCGATCCCGCGCGAGCCGGAGCATCGGTGGAACATCGGCCTGACCTGGGAGCCGATCCGGCGGCTCGCGCTCTTCAGCCAGGTCCACGTGGTCACGCAGCAGTTCGACCCGAACGGCGGCGGCGTTTTCAACCGCGGCCACACGCGCGTGGACATCGGCGGCACCTATCGTCTCTTCAACCGCTACGCCTTCATCCAGTCGGTGGACTTGACCGCCCGCATCCAGAACCTCCTGAACGAGGGGTACGCCGAGGTGCGTGGGTTCCCGGCGCTCGGCATCAACAGCCTCGCGGGTCTCCGGGTAGCGTTTTGATCGACGGCGTCGAGGTGACGGTGGACCGCGAGGCCGTGGTGGTGACGGCGGGCGAGGCGCTCGCCGTCGTCTCCTCGGCGGTCGTCGGCGGCGGCCTCACCTCGGCGCGCACGATCCTGAACCTGCACGTGTCAAAGAGCCTCCGGCTCGAGGAGGTGGACGCAACGGTGACGGCCTACGCCGACCGCCGACGGGTCCCGGCGCCCTGGGTCGGCCTCCTAACCTCGGCGTGGACGGAGAAGGCGTGCCTGGCCGAGGCCGAGGCCGACGGCATCCATGCCCTCGCCGTCGTCACGGTCGGGCTGTCGAACCGCGTCGCGGCGGGTCTCGAGCGGGCGGCCGTGTGGTCGCCAGCGACGATCAACACGATCGTGGTGGTGGACGCCGTCGCCGAGCCGGCGGCGCTCGTCAACGCGATCATCACGGCGACGGAGGTGAAGACGCTCGCGCTGACGGCGGTGGGCGTACGCTGCGCCGACGGCCGGCTCGCGAGCGGCACGTCCACCGACGCCGTCGTCGCCGCGGCGACCGGGCGTGGCCCGCGCTGCCGCTTCGGCGGGCCTGTCAGCGAGCTTGGCGCAGTCGTCGCACGCGCGGTCAGGGAGGCGCTGAGCCCTGGCATCGATCGCTGGCTCGAGGAGCATCGGTGAAGCCCCGGGCACCTTTCTCGGGCCACCCACGGGCCGCGCCGGGCTCGCGGACCCCGCTACAATGACGCGGCCCCGCAGGCTCGTGACGCTCAGCGCCTCGCTCGCGCTCCATAGCGGCGTCCTGCTCGCCGTTCTGCTCGCCGTCAGCGGGGAGACCGAGCTCGGCGCGCTCTTCATCGACCTCACCGAGAGCGCCGTGCCCGAGGCCGCGGCCAGCAATGCGGCGACGTCGACCCCAGCGGCGGCCGGGCGCGGCGGGGCGCGCGCTGTCCGCTCGATCGCGGCCGCACGTTTAGCGCCAACGCCCCCAGTATTGCGAGGCGCTGCCGAGCCGTCGCCCGCCGCCGAGCCCGCATCTTCTCGCAGCCCCGGTGCGGCGTCGCCCCCGCCGCCTCCGTCCCTGACCTCGCCCGAGCTCCCTGCGGCATCCGGGCCCGACCCGGCGCCGCAAATTGCGGAGTCGGCGGATGCGGCCCCTCACGGAGCCTCCAGCACCGCATCTTCGTCGTCTCTCGCCGGGCACCCGGACGTATCGACGACTCAGGGCGGCATCCCGATGGGCCTGAGCTCGCGCGGTGGTGTTCCTGGCGGCGCCCCCGATGTGAGTCACGGCTTTGCGCTCGCGGTCCCGGGCGGCGGTTCCGTCGGCCCGGGCGGCCCCGGCGCCGAGTACGGCGCGTATCTCGGGGGGCTCCGCCAGCGCATCCAGCAGTCGCTGCGCTACCCGCTCGCCGCGCGCCGTCGTGGGCTCAGCGGAACGGTCCACGTCGAGATCGTCATCAGGCCCGACGGAGTCATCGGCGGAGTCGCCGTCGCCGACTCGTCGTCGCACGCGATCCTCGACGATGCCGCCGTCGACGCGATCAGGCGCCTGGCGCCGGCGCCGTTTCCCGCCGACGTCCAGCCGCGCACGCTGCGCGTCCGCCTGCCGGTGGTGTTCGCGCTCGAGTAACCGTATCCTCTCGCCATGGTCGTGCGCGAGGTCGACGGGACCGTGACCACCTACGACGAGGTGGACGTCGAGGGCGACCGCGTCGAGCGTCTCCTCACCGAGCTCTTCACGGAGCACTGGGCGGAAATCACTGTGGGTCCGCTCGTCGAGGGCGCCGCGTACGAGATCCGCTTCACGGCGGCGCCGAAGGTGTCGATGCTCGACGGCTACATGACCGTCGACACCGGGGCGTGGCACTTCCACCTCTGCGTCGGCGAGCATCGCGGGACGCGGAGCCCCGACCTGGCGCGGATCCGCCGCGTCGCGCGCTGCGCCTTTTTCACGACCGAGGGCGGCTCGTGCGCGCCGACAACGTGGGGGCTCAGACTCTGGAACGGCCGCGGCGAGCAGATGATCACGATCCTCTTCCCGAGCCCCCACTACGACGAGAAGTGGGAGCGTCTCGAGGAACCCCGCTGGGAGAGGACCGAGCTCTGGCGCGCGCTGCGCCGGCGCTTCGCGAGCGTCGGTTAGATGGCGAGGCAGGCGCCGTGCCTGATGGTCCAGGGGACCGGCTCCGGGGTGGGCAAGAGCCTCCTGACCGCCGCCCTCTGCCGGCTTTTCGCGCGGGCCGGTTACCGCGTGACGCCCTTCAAGGC
>Ga0137381_10000974_pt1 | contig 18864 bp, 15 predicted proteins | sample SagtaG_16_FD_104808 | JGI IMG/M metagenome (GOLD analysis project Ga0137381, IMG submission 104808) | Vadose zone soil microbial communities from Sagehorn Ranch, Mendocino, California, USA - Sage2_L_115_16 metaG | ecosystem: Environmental > Terrestrial > Soil > Vadose zone | place: USA... | reverse complement strand
TCAGGCTGGTCCTGTGATTGAATCCTCGCCATTGCAGGAACGGCGCGGCCTGCAAAATTCCTTTGTGAAGCTAGATAATCCTCCTGCTTGGCTGCCCTCGATGTCAAAGGCTTTCAGAATGTGAGCTTCATGCCGAATTGGATTTGCCGCCGGAGGTTCCATCGGCGCGCCTCACTTCCGAAGCCCCACGCGAAAACACGACGTACGTACTCTCTATTGGCTGCCGACTTGAACGAGTAACGCTTGACTGTAGAAGTGCCTTCGGTCTGCGTGAGATTGGTGGGATTCGAACCCCTCAGGGTGATTGATACTGCGTAAGTTACTGATTTTAGGAATCGACAGTACGGAGAAAAACAGCAAAAACGCCAAACCGAGGTACACGGCGGGTACACGGGATTTTCGGGCGAGACCGACCTTACTTCCAATTAAACGAGGATGATCAACGGCATGTGACTTCCACTGGCCGTCCCGGTTTCCGGCGAATCGCAATCTCGGTCGGTAATGTGGAACCTCCGTGCCAACATCGGTGAGGAGCAGCAAGGTCGGCCCAAACATGGACAGTCCTCAGCTATTCATCATGCTTGGCGCAGTAACGAGCCTCTTGAAAGAGTTTCTCGGTTAGCGTAAACGTTGAGAGCCATCCCAACTTTGAATCTTGAGGGGAGGATGTTCGTGGCGAACCTTTGGCAGAATCTGCGCTATGCCATTCGTGCTCTGGGCAGGAATCCCGGTTTTACCTTCTTTGCCATACTCTCGCTCGCGCTGGGAATCGGCGCGAATACCGCGATCTTCACGCTGATTAATGCTTTACTCCTTCGGGACATTCCCGTCCGCCAGCCGGAGCGCCTCGTTCGTCTTTCCGCAATCCGCCAGGGGACCAAGATTCCTTTTTCCTATCCCATGTTCCGCGAAGTTGAACGCGGTCAACGCGTTTTCTCAGGCATGATCGGATGGGGCGGCGAATGGACGCCCAATGTGGAAGTGAACGGTGTCCTCACACGGGATCGTGTCCTCGCCGTTACCGGCAATTGCTATTCCGAACTCGGCGCATCTCCTTTTCTCGGGCGACTGCTCACTTCCGAAGATGAAAATGTCAGTGCCGGCGCAAACTGGCAAGTCGCCGTTATCGGCTACGAATTCTGGCGGCGCCGCTTTGGCGGTGCGCTCGACGTTGTCGGCAAACAGATTCGCATCGAGGGCCATCCTTTCACGATTATCGGGATCACCCGCAAGTGGTTCACGGGCATGACAACAGGCGAGCCGCCGGATATTACTGTTCCTCTCACGGCCATGCCCCTCATTCAGAGCGGAGAATTTGATATCGGCAGCCGCTCGATTCTCTGGCTTAACCCGATTGGCCGCCTGAAGGACGGCGTCACCGTCCAGCAGGCTCGCACCCAGCTCCAATCCTTCTGGCCGGACGTCCTTCTCGCGACGGCTTCCACGCAAACTCCTGGACTGCGCCGGCAGACGTTTCTCTCCATGGACCTGGACGTCTCATCGGCGGCAAAAGGCGTCGGCGGGAACCTGCGCTCCCAATTCGAGCGGCCCCTTTACGTGCTTGCCGGCATCGTCGGATTGATCTTGCTCGTTGCCTGCGTCAACCTCGCGAACCTGATGCTCGCTCGTGCTGCGTCCCGCAGCCATGAAATGAGTGTGCGCGTCGCCATCGGCGCAAGCCGCGGGACCCTCGTCGGCCAAGTACTTGCCGAGAGCCTGTCGCTCGCTCTCGCCGGCGCTTTGCTCGGCCTCGCCTTTGCCTACTGGGGAAGCCACTTGCTCGTGCTCCTCATGACGGAGGGAACGGTCTCGCTTGACTTGCGTCCCGATCTCACCGTGCTCTCGCTTGCAATGCTGGTAGGCCTATTCACCGGAATTCTTTTTGGCTTGGCGCCCGCCTGGCGGTGCTCGCGCGAAGATCCAGCCTCTTTGCTACAGCAAAATGCGCGCAGCTTGAGCGGCGGCGCGGGCAAGCTGGGCAAAGCCCTTATCGTCATGCAGGTCGCGCTCTCTTTGGTCTTATTGCTCGGTGCTGGACTCTTTGTGCGCAGCTTCGAGCGGCTGCGTTCTCTCGATCTCGGTTTCAACCAATCCAGCTTGCTCCAAATCAGGCTCAATCCAAAGCCAGGCGGCTACGACAAGCTGGACATGGGCAGCTATCACAAGCAACTCTTGCAGCGGATTGCGAACATTCCCAGCGTAAGCTCAGTCGCCTTTGTGGATTTTTCCATTCCCAGCCCGAATGCGTGGCACGAAACGGTCTCGCTCGCGTCGGCTGACCCGAACACGGGTATCCATCCCCTCGCAGATGGGACGACGGTCTCGTCCGGTTTTTTCCAAACGCTCGGGATTCCGCTTCTTCGCGGCCGCCCATTTCAGGAGACCGATGACGAAAAGCACCCGCATGTCGCCATTGTGAACAGCGCTCTCGCGGAGCGCCTCTTTCCGAATGAAGATGCAATTGGAAAAACCGTTCGCTTCGGCTTCATGCCAGAATTTCAAAGCATCGAAATTATCGGGATTGCCCGGAATGCTCGAATTCTCGATCTCCGCAGTGCGGCTACGCCTGTCATTTTTCTTTCTTGCCTCCAGTATCCGGGGCAATGGGGCAATCTCATAGTGCGCGCCAACGGATCTCCCGAAGCGCTCGCAAAAACCGTGGGCCATGAGGTCGAGTCGCTCGGACACGAATACGCACTCAGCACGAAAACGATCCCGCAAGTTATCAGCGGCGCACTCGTCGAAGAGCGTGTCACTGCGATGCTCTCCGGTTTCTTTGCGGCTCTCGCGCTGCTGCTCGCTTCCATCGGCCTGTATGGACTGATGTCCTATTCCGTTACGCGCCGCACCCGCGAAATCGGCATCCGTGTCGCCGTAGGAGCGCAGCGCAAAAATGTTCTCTGGCTCGTCCTGCGAGAGACCCTGGCACTAGCTTTGTTGGGAATAGCGCTTGGAATTCCTTGCGCGCTCGCTGCCAGTCGCTTGATCGCCAGCATGCTCTTCGACCTTTCCCCAAGCGATCTCCGAACCACCGCGTTTGTCACCATGCTGCTTCTTCTTGTCGCGTTGTTCGCGGGCTACCTGCCGGCCCGCCGTGCGTCCGCCATCGATCCAATGGTCGCCCTGCGTACGGAGTAAGAAGTGGCGGTGGAGGGAGTCGGAATTCTGACCCCCATTGATTCCACGTAACTTACTGATTCTACTAAACGGCAGAAACTATAAAAACATCGAATTCGCCCAAGTGAGGTACACGGAGTTAGGGAAGTGCGCCGCGTAATCGATTAGAATCCCGACTCTGCGAACACAAGTCCCTCAAAGCTTGTATGTGATTCGCTGTCTTAGAGACAACTTGGGGCCAAACCTAGGGCCTTCTAGGCCCCATACTGTGCCTCTCGGGTGGTAAGGGCAACGGGCTCAACGGGGCTTTTGGTAGGGGCGGTGGGGATCGAACTAAAGGCGACGTTGAAAGCGCGGAAGTTACTGATTCTATTAACCGGGAAAAACGCCAAAAACACCGGATTCGCCCAACCGAGGTACACGCGGGGTACACGGCGATGCCCCTCAATTGAAATCCTGTTACGCCGCTCTCCTCCTACGTCGATGACGCGCAGCGTTGCAGTCGCGGCATTCGCAATGCACGCCACCTTCGGACGCTCGCTGGTGGCTCTCTCCACCCGGGGAAAAGTCCGTGAGCGGTTTCCAGACTTTACATGCCGAGCACAACTTTTCTCTCATGCCATTTCTCACACGGATCTTAGGCATGGAGCCTCCCCAAGCAGGACGCTCTCCCACGCCCCCGTATATTCGTTCAAGCGAAACGCTGCAACTATCTCGCCTGCAACTGGCTGGTGCCATTCACACGTGGAACACGGAAAGAAACTGGACGGACCGGCTGATGGTCGGCAGTAAAGCAGATAACGGCTGTCGCAGTCGCATGTGAACTGAAAGGCTTGGGATGCCAGGAACTCTTGCATGTCACGGTATCGTGCTGTGTTCTTGTACTCCGCGAATCGAGTGAAGAGTATTTTCTTCGCAAGCGGTACGTCCGGCCCTATCACGCCGCGAACCCATTTCGGTTTGCACTTTTCGTCTTTTTCGAGATAAGTCTGCATTGACCGGAAAATTCGTCGCTCATTCACTTGTTCGATTGAAGGTACCGGAATCACATTGCACCTCACAGGAAACGCCGTCGTGTCGCTATTCTACACCTGTCCTCCATCAAAACGCTCTCGGACCAGACTTCAAGAACACTGACATTCGAATTTAGATGAATGTATGGCTTGCCGCCTTTCGCACAAGATACGGGGAGTCAGGGCAAAAGTTTCAAGAGGGTCAGTCCACGGTTGTTCCATGGGCCATTCACTCTGCTGGCAGTTTGTCGCTCACAAAATATTTGGAACCGAACAGGAAAGAAGAGGTTTTTGATGGAGCGCTCGTCCTTCAGCTGTCGCCAACCGGATTAGTCGATGTTCAATATAGAGTTCCAAGTGCTAATCCATAGCCGCCTACTCGCGCATTCTCCGTTTTTATTAGCCCCAAATATTTTTTCCCTCGGTGGAACTCGCGGTGTCGTGATGGTAACGTCTAGCCTTCGATACAGTGGGTTTCGTGGCCCAAATAAACTCTATACGATTCTAAATACAGCCCTATGGCCTGCATCTCGAAAACCGACTATGTGCTTTGGCGGGAGTGCGCCAAAAATGCTTGGCTCAGGCTGTACAGGCCCGACATCTACTACGCCACAGAACTGACCGAGTTCGAGCAGTCGATCATCGATGCTGGAATCGAAGTGGAAGGGGCCGCACGCGCACTTTTCCCCAGCGGCACTTTGATAGGGGGTTCGCACAGCGAGGCGCAACAAAAGACAGCCGAGCTGCTAGCCGCCAAAAGCGGAACGTTGTTTCAGCCAGTGTTTGAGAAAGACGGCCTGCTCGCCGCGATTGACGTTCTGCAATTCGATCACACCGAAGGTCAGTGCTCGATTTACGAAATAAAATCTTCGACCCAACTCGAAGATGAACATCTCTACGATCTGGCGTACCAGGTGGTACTTCTCCGCAAAGCCGGACGTAGCGTCACCCGCGCCTGCCTGATTCACCTAAACCCGAACTACACACGTCAAGGTGAGCTCGACCTAAACTATCTTTTCGCGATTGTCGACATGACCAGCCAAGTCGATCAGGTTGCCGACAGCGTTGCACTGGGAATGGAGCAAGCACGCGCCTACCTCTTGGCGGAAGCAGAGCCCCGAGGCCCATGCTCTTGTATCTATAAAGGAAGGTCTCGGCATTGCAGCACCTTTCGATACTCGAACCCCAAAGTACCGGACTACGGCATCCATGACATCGCGCGCATTGGCAACAGTCCGGATACGCTCAAGCAATTAGTCGATGCCGGCGTCCTCACACTCGATCAAGTGCCTTCGAACATCAGGTTAAGCGATGCGCAAAAAACGCAAGTACGCGTTTACCATTCGGGCGAAACCGTGATCGACAAGAGGTCCATCGCACGAGAGTTTGGAGAGCTGAATTTTCCCCTTCACTTCATCGATTACGAAACGTACGCCCCGGCATTGCCACGCTTCGACCGCTTTTTCCCCTACGACCAAATCCCTCTGCAATACTCAGTGCATATTGTGGGATCGCCGGGGGAGGAACCGATTCACTGCGATTTTCTCCATTCTGGCAGCGCCGACCCCACGGCTTCCTTCCTCTGCTCTCTCGAACAACACGTCGGCTCCTTTGGCTCGCTTATTGTTTGGAACAAATCGTTCGAATCACAGGTAAACGACCGAATTGCGCAACGGGTGCCTGAGGTGCGGAGCTATCTCGCTGAAGTCAACGACCGAATGTACGATCTCAAAGACATTTTCGCAAAGCAGTACTTTGTCCATCGAGACCTCCTCGGGAAGACTTCGATTAAGAGCGTCTTGCCGGTCCTCGCCTCAGAATTGAACTATTCGACACTAGCCATCCGGAACGGGGCGTCGGCAGCCATCGCCTGGAGCGAACTGCTTTCTGGAGAGCTGACCGCGAAAGAATCGGCTGACCTCGCCGCGAAGCTGAGAGCGTACTGCACTCTCGACTCTTACGGAATGGTTGCCATTTGGCGGGCGTTGCTTGCTTTGGTGGAAAGCTGAGCCGCGATGGATGTACTTACGCCAAAACTGCAAACCAAGAATCTCCGCCGCGCCTCGGATGCGGCCGCCTATCAACTCTATCGCGCGGCCCAGGAATGGGATCTGGTCGATCCGATTCTGATCAAGGACCGCCAGGACTTAAAGTCCGAGCACAAGTGGCGCGACCACATCGAGCCCTACCATCACCAGATCAAGAACTTGATCACTTTCTGCCGACGCTTGCCCGTGACCTTGCTGGCCGACGATGTCGGGCTTGGAAAGACAATCAGCGCAGGCTTAGTCGCAAGCGAGTTGATGTCGCGAAACAGGATTTCGAAATTCTTGGTGGTTTGCCCGAAGCTGCTGATGCCGCAGTGGCAAGAGGAACTTGAGAGTAAGTTCGGTATCTCGGGAGTCCGCGCCATAGGTAAAGAGCTGCTCGAAGCCAAGGTTCCGGAAGGCGGTGGCGCGGTCATTACTACGTACCAGTCCGCGCGCATGTACCTCAGCGCCCTGGGGCAAGCCGGCTTTGAAATGTTGGTACTGGACGAAGCCCACAAACTACGCAATTTATACGGCGCCAACCAATCTCCGCAAGTAGCGTTGCAGTTCCGCGAGGCACTGGCCAACCGCATGTTCAAGTACGTGCTGATGCTCACAGCAACACCCATTCACAACCGGCTTTGGGATATTTATTCTCTCGTGGATTTGTTGGCCGTTGCTCGCGGCCATCAGAATCCTTTCGGCACGGAAGGCATTTTTGCGAGAACCTTCATCGCCGACAACCGGATGGACGCGCGACATCTCAATCCGCAGATGCGGGAGGCATTTCGTTCCGTTGTTTATGGCTATATGTCGAGGATTCGCCGCGCGGATGCAAACCTGCATTTCCCAGAACGAATCGTGCAGCTCCATCGGGTCAATCCTTCCGCCGAAGAACTCGAGCTAATCGGCCTGATCGCCGGGCCGATCCAGAAGCTCAATCGTCTGTCCCAGATTTCCATTCTGCAGGCGCTCATGAGCAGCCCTCATGCGCTGCTTGCGCAGCTAAAACAGATGGCCAAGAACAAGACCATTCCCGAAGGCCTTGCAGAGAGCGTCGAACAGGTCGTCGCGCGAATCCGGGTGACCGCGAAATTACAAGGCCTGGCCACGCTGGTCGATCGGCTGAAGGCCGAACAACCGGAGCGCTGGCGCGTGGTGGTATTTACGACGCGGCGCGAGACGCAAACGACGATTGAAGCGTTTCTCGGAGAGCGCGGGATCACCTGTGGCCTCATCAATGGAGATTCCGGCGAACGGAATCAGCGGACGATTGTCAGATTTAGGAAAACGGTCCCGGAAATTCACGCCATCGTGTCGACCGAAGCGGGCTCAGAAGGCGTCAACTTGCAGGCGGCCAATGTGCTGGTAAATTTCGATCTTCCTTGGAATCCCATGATTGTCGAACAGCGGATTGGCAGAATTCAGCGATTGGCGTCCGAACACGCGAGCGTCTGCATTTTCAACATCATCCTGAAGGGGACTTTCGAGGAATACATTGTCGGCAGACTCATGGAAAAGCTACAAATGGCGTCTCACGCCATTGGTGATATTGAGGCAATTCTTCAAGCCTCGGGCGTAGACGAGGACGACGAAGATGTCACCCCAGATGGCACTGCTTTCATCGAGAAAATTCGTGAACTCGTGGTCGCCTCCTTGGCGGGTAAGAACGTCGACACAGCAACGCGCCTGGCGGAGAAAAGCATCAACGACGCTAAAGTAGAACTCCAGAACCAAGAGAAAAACATCGACGCGATGCTCGGCGGAATGGACGGTTATGGCGACACGATTCCCTATCCCAACCTGCCGCGTGCGATGAAATCGATGGAGCCGGATGTCTTCGTTCTCGCTGCCCTCACAAGTCTTGGAACTGACTTCAGGCCCGAATCCCAAGGCGTCTATGTGAGCGAACGCGACGGAAGAATCGATCGAATCTGTTTTGACGAGGCGCACAGTTCGAACGCCGTCCTTTACCGTCCTGGCTCGCCCGCCTTTAGTAGGCTTACCAGTCGGCTCGCCGGGGACTCCTTGCACCTTATCCATGACGTTGATGAAAAGCCAGCTGCCCGCGCGGAAACGAGCGCCCGGGAATGGGTGGATAGCTTCGGCGGAAATTTTCGTAGCGCGAAGATCCAAGGCGTGGAGCGATCCTTCACAGGCACTGCGGTCGTGAGAGTCCGGGCCACGGTGGGTCACGACAGCTACGAACGCCTCGTGGAAGTGGTCATTCCTCCCGGAGAGCAATGGCTCCCAGCCGGAGTGGCGGGGGCAAGCCCGATATCCGACCCTCTCAAAAACCCGGAGGCTGTGGGCCTCGCATCGGCGATTCTAATCGAGAAGGCCATGCAAGACGAAGGTGTGGCCGAATTCTGCCGCTTTTACCTTGACCGTCGCGAGCAGGAGCTGCAAGCGGCGGGAACGGACGCGCGCAAGAGAAAGAAAATCCAAGACGACTTTACCCCTCAGCTGGAAGCATTTCTGGTTGGGTTAGAGGGAACCGTCCAAAGAAGACTTCAGGTGAACGGAATGTTCGACTTTGGATCGGGATCAGCTTATGAAAGCGTCATCGCGGTCATTCCTGCAGAAAGCCGAATCGTTCGCTCACCCGAGCTTTCGCGCTGTTCTCGCACACAGAAATTGGCCCCTCTCGAGTGCCTGGCACGGTGCGAGATGAGCGGCGTTCCAGTCTTGAAACACCTGCTCGAGAAATCAGATGTGAGCGGCCGAATGGCACTGCCCGAGTTTATGGAGCAGTGTGCGGCAACCGGCAAGCACGCCCTGCGCGACGAACTGGAAGAATCGGCGGTTAGCAAACGGCGGGTCGCGAAGTCTCTCCTGAAAACGTCGGGAATCACGGGCAAAAGGGCGGAGCCACAGTACTTTGGGAAGTGCGACTTTACAGGAATCGAAGCGCTCGAAGAGGAACTGGGGACTAGCCAAGTGTCCGGAAAGAAGTATCGCGCAGACCGGCTACAGCGCTCCGTCGTGAGTGGGAAAACCGGCTACGTCGACGAATTTGCCGTCTGCTCGGAGACAAATCACCCACTCTTGCCCGAAGAAGGGGAAAAGTGCGAAGTAACCGGAAAGCTCGTGGTCCCGGGGATATTGGAGCGATGCGAAGTAAGCGGAAAACGGGTTTTACCGCGCGAGCTCGAAAAATCAGTCGTGACGGGGAAAAAGGCGCTCAAGCAACTCCTCGTTTCGAGCAGTATTTCCGGGGCGCGGTTTCTTGAGACCGAGGGTATTGTCTCGGCCACCGGGAAATATTGTCTCAAACAGGAAGCGAAGCTGTGCACTTGGAGTTCCCGGAAATGCCACCCCGATGATCTGCGAACGTGTCAGCTCACCCGCGTCACGGCGCACTTTGAGTACATGACAACGAATGGAGGAATCCGGCTCGAGCCGCTGCTGAACCTCTTATACGGACTGCAAAGAAAAACGGACAAACCCGAGTTGTGGGCGAGAATAGCTGAAGATCTTTCTAGAGTCCTCGACGGACGGTTGCAGGTTGAGGCGGCCGTATCCTCGCCTGGAGGAAATCATTTGGCTGTGTGCCTCGAAACTAAGAGCTGGTTGGGACTCAAGACTCGCCGCGCCGGTTGTCTTTATACGATTCGCGATCGCGCGGCTGCGGGGCGAATCGTTCTTGGCAAGCGCGAACCCGACGGGTGGGTATTAGAGAAAGTGTTCTAGTTCCCGCGAATCTAAGCTGTGGCTCGGCAAGAACGTCACACCCCTATCGTGGCAAGGGGATACTTATCAATGCTTCCCGGAAAACCTTAAACTCAGGATGCCTTGCTTCGATCGATCGTAGATCAGCTTGCGTGGCTCCACTCCGTAAGTCCTCGGGGCGCAACCTTCCTATTCTGCCAGTGATCCACGATTCTACATTCGGGTGTGCGATTACAAGCCAGTGGTCGAGACCACCGAGGGACTTTTCCAACATTCTCCGCGTCGAGTCCGCTCTTCCATCGGAGTCAGCAACAACAATCACGGAATCCGGAGGAAACTGAGGCTCTACCGCTTGAACTACCCGCGGAATGACAACTTTTCCATTCGCAACAACAATGTCCAGCCGTCGCGAGATCGAGTTCATACGCAGCACACGCGCAGCAAGCTCAGCGAGAACAATTCGATCGTGCTCTCCTTCGCAGACGATGCACTGGGGCGTGTATAGATAACTCATTTTCCTTCCCTGCTCTGTCCAGAATTCGGTATTACCACCGGCGCCATAACAAGCGGTCGATATTCGTGGTACGGGACACCATATTCCGAAGCGGCTCGTAGTTTTACTGTTAAGACTTCTTTGAATCCGACTGCGGAGTCGAAACACGCCTCGATATCGCCAGCGCCAAATAAGACGATTTTCAGTGACTTAGCTTTCACGAGGCTATCAGCGGCATCTCGCGGATACCCGGACATCGAAAGGAATACACCAAGCGTACCGGATAGTTTCCGCTCCACCTTCGCGTGAAGCGAATCGAGTTCCTTCAGGCCGATGGGTTTGACTTGCCATTTGGCTTCGAGCAGGAAATAGCGGTGTACGCACTCGAAGGCACCATCGATTTGCTCGCTCTTCGGTTTGAAACTTGTTCGAGGCGACAAACTCTCGGCTGCGAGCAAGTGGTAGAGCGCGCGTTCGAAGTGCCTGCCACGGGTTCGGAACCAACTCGCACTGGCCTTCGCCGGCGGCGTTTTGACATTCGCGAACCACTCGCGGAAATTGTTTTCGTTTGGTGGCTCAAGCATCGCGGTTTTGTGCGATCTCTTGCGTTAGCCTCAGGTGAGATCCGCTATTGTCGTGACTCCGAACGTCTTACAGCGATTCCCATAGATATCAGATTTTGCAGATTTTTAGTACAGCTCGCAGCCCTCGATTGGAAATAAGACTCGCAATTCAAAAAAAGGGACGAGTATTTGCTCGTGCTAGCTTTCGCGGTGCGCGCTCCATCTCTTCCGCAACGCACCATCCGCAACGCCAGCGCCTCGTACATCCAGGAGTTCCATCTTCGAGTCCGTCTTCAGTAGAATGGCTAAATGACGGCCGTCGCGATAACCTCTCCCATCATTCGCTCAGACACGCTGCCCCAGCTCCGCCGGCTCGTCGAGAAGCTTCCTGCGCTGCGTGAATTTTTTGGCGATGTCCTCGAAGTAATTCTCGTTCTAGACGCATGCTGCGTGCAGGGAGAACTCCGCTGGCGTGTGGGAGCGCGAAAGAACCCCGCGGCACGCACCTACCTTCACGAAACCATCGTCTCCGGTGTGGTCGTTGCCATTGCTCCCGCGTTTCTCGAGGCTGAGATCCAAGAGCATATCGGCGACATCGCAGAAGAAGAGGGTGTTCCCGCGGAGCGGGTCCGCGAAGAGTGGGAACAGTTCAGAGTTCTGATTCGCTTTTATGATCTGTCCTCCTCAACGCCGCCAAGAGATTATGTGGACCCCGAAGATGCGGACTACATCCAGGTTCTTGAGCAAGCCAGCGGCGACTTTGTCTATACGAGCGATCCGCACTTCACGGAAATGGGTGCTCGCGTTATGCCCGCAGGCCTTGACCGCGTCCTGCGAGACTATGCCCGCAGCACGACTGTTATTCTGACCGTCAAGCTAGGTTCTGGCTTTGCGATGGTCGTGGGCGGTCACATGATTTATGGTTTGGCGATCTTGGTTGCCGACTTCGTTCGAAAGCTGCCCCCGTTCCTCAAGGTCTTGCTTGGAGCTGCCGCCGCCATCGCGCTTCTCCATCCGGACTCACGCAAACGAATCATTCAATTCACGCAGAAGCTTTTGCAGAATGTCCGCGTGGGCGTTTCCTCTGCCCTTTCTTCGGAAGGGATACGCTCTCTTGTCGACGAGGCTTCTCTCGCTGCCAGTTCACGCAAGGTGATCATGGATGCGCTTCCCCTGAAAAAAGGAAGTCCTGCGATCGCGTTCGCATTCCGGGTCTGTCAGCGAGCGGAAGGCCCTCTCCCCGATTCCGTCATTGCGGAACGAATCAAGTCGGCTGGTTACGTAACGCGCTCTCGCACGTTCGTCGCATACGTTCGCCGAATTCTTCGTCGCGATTCGAGATTCGCTGTCACAGCCGAGGGAGGTTGGACACTCCGTAACGAGTTGGGGTAAAACTCGTCCGAATCAAAGCTTAGGCCGGACCTTCTCAATTTCTTCGAAGATCGCTTTAAGGGTAGGCGGCTCAGAAAAAAAGATTTCTGCTTCCCGTTTGTAGTTTCGCTCAAGTTCAGCGAACGTTTCGCTCACCTGAAAAGCAGGGCTATCTTTGAACGAATCGCCTTCCGGCACTGACTGATCGGCGAACGACTCGCGACAGATTTTTTTCACATCGGCGACGCACACTCGATACGCATCCGTACCGACGTAAGACTGAATCTCTGGAAGGACGCACAATCGGGACAAATCGTAATAGTGCCGCATCCGGTTGTTCGCGAGATCGTTCGCGTAAGCCGCATGAATGGCGAACAGCTTCTCGACAAACGTCCGCCGAAGATCCTGCAGCTCGATCTCGAAATCCCGTAAGTCCTCAGCTAGATTCTGTTGTCCTTTGTCCTTCGCATATTCAGCGACCATCGATCGGATCGGTCGTTTCACGGAAGCATCAGCCGAGCCTCGATAACCAGCTTCGAAAAGAACATTTCTACCGAGCCCGGCAACATCACTTGTCGTGCTTTCATAGCGGTAGACTGCACTCCGGCTCACCCCGGTTTCCGCGCGAGTCCGGTTGTCTTCCCGATCGAGCGTGAAACCTTTGGTCTCGGCGATGGCGTCCCGCAACCCTTTCAGCCGTGTGTCGCGTTTGGATTTGCCCCAGTCGGCTTCCGTCCGAACCAGGATGTCCAAATCCTCGGAAAAGCGGTCGAGAAGATTCCATCCTTTCGAAAGACTCGTACCGCCTTTCAGGATGAACTCACCTGTATGGTTCGCTGCTAGCACATGCAAGGCGCGACACAGGTAGTAGTCTTTCTCAACGATCGCCGTGCGTTGCCTCTTTGAGTCCGCGACAGCGCGGAGTAAGTCTTTGAAATCAGGCAGGTCGCTCGCGTATTCCGTCACCGGATTTGCCATTCCGCTGCATTCGGAAGAACCGAGCTAACATTCAAAGCAAAGTTTGTCAGCGGGTTTAAAGACTTCTTCAGCCGTGCGACTTTTCTTGGTGCGCCGAGGTGAGAGCCGATCGCACCAACGAGCGCGCGCACGCGCGGAGATTCGAGACGCGCGAGCCGCACCAAACGACCAAGCGACAGTCGGCCCGATCGAATGAGCTCCATGATCCGCCGGACCGTCTCGGCCGGCGTCGCGTCTGGAATCCGGTCAAGGTCCTTCAGCGCATCGAGCGCTGCAAGTTCGGACGAACCAAGTCCTTCGACTTCATAAGAGGGCGAGATCGTCACGGATCTTACGTTGAAGTAACGCCGTCCGGGGTCCACAGAACGTGTCGGCCTGTTCAGTCGATACGTGACCTTGGGGGAGATTTGTGTGGTAAGTCCGAGACCGTTATACGCGGCCGTTCCGGTTGGAGCATAAGCAATGCCACGATGCTCGAGCAAATGCGACATCACGTGATCGAGTTCCGGCTTGCTCTCTCCGAATCGGGTTTTCTTCGGAACGTAATACACGCCTCTTCGCACGCGACGAAGAAGACCATCAGGCTCCTTCGAAAGGCGGCTCAAAGCCGCAGCGACGGCCAAAGGAGGAAGCCCGTGGAAGTCCGGATAACTCCAGAGCCGGTCTTCCCCTCCTTCCTCGATACGCTTCCGCACCTTGGTCGCAGTCGAATTTGTACTCGGTTTTCTCACCCCTTAACGCTAGCCGACCCAAAGCTAAATGTCAAGTTTTTTACACCATTTACTTGACATTTGCTCTGCATCGGATATTCCCAACCGACTTGTTTTCTGTGAGTTGCGCTCATCAGAGACAAGGGCAGTCGTGCCCCTATTTGATTCCGCCTGGGGGCCACGGAGAAACCTTTGGAAAGTCGAGCTCCCGATCAAGCGCCTTGGAGGCTACGCCAGCGGGCAATTCCTCGACAGACAAAAGCTTCCACTGTGCAAACGCGCCGTTGTATTCCAAGCGAAAGCTGATCCGAATCGGACGGTCTGGAACGATGTCACCTTGGCGCACTGCAATCGCATTGACATCGAGCCATGCCCAAGAATCGCGCTCGAACGTAAAATCGCCAGAGTACTGCCCCACCAAGCCCGCTGGATTCGCCATGTATCCATACTCCGCAAGGAAACCGGCGATGTCATCCGAGAAAAATGGGCCTAACGCTGGTACCGACATCGGGTCCTCCAATACTGTTCTACCCAAAACAATGTCACGGCTGAATTATCTACTCTGAGCGCCACCGCCGTCACCATCATCACATCTGCCTTCGCCTCTGCCTCCCGCGCCGTCGCCGTCGCCACCTCTGCTTCTGCCATCTCCCGCCTAACATCGCTGCATCCGTATCGTCGTCCACGTCGGCATCACGCCGTTCGCCACTAGCCACTAACCACTGGAGGCCGCCTCCCGTACAATGGAACGCACCATGGCCGTCAACATTACAAACGTATATGGAAGCCTCCTATATGCAGCAACGAAGATTCAAGAACGGCATTGTGGATGAATCCGAAGAGAAACATCCAAAGGCCGCGAATGTCCGCAAACGTCCGGCGGCTGCTTAAGCGTAGAGAGGCAGAGGCCCGTGCCTTTCATAGTTGCCATGAGGGATATCGTAGTTCGCTTTTTCTTCGCCTAAATGGTATGCTACTGAAAGGATAGGAGCGCATCGTTCGGATAAGTGCCGGAACGCCTTCGCTTGCCATCGCTCTTTAGTTCCGCAACTTTAAGGCGGTCGGTAGATTCGAGCTGCGTCAATGCTTCTCCCATATGCTTTCGCAAATATGGCGTCTTGTCCTGAACGAAGGTTTCCACTTGCTCTGTCGGTATTTGTATGGCTCCGTGAAATTTGGATTGAAGATCGCTGACGAGCGGTGCGAGTGAAGGATTGGAGAAAAGGACACTCTGATCAGGATTGGTGGAGTCAGAAAACGTGAAGCCGCCAAGTGGGTCAACCTTCCACATGGCTTCCTTCATTTTCAGGTGGCCCCGGGAACTATTCGATGCGAAAAAGAGATAGTACACCACACGGTCGTTGGAATCGCGCATTTCGAAATAGCGGACGAACTGAGCCACTTTGCCGAGTTGTTGTTGGTATAGGTTTTTGAGCTGAGTTGGACGGTCGCCAGTACCCTCGGCGATTGCTATGGCCGCATCCGTGCCGAAGGTTTCGGTGATGTGCGAGCGGATTTGCGGGTCAGGGTGGGTGAGCCATCGATTGATTGCATCGACCACGAATGTGATGAGGGCTTCGCACTTATTCTTGGAGAGCAAGCGGCTTATAAGGTTGTAGGGGATACCGGAAAACCCGAATGGGTCTATGAGAGCAAAAGTCGGGGCGATCTGGTGTCCGTCGGCGTCGAGTTTATTGAGTTTGGCGGTGAGGTTTTCTGCGAACGTGCCGCACTCGACATCGACTTTGAAATGGGCGGGCAATTGGATCCCGCTGATTTCGCGATTGAGGTTATCAATACGGTCTTGGCGTTCTTCAACAAAGAGGAAGACCAGCTCCCCCGCCAGATTGGCGCGATGCGTTCGTGCCGATTCCAGGGCAATAATTGGGGAGCCGGGCTCGCCGCCGGAATATCGGCCGGGACCGGAAAAACCATCGACATAGACAATCCGGCTGTTGTATTTCGCAAGAATTGGGAACCATGCGTCGAGATACCTGCGGAGAATCTGATGCTTGGCCGCAGTATGCGGCTGAAGATCCCAAATTGTTTCTTCAGGTACGGACACGTCACTATTAAAACAAATACAATGGCGCTTGTGTGGAAAGAAATGATGGGCTATGTTGCGGGAAGTACAATTGAGATAGAGTCGCGCAATGGCAACTAATTCGCATATCGAATGGACTGACGCGACGTGGAACCCCGTAACGGGCTGCACTAAGGTCAGCCCGGGATGCAAGCATTGCTATGCCGAGCGATTGTCGCATCGACTTCGACTAATGGGACAGGCGAACTATCGGAACGGTTTTAAGCTGACTCTGCAACCACAAATGCTAGATTTGCCGCTGCGCTGGAAAACTCCAAAGCGCATTTTCGTAAATTCAATGAGCGATTTGTTTCACAAGGATGTGCCCACGGATTACATCAAGCGAGTGTTTGACGCCATGAAACGCGCGCACTGGCATCAATATCAGGTTTTGACGAAGCGTTCTGAACGGGTATTGGAATTAAGCAGCGAGCTTGAATGGTCCCCGCAGATCTGGATGGGCGTAAGCGTAGAAAACGATAAGTATAAACAGCGGATCGATGATCTTCGGCAAACGGGGGCGCATGTGAAATTCTTGTCACTAGAGCCTCTTCTCGGTTCGCTAGGAAAGTTGAATCTTTGTGGTATCGATTGGGCGATTGTGGGCGGCGAATCCGGGCCGGGAGCGCGACCGCTTAATGCCGAATGGGTTACGGAAATACGCGACCAATGCCTCAGGTCAGGCGTGGCGTTTTTCTTCAAACAGTGGGGCGGTGTCCAAAAAAGCAAAACAGGACGCACGCTGGAAGGCCGCACGTGGGATCAAATGCCTGTAGAAGCTGAACTAGTCGTCCTGTAAGACTTCGCCAAAGTTTTCATGGCCCCGCTATGGAAGACCCTCGGGTAACGAAGGGCCTCACAGCGAAGCGTGAGTCGAGAGCCGTCGAGTTCAAAGAGCAGTTTGATCCTACCGACAACCGACAGGCGCTCGAAGTGCTGAAGGACATTGTTGCGATCTGCAATGCGGGCGGCGGGACCCTCGCCATCGGGATAGATAACGCCGGCAAAGGCTGCGGCTCGGATGTGCAATCGGTCCTCGACTACGATCATGCGAAATATTGTGATCTAATCAAAAAATATACGATGCAGAATTTCGCGGACTTTGAACTCATCGAAGCCAAGAAAGACGGCCACGCTGTCGCAATTTTCCTGATCAATCCTCCTGATTCGCCGCTCATTTTTGAGAAGCCAGGTACCTATGCAATCGATAGTAGCCATCAGAAAACGGTCTTTTCTCAGGGAACAATTTATTTCCGCCATGGCGCTAAAAGCGAGACTGGCACAACAGAGGATCTGAGCAGATTTCTACAGCAGCGGGTTCGAGAAATGCGAAATGAACTGGTCAAAGGTATGCGAAGGGTCACCGAAGCACCGCGTGGGTCTCAAATTCAAGTCGTCTCACGTAGGACCGTCGCTAAGGTAGCGCAGGAAGCGGTGCCTGTCAGAATGAGCAGCGACCCTAAGGCTCAAGGTGCCATTGTTGTTGATCGGGATCAAATATTCCCATATCGCCAAAAGGAGTTTATCGAGCGCCTAAAAGACGCCTTGCCCGACGGCCCTATCCTGAATGGGTATGATTTGCAGGCGATCAACAAGGTTTACAATATTGCTGCGCAGGAAAACCTATCCTGGAAGCCGCATTTCTCAGTCCGTCAGTACAGCGAAGCGTTGGTCGAATGGATTGTCGATAAAATCTCGAAGGAAAAAGATTTCCCGCAAGCGACCAGGCGACGGCTCTACGAGATGAATCAGAAGAACAAATGATCGGATGTATGTCACGCATTTTAACGGCAAGCGCAGCGTAGCGGTCATGACCCTGGATATTATCGAGATCGGAGGGAAATACGTGTCTATCTGCTGATGCTGTGACCCTCTGCCTGCGTGTGTTCATGCACTTGGCTTCGAGCGGACGACGGCTCGGTCTTGTGTGCTGAGGATACGGAATCACGGCTCGGTTCCATCGCAGATCGGTGCGACACATCGCGCGACAGTTGCTCGGCGAGCTGGCCTTTGTCGTTTGTGTAGATTTGCGCATCGTAGCGTCCCCGCGACACCGCCACATACGCCAGGCGGCGATTGACGAGTTTTTCTCCGGCTTGCTCTGCGTCCACGTGAACAAGTACACGGTCGGCGGTTTGACCTTGGCTACTGTGGCTAGTTATCGCGTATCCATAGTCAAGATGCGGGTTGTCTTTGACGTTGAACGCGACGGTGCGGCCTGAGTCGAGGCGCAGTTGCAGGTTGCCGCTCACGTCGATCTTTTCGATGGCGCCAAGCTCGCGGTTGGCGATATGCTGCGCTCGATTCGGCGCAGTGAACTGCACGCGGTCGCCTTCACTGAATCCGCGCTCTGTCTCGCGGTAGAGCGTCACGCCGTGTAACCGGCGCGGATCGTAACTCACCCGCTCGCCGTTCTCGCGTTTCACCGTCACCAGATTTTCTTTCTCGTTTGCGCGCTCAACGCGCGCATATTCTCCCGCCTCGATGCCATGCGTCTTGCTGCCTCTCGTGTAGCGCACCATGTCGCCCACTTCGTATTGCGCGGCCCACTGTCGGTCCGCTCCGGTGATCTCCTGCCGCGCCACAAGCACTCGCTGACTGTGTTCCTTCGTTTCCACCTGGCCTCGCGTTTGCATTTCTTGGTGGATAACCTGATTGATTGCTCTGCGTGATTCGTTGTCGGGCGACACTACCAGCGTGCCTTGGGGTTTTGCTGCGTACTCGCGTGCGATTTCCTTTAGGCGTTCGTTGCGGTCGGGGATTTCATGCACGCGGCCCTGCGTATCGAGTCGTTCGATTGCTTCTCTCACATTGCCACGCGAGAGTTGCTCCAC
>Ga0137381_10000971_pt1 | contig 18889 bp, 10 predicted proteins | sample SagtaG_16_FD_104808 | JGI IMG/M metagenome (GOLD analysis project Ga0137381, IMG submission 104808) | Vadose zone soil microbial communities from Sagehorn Ranch, Mendocino, California, USA - Sage2_L_115_16 metaG | ecosystem: Environmental > Terrestrial > Soil > Vadose zone | place: USA... | reverse complement strand
ATTGGCCATGGTAATGCGACCAAAAGGCTGGCGGCCAATCACGCAGGGACGCTCCGACTCGGGTCGATCGAGCGGCTCGAACAGGGAGTTATATTCATAGGCATAGCCGTGCGGCCAGCGATTTACCGTGATGGCCTGGATGTCCCTGGCGGGGTCGAAGCCACCTGCCTCCAAGATACGGCCTAGCTGATCCCGAATCTTCCGCTCGAATGTTTCGAATGGCGTAGTGAGCAGTTCGTACCGCCCGGCCCTGAACTGCTCTTTGCAGGGAAGTCCCGGACTACATGGAGTGCGGACGAGGTGTAAGAGGCAGGACTCCTCAGGTGAACTTGGGAATTTGTACTCTCCCAGGGAAACCGGGAAGTCCAGAGTGGTGGAGCAGAAATAGCCTCCCGGTGAGTAGATGTAACGAACGCCGAGCTTTTGAAACGCAGTCCAATTTCGAATCTGAACATTCGTGTAAACCAGCGGCTGCTTTACCGCGTAGGCGAGACCAGCCTTTTGCTTTTCTGGCATCTCCTGACACATGAAGGGCACGACGCAGTTGTAACAAGCCATAACGCAATGCGCACCGCGCACTTTGCGCGCTTTGCCTGCCATGACGTAGGTAACCTCGACTTCTTTTGCCGTGGATGGATCGCCATCGTGCTTAGCGCGAACTGCGGTGCTATTCAGACGGATGCGCACAGAATTGCCGGGATTGTCCAGCCGCGCGTAATTCATTCTCGCGGTAACGATGTCCTCCATGGTGTTGCCCGGAGCCGAATCCGGGATCAGAGAGCGCACTAGCAAACGCGCTATAGATGCGTTGCCATCTGGAAAGTGGAAAATGTAGGGTTCTTCTCCGCCTTCCTCGCTTCCCGACCGTCTCCTTGGAGTCGGTTTTACTCCCTTAAACCCTGGGTAACCCATGCCCCGACATGCCAATGCCGAGACGGCATCGATGCCGACGCAATAGAGATCATGCGTGGAGGATTGGAAGACCTTGACAACATCCGGGTGGACCTTGGCGTACTGTAATAGGAAATCTTTGTAGCTGGTCTTAATCAACTTGGCGCGCGTTTGGTTGGCATCGAGCTCAGGGAAGTAATCAACAGACTCCGTCTGAAGGCGCAAGATATCCTTGCGCGCCACCTCCGCGATCGGCATCTGCGCAAGCGCTTCCGGAGTTAGAGCTTTGCCTCCGGAATAAGTCTCGTCATAACCAACAATCACGTGTGGCCACAGCAGATCCTGCCCAAAGGTTTCTCGGTCAAAGAAAGTCGCCGATTTCAGATGCATGGACTCGAACAGTTTCCGATCGTAGTACTGATAGAATTTTTGAGTATCGATGCCTAGTTCCTTGAGGAGCCCGCTTGCTACCTTGCTATACCGTCCAGGAGCCTCAATCGATTGCGTGCCGCCATAGCCTAGAAGCAAACGATCCCCGGCGCGAAACTCATTGCGTTTGGCATGGCCGCCAAAATCGTCATGATTGTCGATGACGAGAATTTTGGCGTTTGCACCAACGGATTTGCGGTAGAAATAGGCTGCGGCAAGCCCGCTGATCCCGCCGCCGACAACCACCAGGTCGTAATGCTCGCCCGTATCCGTCGCATCTTTTGGTTCAATTCCATCGCGTAGTGCGTGGGCGGCCTCAAACGAGCCTGGGTGGCTTCCGCGCATGCCCGTGAGCGCGGGAGGGTAATACTGCGGGTCCTGTTGGGTGATGCCTTTTGAGAAGAAGTATTCCGGCGCTGAGGAGTCCGGGCCAGCGTCTTGTCCCAGCAATGCCTCGAACGGGAAAAGCGACGCGCCAATCGTCATGGCTACGCCGTTCAGAAAGTCTCGGCGGTCAATGGGGCATCCCATCCCCAGCTTCTTGTCCCTAGGGCATTGACTCATAGCATTCCCTCCATCGAACGAGTAGAGAGGCGAATTTGACGTCGGAGAGAAACGCGGGCGGAAGGCGTGAGCTGTCCGCCCGCATTTCAGGGTTGAAGCTAGAACGTCAGCTTCAGCGCCAACTGAAGGATTCTAGGATCGTAGGTTCCCGTAATCTGGCCAAAGGTTCCCGAGGTGAAGGAAGTAGCCGAGGGTGGCCGGAACTCGGTGTGGTTGAGAATATTGAAGGCCTCGGCGCGGAAGATGAGTTTTGCCCGCTCACCGACGAGGTTGGTTGCTTTCTCCAGCGCCAAGTCCATATTGACGCGCCGTGGACCCCGAAAAGAGTTCCTCTGGAACGTTCCATAAAATCCTAACGGGCAGTTGCCAGCGGCAATACAGGGATCCAACTGAAAATCGTTCGGGTCGAACCAGAAGTTCCCGGTAACTGGCCCATTGATGGTGTTGAGAGTCTGAACCTGATGCGGGTCGAATGTGTGTATGGAAGGGGTGACCTGATCTGCCCGGACCACCTCCCGATCACCAGCACCTGAGGGACCCGGTTTGCTTTGACTCTCGTGTAGACCGGCAAGGGCGTCTAGAGGAATGCCGGACTGTGCAAAAACGATGGGAAAGAGACTCCAGCCGGTTGTCAAGCGCTTAGGCCCGTTCGTCCAGGCTTTAGCAAACGGCAGTTCCCAACCTCCGCTGAAGGTCAGCCGCTGCCGGATATCGAAGTCGGAGTTCCCGTAGAGGACATGATGATTGTAAGAGGCAATTTGCGTATTGCGGGAGTTGAAACCGGAGCCATTGTCCAGGTTGTGAGACCAAGTATAGGCAACTGTGAAGAACAGGTTGCCGAGGTAACGCACTTCGGTCGCCCGTTTGGTGAGACTCGTGAGCAGACCGTTGTAGTTCGCGTTGTTCATCCCGGCAAACGTGGTGAGGTACCCGAAGTTGGGACCCAAGATCCGGTTGGTAGTTCCCAGAATGAATGGGTTTGCGTCGAGCCACGTTAGCAGTTTGTGAGAAGAACTCCCTGCGTAGCCGACCTCGGCCATAAGGCCGTTGCCCAGCTGGCGCTGAACGCTGAGATTGTACTGGTAGATGTAGGGAGTTTTCAGATGTGGGTCAACGAAATTATTGCTGCCGTTCCCGAATGGGATAAGCCCCAATGAGTTAAAGTCCACGTTCTGGGGCGGCGGAATTTGCGAGGGGAATGGATCTGGCGATTGGGCAGTTCCATAGGGGTCAGACAACGTTGTATTCGCGGCGTTTGGGCTCGGATTAAAGAAGAGGTCAGCGCTGCCCGCGAAGGGAGGTTCGTCGGTCGCCCAATCTGACATCCAACCGTTGAGGGTGTCATAAAACAGTCCGAAACCACCGCGCAGACTGGTCTTGCCATTGCCGAACGGATCCCAGGCAAAACCAATACGCGGCGCAAAATTCTTGTAGTCTGAGAAATACCAGCCCTTTGGCGCACCTTTATCGCCGGGGAATACCAAGCTTGTTGGCGCATTCACGAACCGTGTCGACTGGAGGCCGGGAAGAATGGTGAAGCTGAAACCCCGTTTGTCCGTCTCGGGAGAGGTGTACTCGTAACGGAGCCCGAGAGTCAGAGTCAGCCGTGGAGTTACCTTCCATTCGTCTTGAGCAAAGGCAGAGTATTGCTTCTGGTGCTCGTTACTCGGAGCTTTGGAAGCCTGATAGTATTCATCCACAGTGCCGAACAAAAAATCAGCCAAATCATTTCCGGATCCCACACTACCCGGTCCGTAGAGCCAGAAGCTTCCGTTCGTCTGATAGGCATAGACCGAGTTCTCCTGCATGATGGCAAACCGGCCACCAAACTTCAGCGTATGGCGGCCACGATTCCAGGTGAGGGTGTCGGTCAAAGCATAGGTGTTGTCGGCCTTCCAATTGACGTTGGGGTCGAAGCCAATTGACAGACCACTGTTGAAGTACACGTTCGGAGGGCCTAAAGCAGCGTCCGAATTGATGTTGATACCCAAGGCCGAAGGAAGCGGTGGGTGAGATGTGGGAACCGTGGTATTAGACCAGCGTTGCCCGGTAGCATGAAATTCATTCAGCGTCGTTCGCGAAATGGTTTTCGTGTATCCAATATTCGCAAAATAGTCCCAAGTCGTGGAGGCAGAGGTGAAGCCCGGGACGTTTGCTCCAAAGAAATGGGTTGAGGATGGGTTCCTTGTTGCTGCCAAGGGTCAACGAGATACGGTCGTTCTGCGTAGCGTAGAAGTCGAACTTACCCAGATATTGATTTACGTTGTCTCTTCGCGACCCCAGGGGAAATACTTGCCCGCTGGGCGAGGTGGGAATCAAGCCGGCTGCAATATACTTCTGCGCAACAGGATCGATCTTCGTTGGATCGATGATGGCGCAGGCTGCGCTTGCTGAGTTGGATTGATAGAAGGAGTGTCCCTGAAGAAATACAGCCACTGACGGGTCTGCATTTGGGCAATTTCCCGGCGTCCCGCCATTGGAAAAATCACCCGTCAGCTGAGCGGGAGTATACGTCGTCACAAAACCTTGATTCTCCGTTGCCGTCTGCCTCTGCCCCTGGTAGCCAAAGAAGAAGAAGAAGCGATCTTTGCCATTCACAAGCTTCCCCAGCGTGATAGGACCGCCGACCGTGCCTCCGAACTGATGGCGCTTCAAGACCGGCCGCGGATTGCCCTGCGCGTTGTTAAAAAAATCGCTGGCGTTGAACGCGTCATTCCGCATGTAGTCGTATAAGCTTCCATGAAGAGAATTTGAACCTGACTTGATTACCTCACTGATGGTGCCGCCCCCGTTGCGGCCGAATTCGGCCGTGTAGTTATTTTCCATGAGGCGGAATTCTTCGACGGCCTCTGGATTCGGATTGAAAACCACCTGGTTGCTGGTTACGCGATTGTTGAGGCCGCCATCGAGCAGATAGGTGACTGCATCTCCTCGTGCGCCTGCCACGCTGATGCCCGCGAAGCCGTTCGATCCGCCGTTGCTTGTCCCGTAGGTTCCCAGGTCGTCGGCGATCGGAACCACGCCCGGCTGCGTCAGGGCTAGATCTAATGTGTTGCGGCCGTTGAGAGGCAGATTCTGGATCGGAGCGCCCGTGACTGTCCCGCCGATCGTGGGGCTAACGGTTTCTACCTGCGCCGCCTGCGCTTCGACTTTTACGACGTCTGAGAGCGAACCTACCTTCATGCGCATATCGATTCTGAGCGCTTGATTGATATCCAGGGCTTGTGGGGCTGTGACCACCTTGGAAAACCCGTCGTGTTCCGCGCTGACCGAGTATGTGCCCACAGGAAGGTCTAAAACCTGGTAGAAGCCGTCGGGGTTGCTGACCGTGTTCCAATGCACGTTCGTGCCGGTATTGGTGATTGTAATTTTGGCCCCAGCGATAGCCGCACTTTGCGCATCGATTACCGTCCCGATGATTCGGCCCGTGGCGGTTTGCGCCATCGTAGAACCACACGCAAAGAGGAAGCCAACTGCAGCAACCAAAATGCATCGCCCGAAGGTTAACGTCCGTCTCTTGACGTTCATGAAAGGTCCTCCCTATTCTTTTCAGACAATTCGAAGAAATCGTCAGGGTCATAACTTGGCGAGCCAAGGACATCTGACCGAACAGCGAGAAATCCGCGCAGGCCAAGAAGACACGGCGTGTTTGGAAACAACGAGAAACGCGCATTGGGTACAACAAAGCTTGTGCATTGAACCGCATCACCCCTGAGCGATTCCCCGGGCATCGCTTCGACATCTCGCTGCGGCACAGAGCGAAAACCGAACCTTACTATAGTTGTGCAACCTTAGAGAAGCGAACCCCTGATGTCAAGCGAAAATTTCAAATCCGAAGGAAAAGCTAGGCGAGTTCCCGGACGGCTCGATAGGCTTGATCGATGGCCTGGTCGGTGTAGGCTGCGGCGGCAGCGTCGGAGTTGGCGATGGCGATGCGCCCGAATCGCCTCCTGGCAATGTCGCAGGGCCTCTGGCCTTCCGGCCAATCCGGATCCCAGAGCGGATTGTATTCATAGGCATAACCGTGGGGCCAGCGATTGACGGTGATAGCCTCGATGTCGCGTGCCGGATCGAACCCGCCGGCCGACAAGACACGCGACAACTGGTCTCGGATATTGCGCTCAAAGGTTTCGAATGAAGTCGTGAGCAATTCCCCGCGCCCTACTTTATGTTGATCGCGTTCCGACAGCCCGGGCATACATGGTGTTCGCGTCATGCGGAGCAAAATGGGTTCGTCAGGCCTCTGCGAACATTTGTAATCGCCGATGCTGATAGCCTGGTCCAGGCCAACGCCCGTGTGATACATCCCCGGGCAGGAAACGCGTTGAATTCCCAGCTTTTCAAAAGCCTTCCAGTTTTTTGCTGCCACTACGCTGTATACTAAGGGCACTTTGGCCCCGTATTTCAACGCTTCCTTCTGTGTGTCGGGCAATTCCGGGCATAGGTTCGGAATCATCATGTTCCAACAAGCCAGCACGGTGCCCTTAGCGCGAACGTTGTACACCTTTTTCTCACGGGCATAACTGATTTCAACCTCTTTAGCAGAGGTCGGATCTCCAGCGTGACCTACGCGCACAGCGGTGCTGCTCAGTCGAATCCGCACGGGGGAAGTACTGCGATCGAGCTTGCTGTAATCAAACCGCGCCGTGACGATATCTTCGGCGGTGTGGCCTGTCGCTGCGTCAGGGATTAGCGCTCGAACAAGTGCCCGGGCAATCGAGGCGTTTCCGTCGGGAAAGTGAAAATGATACGGCTCCTTCTCCGGAGTAGCCTCGCCCATCGCAGTGAAACCCATTCGCCGATATGGTCCGGGAGCAAGGGTCATTCCTTGAAAGCCCGGGAATCGAAGACCCCAGCAGTCCAAAGCCGCGACTCCATCGATCCCCACGCCAAAGAGTCCGTGCGTGCGCGTTTGATAGAACGGAATCACGCCTGGATCGACCTTGACAAGCTTCAAGAGAAAATCCTTGTAGCTCATCCGCGAGAGCTTGTCCTTCTTTTCGTCGGAAGAAAGTCCGGGGAGGTAGTCGACCTTCGCTTCCTGCAAACGAATAATTTCCCTCTGGACGGCTTCGCTGAGAGGTGTTTTTGCAAGGAAGTCGGGCCAGGAAACTCCGCCTTGTCTTCCATACTGTGTGGGGCCACCGACGACGAGGCGATCCGTTCCGAAAGTTTCTTTGTCGAAGAAGTAAGCCGACTTCAGACCTTTGTACACTTTGCTGTCGTCGTGTTGTTCTTCGAACTTGGCAGGCTCGATTCCCAATTCCGTAAGCAAGCCGCGCGCTTCCGCGCTGTAAGGAAAAGGCGATTCGATGGAAACCGTGCCACCGTTGGCAAGAAGCATCCGACTGTTGACGTGAAACTCGTTGCGCTTGGCATGACCGCCGAAATCATCGTGGTTATCGAGAATCAAGACGCGAGCGGAAGGATTCTGTTTGCGGCAAAAATACGCGGCCGCCAGCCCGCTTATGCCGCCGCCCGCGACCACCAAATCATAGGTCTCGCCCGTTTCGATGGGAGAGCCAGCCTGCTTCCAAAAACTCCCGTCGCGCTCCGAGTGGGCAGCCTCGAAAGAGCCATCATGGCTTCCGCGCATTCCTGTTAGCGTCGGAGGATAGTAGCCAGGCTTGTCTTGAGCAAACTGCTCCGCTCCCTCTGCGATCCATTCGAGTCCGGGGAGGAAACCTCCAGCTAGGCTCGAACCTACGGCGACGGCCGCGCCATTGAGAAAGTCGCGCCGCGCGATGGACCTGTCCATCCCTAATTGCTTGTCTTGATTCTCATCCGCCATAGTGAGCCTCCGCCGAAACCAAAAATCCTGGATTCTTGAACCACGACTCTCCCCTATGCAATGATCGTTTTCAATGAAATACGTTGTCTGACATGGTCGGCGCTTATCCCACGACGCTTCTGTCGGCAGCCTCTAGACCGCGATCAATGATTGCGAAACCCTCCCGAAGCTCCTTCTACTAGATACAGAGCGGCGGGTTGGTGAAGAGAGTGTTCCACCGCACGAACGTGTAGAGTCCTTGCTCGCGCGTCTTTCGATTGCGCACTAATTCCATTCGATGAAGCGCTTCCCTTCGGGCGTCCAGAAATAAATGCCCTTGGCTTTCGCTACAGGCAAGGGATCGACTTTGGATTGCGCGGACCATTCAAACAAGGTGTGTTTCTTGACCAGGGCAACCATCTCCTCCTCGGTCATTTTTGCCACAGCCACATGCGTAGTCACGTTATGCCTCACTTAAGTTCACATCGTTTCCTGCGAAACTCTCATGCAGTCAAAAGTTCCTGCACGGCACGATACGCCTGATCGATAGCAACGTCCGTGTACGCTGTAGCGCCGGAATCCGTGTTGGCGATGGCAATCCTGCCGAATTTCTTTCTGCCAATGACGTGCGGGCGTTCCGCTTCCGGCCAATCCGGATCGAACAGGGGGTTATATTCATACCCATAGCCGTGCGGCCAGCGGTTGATGGTGATCGCCTGAATGTCTTCCGCCGGGGCAAACCCGCCAGCGCTAAGGATACGCGCGAGTTGGTCTCGCGTCCTGCGTTCGAAATCTTCAAACGAGGTCACCAAGAGCTCCATGCGCCCGGCTTTGTGCTGTTCGCGGGCTGGAAGCCCAGGCTTGCAGGGCGTCCGGCTGAGGTGCAAGAGGATGGGCTCGTCGGGTGATTTAGGGCTGTGATAATCCCCAATGTTAATGGCTGCGTTCAAACTGATGGATTCCCAGTACGAGCCCGGCGCGCGTACATTTTGTATCCCGAGTTTTTGAAATGCCTTCCAGCTCCGAATGCCGACGGTGCCATAGACAAGGGGTACTTTGACCAGGTAGTGCAGCGCCTCTTTCTGCTCGTCCGGCAATTCCGGACAAAGGAACGGAATCATCATGTTCCAACAAGCCAGAACGCAGCTCTTTGCCCGGACTTTAAACAAATCTTTTCCGCGCGCGTAAGTTACTTCCACTTCTTGCGTATTAGTGGGATTGCCGAGGTTTCTGGCGGCCACAACGGCGCTGTTGAGTCGAAGCCGAATCGGAGAATCCGACACCTCTAATTTAGAATAGTCCGCGCGCGCGATCACAACGTCCTCAACCGAGTGCCCGGGGATGGCTCCCGGTATTAAATCCCGGACAAGTAGACGGGCGATGGATGCGTTTCCGTCCGGAAAATGATATCGGTAAGAGCCTCCGTTCGCATATCCCGCAGCGGAATAGCTCATGTTTGCAGCGGCGCCGGGCTCGAGATGCATGCCCTGAAATCCCGGTAATCCAATGGCCCAGCAATCGAGAGCCGGCTCGGCGTCGATGCCCACACCCCACTCACCGTGAGTGCGCGTCTGGTAGAACGCGATTACTCCATGATCTACCTTCGCGATATTCAGCAAGAAATCGCGGTAGCTGATTTTGGAGAGCCGAGCCTTTCTTTCTGCAGAGGCCAAACCAGGCATGTAGTCGATGCTTGATTCCTCGATGCGTGCAATATCCTGGCGCACTGCATCCGTCAGAGGAGCATCGGCAAGAAAATCTTTCCATGTCGTCGCCCTGCCTTCTTGACGTGGCCCGCCGCGACGGCCACCTGGCTCTCCCACGAGGAGTTTGTCAGCCCCAAAAGTTTCCTTGTCAAAGAAAACAGCGGACTTTAATCCGAGAGAGTGATACAGATTGCGATCCGCAGTTGTTTCCTCAAGCTTTGGCGGATCGATGCCAAGCTTTTTTAGCAAGCCGTCCGCTTGTGGGCTGTAGGGGGTCGGGCTGTCGATCAGCAATGTACCGCCGTTGCACAGCTGGAGCTTTCCCCCAAGATGAAATTCGTTTCGTTTAGCGTGGCCGCCAAAGTCATCGTGATTCTCTAGGAGCAGGATTCGAGATGATTTGCCAGCATGCTCCCGAAAGAAATGCGCTGCCGCGAGGCCGCTGATGCCGGCGCCCACCACAACAAGATCGTAAACTTCCTTAGTGTCGGTGGGTGCGGGGGCGGTCTTCCAGAATGTGCCATCGCGAAGACTATGGGCGGTTTCAAACGAGCCGGGATGGCTTCCACGAAGACCCGTCAACTCCGGCGGGTAATCGTCAGCTTGGCCCGGCTGTTTAGTCTCCGAGGAACGTCCGCTAAGCCTGGTACCTGTAAGCAGTGAGCCCGCAACGATCACAGCCGCCCCATTAATGAAATCTCGGCGCGTAATTGGCCGATCCATTCCCAGATAGCGGTCGTGGTCCTCGGTCATGGGTCCTGTCCTTGGTCTAACTTTCCATGCCAATTTATTCTTGTAAATTTACATGTTTCTTGTAAGGTCTTCGGTGTGAAAATGTCAAGAAGAAACGACCCTTTGCGCGCTGTCCTGAGACTTTTGCATAGCGTTTGGAAAGATCCGGCATGCATCGGAGGTCGCGCCGTCGGAAACGACCCTTCCAAACCATTATTCCCGCATTCATGGAACGAGGGGACATCCACATTGGCTTCGGAATCATGGGCGGTTCGAATCAACCATTGGCTCACGCTCAGTTCGTCTCCAATTTCGTCGACTACGGCATGAGCATCCAAGCCGCGTTGGAAGCTCCTAGATTCACGATCCCGGATACCGGTTCGCGCATCATTGGTTGCAACATCCTCGTGGAGTCGCGCGTCGCCCCTGACGTACTGCAACAACTTAGGCAAAAGGGGCATCAGTTGAGAGTTCGCAAGGAATATTCTGCAAAATTCTGCAACGATGGGCAGGGGACAAGCTGTACTTCGCGACTCGAAGCGTCGAATAAACGTCGGGGCGTCCGATCCTCGTGCAGACGGTGCGGCCGAGCCCGAACCACCTCGTCTGCCTTAACGCCGCGCAGCCTTGTTGGTCGACAGCCTGGCACAGGGTGGAACGAGACGCGGCTCAGACAGCCGGGCTATGAGAAACTTCTCCTTGGTCCATTGCGCAGATTATGCTTGACAGCCTACCCCTCTTTCCCTAAGGTTTCAGATTTATTGTAGGGTTCTAGTGGGTTACTCGGCCTCCAGGGGTATCCAGTTTCGTTGTGCGGGTACCGGCGAGGTTTGAGGGCGGTTTTCGATGGGAAGTGGCGGTCGCGGCCTAGGTGATCTTGCCGCTCAAGCGTGCCGCACTGCCCGCCAGTTTCATCCGCAATCCAAAGTCGCGTGCGCAAGCGGAACGATGATCTCGGGGACCTCGAAGCATTCAGAACCAAGCAAATCCGCACAATTCGGCTCGTGGGGGGATAGCTTATGAGGAATTGGAAACATTTCGTAGGTTTGTTGGCACTCTTAACTGCTTATGCAGTTTCCGTGTCATCGCAGACCGCGCTCACTTCCCTGCGCGGCGCGGTGACCGATCCTTCAGGAGGAGTTGTGCCGAACGTACGGGTTGCGCTGGACAATAAGGCCACCGGCGCGCACATGACCCGGACCACGGATTCTAGCGGTGAATATAGCTTCCTGCAGATCCCCCCTGGCCAATACACGGTGACGGTGACCATGACGGGCTTTGGAACTCAGTCCAAAGGGGCCGAATTACTTGTAAACCAGCCGGCGACGATCAACTTTGCGCTTTCCGTTCAGGAGTCCAAAACCACGGTCGAAGTCAGCACAGAAGCGCAAACCATCAATGCGACGGACGCTACCATCGGAAACTCCGTCAGCAACACGACAGTGCAAGCACTGCCGATGGAAGGGCGAAACGTTCCCGACCTGTTGAGTTTGCAGCCTGGCGTGCTGTACCTGGGCCAGAAATTCAACAATATCAGCAGCGCGAACCGCGACACAGACAGCCGCAGCGGAGCCGTTTCTGGAGCGCGCTCGGATCAGAGCAACGTGACTTTGGATGGAGTCGACAACAACGACCAAAGACAGGGTTACGCCTTCACAGGCGTCTTGCGTTCAACACTGGATTCCCTCGAAGAGTTCCGAGTGACCACCACCGACGCCAATGCTGAGAGTGGCCGATCCTCCGGCGCGCAAGTCGTTCTTGTGACTAAGAGTGGCACAAACCAACTCCACGGAAGCATTTATGAATACAATAGAACCAATTTCGGTCATGCCAACGATATCTTCAACAAGACGGCCCAGCTTCAAGCCGGACTGCCGAATAAAGCTGCGCCGCTAATTCGCAATACGTTTGGGGGCTCGCTCGGAGGCCCAATCAAGCATGACAGACTGTTCTACTTTTTGAACTATGAAGGCCAACGAACGGCTGAGAACAAGCAAATCTTCCAAACCGTGCCTACGCAGTCGTTTCGCGATGGCAACTTAAAGTACATAGACACGGCTGGTAACGTCGTCACGCTTTGCAGCTCCATGTCCGTATCCAATGGCAAGTGCCCGAACGCCAGCCCCAAGGACGATCTAGGGTCCATGGATCCAAATTGCTCGTCGAAAGGAACTTGCCCCTGGGGACCCGGTGCCGACCCTAATTCTCTTGCCACGTTCAATTCCTACCCTTTGCCGAATGCCCCCGGCGGCGACGGACTGAACACAGGAGGCTTGACGTTTTCCGCCCCTAATCCAGCTAACCTGAATACCTATATCGCCAAGATCGACTACGAAATGTCCGATCACAGCCGCTTTTTCATTCGCGGCATTCAGCAAGGCGACAGGATTTCGGCTAGCCCGCAGTTTTCCGGCCAGCCACCCAATTCAGAAATCATCGACACTTCGAAAGGGCTAGCCGCGGGCCATTTGTGGACCATCAGACAAAACTTGATTAACAACTTCCGTTACGGCTATATCCGGCAAGGATTGAATGTCGCGGGTGCCGGAACCGCATCCTATTCCGACTTCGCGGGACTGAGCCCGCTGACTGCGGAAAACCGCAGCACCTTTCTCAACGTTCCTGTGCACAATTTCCTGGACGACGTGAACTGGATCAAGGGGAAGCACACGCTGCAATTCGGCGTGAATTGGCGCATCATTCATAACAACACGGCTTCCAACGCGGTATCGTTTGATTCGGCCACCAGCGGCGCGGGCAACATCAGCCAAGCAGCAATTGCAGGCACTTTCCAGAGTTTTGATCCAGAGGCCTTCCCTAACGGCGCGGCTCCTTGCAATCAGCAAACGGGCGCGGGTTGCTATCCCGCCGTGGGCGGCTGCTTCGGCACCAGCTATGACAATGCCGTGACGAGCATTGCCGGCCTGCTGTCAACGATCAACGCCAACAATAATTACAAAGTTTCGCAGGATGGCACCCAAGCTACGCTCTTGCCAGTCGGCCAGCTCATCCCGCGTCACTTCAAAGCCAACGAATTCGAGTGGTATGTTCAGGACTCCTATCGCTTGAAACCGAACTTAACGGTCACCTTGGGGGTGCGGCATAGCCTGCTGCAAACCCCTTACGAAGTAGATGGCCAACAGGTGGCGCCGACCGTCGACCTGCACCAATGGTTTGAGAACCGGGCGATCGCAGCAAAACAAGGTCTCGGCAATCAGCCAGAATTTTCCTTCGTTCCTTCTGGCCAGGGCCGCGGTGGAAAACCTTACTGGCCTATGAACAAAGACAATTTCGCCCCCCGCTTTTCGATAGCCTATTCGCCTGGTTCTCAGGAAGGCCTCGGGAAAAGCCTCTTCGGAGGCCCAGGCAAGACCTCCATCCGTGCCGGCATCGGCATGTACTACGACCACTTCGGTGAGGGAATCATAGACGGCTTCAGCCAGTTTGGCTCTTTCGGTCTTACCAGCACGCAAGCGGCACCGTCCAACATTCTTACGCCCGATGATGCGCCGCGTTACCTGGGAAGGACGAGCGTGCCCATCAATATTCTTCCTCCTGCCAATTCCAGCGTCAGCTACCCGGCAACTCCGCCGAACGACCCGAATACGACCGGATTTACCTTCAACTCCAATGGGATTGATGGCAGCCTCAAGACGCCCTATTCCATTGCCATGGATTTGTCTGTGCAGCGCCAGCTGCAAGGCGGATTCACGTTTGAAGCGGCCTACGTCGGGCGCCGTGGCCGCCATTTGCTCCAGCAGCTCGATTTAGCAGCCGCGACGGATCTTGTTGACCCGAAGTCGGGGATGGATTACTTCACGGCCGCCACATTGATGACGCAGTTCGCCTTGGCACATGGCGAAGACAAAACTGCGGTGATTCCACCCATTCCCTACTTTGAGGATGTATTCCCCACCGCAGCTGCCGGAGGGTTCAGCGCAACCCAGAACATCTACACTGGTGCTGGGGGGAACGCTGCATGCCCGTCCGGTTTCCGCTGGGCCAACCGCCCTGGAAGAGAGATAGGCGCACCGTTCCGCCTGGGCCTGCTCGCCACGCAACTGGCTAACGGCGGGGGGTCTCCTCCCTGCTTCGGATTGCCCCCGGTTCCCTTCTGGAATCCGCAATTCTCTTCGCTGATGGCGTGGTCCTCCATAGGGATCAGCAACTATGACGCTGGTCAATTCATCTTGCGTCACCCCATGACCCACGGTCTGCAAATGGACTTTAGCTACACTTTTGGAAAATCTATGGATATGGGTTCGGATGCCGAGCGGACAAATTCCCAGGGCACGACTTCGACTACACAAAGCGGCCTTGGAAACACAACGCGAAGCTTTATTGAGGTTCCTTGGAAACCGAGGCTGAACTATGCGCCGTCGGACTTCGATATCCGACATGTGATCACCACGACGTGGGTCTACGGCCTGCCATTTGGGAACGGCAAGTGGCTTGGAAGCAAATCCAGCTCTGGGCTGGATGCAATCATCGGAGGTTGGCAGCTGTCGGGACTCGGCCGATGGACGAGTGCATTGCCATTCAGCGTCGTCGACACTCGCGGCTTCACCAACAATTTCCTGTTCAATGACTTTATGGTGAAAACCGGGCCCGTTCAATCGGGCCTGTTCCACGATCCCACCACCGGGGCGCCCATCGCTTTTCCTGATCCCGCAGCTGTGGTTGCCGGAGTCTCGATAACAACAGGCGTCCCCGCGACTCTTACTCCACTTCGCTTTGCGTTTCCCGGCGAGGCCGGAAGCCGCAATGCTTTCCGTGGTCAGGGCTTTTTTGGAATCGACGCGAGCTTGGCAAAAACCTGGAAGGTTTATGAGCGAATGTCTCTGAAGTTTGCCTGGGATGTCTTCAACATCACGAATTCCGTCCGCTTCGACACCAATTCCCTGGATGTCGGCTCCGACGACGGCGGCTTTGGACAGTACAGTGGAACACTGACTACACCGCGTGTTCAGCAGTTCTCCCTGCGCTTGACCTTCTGATTAGAGGGAAGGGGATTGTAGTTCGCCGGAGAACGGTGGTCAGAAGGTTGGCGGCGTATTGACCCAGATGATCACGGCTTCTTTTTTGCCGGGGTTGTACCAGCGGTGCCCCCGGTTGCTTTCAAACCAAAAACTCTCGTTCTCGTGGAGGACGTAACATTCTGCTTCATCCAGCCAGATTTCGAGTTCACCCCTCAGCATGTACATCCAGTCTTCGCCTTGGTGCGTATAGGCGCCGTCGCTGCCGGTTGCAGGCGGGACACGCATCAGCATCGTTTCCAGCATCTTCGTCCCCGTCGAAAGGAGCTCCATGCGGACTCCTGACTGCGTCTGGATGGATTGACGCTTGTCTGGGCGGACAATGCGGTCAGGCTTCTTCGGAATGTCGTACAGTTCCAAGACCGTGGTGCCGTAGGCACCGGCCAGCCGGGAAAGAGTCGACACGGATGGTTTCGAGTGCGACAGTTCCACCGAGCTCAGGAAACCAGCCGAAACGCCTGCGCGCTCTGCAGCTTCGGCCAGACTCAGACCTTGTCTCTTTCGTAGTTTTCGCAACCTGGGTCCGAAATCAGGGATCTTACGACCATCAGTATTGGCCTTCGCGGGGAGACTCTGGGCCATGGCTTCCTTGATTCCAGGAACGTTGAGCCTCTTAACGTCATGCAGGTACTTGATCCGCTTCAGGACCTCCAGGAGTTCGGGAGTGTACAGCCGAAATCGCCCTGAACTTCGCGCGGGGCTGACTAGCCCAACGCTTTCCCAAAGGCGAAGAGTGGAAGGGCTTATGCCAAGGATCCGCGCCGTCTGCCCGACTGTCAGAAAGCGGAGTAGCTGTTTATGGTCTTGCCGTGCAGTCGAGTTTTTCTCCATGGAGTTTCCGTCTGGATTTTGGCGGCATCGCCGCGATCCACTCACTCGCCCTGTTTTGATTAGGTTGATGGTACCAATCTTCTGGATTTCGCAACAAGCGTCTGCGCTCTTGAGAACTGGCACAAAGAATGGCTCTAGTTGCAGCTTGTGGACTCCTGGATGAGAGAGGTGCTGGATGAAGTCTAAATATCTTCGGTTGGCTGTCTTCGTCGTTGTATTTTTGACGATCTCCACTCGCGCTGTGGCTGATGACGCGGTAGAGCGTGTTTTCTGTAACGCTAAAATCTTTACCGCTGAGCCGGACCACCCCTACGCCGAGGCGGTGGCTATTCGGAACGGCAAAATCGTTGCTGTCGGCAGTTGTGCTGAGGTAAAGAAAGCGGCTGGTAAGGATGCTGAATTTGCCGATCTTCACGGGCAATCGTTGCTTCCGGGATTCATCGACAGTCATAGCCATTCCGTCCAGGGTGGCCTCTCTCTGATCTCCGCGGATGTCGGCGACAAGGTTCACTCCATGGAGGATTTGGTCGGTTTCGTTGCTGAGGCGAAGAAGAGCGGGAAAGGAATGCGCGGTAACGTGCTGGCCATCAGTGGCATGCCATTGGCTTTCTGGTCTAGGACGAATGAATTGAACGTGCACTTCAGTGTGGGAGTGTATGCGGAGGTTCCAGTTTTCCTTTCCGGAAGCGATTATCACACGGGATGGGCCAACCGCGCCTTGCTGCACCGAGCGGGAATCACGGCAGAGTTCATCAGTCATCTCCCCGAGTCGGAACGCCAGTATTACGGTCTCGGACCCGATCGCGAACCGAATGGTTTTCTCGTTGATGCGGGGCTGAGAAAGGTTCAGGAAAACTTGCCGGAGCCCACGAAAGAACAGCTTCTCGAAGCTGGCCACGCAGCTCTCCGATACAACCATAGCCTTGGAATAACCTCGTGGCTCGATCCGCTGGTTGATGAATCCATACTGACAACCTATCGGCAGTTGTCAGAACGCGGGGAGTTGACCGCCCATGTAGTGGCGTTCCCTCAGGTTTTCGCACGCGAGCCCTCGGAAGAGTTGGCAAGGGTTCAGAGACTACGGGAACAGTTCAAGAACGTGCGTAACCTTGCGGTCTCCGGAGTGAAGATTTTTGCCGATGGCGTCGTCGAGTTTCCTTCTCAAACGGCGGCTATGTCGAAGCCTTATCGCAATTCCGGAAAGAGCGGAGAATTGTTGTTCGATCCTTCGCGATTCGCGGAACTGGTGATCGCGGCAGACAAGCAGGGCCTTATCGTTCATGTGCACGCGCTCGGAGATCGGGCGGTAAAGGAATCTCTAAACGGAATCGAAGCCGCGCACAAGGCGAATGGCAACAGCGGCCTGCCCCACACGCTAACGCATGTTCAGTTTGCTGATCCAGAGGATTTCCCTCGTTTTCACCAGCTTGGCGTTGTCGCTGCCTTGCAGCTTCTTTGGGCCAGCGCGGAGCCGGATACCATTGAGCTTGTAAAACCCCATCTCGATCCTTCCTTATATCAGTGGCAATATCCGGCCCGGTCTTTGTTGGACAATGGCGCAATAATCTCCGGAGCGAGCGACTGGCCGGTGTCAAGCGCAAATGTGTTTCTGGCAATGTATCAGGCAGAAACGCGCAAAGGCCCCGAAGGCGTCCTGGACGCCTCTCAACGAGTGCCTCGCGAAGCGATGCTCTACGCCTACACGCGGAATTCCGCGCGGGCGATGAACGAACAAGACATCATTGGCTCCGTGACACCCGGCAAGCAAGCAGATCTTGTTCTCCTTGATCGGGACGTCCTCACGGTCCCAGCGGAAGAGCTCAAAGACACCAAAGTCATATGGACGATGGTGGGCGGAAAGACCGTCTATCACAGCAACTAGGTGAGTTATGGGACCTTAGTTGGGTAAGAAGGACGATTGGTTTTTGGGGGCGATAATCTCTTCCGTTCAAGAAGAACGGTGCGGAGACGAACGAGCATGCTGGGTTCACGCCGTGTAGACAGTCGAGCCGCCCACAACCGTGCGGACGATTTCGATGTCCTTGATTTTGTCTTGGTCCACCGTGTGAGGGTCGTCTGCGAGGACAACGAAGTCTGCTAATTTCCCGGAAGTAATGGATCCTTTGATCGCTTCCTCATGTGAGTTATAGGCGCCGTTAATTGTGTTGATCCGCAGCGCCTCTTCTACGCTGATCCGCTGGTTGGCTCCCCAAGTCTGTCCGTTCCATCCAGTCCGCGTGACCATTCCTTGGACTCCCATCCGCGGGTCAAAGGGTCCCGGGCTGAAGTCCGAGCCCGCAGCTGCTGGGACCCCTGCGTCGAGGAAACTCCGGAATGCCATGCAGCGTTTCATGAGGTCTTCGCCGTAAAAATGAAACTTGTCAGTGTTGTAGTAGGCGTAGGACGTGAACACCGCAGGAACTACGCCGGCAGCCTTGATACGCCGGAGCAGATCGTCGTTAATCAATGTGCAATGGGTGATCTTTGGGCGAGCGTCAGATCGTGGAAACAGCTGCTGTGCCCGCTCGACCGCTGTGAGGACCATATTGATGGCGACATCCCCATTCGCGTGGCAATTAACCTGAATACCACCCCGATGCACTCGCTCGACCCAAGCGTTGAGGTCGTTCTGGGTCTCGATGATGTTGCCTTGATATGGCGGCTCGACTCCAGGGTACGTCTTGTTCAGCGCCATGGTGCGCTCAGAGAACGATCCATCCGCAGTGTGCTCTGAAGTGGCTCCGAAACGGATCCACTCATCCCCTAAGCCCGTCGCGATGCCGCTAGCAATCATCGCGTCCAGCACATTACCCGTTGCCTCATAGCCAAAGGAACGCCGCAAAAGTCCGCTTAGGTATGCCGATTTACGCGATCGGAGACCTAGTTGTACACACGGTGCTTCTCAGAGCGCCTTCATCTGTGCCATGATT
>Ga0137381_10000967_pt1 | contig 18923 bp, 12 predicted proteins | sample SagtaG_16_FD_104808 | JGI IMG/M metagenome (GOLD analysis project Ga0137381, IMG submission 104808) | Vadose zone soil microbial communities from Sagehorn Ranch, Mendocino, California, USA - Sage2_L_115_16 metaG | ecosystem: Environmental > Terrestrial > Soil > Vadose zone | place: USA... | reverse complement strand
GCTGCCTGGCAGTCAGCCGGGCGCGTTCACCGCCAAACGGCTCAGGAACGCGCCCATCGCTGCCTCCTTTACAATTAGAAAATGAACTTGATAGCGAACTGGATCTGCCGTTCCGGGATCGTCGTCCTTGTCAGCAAGCCTGCCGCCCCACTCAGCGTCCCATCTGACAAAAAGATGTCACTGTTGTCGGGGACCGTGGGAGGCGCGAAGTTGGGATGATTCAAGATGTTAAAAATTTCGGCGCGGAACTGCACGTTGAAATTTTCCGAGATTCGCTTGATGCGATTGTTCTTGAAAATGGAGAAGTCCAAGTTTGTGATGCCCGGACCGATTAAGATGTTCCGGCCGGCGTTGCCTCGGAGGTTGAAGCACTGAAGGTTGGTCAGATCCCCACCTTGGCAATTATTTGCAGTAAAAAACGCAGCGTCGGGGGCAGTGGGGATAGCGAAGCACTGGGTCTTGACATAGTTGTTCGGATTTCCCGGATTTGTAAGGGTTTTGCACCCGGGGCCGCCAAGCCTGTTCGGGAACGCCCAATCGTCATTGTTCAGCGTAAGAGCGGGGTCATCGCCGGTACCCCATGTGGGGGTAAAAGGCACCCCGTCACTCACTGTGAGAATCAGACCGAGTTCCCAACCCTCAGCGATCCACCTCGCCGGTCCGGAGAATGACTTGGCGGTGGGAATGTCCCACGTGCCGTTCACAACGAGAGTGCGCCCAACGTTGAAATCGGAGAGCCCACGATCCAATCTCATATCGAACCAATTAAGGCTCGAAATGGAGTTACCAAATGCGTCGCCTGCCACCGTGGCGGAACTAGTATCGATGCTCTTGCCCCAAGTGAAGGTCCCCTGTAGCTGAAAGCCGTGGCTCATGCGCTTCGCCAACTGTAGCTCGAGCGCGTTGAAGTAAGACCGTCCCTGGTAGAACATACCTCGAATAGAGCCGTAATTGTCGTTGAGCCGGCTCGCGTTAGGGTCCCACAAATAGCCTGCTGAAGTAACGGTTGGAAGAGCCATATCGGCGTCGTCCACGCGGAAGGGCTGGTGCAGGCCACGCGATCCAACGTAAGCAACCATGGCAGCCAAGCTCGGGGTGAGCTGGTATTGGACGTTCAGGTTCCACTGCGTCACGTAGTTGCGCTTGGGGCTGGGGTCCGTGTACGTCTGGCGCAATTTGTTCGCCGGGAAAGGTGGCGAAACACCGTCAAAAAATGGCTTTGTTGGTGGGCAGATGCATGTCGCGGGTCCTGGATTCTTGATGGAAGTGTATTCGAAAAAGGGAGCGGCCTGGGTCACGAGAAGGATGAACTGATACGGCAGCGGCAGGACATCAAAGAGTCCCGCGCCGCCCCGTACGGCCATTTTTCCGTTGCGGAGCGGATCCCAGGCAAAACCTAAGCGTGGCTCGAAATTCTTGGTTGTGGGGTTGCTGACGAAAAATGGGTCGCCGAGATGAGGACTGGCGTCAGTAAGGTTTCTCAAGTTGGCAAGCTTGCGATGAGTTTCCGTGGGCACGGTGGCCATCTCATAACGCAGACCGAGATTCAAAGTGAGATTCGGCAGCCAGCGCCAATCGTCCTGCAGGTAGGCGCCAAAGAGGGTCTGGCGAACATCACGGGGGGAGAGCGTGCTGACAATTCCTCCCTGGAACCTCGATGGTTGATTCGTCATGAAACTTGGTACATCGGCGAATTGCCAAATGCCGCTCGGATCGGTAAGCGCCGTGGCTTGCATGTGCATGCGCTCAACCGCCACCCCAAACTTGATAGCGTGCTTGCCTCGATTGAGGAACGCGTCGTCGTACACCTGGAAGGAATTCCAACGGTACAAGTAGGTTGGCAGTCCCCCGACACCGCCAGGCATAAGGGAGTTGCCGGTGATCTGGACCTGGGCGGCATTCCGACCGGCGAAGGAACCCAGACTTCCATCCGTGGCCACAGCATTAATTGCTCCTGTGCTCTGGTTGTTATTCACGGCTTCATGGTTAAACCCAAATCGGACGGCGTTGACAAAGGTAGGCGTGAAGCTGTGAGTTTCTTCGGCCGCCAGGAATTGTCGAGAGCTGAGGCTGCCAAGTTTGACGTTATTCATACCGTCTGGTGCCGAGTAAGGGGTTCTATCAAACAGGTAAGTTCCATACAGACTGTCTTTTTCCGAGAACTTATGGTCGGCCCGAGTGGTAACAAAGTTTTCGTTCACAACCTGCTGACCAGAGAAAGTGAACAGGGCGGTGTCGCCGTTCCCGAGGATGGGTCCGTTGGGGACAGGGTAAAGGGGGAGATACGCCTTGGCCTTTAGGTCTACGCCATTGGCATCTGTGCTCACTCCGGCCGGAAGCTGTGTTGTAGTGCAGGGGTTCGAAGGATCCGCTCCTGCGGGGTTCGAGCAGAGCAGCCCTGCCCGTGCCGCATTGGAAGGCACTGTGTCAACTACGGCGATGCCCTTGGACTGCCGGATCGCTTCGAAGTCGGCGAAGAAGAATGTCCGGTTCTTGATGATCGGTCCGCCAACCGCGCCGCCGAACTGATTCCGTTTAAACGGTGCCTTCGGAGAGCTGGGGTCCTCAAAGAAGTTCCGCGCGTCCAGTGCGCTGTTGCGGAGGAATTCGTAGGCGCTGCCATGAAAAGCATTGGTACCCGAGCGGGTGATTGCGTTGACCACTCCTCCCGAAGTCTTGCCGTACTCCGCCGAGTAGTTGCTGGTCAGGACCGAGAATTCCTGAATGGCATCCACACCCAGGTTTCCGCCAAGGACGCTACCAGGGGCCCCATTGGCATAGTCGTTGAGACTGACACCGTCGAGGCGGTAGTTATTTTGCTGTGGCCGTGCGCCCGAGATTGTCAATTGCTGGCCGAAACCGCGATTGCCACGGTCGGCGCCGACCGCGAAGGTCGGTTGCGTCTGAATTGTATCGACTCCGGGCTGCAAAGCTGCCAGGTCTGTCCAACTGCGACCGTTGAGAGGCAGTTCACGAACGGTGGTGGCGTTAACAACGGCGCTGATATCAGAACTGGCGAGTTGCACGGCAGGAGCTTCCGTGGTCACCTCTACGACCGTGTGGGCGGCCGACTCTACTTGCAAGGTCAGATCAATGACCTGCTGCGCTCCCACGCTAAGGGAGATGCCTTTTCTTACCTCAGTCGCGAATCCCTTCGCAGAAACAGTGACTTGATATTCTCCCGGGTGCAAGTTCGCGGCAGTATAGTAGCCGTCCGAGTTCGTTGTGACCGTAGTGGTAATCCCGGTCTCAACATTCTGAATCGCAACCAATGCCTGCGGAACCAATCGGCCGGAGGGATCGGAGATTGTGCCGGAGAGATTTCCCCCCGCCACCTGTGCGTTGGCTGGTGCCGAAAAACAAATCCCACACATCCATACAATCGCTGCCAGGCAAGAATACAAGTACAGTCGAGAGAGTTTTCGAGAAGACAACGAATCACCTCCACTTTTGGGTTGAGCCTAGTGCAGAAGGGAAGCCCATGCCTTAACGGAGAATTAATTTCTGTTTAGGTAGGCTCTCGGGCGCCGCTTCATGCAGCTCCCTCACGGGCAGATTCACCGTGAAGGTTGAACCGACTCCCACTGTGCTGTCACATTCAATAGTGCCGCCCTGGGCGATGGCGATGGCCTGGGCAATGGCCAGACCGAGCCCTCCGCTCTGCGCCTCACCGCTATTCAATGGCGCAGCCCGGTAGAAGCGGTCAAAGATAAACGGCCTGTGCTCCGGTGAGATGCCTATGCCCTGGTCTTGAAAACGCGCCTGAATCGTCCCCTCTTGAATTTCCAGTGTGACGCGGATACCCGTGCCATCGGGGGAATACTTGATCGCATTGTCGAGAAAAATCAAAAACAGTTCGTGCAGAAAGGCCTCGTCTCCGGTACAAGCTAGTTCCTCATGCAAATCCCGTACAATGGAGATATTCTTGGCGCGTGCTCGCGAAGCAGCAAGGCAGCAGGCTTCCTCAAGAACCTCGTTGATGTAAAGAGGTTCTCGAACCAAATGCAATTGCCCGGCATCGGCCATCGAGAGCGTAAACAGACCCTCGACGATGCGAGTCAGTTTTTTGAACTCCTCGTCAAAAACGCAAAGAGTCTGACGATATTCCTCGGCGCTGCGCGGCTTGGAGAGGAGCAGTTCTGTCTCGCCGTGAAGAACGGCGAGCGGAGTGCGCAATTCGTGAGAGGCGTCAGTCACAAACTGTCGTAACTGGAGAACGGCCGAATCAACGCTCTTCAAAAGATGGTTAAACGTTTGCGCTAATCGCCCAAGCTCGTCATGAGGGGCGGCCACCGGCAGCGGCGTCCAAAATCCTTGCCGGTTCGTCACGCGCTTGGCCATCAGGGCAGCATGCCTGGTTAACTGCTTGATGGGCGCAAGACTTCTCCCAACGTACAACGCGGAGATTCCCGCTGTTACCAAGAGACTGAGTGGGAAAAGCAACAACGCCACTCCTCCAAAATTGTCGAGCACTCGGTTGGTCCCAAATGTCGGGATGGCGACGGCAAAGATCCGCTTCTCACTTCCCTGCTGAAAAGGAATGAGCGCCACGCGCAACGTTTCGCTATTATCCAGAGCTGCTCTTCCGAAAGTAGGACCAGGATCGCCAAGGTTCAGCCCGTTTAGGTTCATTGGCGCCGCGAGATTCTTGGACCGCTGGAGGATGCGCCCGTCTAGATCCAGAAGTTCAAAAAACTCGCCGGGAAGGTCCAAACGGTTTATGTCCTTGGCGTCCGGTTCGGAGACCATATCGGCAATGATGGGGCGGGCGGTCTCCAGCAGCTGACGATTCAGTTGGGTATGCACCGCATGGGCCAATAGGCTCCAAAACGCCAAGTAGGACGCCGCTAGAAGTACGCCGACGACGGTGCAGAAAAGCAACATCATGCGGAGACGGAGCGTCCTGATTTTCATGATCCCGGCGTGCCCAGGCGGTATCCCACGCCGCGGATGGTATGGATGAGCTTGACGGAACGGTCTTGATCAATCTTCTGGCGAAGACGGTTGATATAAACCTCGACCAGGTTGGTTTCGCTGTCGAAGTGGCAGTCCCAGACATGCTCCACAATTTCACTGCGGGTAATAAGTTCAGGTGCCCGAAGTAGAAGCAATTCGAGCAGAGCGAATTCTCTGGAAGTCAGCGGGATTGTCTCTTTGTCGCGCGTGGCGCGCCGGCGGTGCCGGTCGAGTGTGAGGTCGGCGTAGCGAAGCCTTGCGTTGCTGCTATGAAAGCCGCGGCGAATCAGCGCCCGGACCCGGGCCAGGAGTTCCGCCAGAACAAATGGCTTCGTCAGATAGTCATCCGCGCCCGCATCAAGGCCTTCAACCCGCTGCTCGACTAAACCTCGTGCGGTAAGCATCATCACCGGAGACTCGATTCCTCGTTGACGCAACTCCCGGCAGACTTCGATCCCGCTGAGGTCGGGCAACCGCACGTCGAGAAGAATGGCGTCGTAGGGAACGTCAGCTCCTAATTCGAGGGCTTTCTGACCGGATTCCGCCACATCCACAGCGTAGGTGTTTTCTCTCAAGGCTCGCGCAATGAAGCTGGCTACCTTCCGTTCGTCTTCGACTAGCAGGATCCGCATGGGCGCACTCAGTATTCTCGCACAACGAGATGCTCGGCGGGCCGTATCGCGTCATCTCGAATCCTCACTCGGTTCCGAGCCACGCGCCTTGTCAAAGGACTTCGAATACCAGTACCTTAGCGCCCGTGGTGTCGTGCTGTGGCACGGCCACAAAGTAGCGCTTTAATTCGGGCACCAGACGCGCTGTCCTCCCCATGGGGCCTGTGGGAATGTTTGCGAGCAACTTGTAACTATCTGGGCCGGACTGCTCATAAATATCGACCGCGCCGTCGCAAGCAGCATAGACGCGCTTAGTGGCCCCATCATAAGAGATGTCGTCAACGCCTTTAGTGATCGGGAAGGAAGTAACCTCCTTGCCCGTTTGAGTATCCAGTACCGCAATCTGGGAAGTGCGGCAGGCAACGAACAAACGATGGTTCGCCTCATCGAGGGCCATGGCGACGTTGTTCTTGCATAGCGTTACGGGCCAACTTGCTACCAGTTCGCGTTTCTCCCGGTCCACCACGGACACCTGGTTCTTGGCCCTGTTATTTACATACATTCTCGGGGTGGACTTCTCCAGCGACATGGCCTCGAGAGTTTCTCCGTCAATCTTGAGGTCGGCCAATTTTTTTTCGGCAGTCGTATCAATCACGCTCAGCATCGAGTACGTCTGATGAACGTCACCACCGCCGTTGTCGATATACAGGTACTTTGTCGCCGGATCGTAGCCGATGGAATCTGCGTCCTCCAGCAGTTTCACGCTCGATAGAAGCTTGTACGTTGTGCCGTCGAAGATCTTCAAGTCGCCCGCGTCCCCATCCGTTACGTAAATGCGGTTGAGATCTTCCCGATAGAGCACAGCGTGCGGTTTGCCGATTCCATCTATCTTGTGGAGCAGCTTGCCTGTCTTAAGATCAAACACAACGACGGCGTGGTAGCCTTCCGGCGTGGCAAATAGCCGCCCGCCTTTGAGGTCAATTCCGAAATGGTCGAAGTTCCCTTTGACTTCTGCCGGCAGCTCATAAGTCTGGCGCAGCTTGATAGGGGCAGCCATCTGGCACCGGGCTTGATCCACGAATATCCCGAGGATCGCGACTAGCACTACATACCGTTTCTTCATTTTCGCTCCCTAACATGGAATGCTTTTCACGTGAAGCCCATTTGCCAGTCCGGCTTGATTCCTCTCCCGCCTGGTCCGTGCCGTGGACTGCCTTGCCGCCTGCCGTGCCAGACGGTCATTTCGTGCCACGGGCAACAAGCCTTATCGAAGAATTCTGGCGTGGGCCAAGGTGACCCTCTCCGAATCCGTGCCACAAAGGAACCGTTCAGAGGACCACTCAAACTCCGCAAGAGGACAGCACCAGGGAGCATAGTGGATTCGTTGCGGTTCCGACTTAAAACAAGATTAATTTCTGTTTAACTCAAAGGGGATAATTGACGAGATTCTGGTTGCGGGTAAGCTCGTTAAAGAAAGAGCTTCATTGTTCAAGAGCGCGAAAGACCTGTTCAAGGAAACAAGCCGTGCGAGGGGGAAGGATCAGGCTACTCTCAGGAAAGTTCGTAAGGAACTTGGAGGACACCGTAGGATTGGAAGAATATCACTGCTTCGAGGAGCAAACAGTGAGCCGCAGCAGTCAACTTACGTTGGCAGCACTCTTGAGCGCAGTGTTGGTGTCCCTGACCTCGCTGTTGGCGCCAATCACGTCAAATGCGCAACATTCTGCTCACAAACGTGCAAAGCCACGGGGAAATTCCGTACAACACGTCCTACTCCTCAGTATCGACGGAATGCATAGCCTTGACCTCGCCAATCTGGTCAAAGACAGGCCCGATTCGGCGCTTGCGAAATTGAGCCTGCACGCCGTTACCTACACCAATGCTTCCACGTCATTCCCATCCAACTCTTGGCCGGGCCTGCTTTCCATGGTGACGGGTGGTTCTCCCAATGTAACCGGAGTAATTTTCGAGAATTCCTATGACCACAGCCTGTCGCCGCCCGCCTCCGACTGCTCCAAAATCGGAACGACAGTGATTTTCGATTCGTCGATTGATAAGAATCGGGATGCGGTCGATGGCGGAGGAGGCATTGATCCCGATCGGCTGCCGAGAGATCCCCAGAAGGGCTGTACGCCGGTATTTCCTCACAACTTCGTCCGGGTCAACACCATCTTTGAAGTCATAAAAAGCAGAGGCGGCCGTACCGCGTGGTGTGACAAGCATCCGGCATACGACTTGGTAAACGGTCCTTCAGGCACTGGAGTGGACGATCTGTTTACCCCAGAAGTGCGTTCCTTCCGGGGCGTGAAAAATGTTGAATCGTACGATGACCTGAAGGTGGCGGCGATCCTGAACGAGATCGTCGGAAAGGACCATACGGGGACCCGTGAAGTGGGTGTACCGGCAATATTTGGAATGAATTTCCAGGCGATCAGTGTTGCGCAAAAAACATTCGGAGCAGGTTATCTTGACGGGAGCGGCCGTCCAAGCCCACCGTTAGATGAAGCCATTGTCCACACAGACGAGTCTATTGGAAAAATCATGGCCGGGCTGAAAGAGCGAAAGTTGCTTGACTCTACGCTCGTCATCATCAGCGCCAAGCACGCTGATTCTCCGATTGACCCCGCAAGGTTGAAACATGCCGACCTGGAAGTGATCCCCAAGGCTGTTAATGCAGTGCATGAAGGATTGTTGGCCGGTTTGGAGCAGGATGGGAGTGTTGCATTGCTATGGCTCTCTGATCAGGATCGCACGGCGGAAGTGGTCAACGCACTGCGGAAAATACAAGAGGTGGCACACATTCAGGAGATCTATTCTGGCGAATCCTTGAAGCTTTTGTTCAACGACCCGAAGCACGATCCGCGTGCGCCGGACATCATAATTCAGCCGACTCCGGGGCAAATCTATGTGGATGCCGGGAGCACATTCATCGCGGAACATGGCGGCAACGCGAGCACGGATAGGAACGTTCCACTTCTTATCGTGCACCCAAAATTCAGTCGTCTGGAAATCAAATTTCCCGTGCAAACATCGCAGATTGCTCCCAGCATTCTCAAAGCGTTAGGACTGAATCCACATGACCTGGACGCCGTGAGAATTGAAAAAACGCCGGAGTTGCCGGGCCTGGATCTCAATCAGTTTCGGTGATCGGTAGCGAGGTCGGTAAGAAAGCAATTGGATCCATAACCGATGTGAAAGAATCTCGCGGATCAAACTTGCTTAACGTCCGTCCGGCGAGTCTCTGCCAGGCAACGCCATCTTCAACACTTCAGCCAGGTGCATCGCCCGCCTACCGGTATTCTGGAGGATCTGCTCACGGCAGCTGAAGCCGTCCGTGACGATCAATGTGTCCGGCGCAGCGTTCCGAACAGCTGGCAACAGAACTCGTTCGGCCACGGCCTGCGACACTTCAAACTTGTCTTTCTGGAATCCGAACGGTCCAGCCATTCCACAGCACCCGGAGTCCGGGGACTGCAGCTCTGCCCCCAACATTCGCAGCAGCGCTTCCTCATGATCCATCTTCATGAGCGCTTTTTGGTGGCAGTGACCATGGAGCAGAACGTTCATCGAGGACTTCGAAGAAGGATAGCCTGGGGCATAATCTTGCAGGAACTCGCTGAGCAAAAATGTTTGGCTTCGAAGCCGGTCCGCTCGCTCGTCGGTGGGAAATAGACTGCGGAGCTCGTCTCGAAACACAGATGCGCAACTCGGCTCCAGAACGACAATTGGCAACCCTGCGTCAATCCTGGGTCCGAGAGCACTCATGATCTTGCGCAAATTGTTTTTGGCTTTCTCGAGCATGCCGAAGTCATAAAGTGGTCGCCCGCAGCACAGCGAACGCCGGGAGCAAATCACCGTGAAACCTGCATCCTCCAGCACTTCCAGCGCGGCCCGGCAAGTTTCCGGATGAAAGTAGTTGTTGAACGTATCTACCCATAGAACGACTTGCCTTGCGTTGGACGGTGTCGATTTCAAGTTTTCGTCCTCGCCGAAGATGGAAGGACGATTCCGTCGCACCCATCGCCCAAAGCTCATCGTCGCCAGTCGCGGCAATTGCCGCTGCGGAGCTAAGCCCAAGAGTTTTTGAAGCAGGTGACGGGATCCTGGTGCCCGGCTGAAGAAATTGGCGATTCCCGGGATGCGCGAACCGATCCTTGCCCACCGCGCCACCAGGCCAAACGCATAGGCATTTAACGGTCGCCGCTTCTTTTCGTAATAGTGCGACAGAAACTCCGATTTGTAGGTTGCAATATCGACGTTTGCAGGGCATTCCGACTTGCAGGCTTTGCAAGAGAGACAGAGCTCCAGGGCTTCCTTAACGTGTTCGTCTTCCCAACCCGAACGCAAAACCTCGCCCTGGAGCATCTCAAAAAGCATGTGAGCGCGTCCCCGAGTGCTGTGTTCTTCTTCCAGCGTCACCATGTAACTCGGGCACATCGCGCCGCCATCACGCTTTCGGCACGCTCCGAGCCCGATGCAGCGGAGAGATGCCTTGGCAAACGAACCATTGTCGTCGGGAAATTTAAAATGCGTTTCCGGTTCCAGTGGTCTATAGTCCGCCCCCAGCCGCAGATTCTCAGTCGGCAAGTAAGCGTCGACAACTTTGTGCGGATTCAACTTGTTATCCGGATCCCACGCGGCCTTGAACTCGCCGAAAGCTCTGATCAGCTCGGCGCCGAACATCTTCGGAAGCAACGCGGCTCGCGATTGGCCGTCGCCATGCTCGCCGGAGAGCGATCCGCCATAACTAACCACCAAGTCAGCCGCCCGCTCGATGAATTCTGAGTACTTGCGAATCCCGTTTTGGCTTTCAAGATCGAAGCTGACGCGCATGTGGACACAACCATGTCCAAAATGACCGTAGAATGCACCTCGGTAATCGTATTCATTCATCAGCCTGCGGATGTCTCTTAGATAGCCCCCTAGCTTTTCGGGAGCCACCGCAGCATCATCCCAGCCTTCCCACTCCGCCGGTGCACCGGGAGCAAAGGCGGCCGCCCGCGGCCCGGCCTCGCGTATTTGCCACACCTTACGGGCTTCGCTCTGCGAGTACAGCCGGGCGCCAGGTGCCTCGCTGACATGTTTTAGACGATCGATGAGTTGCATGGCGCGATGGCGCGCCTCGTTCGGATCATCGGCGCCGAATTCCACCAGCAATATCCCGCGGCCCTCGGGAAGGAGGTCTAGGTTCGGCGCTCCTTTCCTCTGGAGTCCGTCGACCATGCTTCCTTCAAAACCTTCCAGCCCGATCGGATGGAACTGTAATATCTCTGGAACATGATCGGCTGCGAAGAATGCATCGCGATACCCCAATCCAACGAGGGCGCGATGCTGGGGACTGGGGATCAACTTCAATTTGGCTTCGAGCACGATCGCGCACGTACCTTCTGTTCCGACCAGTGCGCGTGCGACGTGGAATCCTCTTTCAGGCAGCAATTCATCCAGGTTGTAGCCGGACACCCGTCGCGGAATTTGCGGGAATCGCGCGCGGATTAATTCGGCGTAGTTCTCTTGGATTGCACGCAACCTGCTGTAAATCTCGCCGCGACGGCCACCTTGGGCAATAACCTCAGCCAGTTCCGTTTCGCTCGTAGCGCGTACCGTCATCTGCGTGCCGTCGTAAAGCAGGATTCGCAGCTCTTCGACGTTGTCGACCGTTTTCCCGCCGAGCAGCGAATGTGTCCCGCACGAATTGTTCCCGATCATTCCACCGATGGTGCAGCGATTGTGGGTTGAAGGATCGGGTGCAAACGTCAATTGGTGTGTCTCCGAGTCATTGCGCAAGGAGTCCAGAACGACCCCCGGCTGAACTCGCGCGAACCGCGATCCGGTGTTGAGCTCAAGGATTTGGTTCATATACTTTGTGAAATCCAATACCACCGCGACATTGCAGCATTGGCCAGCCAAGCTTGTCCCCGCCCCTCGGGCTAGAACAGGAGCGCCGTACTTCCTGCACGCCGCCACTGCTGCGATCACATCTGCGTCATCGCGGGGCACCACCAAGCCGATGGGAATCTGTCGGTAATTCGACCCGTCCGTGGCGTAAAGCGCTCGGCTGCCGCGATCGAATCTCACTTCCCCTTTTATTATTTGCGTGAGTTCTTTCTCGAGCGCTGCCGCCGCCTGAAAAACGTCAACTGGCTTTGCATGAGAACTGAGAGGAAGTGGCGGGAGTTGCATCAAGGCATGTTCACTTTAGAACAAAAGACAAGCTGTCTCAACGACTCGAATTGTTTGTTCGACCGCTGCTCACGACTCGATCCTTGCACTTAACTGGGAGCCGCCAGGTTGTTTCCTGCAGGTGCCAGGCGATAGAGAGCAGCCATGACGCCGCCCTCTTTGTGCGGCACACTCGCCAATCGCATGCCCATTTCGATTCCGGTCAGGGTCCCCGTCAACATTAAATCATTGAAGTGTCCCAGGTGACCGATGCGAAACACCTTGTTGGCAAGCTTTCCCAGTCCGGCGCCAAGGGACAGGTCGAAATGCTCAAGGATCGTGGCACGCAGTCGGTCCGCGTCGTGACCCTTTGGGGTGAATACCGCTGTGACGGTACTTGAATATTCTTGAGGCACGCTGCAGACGATTTCCAGACCCCACTCCCAAACCGTCGCACGAACTGCTCTCGCATGTCGTTCATGACGGCGAAATACGTTCTCCAGTCCTTCTTCGCGAATCATCTGCAAAGCCTCTCGCAGGCCGTAGATGAGGTTCGTTGCTGGTGTGTAAGGGTAAAAGCCCGTCTCACAGGATTTCAACATGCCTTGCCAGTCCCAATAAGACCTCGGCATTTTCGCAATCTTGTTTGCCGACAGGGCCTTCTGTGAAATCGCGTTAAAACTCAGACCCGGCGGAATCATCAAGCCCTTTTGTGAGGCTGCAATTGTCACATCGACTTCCCACTCATCATGGCGGTATTCCATCGATGCTAGGGAAGAAATCGCGTCCACCATCAGGAGCGCAGGGTGCCCACAGCGATTCATTGCGCGGCGAAGCTCGGCGATTTCGCTCGTTACCCCCGTCGAAGTCTCGTTGTGAACCACCAGCACAGCTTTGAGGACCTGGCCCTTGTCCGCGCTCAATCGCGACTCCAGTTCCCCAGCCGACGCACCTGCGCGCCAGTTTCCCGGCACGCTTTCCACTTGGAAGCCCATCTTTTGCGCGAGCTGTCCCCAGAGTTGCGAAAAGTACCCCGTCTCGAACAGCAAAACGCGGTCGCCTGGAGAAAGCGTGTTGACCAGCGCCGCCTCCCAGGCTCCGGTCCCCGAGGATGGGTACATCACCACGGAGGAATTTGTCTGGAAAATGGAGGACAAACCCTCCAGGACTTCTTTTGCTAATTTCGCAAATTCCGCGCCACGATGATCAATAATGGGTTGGCCGATGACGCGCAAAACCCGATCGGGAATATTCGTGGGACCCGGGATTTGCAGAAAGTGCCGGCCCGTACGGCTCATAGGAGTGATGATGTTGCCGCGAGCACACACGCGACACGCTTGAGGTTCACACCCAATCTTCTTCTGCAATACATGTCGGCTCCAAGCCAAGGTGCAGCCGCCTCACTATCCCGCGGGGTGGCGGTCACGACCGAAGAACGAGTAGGTCCCCCAGGGAAGCTCATGGCGCCGAAGGATATCGTAGCCTTCGCAATGCGAGCTTAACGACAGATTAATTTACATTTATCTGTTTCCGCAGGCCGCACTATTTCTAGGTTCGGATGTAATGCTGAAATATACTCCGCGTTGAAACTTTGTTTATGACGGAGCGCCTGAGGGTAAACACGGCCTCACCGTGGCATCGACAACGAGCCATCGAGTACCAGAACCGAAGAAAACAGCGCATATGGCCGAGCTTGTACCCACCTCCCATGCATCAGCGACGATGACCCGCAACGCGGCGTCCCAGCGATGGGTTCGCATCATTCCCGTCGCTCTCATCATGTACACGATCGCGTTTATCGATCGTACCAATATCTCGCTTGCCCTGCCGCGAATCAGCCGGGACCTGCATTTGGATCCGCAGCAGGCAGGAACCGTTGCCGGAATTTTCTTCTGGGGCTATCTCGCGCTTCAAATACCTGGCGGCCATCTGGCCAAACACTGGAGCGCCAAGAAGTTCATCAGCATCCTACTGGTCGCATGGGGTATCTTTGCCGTCGGTTGTGGTCTGGCCCGTACCTATCACGAGCTCTTGTTGCTTCGCTTGTTCCTGGGAGTAGCCGAGAGCGGCGTTCATCCCGCAACGTTAATTCTCCTCTCACACTGGTTCCCCCGTTCTGAACGAGCGCGCGCCAATGCGTTTTGGCTGCTCTGCTTGCCGGTTGCGGTGATCGTTTCCTCGCCCTTTTCCGGATGGATGCTGGACCATTGGTCCTGGCGCGTGATGCTGGTTGCCGAGGGGTCGCTGCCTTTCCTGTGGCTCGCGATATGGCTCAAGTTTGTTCAAGACCATCCGGGGCAGGCGGCCTGGATGGCAGAAAGCGAACGAGTTTCTCTGGTGCAAACCCTGCGCAAGGAACATTCCGAACTGGAGGGGCAGGAAAAGGTTCCCTACCTGCGTGCTCTGCTGCGTCCTCGAGTGTTTCTGCTGGCTGCCGTTTATTTTTGTTTCATCAGCGGTCAAATGGGACTCCTGTTCTGGCTCCCCAGCGCGATGGAGAATTTCAAGAAACTGAGCAGCTTTTCGACTGGAATTCTTTATACTCTCCCGTTCATCGTTGGAGCTGTTTCTCTCCTGATTATCTCTCGCCACTCGGACAGGGTGCATGAACGCCGCTATCACGCCGCCGGAGCCATGCTGCTCGGAGGATCCTGTATCCTCCTTGCGGTTGCCACCATATCTCGCTCGCACTTGCTAGCGTTCGCGTTCATCGCCCTCAGCGGAGTGGGCGCCTATGGCCCGATGGGCGCCTTTTGGGCCATACCGACCGAGACTTTGCCGTCAAGAATCGTCGGGTCGGTGATGGGATTCGTCAACGCCATCGGCAACCTCGGAGCTTACTTTGCTCCCCTGATCGTGGGTTATCTAAACAAGAAATCGGGACACTTTCTTTCAGGATTCGCATACCTCGGCGCTATCACCGTCGTCGGTGCGGGACTCGCCACGGTGTTGAAGACGACTCTGCCATCCTCGGCGACAGGAAGACAGGAAACGGGAACTTGACGCAAGCAACTCGACGGTATGCAATATCTGCTCGGCTCCGTCTACCAGGCCGGCATCCTGAAGTTCTAAACTCCCGGGGGCTTAGACACCCGAAGCTAATGATGAAGAGTGGCCAGGTCCGGCGTGACAATTTGAATTTCTCCATATAAAGGCGATGCGGACGGAAGTAAGCGTTCGGAATAATAGGTGAAACGTGTTAAGGCGTGATTTTGGCAAAGCAACACTCGGTGTGATGGGCTCAAACATTCTCGCCGGTTCAGCAGGAAGAGCGCGAGGCGTGCCCGGTAGCGAATTTCCTAAGGTTCCGGGCTTAACAGAATATGTCGGCCAATTTGTTGCTTCAACAAGGTATGAGGATATCCCAGAAGGCGTCATCGAGCTTGGCAAGAAGTCCATCCTTGATGGCTTGGGTCTGGCGCTGGCGGGATCGCGCGCGCAAACCGGATCCATTTGCCGGGAGTACCTTGGGCAGCTTGGTATCTGCGACGGAAAATCCTCTATCATCGGCTCTTCCATAAAAACCTCTCCCCGTTTCGCCGCGTTTGTAAACGGCGTATCCATTCACGCAGATGATTTCGACGACACGCAACTTTCCGCCGCTAAAGATCGCGTATACGGATTGCTGGTGCACCCAACCGTGCCGGTGTTGCCCGCCGTCCTTGCGGTGACCGAAGGCAGAGCGATCTCCGGTAAAGAATTCATGCTTGCGTACCATCTGGGGGTCGAGGTCGAATGCAAGATCGCCGAAGCCATTTCGCCCCGCCATTATCAAGATGGATTTCATTCCACGGGGACCTGCGGCCCATTCGGCTCCGCGGCGGCCTGCGCGAAGTTACTTCAATTCGATCTTTCGAAAATACAGAATACCTTTGGCCTGGCCGCCAGCCAGTCGGGCGGCTTGCGGGAAAATTTCGGCACGATGACTAAACCATTTCAGGCCGGCCACGCTGCCGAGAGCGGTCTGCTTTCGGCTGGACTTGTCTCATTAGGCTGGACGGCGGCGGAGCAAATTCTGGAAGCGGAGCGCGGGTTTTTCCATGCGCTCGGAGGGTCGTTCGATCCCGGTGCGATCATGGATCGTCTGGGAAAACCTTGGACGTTCACTTCTCCTGGTATCTCGCTCAAGCCGTATCCGTCGGGTTCCCTCTCTCATCCTGCAATGACCGAGTTGGCGCGGCTGATTAATGCTCATAAATTGCAACCCACGCAAGTGCAGAAGCTCGATATCGGTGCAAATCACCAGATGACGACCACGCTGCTTCATCACCGGCCCAAGACCGGATTGGAGGCCAAGTTCAGCATGGAATTCTGCCTGGCAATTCTTCTTTTGCGCGGGAAGGCAGGACTTAACGAGTTCTCGGACCCTGTTGTCCAAAGTGCGGACGTGCAGGAGATGATTGGCCGCGTCAATTTTTATGTGGAGCCAGAGGCGGAAAGCGCAGGCTTCGACAAAATGACCTCTCTTTTGAGAATTCACCTTAGAGATGGACGGGTCATCAGTGGCCGCGCGGATTTTGCCAAAGGCAGCCCGGCAAACCCAATGAGCTTCGATGAAGCGGCAGCGAAATTCAGGGGATGTGCAGAATTCGCAGAGTGGCCCAGGCCAAAGACCGAGAAACTAATCACTTACGTAAAGACATTGGACTCGACTCGCGATATCAGCGTACTTTCACCGCTTCTTTCAGCCGAGAAAGGATAGACTTCAGCGGAATGAAAACGTTCAGTGTTGCCGTCATCGCCGGCGATGGCATTGGGAAAGAAGTCGTTCCCGAAGGCATCCGCGTGCTCGAAGCGGCAGGGAGGCGCTTTGGGTTCCAATTCAGATGGCAGCAGTTCGATTGGAGCTGCGAAACCTACGTGAAAACCGGAAAGATGATGCCTCCTGATGGTCTGCAGCAACTGCGGCCGTTCGACGCCATCTTTCTGGGAGCCGTGGGGCATCCGAGCGTTGCAGATCACGTTTCGCTTTGGGGGCTGTTGATTCCCATCCGCAGAGCCTTTCGGCAGTACGTCAATCTTCGGCCCGTGCGGCTTTTTGAGGGAATTGAGACGCCGCTGAAAAATTGGAAGCCCGGTCAAATTGATTTCTGTATCGTCCGTGAAAACAACGAAGGAGAATATTCAAACATCGGCGGGCGTCTCTACGAGGGAACCGACGACGAGATGGCCGTCCAACAAACCGTCTTCACGCGGCGTGGAGTGAACCGTGTGATGCGTTATGCTTTGGAATTGGCGCGGAAGCGAAAAAAACATCTTACGTCCGCCACGAAATCAAACGGCATCATTCACACTATGCCTTTCTGGGACGAATGCTTTCAGGCGGTGTCCGCGGATTATCCGGACATCCGCACGGACCAGTATCACATCGATATCCTGACCGCTCATTTCGTACGCCATCCGGACTGGTTCGACGTGGTCGTGGGATCGAATCTTTTCGGCGATATCCTCTCCGACCTTGGTCCCGCCGTCGTTGGATCGATCGGCATCGCCCCTTCAGCCAACCTCAATCCGGAAAAAGAATTTCCATCCATGTTTGAGCCCGTACATGGCTCGGCACCGGATATAGCAGGCAAGGGAATTGCGAACCCAGTTGGACAGATTTGGTCGGGTGCGATGATGCTCCGACATCTCGGCGCTTCGGAGCCCGCGGATGCCGTCGAGAACGCCATCGCGGGTGTCCTGGCGCAATCGAAAGTCCGCACTCCCGATATCGGGGGCACGGCCACGACCGAAGAATTGGGGGCAGCCATCGCCACAAGGGTGAGCCAGAAGGAGTAGGCCTTTCGGCCTTATCCCAATTCAGAAGGACTGGGGATTGCGAGCGACCAATCAGGTCGAAGTGGCGGGCTATTCAGGCAGACGCAGCTTGCGCTGCAATTCACGAAACCGCGGATTGGAACGTAGAGTATCCAACTGCGGGTCAACTTTGAGAAAGACGATAGCGTTGGAGTGGTCGGCATAGGCTTTTTCAAGCCAGTCCAAGGCGCGCTCATTTTCGCCCAGGCCTGCGTACACGATCGCCACGTAGAAAGGCGCAACATATTGTCTCTTCGATTGCTGCAATTGCTCTAACAGATTTCTTGCTTCCGTGATTCTCCGGAAACTGCGAAGGTTCGCGCAAGGGCAGGCGAACCGCTGAGTGAAAGCTCTGTGGCGCGCCGGAGCTCCGCAATCGCTTGGTCATACGCTTTTTTCTGTTCGTACGCTTGACCAAGCACGAGGTGCGGAAGCACAAAGGCCGGATCCATATCAATGGTGTCTGGAGGTACCGCGATCGTGAAGCGCAAGACCTTTGTCTACGGAACTTATGAAGGTATGCGCGATTGGGGCACCAGAACCAGGGTCCGCGTATGCCGTCCTCCAGCAGGCACGCAGGAAGGCCACGGCGGCATTAGAAAGGACTTGAAGTGAATGATCGCCGATAGTCAATACTGGAGTTGCTGGTCTTGCTACTGAACGCCTGAATCTTATGAGCTTTTCAGAAGATCGGAAAACAAAAATCTGGTCGGTAGTGCGTGTCTCCAGCGGGAATTTTCTAGAGATGTACGACTTCATGGTGTATGGGTATTACGCGACAGCGATTGGGAATGCATTCTTTCCGAGGGGGAATCCATTCTTGTCGCTGATGCTGTCGCTGATGACGTTTGGGGCGGGATTCTTGATGAGGCCACTGGGCGCGATTGTGCTCGGGGCCTATGCGGATCAACACGGCCGGCGTGCGGGACTCATTCTGACGCTGACGCTGATGTCGCTGGGAATCTTTTCGATTGCGTGCACACCTGGGTACGTAACGATAGGGTTTCTGGCTCCACTTCTTGTGTTGATTGGGCGGCTACTGCAGGGATTTTCCGCAGGTATGGAATTGGGCGGGGTGTCGGTTTATTTGTCCGAGATTGCTACACCAGGGCACAAAGGCTTTTACGTCAGTTGGCAGTCGGGCAGCCAGCAGGTATCGGTTATGTTCGCCGCGCTTGTGGGGGTCGTGCTCACCTCGATTCTGCCGCCGCAGAGAATGGCTGCGTGGGGATGGCGCGTTCCACTGCTGCTAGGCTGCGGGATCATACCGTTCTTGTTCCGTTTGAGGCGGTCGCTGCAAGAGACGGAGGAGTTTGTGGCGCGGAAGCACCGGCCGACAACATCGGAAATATTCCGTTCGCTGACGGCCAACTGGACGGTGGTGGTCATTGGGACGCT
>Ga0137381_10000962_pt1 | contig 18958 bp, 16 predicted proteins | sample SagtaG_16_FD_104808 | JGI IMG/M metagenome (GOLD analysis project Ga0137381, IMG submission 104808) | Vadose zone soil microbial communities from Sagehorn Ranch, Mendocino, California, USA - Sage2_L_115_16 metaG | ecosystem: Environmental > Terrestrial > Soil > Vadose zone | place: USA... | reverse complement strand
GGTTGAAGAAGATCGTGACGCTGGTGAACTGGTTCAGGTGGTTCACCGCCTGCGGGCCGAGCGTGGTGTTCCAGGTGACCAGCTCGCGCAGCGGCACGAGGTTCTTCCCGTCGTCCGACTTGATGTAGAGGAGCGACAGGTCCTCCGGCCTGGCGCGCGCGGCGTCTTCGACCTCAAGGATGACCTGGTACTGGTCCTCCGGCTTCTTGATGAGATAGAGGTAGTTCTGCGAGTAGGCGTTGCGCAGGAGCGCCAGGATGCGCGTCTCCGACACGCCGTAAGTCTTCGCCTGGTCCCGCCTGATGTCGATGTCCAGGTTGGGGGTGTTGTTGAAGTAGTCCGACGAGAGCGTCAGGAAGCCCGGGAACTCCCGGAGCTTGCCGAGAAGCTTCGACGCCACGTCGTACACCTGCGCGGAGTCGACGCCCGACACGGTGTAGGCGTACTGCCCCTGGTTCTGGTTGGTCGCCCCGGTGCTGATCTCGAGGACCGGGTAGGGACGCAGGAACGGGAAGACGCCCGGGATGGCGCCGAGTCTTCCCATCAGCTGCGCCGCCGCCACGGCGATCGGCCCGCGCGCCGCCGCCGGCTTCAGGAAGGTGAAGGTGATCCCCTGGTTCGAGGCGACGAAGTTGCCGTTCCCCGTCATCGTGAAGTCCATGAGGACGTTCGGGTCCTGATGCAGCGCGTCGTCGACCCTGTCCTGGATGGCGTGCATCTGCTCCGGCGAGGAGCCTTCCTTGCCGATGAACACGCCGAAGACGACGCTGCTGTCCCCGGGCGGCAGGAAGGCCTTGGGGACGGCCGTGAACAGCAGGAACGTGCCGGCGAGACAGGCGGCCCAGACGATCGCCGAAACCCAGCGATGCCGCAGGAACCACCAGAGCGACGCTCCGTAGCCGGCGAGCACCCGCTTCTCGGCCCCGCCGATGACCCACTCCATCCAGGTCTTCTTCGATCCCTCGCCGCGCTCCTTCAGCATCCTGGCGCACATCAGGGGCGTCAGGGTCAGCGACACCAGCCCGGAGGCGAAGATCGCCACCACGATGGTGACGGCGAACTCGCGGAAGATCCGCCCGACGAGGCCGGTCATGAAGACAAGCGGGATGAACACGGCCGCCAGCGAGATCGTCATCGACAGGATCGTGAAGCTGATCTCCCGGGCCCCGTTGAGGGTCGCGTCGAGGACCGTCTCGCCGCGCTCCAGACGCCGTACCGTGTTCTCGAGGAACACGATGGCGTCGTCCACCAGGAAGCCGATGGCGAGCGTGAGAGCCATCAGCGACAGGTTGTCGAGGCTGTACCCCAGGAGCCGCATGGCGATGAAGGTAAGCAGGAGCGACAGCGGCAGAGCCACGGCCGGGATCAGCGTGTCGGTGGCGCGCCCCAGGAACAGGAAGATCACCAGCACGACCAGGACGAAGGCGATCAGGAGCGTCGCCTGGACGTCGCCGACGGAGTGGACGATCGACTGCGAGCGGTCGTAGATCGGCGTGACCCGCACCGAGCCCGGGAGCTCGGCGGAGATCACCGGCAGCTCCTGCCTGATGCTCCGGGCCACCTCCACCGCGTTCGCCCCGGCCTGGCGGTTGACCGCCACGACGACGGTCGCCGACGGGATCGGGTAGCCGCGCACCCAGAACCTCATGTTGATCCGCTCGTCCTGGACGGAGTCCTCGGCCCGCGCGACGTCGCGCAGGTACACCGGGTCGCCCCCCTGCCCCCCGACGATCAGGTTCTCGTACGCCCCGGCCCCCTCCAGCTGCCCGCGCGGCCGCAGGAGCGCCGTGCCGGCCGCCCCGTCGAGCTGCCCTGCGCCGGTGTAGGAGGTGCCGTTCTTGATGGCGGCGGCCAGGTCGTCGACCGAGATCCCCCTGGCCCACATCGCCGACGGGTCGGCCTTGATGCGCACCGCCGACTTGGTGCCGAAGACGTTCACGCGCGACACACCCGGCAGGATGCTGATCCTCTGGCCGACCTGCGTGCTGGCGTAGTCGTACAGCTGTCCCGCGGTGACCGAGTCGCTCGTGAGGGCGATGTACATGATCGGCTGATCGTTCGGGTTGGTCTTCGAGAACGTCGGCGGCGACGGCAGGTCCACGGGAAGACTGCCCGTGGCCTGCGTGATCGCCGTCTGCACGTCGGTGGCGGCCGCGTCGATGCTCTTGCTCAGGGCGAACTGCAGCGTCATGCTGGTGTGCCCCTGGGTGCTCTTGGAGGTGACCAGCTCCAGCCCGTTGATCTGCATGAACTGCCGCTCCAGGGGCGTGGCGATGTTGTTCGCGATCGTCTCCGGGCTCGCGCCCGGGTAATCGGCCTGCACCTGGATGACCGGATAATCCACCGCCGGCAGATCATTCACCGGAAGCGCGCGATAGCTCAGGACACCGAACAGGATGACGGAGACGGTCAGGACTGCTGTCATGACCGGACGTCGGATGAAGGGCTCGGAGAGGTTCATGACTCACCTCGCGCGCCCGCGGGCGTGGGGTCTTGTCTGGCCGTGGCGCTCGGTTCCTCCCGTACCTTCCCTCCGGGGGTCACGCCGAGCTGGCCGTTGACGACCACCCGTTCGCCGGAGCCCAGGCCCTGGTCGATCACCACGAGCTCGCCCTGGCGCTGGCCGGTCTTCACCGGCCGCAGCTCGGCGGTGTCATCCGGCTTCACGACATAGACGAATTGGCCGCGGGCCGACATCTGCGGCGCCGTCGCGGGCACCAGCACGGCCCCCGGGAGCGTCGACAGGACCAGGCGGACCTTGACGAAGCGCCCCGGCCAGAGGCGGTGATCGGCGTTCGGGATGGTGGCGCGGAGGGTGACGTTGCCCGTCCCGGCCTGGACGGCGTTGTCGAGGAACGTCAGCGCCCCGTGAAGGGGGCTGTCGGGCTCATCAGGCAGCCGCACTTCGACGTCGAGCGTCCCCCTCCGCATATTCCCCTGCACCGCCGACAGGTCGTTCTCCGTGACGGTGAAGTCGGCGTAGATCGGGTCGAGTCGCTGGATGGTCAGCAACGAGCCGCTGTTGGCCGTCACGACGTTTCCGATGTCCACGAGCCGCCGACCGGCGCGCCCGTCGATGGGAGAGCGGATGGAGCAGTACTGGAGATTGAGACCGGCGTTCTCCACGGCGGCCTTCCCCTGCTGTACCTGCGCGACGGCGACGTCCACCGCGTTCTTGCGTGTGTCGTACTCCTGCTGCGAAATCGCCTTCGTCTCGACGAGTTGCTCGCCGCGCGCCAGCTGGATGCGCGCGAAGTCGAGCGCCGCCCCCGCCTGCGCGAGATTGCCGGCCGCGGAGTCGAGCTGGGCCTGGTACGGCCGTGGATCGATGGTGAACAGCGCCTCCCCCTTCTTCAGATTGGCGCCGTCCGTGAAATGGATCTCCGTGATGCGCCCCGACACCTGCGGCTGGATGGAGACCATCTCGCGCGCCACGACCTTGCCGATCCCGTCGAGATAGACCGGCACGTCCCGCGTCACCGCCGCCGCCACCGAGACGGCCGCGGGCGGCCGCTGAAACGCGGAGACCGCGGCCTTTTCACAACCGACGAGTGCCAGGACCCAGAAAACGACGGCGCTTGCCTTGACGAGTATCGAATTCACTTGGTGTTCCTCCTCGGGATGAACTTCTTGAAGCTGATCTTCTGGAGCCGGGGATCGAGGCATCTGGCGAATCGCCTGCAGGCGGAGAAGTTCAGGTCACGGAGCGCCTTGAGCTCCACGGGAGTCAGCTCGGTTCCCGAGCCGATCAGCTCCTGGAGCACCGCCTCACGCTCCGTCTCGAACCGGCGTCGGAAATCCTCGTCGGTCGCCAGTCGGCCTATCACCTGCTCCACGTTTCGCTGCGACATCGCCCTCACCTCCAGCGCCTGTTCCTACTTCACGACCCGTGCCAACTCCTGAGGCACGGGGATCTCGCCGGCAAGAGGCTGCCGGAGCGGCACTTGCGCCGCCGCCCCGAATCGGCCGTGCGCGAACGAGGACTGCTTGAAATCAGACAGGTGCGGGAAAACCGTCGGCGATGCGGGCGCACGGCAGCCCCCGAACGTTAGAAACCCCGGGCCGTCGAGCGGCCCGGGGTCCCTTGCGGAGGGAACTGGCTTCAGTGGCGGGAACTTCTGAGGAGGAGAATGAATGTCACGTAGTGCGTCACCAGGAGCCCGGGCACCCAGAACGCCGGGATCCAGTAGGCCGGGCCCATCGAGACGGGAGCCCCGTAGATGGTCGCCAGCGCGATCGCGACGACCAGGTCGAGCGTCCCGACGATGTTGAAGGCCCACACCAGCCGCCGTCCGGCGTTCCAGTCTTTGAGCACCGCGGGAATGGACGCGAAGGCGAGAAGGGCGGTGAAGAGGTCTCCCAGCGCCGCGGGATACGCGAACTGCGGAGGGATGCCTGGGTACACGGCCCCGCGGGTCAGGAACATGAGCCCGAGGTGCCGGAGCGAGTGCACCAGCAGAATCGGGACCATCACGACGCGCGGAGCGAGGTCTCCGAGCCGCGGCAGCAGGTAGATCCGGGCCGCGACGTAGAACACCAGCGTCGTGCCGATCAGGTTGAGCGTCAGGATCCGGTCGAGAATGGTCTGCATGGCTCCCCTTCCTATTTCACGCCGCGTGCCAAGCCGCCCGAAATCGAGCGTGAGCGAGACAACGGACTCACATTGCAGAGGTTACGATTGGTGGCGCGGCCACGGAACGGGCCGGGATGGATTGCGGGGAATCAGACAGGTGCGCGGAATCGGTCAGCACCAGGGGGATCCCCGATGCCGCCGCGGTTCCGAAACCGCGCCGGGATCGGAAAATGACTCGATGACGTTGACGGCGCGCGACCTTGGGCATACACGGTACACAACTGGTGCGTTGCAACACTGCTACTCCGAGGAGGTGCGCCGATGACCCCGCGTGTCGCTCTCGCGTCGCTGTTCGTCGCCTGTCTGCTCTGCGTTCCCGTGCTGGCGAGCCAGCCGGAAGGGCTGGTCGGAAGACTGATCACCAATCCGGGTGTGACCCTCGCCGTTGTAGATCCCAACGGGTTGCCGGGTGTGGCGTGCGGCGGGTTCCATTGGGCCGAGTTCTTTGGTTCGCACCAGCTCGACCCGGCCGATACGCTCACGCTGCAGATGGCGATCATCCCGTTCCGGTCCGGCGGGACGGCCGTGGGCCTGGGGGCATTGCTCGGCTCCAGCACCCTGGTACAGTTCGAGTTCAGGGATGGGTTCGTCAACGGTCTTCCTTACGATCGCTTCGGCTGGAACGACGTGATCGTCGAGATGCACCCGGCCGGTCAGGACTACACGCTCAGCGTCAATGGAGTGCGCGGAGGTCCGTTCGCGTTCGATAGCACCTGCCAGCAGCTGGGCGGCTGCTTCACCGTGGAGGGGTTCGGGCTTTCAGGGAACTTGCTGGAGGATAGCGCCATCGCCTGGGTCGACAGTATCTCCCTCGTCCGGGAATCCGCCGCGGGACAGGAGGTCATTTTCGAGCAGGGCTTCAACACCTGCTCGCCACCGCACGTGTTTCTGGGCGGACTGTTGATCAGCCAGCCTCCCCGGCGGGTGCGACCCGGACGATGATTGGACCTTAGTTCCCGGCGAGCAGCAGCCAGGCCAGCAGGGCGGCGGATTTCTGATCCGCGCCCCAGGGAGCGCCCAGCGGCTGTCCAAGCGCCCGGACCATCGCGGCCAGCTGCGCCGGAGTTTTTCGCAGCTTCGAAGCCGCCCGGTCGGACAGATCGCGCTGGCGAATCCGGACGACGGCGAGATTGCACCGCCGGCATCCCTCCGCCAGCGCCTCGCGGAAGTGATTTCCGTCCGCGGTGTGGATCAGAGCGTGCGAAGCGAGAATCGCGGCGAGACTGTCCCCCTTCCGGCCCGAGGAATCGAGAATCCCCGCCGCCCGGGGCGCCGGCCCGCGCTTGACGGTCTCGTCGATCAAGGCGCGGATCGCCTCGTGCGCCATCAACCCGGCGCTGGCGCGAAGGCGCGCCAGACGCTCCTCGGCCTTGTCCAGAGGGAGCTTCTCGACCTCGTGATATGGCTGCTTGGATCCCGGCAGACGGGGATCGGCCATCTCGACGCGGTTGCGTGTCAGGACCAGCGGATTATCGGCGTCCCCGGCGACGACCACCACGGCGGCCCAGCCGGAATGCGATGCGAACCCCAGAACGGGTCGTGAATCAGCCACGGGGCCCGGCGGAGCCCTCCCCCAGGCCGTGCTTCTGCATCCGGGAGTAGAGCTGCGAGCGGGTGATGCCCAGAAGGCGCGCGGCGCGCGAGCGGTTGTTCTTCGACTCCTGCAGCGCCTTGGTGATCAGATCGCGCTCGACACCGTCCAGGCTCACGCCGCCGGACGGGAAGGACTCGGCCGCGCCGTCGTGACTGCGCGCGGCGGTCGGGCGCCCGACGCCGATCGGCAGGTGCTCGACCGTGATCAGGCCGCCGTCGCACAGGATGGTGGCGCGCTCGAGGGCGTTGCGTAGCTCGCGGGCGTTGCCTGGCCACGGATAGGAGAGCAGCGCTTCGTGGGCCTCGCGCGAGATTCCCGCGGCGGGGCGGCCGACGGCCGGTCCGATCTCCTCGAGGAAGGCCTCGGCCATCGGCAGGATGTCCTCGCGCCGCTCGCGCAGCGGGGGCAGGTGGATCTCGAAGACCCGCAGCCTGTAATAGAGGTCCTCGCGGAACTGGCCGCGGGCCAGGGCCGTCTCGAGATCGCGGTTGGTCGCCGCTACGATCCGCACGTCCGCCTTCATCGGCCGCGTGGCGCCGAGGCGCTGGAACTCACGCTCCTGCAGGACGCGCAGCAGTTTCGCCTGGACGGCAGGGGTCATCTCCCCCACCTCGTCGAGAAACAGGACGCCCCCCGCGGCCTGCTCGATGCGGCCGGGCCGCGCCGCCACCGCCCCGGTGAACGCCCCCTTCTCGTGCCCGAACAGCTCGGACTCCAGAAGGTTCTCCGGCAGGGCGGCGCAGTTGAGCGCCACGAAGGGGCCGCGCGAGCGGGGCGAGCCGCGGTGCACGAAGCGGGCCACGACCTCCTTGCCGGTCCCCGATTCCCCGGTGAGCAGCACCGTCGTCTCGGTCGGCGCCACCTTCGTGGCCTGGGTGAGGACCGCCTTCCACTTTCTCGAGTCGCCGACCACACGGCGGTAGCCCCGGCTCGTCTCCAGCTCGTCCCTGAGCGCCTCCACACGCTGCTCGAGCCGGGCGGCCCGGTCGCGCGCCTCGGCCGCCTTGCGCTCTTCCTCGGCCAGACGCTGGTGGGACAGCGCAAGGCTCACGTGATCCGCCACCCGGCGGGCCACCGCGACGTCCTCCTCCGAGTACTGGCGCGGCGTGCGCGACGCGAAGATCAGCGCGCCGAGACCGCCGTCGAGCCGAAGCGGAATCTTGAGGACAGAGCGGGTCCCGTGCGCGCGGCACCAGGCGTTGCGCCCGCAGCCGTCGTCCGGCTCCTCCTCGACGTCACGGATCAGGACGTACTCGGGCTGCGGCTGGTCGACGTATTTCTCCGCGAGCTTCATCTTCTTCGGGAGACCCTCGACCGGCTCACCCGAGACCGCGTCCACGGTGACCTCGCGGCGGTCGGCGCTCAGCGAAGTGAGCACCAGACGGTCGTGGGGCAGGACCGGACCGACCACCTCGGAGACCCGGTTGAAGACCTCCCGGATGTGAAGGCTCCCGGCCATCGTCAGAAGCAGCGAGTCGATGGCATCCAGGCGCCGCCGGCGCGCGGCGTCGAGGCTCCACAGTCTCTCGTGCTCGAGGGCCAGTCCCAGCAGCGTGGCGATCGGCCGGATTGCCGCCTCGTGCTCGACCGTGAAAGCCGCGGGGCGCCGGGACCAGAATGAAACGGCGCCGGCGAGCGTCTCGCCGCGGACGAGGGGGGCGCGCAGGCCGGACCGCAGACCGCGCTCCAGCAGCAGGCGATCGAGGACGTGGCGCGGGTCGAGCTCGCGCTCCGCGTCGTCGATGCGGATGACGCTCCCGGGCGCCACCCGGATGGCGGGAGAAACATCCTCGGTGCGGAGGGTGCGCGGCAGATCCTCGGTGTTGCCGGAGATGGCGTACACCGTCCACGTGTCCGTCGCCTCGAGGCGACCCACCGCCATGATGTCGAACGGCAGGACGGTGGCCGCGGCTTCGGCGACACCCGTGAAGACGTCCTTCAGCTCGAGGGCGCCGGAGACAGCCTGTGCGATGCGACCGAGCGCGACTGCGAGGGGGGCAGGAGCCATGATCGTTGCACCCGGTTCGCCGCGGCCCGGCGCCGCGACGATCCCGGCCGTCCTGGTTGTCATGTTCGCTCCATCATAGCACGCAGGAATGTCGAGATCGGATCAAGTCAGCAGCCACAGACCGCGGGCCATCATCGCGGCCACGAAGACCATCAGCACGACCAGGGCGACCTCGAGATCGTTGATCCAGGCGAGGAGCGCCACGCGGGCCACGTCCTCGATCGCAGGGCCCGGCCCCGCAGGAAGACCGATCCCAGCCCGATGCCGAGCGCCAGAAGGTGCAGGGCCGAAAACAGGGCCGCGATCAAGCGCGCCTCTCCTCGTCGATCCCCGGCGACGGTCCGATGGCCGCCGCGCGGCATGCCTCTGTCCCGACGCTGTCCTACCGTGGCATCATGGCTGACGTAGGGAGGCGCCCTCGGGTGACAGGTTTTTTCATGAGATTTCGGGTTTTCGCATGAAGGGGCTCCGGGTCGCGGTCATCCTGCTCGTCGTCCTCGAGGCGGGCTGGATCATCTTCGACGGGGCGCAGGCGCTGAGGACCGGGGTGTATCTGAAGCCCCGGCTCGGCGCCTACGGCGGCAGGGTGGGCGAGTGGACGAGGGTCGCCTCGGTGCTCGGCGCTCCACCCGCGTCCACCCGGGCCAAATGGGCGCTCATCGGGTACGGCATCGCCTGGCTGTGCGCGGCGTTTGCGTTCGCCCGCGGCGCCGGCTGGGCCTGGTGGGTGCTGTTCGTCTTCGCCGGCGGCGCGCTCTGGTATTCGATCCTGGCTGTGCCTCTGTGCCTGGCGCAGATGCTCCTGCTGATCGCCGTGCGCCGGGACACCTGACCGTCCGCGCGTGAAGGCGTCCCCCCGTCCCTATCCGGCGGGACGCATTGTCCAGTGAGGCGCTCTTGGCCTACTATTCCCGCCGTCCGGGAGGGGCGACGGGCCCCGCTCCGGCAAGGGAGGTGCTGCGATGCCGTTCGGAAGCCTGTGGCTCCCCGTGATCGTCTCCGCCGTCGTCGTCTTCGTGGCCAGCTCGGTCCTCCACATGGTGTTGAAGTACCACAAGGCGGACATGAAATCCCTGCCCAACGAGGAAGCCGTGCGCGAGGCGCTCGCGAAGGGGAACCTCGCGCCGGGTCTCTACCACACGCCGTACTGCGCCGATTTCAAGCAGATGAAGGACCCGGCGTTCATGGCGAAATTCGAGAAGGGACCGGTCGCGATGATCACAATCCTGCCGAAAGGGGCTCCGATTCTGCAGAAGCACCTGGCTCTGTGGTTCGGCTTCAGCGTCCTCGTGAGTTTCGTCGCCGCCTACGTTGCGCGCCACACGCTCCACCCCGGCGACGACGGGATGCTCGTCATGCGGATCACCGGCACGGTCGCCTTCGCAGGCTATGCCCTGTCGCAGATGAGCGATTCGATCTGGAAGGGGCAGCCCTGGTCGAACACCGCGCGCGCCTTCCTCGACGGCACGATCTACGCCGTGCTCACCGGACTGGTGTTCCGGCTGATGTGGCCGTCCGCGTAGGCCGAAGACCCGCGTCTTAGTGCCGGAGATCCGGACTCCGTCGTTCCTGGGCGGGCTCGGTCTCGACACCGGTCACGGCGAACCACTTGTCCTCGCTCCCGGCCAGGATGAACACGATCGGAGCTACGCAGGGGTTGGGGAGGACCAGAGTCGCATCGATGTCGGAATTCCCCCTGACGGTCGCGGGGAATCCCTGAGTGGTGACGTTGGACGTGCCGACCGCAGTCTCCGATTCCTCCGTGAGGCAGCTCACGGTCGCCCGGAACGTCGGCTCGTCGTTTTTCCCGATCTCGCCCGGGGGCGTGCGGGGATCGTTGCCGAAGACCAGCCCGCGCACCCTGAGGTGAAGGAGCCCGTTCACGTCCAGAGTTCCGTGGACGGAGCCGGCGATGACCCACGGCGCCTCGTCGCCGACGATCCCCCGAATCGGGTTCTCCTCTCCGATGAATGGTCCGTCCACTCCATACATCCTGTCGAATGCGATGATCCTGGGGACCCGCGAGAGGTCCTCCCGCATATCCTCCCTCCCCGTGAACGCCAGACTGACAGAGGCCAACAACACGCCGACGACGACGGTTCCGCGGTCCATGGCTTTCCTCCCTTTCTGGGGTCGACGCCAGCATCCTAGACCCGGAAATTCGGGCCGGCAAATCACGCCGTGACGCGTGCCATCCGCCGGCTCACGGCTTCCCCGGGGCGTCCGGCCCGTTCGTCACGCAGCCGATGCGCACCTCGAACCAGTCCTCCGGGACAGCGTCGGGGTCGCTGTCGTCACCGCCGTCCCAATGCACGCTCACGAAGCACAGCACCTTCTCTCTCTCGTAGCCGAAGGCCGTGCCGTCCGGTCCGTCGGCGTCGTATTCCGGGTTCTCCTTCCAGCCGCGCTCGACGAACCACGTCCCCAGGCGGACGTCCGGCAGCGGCGTGTCCTTCAGCGCGGCAAACGTCCCGCGCGCGTGCACGCCGCAGCCCGGCCGTTTCTTCGTGCTGCGCGGATCCTCGACCGGCCCGTCCGGCCGATCGACGCTCGCTCCGGGAAATGTCTTCAAGAGCGTTGCCGCGGCGTCGCAGGCGTCCCGGACGGCAGCGGGGAGAGCGGAGCGCGCGGGAGATTTCGCGGCGCCCTTCGGCGGACGCGGGGCGGACGCCGGAGGGGCCTGCCCTGAGGCTCCCGCGAGGGTCAACGACGCAGCCATGGCGAACATCAGAACGACGTCCAATCCGATCGTTCGAGCACGCATCACGTTCCTCCGGACTCCATCGTCATGAAGGGGCGGCGGGTCTCGACTCGCCCGTCTCCGGCTCCCCGAAGAAGCTGCGGCCTCGCCGCTCCGATCCGAAGAGCAGCACGGCCGTCAGCGAGACGATCACCACGAATTCGAACAGCGCGAGGGCCGCCGGATATCCCACTCGTCCGGCCAGGGCGTACTGCAGGCTGTTCGTGGGCGCGGCCAGAAGGATGCCGAGCTGGTAGGCGAGCCCGGGCATCAGCCCGCGGGCCGCGTCGGGGGCGAGCTCGTTGAGGTGGGCGGGGATCACTCCCCACGCCCCCTGCACCCCCACCTGCATCAGGAAGGCCCCCAGGGCCAGCACGGGCAGGCTGTGCCCGAAGGCCCAGAGCGGGATCACCGCGAGAGACAGCCCGAGGGCGAACATCATGCTCCGCCGGCGGCCGCTCTCGGAGAAGTGCCCGAAGACGATCGCCCCCAGGACCGCCCCCACGTTGAAAAGGATGGCGATGGAGGACACCGTGCCGTCCGCCAGCAGGTGCGTCGTCTTCAGGAAGTCGGGGTACAGGTCCTGCGTCCCGTGCGAGAGGAACATCATCAGAGTCATGAGCGCGATCAGATAAACGAAGCTCCTGCCGTGCCCGGCGACCGTGCGCAGGATCGCGCCGACGGTGGGAGCGCGGTTCTGCTGCCACGCCTCGGACTCGGGCACGCGCAGGCGGATGTAGAGGGCGAGCAGGGCCGGGACGCCGCCCAGCCAGAACATCGGACGCCAGCCCCAGGCCGGCAGAACCAGCCGCGCGCAGACCGCGGCCATCAGGTAGCCGATGGAGTAGCCGGATTGAAGAATGCCGCTGAGCACGCCGCGCCAGCGCCGCGGTGCTATCTCCATCGCCAGCGAGGCTCCCACCCCCCACTCCCCGCCCATGCCGATGCCGTAAAGCGAGCGCAGCACCAGGAAGACGGTGTAGTTGGGTGCGAAGCCGCAGCCGAACTCGATGAGGGAGAAATAGATGACGTTGGCCATGAGCGGCCTGCGCCGGCCGTAGCGGTCGGCGAGCATGCCGAAGATGACGGCACCGACCGGCCGCAGGGCCAGCGTCGCGGTCAGCGTGGCCACGATCGCCGCCTTGGTCACGCGGAACTCGGCGGCCACGCGGTCCATCATGAACACCAGGATGAAGAAGTCGAAGGCGTCGAGCGTCCAACCGAGGAAGCTCGCGGCGAGCGCGTGCCTCTGCTCGGCGCGGGTGTAGACGCGGGGGCCGGCGGGGCGATCGGGGGGCGTGCTCATCCTCGTATCGTACCCTGAGCGCCCGTGGCTGCTCACGTCGCCGGACGATGGCCCCTAGGCTTCCGCGCCGCGGTCGGGTAACATGCCGCCCTTCCGAGGAGGAGCAGATGCGGCGACGCACGAGGGTCCTCATCATTGTGCCCTGCCTGTGGCTCTTGAGCCTCGTCCCGGCTCCGCTGGCGGGCGAGAAGCGACCGATCACGGAGCAGGACCTCTTCCGGTTCGTCTGGATCGCCGACCCGCAGATCTCGCCCGACGGCTCGCGCGTGGCGTACGTGCGCGTCACCGTGAACGAGAAGAAGGAAGGTTACGAGACGCAGATCTGGATGGTCTCGACCCGGGGCGAGCCGCCCGCGCGACTGACGGGCGGCCCGCGCGACGCCAGCCCGCGCTGGTCCCCGGACGGCCGCAGGCTGGTCTTCACGCGCTCGCTCGAGGACGGCGGGCAGCCGCAGCCTCCGCAGCTGTACGTGCTGCCGGCACACGGAGGGGAGGCGTGGCCGGTGACCTCCCTGCCGAAGGGGGCCGGCGCTCCCGCCTGGTCGCCGGACGGCAGCAGGGTGGCGTTCCTGAGCGGCACGACCGACGAGGACATCGCCCGTGCCGGGAAGAAGAAAGGATCCGGCGATGCCGAGCGGGAGAGCGACGTGCGGGTCGTCACCTTGGCGGTGTACAGGGAGGACGGCGAGGGGTACGCCGACCCGAAGCATCATTCTCACATCTGGACGGTCGCCGTGCCGGCCGAGGCGGACAATGCCACCGCACCGAAGCGGGTCACCACCGGTCCCTTCGACGAAGGGGCTCCGGCGTGGTCCGCCGACGGGACGCGGATCTATTTCACCTCCGATCGCAACCTCGAGCCCTATTACGAGCTGCCGACCTCGGCGCTCTACGCGGTCCCCGCGGCGGGCGGAGAGATCACGCGCGTCGTGGCGATGGAGGGGGTGGTCGGGCCGTTCCGCCTCGGTCCCGGCGGACGCCAGGTCACGTTCGTCGGGGCGGTGACCCGCCCGCCGCGCTCCTACGATCAGCCCCGGCTGTTCGTGTCGGACACGACGCCGGACTCCAGGCCGCATCCGATGGCACCCGATCTCGATCGCGACGCCGGGTCCGGCATCATCGGCGACCAGCACGCCCCGCGTGGAGGGGCCGGGCCCTCCCCCTTCTGGACGGCGGACGGCCGCTTCATCATCGCGGCCGTGTCGGATCAGGGCACGGCCAATCTGCGACGCTTCGACGTCAAGGAGGGGCGCACGCGGATGGTCACGAGCGGAGACCAGGAAGTCTCGGGCTGGACCGCCACGCCCGACGGCTCGCACATCGTGGTCCTGGTTTCGACACCCACGAGCATCGGGGATCTCTACCTCGTCGAGCCCGACGGCACGCCCACACGGCTGACCGACGTCAACCGGGAGCTCTTCTCGGGGCTGAGACTCGGGGAGCCGGAGGAGATCCGGTACGCCAGCTTCGACGGCAGGACGATCCAGGCCTGGGCGCTGAAACCACCCGACTTCGACCCGCGCAGGAAATACCCTCTGATCCTCGACATCCACGGCGGGCCGCACGCCGCCTACGGGTACAACTTCTTCCACGAATTCCAGACGATGGCGGCCCGGGGATACGTCGTCCTCTACCCGAACCCCCGCGGCAGCACGACGTACGGCCAGGAGTTCGGGAACATCATCCAGTACCGCTATCCGGGAGACGACGCCCGGGATCTGCTGGCGGGCATCGACGAGCTCGTCCGGCGCGGCTACGTCGACGAGACGAAGCTCGGCGTCACGGGCGGGAGCGGCGGAGGCGTCCTGACCAACTGGCTGATCGGACATTCCACCCGGTTCGCCGCCGCCGTCTCGCAGCGCTCGATCGCCGACTGGTCCGCATGGTGGTACACGGCCGACTTCACGCTGTTCCAGCCCACCTGGTTCCGGGGCGCGCCCTGGGAGCAGGCCGACGACTTCCGCGCCCGTTCGCCGCTGAGCTACGTCAGCGAAATCAGGACACCTCTCATGCTCATCGAAGGCGAGGCCGACTACCGGACGCCGCCGGCCACCGGGGGCGAAGAGATGTTCCGGGCATTGAAGTATCTGCATCGCCCCGTGGTCATGGTACGCTTCCCCGGCGAGTCGCACGAGTTGTCGCGCTCGGGCGGCCCCTGGCATCGCGTGGAGCGTCTGCAGCACATCATCAACTGGTTCGACATTTACCTGAAATCCAAGGAACTCCACATCTACGACATCGAGGGTGCGGAGGCGCCTCGGAAGACGGCGGGGCCCGCAGGCGGGTGAGCGTGCATCCCTCGGCCGGCGGGGCCGCGGGCCGAGGCGAGGAGACGGGAATGAGGATCGCCGTTCCGAAGGAGACGAGACCGGGCGAGCGTCGTGTCGCGCTCGCGCCGGACTCGTGCAAGAAGCTGGTCCAGGCGGGCTACGCCGTCTCGGTCGAGAGCGGCGCCGGCGATGCGGCCTTCCTCCCGGATGAGGCCTTTCGCGAGGCGGGGGCCGCGGTCGAGACCGACGCGGCGGCGATGGTCGGCTCCGCCGATATCGTTCTGCACGTGAACCCGCCCGCGGCCGACGGCGCGGGACGCGATGAGATCCCGTGGATGCGGCCGGGAACGATCCTCCTGGGGTCCCTGATGCCGCTGCGGAACCCCGAGGTCGTGCGTACCCTGGCGGCCCGCCGGATCACCGCGTTCTCGACCGACGCCGTCCCGCGCACCACGCGCGCGCAGTCCATGGACACGCTCTCCTCGATGGCCAACATCACCGGCTACAAGGGGGTGTTGCTGGCCGCGACCGAGCTGGGCAAATACTTCCCGATGTTCATGACCGCCGCGGGGACCGTCTTCCCCGCCAGGGTCTTCATCATCGGGGCCGCGGTCGCGGGGCTGCAGGCGATCGCGACCGCAAGGCGGCTGGGCGCCAACGTGTTCGCCACCGACGTGCGGCCCGAGGTGAAGGAGCAGATCGAGAGCCTGGGAGCCAAGTACGTCGGCGTGGAGCTGAAGGAGAGCGCCTCGGCCGGAGGGGGATACGCCCGCGAGCTCTCGGAGGCGGACAAGGTCCGCCAGCGCGAGCTGCTCGCGGAGCAGTGCGCCCTGGCCGACGTCGTGATCACCACGGCGCTGATCGGCGGAGTGACCGCGCCCAAGCTCATCACGGCGGCCATGGTGAAGAGGATGCGGACCGGCTCGATCATCGTGGACCTGGGCGCGGACGGCGGAGGCAATTGCGAGGTGTCGCGGCTCGGGGAGAGTATCCTCGTGAACGGTGTCCGGATCATCGCTCCCCTGAATCTCCCGGCCACCATGCCGACTCATGCCAGTCTCCTCTTCTCGCGCAACCTGGCCGCCTTCATCCTGACGTTCACGAAGGACAAGTCGTTCGTGCTGGATCTCTCCGACGACATTCAGAAGGCGTCGATCATCACCCGTGAGGGCGAAATCCTGCATTCGAGGACGAAAGAGGCCCTGCAGAAGGTCCGCGTCTAGGCCCATTGCACCCAACTGATCTTGAAAGGAGGCGAACACGTATGTCCGGACGGCAGATCGCAGGGCGGGTCGTTCCGCTGATCGGCGCCGTGGCGGCCACCGTGGCGCTGGCGCAGACGCCGGGTGACCTCCCTCCGCCCGCGACCGCGGGCGCGCTCCCGGCCGCGGAGTCCGCGTCTCTCGACTACTGGTCGATGCTCTTCGTGTTCATGCTGGCGACCTTCATCGGCGTCGGCGTGATCAGGCGCGTGTCCCGCCTCCTTCATACACCGCTCATGTCCCTGACCAACGCCATCTCCGCCATCGCGGTGGTGGGCTCGATCATCGTCACAGGGTCCGAGCATCCTCTGCACATCCGCATCCTGGGGGCCATCGCGCTCTTCGCCTCGATGACCAACATCGTCAGCGGCTTCCTGATCACCGACCGCATGCTCAAGATGTTCAAGGGAGACGGGGGCCGGAAATGATTGTCGCCTTCACCCAGCTCTCCTACGTGGTGGCGACGGCGCTGTTCATCCTCGCGCTCCACTGGATGAACGACCCGAAGACGGCCCGCCGCGGCGTCTACGGCGGCGTGGCGGCCATGTTCCTCGCCATCCTCGCCACCTGGGCGCAGCCCCAGGTGATCGTCCACCACGTCTGGATCGTCATCGCCATCGCCCTGGGCTTCCTCGTGGGGTGGCCGCTGTCGCGGGTCCCCCTGACGGCGGTGCCGCAGCGGACGGCCCTCTCCCACTCGTTCGGCGGGCTCGCCGCCGGTCTGGTCGGCACGGCGGAATATTTCCTCTGGCTGGGCGAAGCCCCGGTCAACCTCACGCCGTTCCGCATGACCGCCATCATCGCCGAGATCATCTTCGGCTACCTGACGTTCACGGGCAGCCTGATGGCCGCGGGGAAGCTGCAGGAGATCCGCTGGATCCCCCAGCGGCCCGTGACCTTCCCCCTGCAGAACGCGCTCAACATAGGCCTCCTGCTCCTGGCCGTCATCGTCGGCGCGGCCCTGGTCCTCAACCCCGCGGCCCCCTGGTCGGCCACGGCGTTCCTGGTCATCATCGGCCTGGCGCTCCTGTTCGGCGTCCTGCTCATCATCCCGATCGGCGGCGCCGACATGCCGACGGTCATCTCGATCCTGAACGCCTACGCCGGCCTGTCCGCGGTGGCGATGGGCTTCGTGCTCGACAACAAGCTCCTGATCACGGCGGGGGCGCTGGACGGCTCGAGTGGTCTGATCCTGTCGGTCATCATGTGCAAGGCGATGAACCGGTCGTTCTTCAACGTCCTGTTCGGCGCTTTCGGCAAGGTCGAGGCCGCGAAGGCCGCCTCCGGGCAGAAGGTCTACAAGACCGAGACGATCGAGGGGGCGGCGCAGCTTCTCGAGCAGGCCAGCCTCGTCGTGATCGTCCCGGGCTACGGCATGGCGGTCGCCCAGGCGCAGCACAAGGTCCGCGAGCTCTACGATCAGCTGAAGAAGCGCGGCATCACCGTCAAGTTCGCCATCCACCCCGTGGCGGGGCGGATGCCGGGCCACATGAACGTGCTGCTCGCCGAGGCGGACATTCCCTACACCGACCTGGTGGAGATGGACGAGATCAACCCGGACATGCCGCAGTGCGACGTGGCGCTCGTGGTGGGCGCCAACGACGTCGTGAACCCCGCGGCGCGCTACGACAAGTCCAGCCCGATCTACGGCATGCCGATCATCGACGCCGACAAGGCCCGGACTGTCCTCGCCATCAAGCGCAGCAAGAATCCCGGGTTCGCCGGGATCGACAACGAGCTGTATTTCTCGGACAGGACCTGGATGCTGTTCGGAGACGCCAAGGCGGTCGTCGGCGAGCTGGTCAAGCAGCTGTCAGGCGGCTCAGGGATGCACTGAATTCATCCTAGCGCTGGGGCGCGACCGCGTCGATGAACTGGGCGTGGTGCAGGAAGTCCTGGACCAGCGCGTCCCCCGCCTCGGTGTCCTCGCGCGGCACCGCGAGTGTGACCTCGTGCACGTCGTGGCCATCCTGGTCGTACAGGAAATAGGCCAGCACGGCGATCTGCTCGCCGGTCTTCGCCTTCTTCTCGCCGACGTAGCGGAACCCGTGGAACGGCGCCGGGATCTTCCCGTCGTCGACGAGTGTTCTGAACTCCCGCTTCTCCATCTCGGCGGTGTAGTCGCGGTGGAACTGCTCCTGATCGTCGAGCAGGCTCTGCGGATGGGCGAAGACCGTGAGGCGCGCGCCGGTCCGGGCGTGGGTCCACTGCGAGCGGGCGTCATGGTTGTCCTTGAAGAACTCCCAGTCGGCCGCCTTGCGGCTGCCGCTCCACGCGCCGTCCGCGGTCGAAACATCGAGATCGCGCTCCAGGCGCGGACGGGCGGCCGCCGCCAGCGGGAAGGCGCCGGCCACCAGGAGCACCGACAGCACTCCGCCCGCGAGGCCCATCTTGCGCACCCGCTCGCGCCGCCCCTCAGGCTCCGGGATCGAGCGCGCCCCGAGGACCTGCCCGACGTGGATGCTCTCGATCTTGGTCAGGAAGAGGAACAGCGCACCGATGGCGAGGGCCGGACCGATCCCGTCCGACTCGAACGAACCCATGAGCATGGCCAGCCACACGGCGAAGAGCATGGCTTCGCCCAGGAAGTCGAGCGTCCCCAGGAGGGGATAGCCGAGGTAGAAGAGACCGGCCCCCGGGAAGGCGAGGGACAGCAGGGTCGCGAGCCGCGTCGAGCGGAACCGGGTGCGGCAGCCGGGGCACGACTCCGGCGCCAGCGGCACCGCCGCGCCGCACTGTGGACAGTGCCAGAGGGGCTGAGCCTGCGCGTGCGCCGCCCCCTCGGCCAGAAGCCGCGTCTGCAGCTTGGGGAGGAGAAGATTCAGGAGCTTCTTGTCGCCGCCGAACCGGATCCTCCATGCCTGCTTCTTCCCCTGCGCCGGGACCGCGGTCAGCTTGCCGAACGACAGCTTGAGACCGCCGAGGCCGCGGTACGCGTAAGAGCGCAGCCGGGTCCCAGGACCATTGGCCCGGAAGTTCAGGAGCGCCTCGACCACACGCTGATCGGTGAAGACGAGGACGACCTGGTGGTAGGCCAGGACGAAGTGGCCGAGGCCGACGGAGTGCAGGATCGGCGGCACCTGGGTCGCGTAGACGACGTGCAGGATGTGCTCGCCGGGCTGCAGGAGGCGCTTCACCATGGGGC
>Ga0137381_10000960_pt1 | contig 18981 bp, 18 predicted proteins | sample SagtaG_16_FD_104808 | JGI IMG/M metagenome (GOLD analysis project Ga0137381, IMG submission 104808) | Vadose zone soil microbial communities from Sagehorn Ranch, Mendocino, California, USA - Sage2_L_115_16 metaG | ecosystem: Environmental > Terrestrial > Soil > Vadose zone | place: USA... | reverse complement strand
CGGATATCCGTCCTGCGCATGCCGAGGATCTGTCCGTACAGCCAGATGTTCTCCCGCGCCGTGAGCTCGGGATGCACCCCGGAGCCGACTTCGATCAGCGCCCCCACTCGGCCCCGTATCCGCACGCGCCCGCCGGTGGGATAAGAGATGCGCGAGATGATCCGGAGAGCCGTCGTCTTCCCGGCACCGTTCGGCCCGATGATCGCGAACGACTCGCCCGGCTGGACCTCGAACGACACGCGATCGAGCGCCAGCGTACCCTTGGGCTCCTCGCGTTGCCCCGAGAGCCACCGACCGATTCGGCGGAATCCGGCTGACACGTCATGACGCAGCGAGGCGTAGCGAGGTCCGCCGCCACGGTAGCGCTTCGACACCTCCTCGAACCGCACAGCCCAGGTCATGGCCTCAGATCACATCCGCGAAGTTGGGTTCCATGGCCTTGAACAACCGATAACCCAGCCATAGCCAAACCAGCCCCCCAGCCGCCGACACCACGAGTAACTCCGCCGACGGCAGGGTCCCGAGTCCGAGCACGCGCCGAAACCCCTCGAGCGGCCCCGCGACCGGGTTCACGAACGCGTACAGCACCTGCCACTCCGAAGGCAACTTGGTGAGCGGATACGCCACCGGCGAAGCGAACATCCAGAGCTGAACGCCGAGCGGGAGGGCGTAGCGGAAATCGCGGTAGTACACGTTGAGCGCGCCCAGCGCGAGCGACAGGCCCACCGCCGGGAGCGCCACCAGCGGAAGCAGCAGCGGAGCGAGCAACGCCGCCCAGGTTAGATGCGCGCCCAAGATGGGGCCGAGCACCAGAAACGCCACGAGCCCGGCGGCGAAGTCCACGCACGACGCGACCGCCGCGGCGAGCACCGGTACCTCGCGCGGGAAGTACACCTTGCGCACCAGTGCGGCGTCGCTCAGTAACGCGTTGGCGCCAAACGACACCGTCGTGGCGAGATAATTCCATGGGATCAGTGCGGTGAGCGCGAACGCGGCGTAGGGCATGCCGTCGCCGTCGATCTTCGCCACGCGGCCGAAGAACACGACGAAGATCCCGAGGAACGCCAGTGGCTGGATCAGTGCCCAAGCGATGCCCAGCACCGCTTGCTTGTACTTGACGCGCACGTCCCGCTCGGCGAACGCGAGGATCGTGCCGCGAAACGCCCACAGCTCCCGCAGCGCCTGGCGTAACTTAGGCCTGGCAGACGCCTCGAGGACGACCTCGGCAGCCGCAGAAGTCAGAGGTAAGTGCCTCGCCTCAATGAAATCCGATATGGACCGCGACCGAGTATATCACCGCCCCAGCCGCGATCGTGAGATTCTTCCAGAAATGCGCCATCTGGTTCGCCTTCATCATCGCGTCGGTCTCGGTCCAGAAGTTGTGCATCAAGAACGCCGCGGTCACGAGAAACAGGACGAGCAGCCCCGCGCCCCAGATCGGGTGCCAAAACAACAGAATCATCGCCGAACCCGCCAACATCATCAGGCCGCTCACCACCACCGCCACACCGGGCAGGGGGATGTGCTTCGACTGCGCGTAGGCCGTCAGCCCCTTGTGGTTCACGAGATGATTGACCCCTGACATCACGAAGAATAGGACGAAGCCCACCTTCCCGACCCACATCGCTGCGGTCCAGATGTCCATGCCCATCACCTCCCTCAAGGGGTTCGCCCGACGTAACCGTCCCTCTGCCTACGGCCGCAGCCGCACGCCGGCCGTAACCATCGTCAGCGCGCCGACGTGACCGTTCACAATCGAGCTCGTCATCTCGTTCAATTGATGCGTCTCGATCCGCAACTCACCGCTGACGCGGCGACCCAACGTGAAGTCGGCACCCACACCTGCCAACCAGAACAGGCTGCTGTGATACACGATGTGGCGCGGATCGTCCGAGAGAATCTTGAAGACCCCGCCACCGAAGGACACGACGGGCCTGACCGCCGCCTCGCGCGACAGCCCGTACTCGGCACGCACGTACTCCTGGGTCAGGGCGACCGACACTTCTACCCGCCCCGTGTCGGCCTTCAACGAGCCGAAGCCCGTTCCCAGCTCGACCCGCAGCCGCGCGGTGACTGCGCGGCCCGCGAACACCTCACCCCGAAATCCCGCGCGCCCCTGGACATACGACAGCGGCTTGAAGCTGTACACGAACCCGACAAAGCTGCCGCGACCGCCGAACACCCACCCCTCCACCGCGCTCGGCAACGTCACCGCCACCGCCACCCGTGCCTCGAGCCCCGAGCCCCGGATCCGCACCTCATCCGACCCAGTGCGGCGCGGCTCGAGCCGCACGACGCCCCGCGAGTCCACTACCGACGCGGCACTGACCCGGATCGACTGCCCCGCCGCGCTGGCTCCGAGGTCCGTGAGCGCCACATCGTTCCCGTACTGGTCGCGCGCCACGACCCGCAGCACGATGGGAGCGCGCGACTGCACCGCGAGCGGGCCCCCGCCGCCGCCCGCCGACACCGGGACGCTATCGCGCAACACGACCAACTCGCTCGGGGGACCCGGGTCCCCATATACGATCGCGGTCTTCGTCACGGGTCCGACCGTGCCGGTGACGACCACCGGCCCGGCCCGCTGACCCAGTGTGACACGCACCTCGACCGCTCCGCTCGAGTCGCTCTGCGCGCTCGCTGGAGCCACGTCCCCGCCCGTGACCGCGAACGCCACCGACTGCCCGGCGATGGGCACGCCCGACGTGTCGCGTACCTCGAACAGCAGCGGCTGCGCCAACGGAGCGCCCGCGACGCCGTGCTGCTCCGCGCCGCCGGTAAACTGCGTGCGCTGCGCCGACACGACGAGCGGCTGGAACCGCACGCTGAACGACGCGACCCGCCCGCCGCGGGCGAACACGCCGACCTCGCCCTCCCGCCGCACGGCCGCAGGGAGCAGCGGGAAAGTCGCTTTCCCCTGCTCATCGGTGTTCCGGAGCGGCGCGGCGCCGACGAGCTCCGCCGTCACCGGCCGCAGCTCGAGCAGCAAGCCGCGCAGCGGGTTGCCGTACGCATCCGTGGCCGTGACCGTGACCGCGGCGCCCGGTCGCAGCGTCACCTCACGCGGCGCCGCGGTCACGCGCAGCGTGCGCGCCGGCTGCGTGACGAATTCGATCTGCCCGCCCGGGAGCGGCGGCGCCCCGTACGCGAGCGACACCGCGAGACGGTGGGTGCCTGCGGTCGTGCCCGCCGCGATCCGGAACGTCGCCACGCCGCGCGCGTTCGTGAGCGCCCGCGCATCCTCCGTCGACCCGCCCAGGATCGCCCCGCTGCCGGTGAGCAGCAGCAGCGTGCCCGCCAGCGGCGCGTTGCCGCGCAGCAGCCGCACCGTCACGGCCGCGTCGCTGCCCGCGTCCGCCGCGACGCTGGGCGACCCGACGATACGTAACGCCGCGCCGCGCGCCCCCCCCGGCGCGCCCCGAGCACCACCTCCCCCGGTGCCCGCCGGGCCGGCGCGGCGCTTCGGGGCCGCCGCGGCTCCCGCCAATGGACCGCCCCGGCCGCCGGGACGCGCCGCTGCCCGAGCGCGCAGGCACTCGTCGATCGCGGCAAAGAACGCGTTGTCCGCGCCGACCGCGCGCAGATCGGCCTGGTCGCGTGCCGTGGGCCGGAAGGTGACGCAGTTCCGGCGCACGAGGGCCGTCACCTCCGCCTTGCCCAGCATCCCCAGCGTGAGCTGGCGGATGAGATCGCTCTTGCCCAGCGGCTTACCTTGGCCGAACGCATGCCCAGACATTGACGCAGCCAGAGCCAACACGAGCAGCACGAGCCGGACCCGACCCAGGTGGTTCACGGCCGCGGGCACCTCGTCTGCTCGAAGTCGTCTTCCGCTTGCGACACCGCTCGGGCGAGCGCTTGGTCGGCGGACTCCGGTGCGGAATCGGCCCTGAGACCCGCACGGCGTCGCGCCAGGTTGTATTGGACCCACTGGGCGTCGAGCTCGACCAGGCCGCGTCCGAGATCCTCACACGTCATCCGCCGAGTCGCGAACAAAGAAGAGCGCAGCTGGTAAGCCTTGAGCGCGCGCTGTACCGGATCGCTCGGACGGGCGGCGGGCGCGGCGGGTGGCGTGGCCGGCGCGTGCGCCGGCGGCTGGCCGAGAAACCACCACGCGGCGAACACCGCCGCGGCGAGCACCGCCGCACCGCCGACGATCAGCGCTATCGTGCGGAGCCAGCGGCGGCCCGCGTCCGGCCGCTCGTCCTCCTCCAGCTCGAAGAGCGCGGGCGGAAACACTGGGCGCGATGGCTTCACGGCCCGGGGGGAGTGCGGCCCCGGGCGGTCCGGAGGGTCCCCCGGCTCAAGGTATCCGTCAGCGGACAAAGGACGTGGCTGTCATCGCCACCCACCACGTTGGCGCCCGGGACGGAAACTCTCAAGTGCCCCCTGCGAGGGCTCAAGCGAGCAGGCGCGCGATCACTTCGGCCGCCCGCTCCACGTCCTCCCGGCTCACGTCGAGATGGGTGACCGCGCGCAGCCGCCGCGCGCCGAACGGCACGACCAGCACGCCCGCTTGCGCCAACCGCGGGACCACGCCATCCGCCGTGTCCGCCTCACGGACGAGATCGAGCATCACGATGTTCGTCTCGGGTGCGGATGGTCGGATGGTCGGACAGTCGGACAGACGCTCGGCGAGGAGCTTCGCGTTCTCATGGTCCTCGGGGAGGCGGCCGAGATTGCAGTCCAGGGCATAGAGCGCCGCGGCGGCGAGGATTCCCGACTGTCGCATCCCCCCTCCCAGCCGCTTGCGAATCTCCCAGGCGAGCGCGCGGTGGGTCGCGGCGAAGGCGAGGCACGACCCGACGGGACAGCCCAGTCCCTTCGAGAAACTCACCATCACGGTGGCGGCGCCCTGAGCGAGCTGGGCGAGGGGGACGCCGAGTGCGGCAGCGGCGTTCCACAGCCGGGCGCCGTCCAGGTGCACGGGCAGCTGCGCCTGCCGGGCCGCGGCGACGATCCCGGCCATGACCGCCGGGGCCATCACCTGGCCCCCCGCGGCGTTGTGGGTGTTCTCCACGGCGACGGCACCGACGCGTGGCACGTGGGGGGACGCGGGGCGCAGCGCCCCGCGTACCAGTTCCCCGGTCAGCCGGCCGTCGGGCGTCGCCACCGGCCGGATCTGCACACCCCAGTTCGCCGCGACACCGGCGAGCTCGTAATGCACCAGGTGAGCGTTCGCCTCGACCACGAGCTCGGTCCCGGGCCGTGTGAGCAGAGCGATCCCCGTCTGATTCGCCTGGGTCCCGGACGGGAAGAACAGCGCGTCGTCCTGGCCGAGCAGCTCCGCGACGCGCCGCTCGAGGCGGCGGGTGGTCGGGTCGCCGTCCAGGACGTCGTCGCCGACTGGCGCCTCGGCCATGGCGCGGCGCATCGCCGGCGACGGCCGCGTCACCGTGTCGCTGCGGAGATCGATCGGCCGGGGCGCGGTCACCCCAGCTGCACGCGCTGCGAGCGTCGCATGCGCATCAGGTCGTAGGTCTCGGCCACCTCGCCGCCCAGGAGGAAGAGGTAGGCGGTGTAGTACACCCACAGCAGAAACAGGGCGAGGCCCACCACGTTGGCGTCCGAGGCGAGGCGATCGAGCGTCGCGAAGCGCAGCACGTAGAGCGCGTACAATCGTTTCGCCACCTCGAAGCCGAGCGAGCAGAAGACCGCGGCGACCAGCGCCGTCCGCCAGTGGATCCGCCGGCTGGGGAGCAGCTTGAAGATGCCGAAGAACAACAGCACGCCGGCGGCGAACGCGGCGGTCTCGAGGCTGAAGCGCCACAGCCAGTCGAGCGCGAAGCTCGACGTGCTCATGAGCGCGGCGTTGCCCGCCTCCCAGGCCGCAACGAGCCCGCTCAGGACCAGCAGGGTCCCGGTGCCGAGCACCATGGCGAGGTCGAGCAGCTTCGCGACCGGCCACGGCCGCCGCTCGTCGGTGTCGAACACCTCGTTGAGCGCCGCCCGCACGCCGCCGAACAGCCGGGACGAGAACCACACGAACAGCGGCAGGCCGAACGCGGTCAGCCGACCGCGGTGGCGCACGACGCCGCTCAGCGTGCTCTCGACGGCTTGGAACGCCCGGTCCGTGCTCCCGCCCGGAGTGGTGGGGAGGAAGCGCGCCAGCAGCTCGTGCAGATCGACCTGCTGGGTGGTGACCTGGTGCTGAACGAGGGAGCCCACGACGGCGAGCAACAGCGCGACGAAGGGAATGACGGTGAGCAGCAGGTCGAACGACAGGGCGCTCGCGAGAAACGGGATGTTGTCCTCGTAGGCCGCCTCGAGCGTGCGGCGGACGACGCCGGTCACCGACCGATGCCAGCCGGCTTCGGCCCTCACGCGACCGGCTCGTCCTCCTCCGCGGCCCGGGGGAGCGCCTTGGCGCCGCGCCGGCTGCGCTTCGCCTCGGTGAGACGGCGCTCGAGCGCTTCGCGGGCCGTGGGGGACGGGGAGTCCGGGTCATCGTCGGTCTCGAGCAGCTGCCCGAGCTCGTCCACCTTCTCGCTCGCCAGGTCGCGCAGGCCGCGCAGCCTGCCCGCCAGCTTGCCGCGGGTCGCCTCGCCCTCGGGAGCGAACAGGAAGCCCACCACCGCCCCGATCCCGAGACCGAGCAGGAAGGACCCGAACCCGGCGCCGCGCTCGCTCACTCCCCCGCCTCCAGATCGTCCGGGGCGGCCACGGCGACGGCGCGCGGCTCGGCGTGGGATTGCAGCGGCGGCCGCACGAAGCGGTCCACGATGGCGCGCGTGTTGGTGACGCGCAGCTGCTCGAACAGAAAGGCGAACGTCTTCTCCAGGTCGGCCGCAACGGCCTCGCGTACTGAGGCCGGGAGATCCCACAGCCGCCGTTTGAACGGCCCGATCGCCTTCTTGCGAGCCTTGTAGATGAACTGCTGCTCGGTGTCGCCCTTCTTCCACTCGTCCTTGCACTCGGCCTTGACCCATGCGTTGATCTCGCCGCGCAGCTCGGCGGGCAGCTTGGGATGGTCGAACACGATGTTCTGGAAGTTCGTGGCCAGGTGGATCTCGATCGCCTCGCACGCCGGGAAGTGACCGAACGCCTCCGCGGGCAGGGTGGACGCGCCGTGCTGCACCGCGCCGCCCAGGCCGTAGGTGCCGCGCGCGTCCCGCGACAGCGCCTGCAACGCTTCCAGGTCGAGCTGAACCTTCGCGATCGAGCCGTCCGCCAGCACCACGCCGCCGTGGCTCGTCCCAGTCTGGACCGAGATCTTGCTGATTCCGGCATAGGGGCCGAGCCGCTTCAGCGTGCGGTTGTACCCTTCCATGAAGGCCTTCAGCTCGTGGACGTCAGAGTTCTTGCCGCCCACCTCGCCGATCTCCGCGCCCACGGACACCGTCACGCCCTCCGGCTCGCGGTCGCGGATGAACCGCGTGAACTCGGCCGCCCGCTCGTAATTCACGCGCTGCTGCTCGTCGAGCGTTTGCTGGGAGAGGTCTACTAGCGTCGAGGTGTCGACGTCGATGTTGTAGAAGCCGGCGTGCAGCTCTTCGTCGATCAGCGTGCGCAGCGCCTGAAGCTCGGTCTCGGGATCGGCCGCGTACTTCTTCGCGTTGACCTGGACATGGTCGCCCTGAATGAAGAGCGGCCCGGTGAAGCCTTCGCGCAACGCCGCCGCGGTCATCACGGCCACGTACTCGGCCGGCCGCTGCTCCGTGTAGCCGATCTCGCTGCGGGCGATCTCGCAGATCAGGGCGCCGACGTCGAGCCGCTTTGCCGCCCGGAACACGGCGCGGGCGGTGTCGTAGGCCAGCACCCGCACGTTCATCGCCGGGGTGGTGAACGGCGCGACGTCCCCCCGCCCCCGCGCCAGGTACAGCTCGTGGATCGAGGCGGGGCGCACGCCGGCGTGCTGCCCGATCTCCCAAATGAGCCAGCGGGCCTGCTCCCGCTCGGGCCCGGACCCGAACACGGCCTGCCGGACCAGATCGTCCAGCGCGGCGCTCTGGCGCACCGCTGGATTGTGGAACCGGCGCAGCGTCGCTGCGTGATCGTTCGACATGAGACCCCTCCTGGCGTCGAATTTAGACCGCGCCCACCTCGATCACCAGTCCATCGTACGCCGGCGCTACGCCGTCCGGCAATCGCGCCGCCAGCTCCGCATGCGACGTGTCATGCGTGAGGTGCGTGAGAAAGGTGCGTCGCGCGCCGATCTGCAGCGCCGCCGCGACAGCCTCGGGGATCGAGAGATGCAGCGGATGTGGGCGCGGCAGCAGCGCGTTCAGCACCAGGACCTCGAGTCCGGCGAGCTGGGCCCGGGCCGTGTCGGGGATCTCCTTCGCGTCGGTAAGGTAGGCCACCGGTCCGACGCGGTATCCCAGCACGGTGCGGTCGCCGTGGGGCAGCGCGAGCGCGCGCACCCGCAGGCCGGCGATCTCGGTCTCCGCATCCGGGTCGAGGGGATGGGCGCTGAGCTCGGGCTTACTCGTCCCCGGCTGGGCCGGGGCGGCGTCGAAGATGTACCCGAAGCGTCGCCCCAGTTCCGCCAGCGTGGCCGCCGCGCCGTACACCGGGAGGCGGCCCCGCTGCCGCACCGAGAAGGCGCGCAGGTCGTCGATGCCGTGGACGTGGTCGGCATGCGCGTGGGTGAAGAGCACGGCATCGAGTGCCGTCACACCCGCCGCCACGAGCTGGAGTCGCAGCTCGGGGGGCGTGTCGATCAGCAGCCGCCGGCCGCCCGACTCGATCAGCGCCGCAGTCCGGGTGCGCTTGTCCCGCGGGTCGGCGGAGGTGCAGGTGCGGCAGGAGCATCCGATCTGCGGCACACCGTAGGAAGTGCCCGTCCCGAGGAACACGAGCCGCACTTCAGACGACCTCGACCTTGAGCAGGTTGGTGGCGCCGGACACCTCCCACGGCACGCCCGCCGTCATGACGATCCGGTCTCCGGCCCGCCCGTAGCCGCGCTTGAGCAAGAGGTCGCGCACCACCGCGAGCATCGCGTCGTAACTCGGGACGTGGTCCACCAGGACCGCCGCGACTCCCCACACGAGCGCGAGCTGGCGATAGGTGGCGGGCTCCGTGGTCACCGCGAGGATGGGGATCGGCGGCCGCAGCGCGGCGACCTTACGGGCGGTGAAGCCGCCCTTGGTGAGGGTGACGATCAGCGGCGTCTTGAGCATGCGCGCGACGGCGCTCGTGCCGATGGCGATCGCATCCTCCACGGACACGTCCTGACCGGGCGGCACGCGGCGCTCGTCCCGCGCCACTGCGAGCGGATGGCGCTCCATCTCCCGGATGATCCGGTCCATGGCGCGGACGGCCTCGAGCGGATACTCCCCGACGGCGGTCTCGGCGGACAGCATGACGGCGTCGGTGCCGTCGAGGATCGCGTTCGCGACGTCGGAGGCCTCGGCCCGGGTGGGGCGGGGGTGATGGACCATCGACTCGAGCATCTGCGTCGCCGTGATCACCGGCTTGCCGTGGCGGTTCGCCTCGCGAATCAGGCGCTTCTGCACCACGGGCACCTCTTCGAACGGCAATTCCACGCCGAGGTCGCCCCGCGCCACCATCACCGCATCGGAGACCCGGAGGATGCCGTCCAAGTCGTCGAGCGCCGCCGCCTTTTCGATCTTGGCGACGAGCTTGATCCCCGGAGGCACGAGCTGCCGCAGCTCGGCCAGGTCGTCCGCCCGGCGCACGAACGACAGCGCGACATAGTCGACGCCCCACCCCACCGCGTGGCCGGCGTCCTCGCGATCCTTGTCCGTGAGGGCGGGCGCGCTGACGTGGAGCCCGGGCAGGTTCATCCCCTTGTGCGACGTCAGCGTGCCGCCGTCCACCACACGGCCCTCCACGCGTGGCTGGGCGATACGCGTCACCTCGACCGAGAGCAACCCGTCGTCCAAGAGCACGCGCGCGCCCACGCGCGCGTCTTTGGCGAGATCCTGATAGGTGGTGGGCAGCTCGTCCCCCCGCGCCACATCTTCGGGCGCGAACACCACCTGCTCGCCGGCGCGGAGCACCCGCGGTTGGGCGAGCTCGCCGACCCGGATGCGCGGGCCCTGGAGATCGACGAGGATCGCGATGGGGGCGCCCGCGTCGTCGGCCGCCTGCCGTGTCGCCGCGATCCACCCCGCCCGCAGCTCCGGCGTGCCGTGGGAGGCGTTCACCCGGATCACGTTGGCGCCCGCCTCGATCAGGCCGGCGATGCGCTCGGGCGTCGCGGTCGCAGGCCCGAGCGTGACGACGATCTTGGTGCGGCGGATCACTGCGTCGCTCCTTGCGTGAGTGCGGCGACCAGCGCCGGCAGCACCGCTCCGGCACGACCGCGGCAAACGATGTGCGCGGCGTCGGACAGCTCGGTCGGGTCGGGGTTCACCTCGATGACCGTCGCGCCCGCCTCGCGCGCTATAAGAGGAAGCTGAGCGGCCGGTTGCACCAGCCCCGACGTCCCGACCACCAGCATCGCCCGGCACGACGCCGCCAGCGCCCACGCCTCGGCCGTCACCTGCTCGGGGAGCATCTCACCGAACCACACCACGTCGGGCCGGACCGGTGCGCCGCACCGCTCGCAGCGCGGCGGCTCGCACTCCGTATCCGCGGCCGGCTCGGGGGCCCGGTCGGCCGGAAACGGGTGGCGGGCGTCGAGGCACGAGAACCGCTCCAGCGACCCGTGCAGCTCGAGCACCCGCCGGCTGCCGGCCCGCGTGTGCAGCCCGTCCACGTTCTGCGTCACGATGGCGAGCTCGGGCACGAGGCCCTCCAGCGCGACGAGCGCGTGATACCCCGCGTGGGGCGCGGCAGCGCGCACCAGGCGGCGGCGCCACGCATACCACCCGAACACCCGCGCGGGGTGGCGACGAAACGCCGCCTCGGTGGCCAGCTCCTCCGGATCGTACCGCGCCCACAGGCCACCCGCCGCATCCCGGAACGTCGGGATGCCGCTGTCCTGTGACATGCCCGCGCCGGTCGCGACCAGGACGCGCGGCGCCGCGCGCAGGGCGCGCGCCGCGGCCTGGATGGCGGCGCCGTCCTGCTTCACCATGTGTCACACCGCATCTAGCGGACGACGCCGATCTGCCGCTCCTCCAGCCGGCGCTTGAATCCCTCGAGCAGGTGCACGGCCCGGGCGATGCCCGATGCCGGCAGCCCTTCGATGGCCCGGGCGGCGAGCCGCCGCTCGAGCTGGCCCACGCGCAGCAGCACCTCGAGCCCCTGCCGCGTGAGCGTCACGCGCACACCCCGATCGTCTTCGGCGTCCGGCGTCGTCTCGACGAGCCCCTTCAGCTCGAGCCGTTGGATAAACGTGGTGGCGGCGGCGCGGGACACGCCCAGCGCGGCGGCGACGTCCTTGGGCCGGCCGCCGTCGGGGCCGCTCCCGTCCACGGCATTGAGCGCCGCGTGGGCGCGGTGCGACAGCCTGTAGGCACGGAAGGCGCGATCGCCCGCGCGCTCCACCGCCGCCTGCGCGGCGGCCACGGCGTCGGTCAGCTGCAGGGCCAGCTCGGAGCGATCGCTCATGCACACCTCGGAGTTTATTAATATGTTGACTATTAACATACTAACCATTTCCCGGTGTGCCGCAAGCCGTGGTTTTCCCTAGATTTGCTGCCCCATGATCGAAGTTCAGGGACTCACGAAGTCGTACGGCAGCGTCGCCGCGGTGGGCGACCTGTCGTTCAGCGTGGCGCCCGGTGAAGTGCTCGGACTGGTCGGCCCCAACGGCGCCGGCAAGACCACGACGCTGCGCAGCCTCGCGGGCATCGTCCGGCCGGCGGCGGGCACGATCCGCATCGGCGGGCACGACATGGAGCGGGATCCGGTCGCCGCCAAGCGCCTGCTCGCCTTCATGCCCGACGAGCCCCATCTGTTCGACTACCTCACGGTGGAAGAGCATCTGCGGTTCACCGCCCGGCTGTACCAGGTGGCGGACGTGGAGCAGCGCCTCCCTGCCCTGCTGCAGGAGCTCGAGCTCTCCGAAAAAGCCAAGGCGCTGCCCGGGGAGCTCTCGCGCGGCATGAAGCAGAAGCTCGTGATCGGGTGCGGCCTGCTGCACGACCCCAGCGCGCTGCTGTTCGACGAGCCGCTGACCGGACTCGATCCGGCCGGGATCCGCCGGATGAAGCAAACCATCCGGGAGCGCGCGCGGCAGGGGGCGGCGGTCGTTCTGAGCTCCCACCTGCTGCACCTGGTGGAGGAGATCTGCACGCGCGTGCTCATCATGCAGCGGGGACGCAAGGTAGCCCTGGGCACGATCGAGGAGATCCTGACCGAGCGGCCCGACCTGCGGGGGCGGAGTCTCGAGGACATTTTCCTGACGCTCACCGGCACATGATCGCGGCGGCCCTCTACCTCACTGGCCGGTCCCTGGTCAACGCGACGCGGCGTCGCGTGGCGCGGCTGCGCCAGCCGAAGTACCTGATCGGGCTCGTGGTCGGTGGGTTGTACTTCTACTGGTTCTTTTTCCGGCCCCGCCGCGGCGCGGGGCTCGGGGCGATCGCCTCCCCCGGCGGTGAGATCGTGGCCGTGGGGCTCGTGGGTGCGCTCGTGCTCCTGAAGTGGTTGTTCGGGAGCGCCGAGACGCCGTTCACGTTCAGTCTCGCCGAGACGCAGTACCTGTTCACCGCCCCGCTCACGCGGCGTCAGGTGGTCGACTTCAAGCTGCTCCGGTCCCAGCTCCCGCTTTTCATTTCCGCCGTCCTGTCCGCGCTGGTCTTCTCGAGCGGTCAGGTGACGGGGCTGCGGCTATTCCGCGTGGTGGGGCTATGGCTGGTGTACAGTACGCTGCAGCTGCACTACGCCGGGGCATCCCTGGTGCGGGCCGGTCTCACGCAACACGGGGTAACGGGGTTGCGGCGCCGGCTCGGCACACTGCTCGGACTGGCGAGCCTCGTGGCACTCGTCTGGTGGAGCCTGCGCCGCGCGCTCCCCGGAATCGTGACGGCCTTCCAGGACGGCCCCACCCAGGGGTACGCGGCGCTGACGAGTGTCATGCATTCCGGCGCGCTCGGGGTGTTGGTGTGGCCGCTCGAGGCGCTGGTGGCGCCGCTCCTCGCCGCGAGCCCCGCGGCCTTCGCCACCCGGCTCCCGGCGGCGCTGCTCGTGCTCGCCGTCCATTACGTCTGGGTCGTCCGCTCGACGCTCGCCTTCGAGGAGGCCGCGGTGGAGCACGCGGCCAAGATGGCCCGGCGGATCGAGGCCGCGCGACAGGGACGATGGGGGGAGCGAAGCATGCGAGCCCGGCAATCGACCGGCCCCATCCGCCTGCGGCTGGCACCGACCGGCGCACCGGCCGGCGCCATCCTCTGGAAGAACGCCGTCGGAGCGACCCGCGACTTGAGCCAGCGCACCGTCGTGCTCACCGTCGCCCTGGTGATCGGTGGCTCGATGGCGCTCGCGAGCGGGCCGCTGCGCGCCTTCGATCTGGTGGCGGTGATACTGCTGGCGCTCGGCGCCATAGCCCTGGTGTTCGGGCCGCTCGCGGCGCGCTGCGACCTGCGTCAAGACCTCGAGATGCTGGACGTGCTCAAGGGCTACCCGGTGCGCGGACGGGAGGTGGTCGGTGGCGAGGTGGCAGCTCCGGTGACGCTCATCGGCCTCGTCGTCTGGAGTTGCTTACTGGGGGCCTTCGCCGCGACGGCCGCCCGACCGGGCCCCGAGCTGCCGCCGCTGGGCGATCGCCTGGCCCTGCTGCTCGCCGCGCTGCCGGCGACGGCCGCGGTGCTGCTGGTGCTGGTCCTGGTGCAGAACGCGGCGGTGTTGCTCTTCCCGGCTTGGATCGGCGTGGGGCGAGATCGCGCGGTGGGCCTCGAGGCGACCGGGCAGCGGATTCTCATGACGGCGGGGAGCATGATCGTGCTGGTCGTCGCCCTCGTGCCCGCGGGGCTCGCCGGCGGCATCACCGGCGTGGGGGCGCACGCGGCCGGACTGGCGACGCTGTGGACGCTGCCGCTCGGAAGCCTGGTCGGCTCGGGCGTGGTGGGGTTCGAGGGAGCGCTGGCCGTCCACTTCCTGGGCGGCGTGTTCGACCGCATCGATCCCGCCGCGGCGGGACCCGGCTAGCAGGTCTCCGTCCAGTCCACGGGCGAGGTCGCGCCGCAGCGCACGCAGCGCAGCGTCCCCGGCTTGCCGGCGAAGTCCTGACGGTAGTGGCACAACGGGCAGACCGCGTAGGTGGTGACGACCTCCATCCCCTTCCCTCCCAGGGTGGGCCGCAACACTCCCGTGCGAACGACGACGCTCCAGTGGTCGGGGGGCTCGGTGCGCACCGTCACGTCCGCGCGGTTGAGCCGGATGCGCTGCCGCCGTACCTCGACGACGACGTGTCCGTCCGCGGCGTCCTCCACGACTGGATACCACGCGCCGCGGCGGAGCACGTCCGCCACGTTGTCGGCACTTCGGGCCCAGCCTAGCGTGATGCGCATATTTGGGGGATCGCGACCCCACATGATACCACGATTCGATAAATTTGGTTATGCGCGAGCTCGGTCACGTGGTCCGGCTGCAGATCCAGCGCTCGTCCCTCAAGACGGGCGAGAAACCGCATCGCGTGTACGACCCCGCTCCGATTCTCACCGTGGATCGGCTCAGCGTGTCGCCCGACGGTGCGCTGGGCGAGGCCGCCCACGGCGCCTGGGTGGTCGACATCCATCACCGCATGCACCCCAGCACCAAGAACCCGGATGGCGAGCACGGCATCTCGCTCGGCTTCACGTCGCATTACGACGTGATGCGCGCGCGGCTGGGCGATCGGATCACACCGGGCTGCGCGGGCGAGAACATCCTGGTGGAGGCGCGGGGGCGCGTGAAGATGGAAGACTTGACTGGGGGTGTCGGGCTGCTCACACGCGACGGCCACGAGGTGGTGCGGCTGCACGTCCTCCAGGTCGCGCATCCCTGCCGACCGTTCAGCGGCTGGGCGCTGGGCGGGGTGGTGGAGACCGACGTGTTGAAGGAGACGCTGCAGTTTCTGGACGACGGGATGAGGGGGTTCTACTGCGTCGGCGTGGGCGGGGGAATCGTTTCGGTCGGCAATCGGGTCGTGGCGCTGTAGCCTAGCTCAGCTCATCCCACGCCAAGCCCGCCATTTTCTTGCAGCGCTCGCAGCTCAACTCCTTGGAGTCCGCCTCGAACGCCTGCCGGTGCCGGCAGCTGGGGCACACGGCGTACGTCAGGGGGAAGATGCGACCGACCCGCTGGATCTCGCGGGGCTCGCACCGCACGATACTCCAGCGCTCCGGGGGATGATAGCGGATTTCGAGGAAGCGGCGGTCGACGGGTACGTTACGCCGGTTCACATCGAGCACGACGATGTGGCTCGAGGAGATGCGCACCACGGCGTACCACGCACCGCGGCGCAGCAGGTGCGCCCCCGGCTTCCCGACTCGGGCCCACCCCTTCGCCTGGAGGCGCGTCGGGGTGATCGGGCGGAACGGAATCGTCACACCAGAAAGCTACACGGCCCGGTGACCGGGGGTCGTGATCGAAGTCACACGCAACGAGCCCGCGGAATGTGACGGGTGACCGCTTCGCGTGGTGAGGAAAGCTGTGGCGCCGTCGCACGTGTGGCTCAGCGCGCCGCGCCGGCGAGGTACCCCCGGGCCACGAGCAGCTCGGCGTTCAGGATCGCCGCCCCCGCGGCGCCGCGAATCGTATTGTGGCTCAGCGCCACAAACCGGTGACCGAGCACCGGATCCGACGCAATCCGCCCTACCGTGACGCTCATGCCGCGCCCGGCATCGCGATCGAGCCGCGGCTGCGGCCGGTCGGGCTCGTCCCGTACGAGAATAGGGCGTACGGGAGCCGTGTGCAGCCCCAAGCGTTGCGGCTCGCCTGTGAACCCGGCGAACGCCTCGCGCAGCTCCGCCAACCCGGCAGGCCGGGAGAGCTTCACCCGCACGGCCGCCATGTGCCCGTCCACGACGTTCACCCGGTGGCACTGCGCGCTCACCGCGAACGGCGCCGGCGCGATGCGATCGCCGTTCAGCCGACCCAGGATCTTGAGGGTCTCCCGCTCGATCTTCTCCTCTTCGTTCGCGATATAGGGGATCACGTTGTCGGTGATGTCGAGCGATGCGACGCCGGGGTACCCGGCCCCGGACACCGCCTGCAGCGTCGTCGCGACGACGGCCTCGATACCGAAGCGCGCCGCGAGCGGCGCCAGCGCGAGCGCCAGCATGACCGTCGAGCAGTTGGGGTTGGTCACGATGAAACCGCACTTGCCCCGCCCCGCTTCACGCCCGTCGAGCAGCGTGAGGTGCTCGGCGTTCACCTCGGGAATGAGCAGCGGGACCGACTCATCGAGGCGGTGAGCCGAGGAGTTGCTCACCACGGCGAACCCCGCGCGCGCGAAGGCGGTCTCGGTCTCGCCGGCGACGTCCGCCGGAAGGCTCGAGAAGACGACGTCGCAGTCGAGCGGCGGCTGGGGCGCCTGCACGACCAGTGACCGAACCCGCGTCGGGATGTCGCCCGGGAGGCGCCAGGTGCACGCGTCCCCGTAGGCCCGCCCCTGGGACCGGTCCGAGGCGGCCAGCGCGGTCACCACGAACTGGGGGTGCTCCTCCAGCATAGCGATGAACCGCTGCCCGACCGTGCCCGTGGCGCCGAGAATGCCGACGCGGATCTTCCCCATCACGCCCGTCCTTTCGCGCCTTGACGCTCGCCGAACCCCGCGATAACTATGAAGATACAATCGAAGTCGCGTGGTGATTTGCCGCGTATTGCCGCCACGTTAAACAAGGTGCTAAAAAGCGACCGCCCGCGGCACGAACTGCCCGGGCTTTGCTGTTCTTGAGGTTCACCATGCCGCGCTCCGGACACCCTCTCGAGATTCACAAGTTCGGCGGAGCCTCGCTCGCGAACGGGGCGGCCATGGCGCACGCCGTGTCCGTCATCCGGGCGCAGCGGCCCACGCCCCTCGTGGTCGTGGTATCCGCGATGGCGGGCGTGACGGACGCGCTGCTCGAGCTCGCCGGCGCGGCCGTCCGGGGCGACGCGGACGGCGCCCGCGCCACCCTCGACCGGCTGGCGGCGCAGCACCGCGCGGCGGTCGCCGCGCTCGTCCGCGCCGCTCCGCGGGCAGACGAGCTGCTGCAGGCAATCGAGGGCGCCTTCGCGGAGGTCGAGCCGCTCGCGGCCGGGTTGCGCGTCCTGCGCGAGCTGACGCCCCGGACCACGGACTATCTCGTCGCCCGAGGCGAGTACCTCTCGGCCCGCATCGTCGCGGCGGCCCTCGACACCGCCGGTTGCGCCGCCGCCTACGTGGACGCCGTGGAGGTGATCCACACCGATGGGACGTTCGGCAACGCCTCTCCCGATCTCGGACGCACCGAGCGCAGCGCGCGCCGCGTGCTCCGCCCGCTGCTCGCCCGCGGCGTCGTCCCCGTCGTTCCCGGCTTCCTCGGCGCCGCTCCGGACGGACAGGCGGTCACGTTGGGGCGCGGCGGCTCGGACCTCACGGCGACGCTGCTCGCGCGTGCGCTGAGCGCGCGGGAGGTCTCCCTCTGGAAGGACGTGCCGGGTGTGCTCACCGCCGACCCGCGCATCGTGCCGGACGCGCGCGTCATCCCGCAGCTGCACGTGCGTGAAGCCGCCGAGCTGGCGTACTACGGCGCGAAGGTGCTGCACCCGAGGGCGCTCGTCCCGGTGCTGCGGCGCAACGTCGCGGTGCGAATCCGGCCGTTCGCCGAACCGGCGTCACTCGGGACGGAGATCTCCCGGCGGCGCACCCTGAATGCTTACCCGGTGAAGGCACTCTCCGCGATCCCCAAGCAGGCGCTCCTCACCGTGACCGGGAGCGGCATGCTCGGCGTGCCGGGGATCGCGGCGCGCGCCTTCGCCGCGGTGCACCACGAAGGGATCTCCGTCTCGCTCATCAGCCAGGCGTCCTCCGAGCAGTCGATCTGCTTCAGCGTCCCGGAGGACCAGGCGGAGCGGGCGCGCCGGGGGCTCGACGAGGCGTTCCGGCGCGAGATCGGACGGCAGGAAATCGACCGCGTGGAAGTGCGCGCCGGCGCCGCGACGCTCGTGGTCGTCGGGCTCGGCATGGCGGGGACCCCCGGCATCGCCGCCCGCGTCTTCTCGGCGCTGGCCGAGGCGAAGATCAATGTCATCGCGATCGCCCAAGGCTCCTCGGAGCTGAACCTGTCGCTGGTGGTGGACGCCGGCGACGCGGCGCGCGCCCTGCGGGTGGTGCACGGCGCCTTCCAGCTCAGCAAGATCGGCGGAGGCATGGGCACGCACCCGGAGCGCAGCGACGTGGTGCTCCTGGGCTTCGGTCAGATCGGCCGCACCCTGGCGCCGCTGATCGCGAAGCCAAAGCACGGCGCGGTGCGGCTGCGGCTCGTCGGGCTGGTCGATCGCAGCGGGTTCGTGTTCGATCCGGCCGGCCTGTCGCCGCGCGGGCTCGCCGCCCTTGCCGCCGCCAAGGGGAAGGGCGCGCCGCTCGCGAAAGCCAAGGGAGGGGGCGGCCACCGCGGGTCCGCGACGGACGCCGTGACGTTTGCGGCGCGCCACGCGCTCTCGAATCCGATCCTGGTGGACGTCACCGCGGCCGACACGACCGAGACGCTCAGGACGGCGCTGGCGGCCGGCATGCACGTCGTGCTCGCCAACAAGCGGCCCATCACGGTGAGCCGGAAACGCTACGACGATCTGCGCGCCACCGCAGCGGCGCACGGGCGCCAGCTGCTGCACGAGGCGACGGTCGGCGCCGGATTGCCGATCATGGACACCTATGCAAAGCTGGTGGGATCGGGCGACCGGGTGCAGCGGATCGAGGGGTGTCCGTCAGGCACGTTGGGCTATCTGTTCGGCGAGTTGGGGCGCGGCCGCCGCTTCTCGCAGGCGCTGCGCGGCGCGATCGCCAAGGGATACCCGGAGCCCGACCCGCGTGAGGACCTCTCCGGCATGGACGTGGCCCGGAAGGCGCTGATACTCGGGCGACTGCTCGGTTTTCCCGGTGAGCTGAAGGACATCGCGGTGGAGTCGCTGGTGCCGCAGGGGGCCGAGCGCCTGACGCCGCAGGAGTTCCTGGCCCGGCT
>Ga0137381_10000943_pt1 | contig 19067 bp, 14 predicted proteins | sample SagtaG_16_FD_104808 | JGI IMG/M metagenome (GOLD analysis project Ga0137381, IMG submission 104808) | Vadose zone soil microbial communities from Sagehorn Ranch, Mendocino, California, USA - Sage2_L_115_16 metaG | ecosystem: Environmental > Terrestrial > Soil > Vadose zone | place: USA... | reverse complement strand
TGCTCCTTTCCCGAGATCGCCGCGCGCGCGGCCGGCGCAAACTGATTCACGTCGTCTCCTGCGGAAAAGCCGTAAGTTTAGCATCGGGCGCGGCCTCATGGCCCCATCAGGACGTGCCGGCGCATGAATTTTGGTAAAGTACCTCTTATTCCCTAGCGCCTGCGCGGGAGGCTGCACATCATGAACGCCGATATCCAGGTCGTCGAACGCAAGAACTACATCAACGGGCAGTTCATCGGCAGCAAGAGGCAGTTCGCGAAGATCAACCCGGCGGACGGCACCGTGGTCGCGCAGGTCCACGAGGCCGACCGTTCGATGGTGGACGATGCGGTGCGCGCGGCGAAAGCGGCGCTGAAAGGACCCTGGGGCAAGCTGCCGCTGCAGGCCCGCGTCGATCTGCTGCGCAAGGTCGCCGAGGGCATCGAGCGCCGCTTCGACGATTTCGTCGCGGCCGAAGTCGCCGATACCGGCAAGCCCGTGTCGCTCGCGACCCATCTCGATATCCCGCGCGGCGCCGCGAACTTCCGCGTCTTCGCCGACATCGTGCGCACTCACGGCACCGAGTCCTATTTTCTCGACACCCCTGATGGAAAGGGGGCGGTCAACTATGCGATGCGCAAGCCGCTCGGCGTGGTCGGCGTGATCGCGCCCTGGAACCTGCCGCTCTTGCTCCTCACCTGGAAGCTCGCGCCGGCGCTCGCGTGCGGCAACACGATCGTCGCGAAACCCTCGGAAGAGACGCCTTCGACCGCGACGCTGCTCGCCGAAGTCATGCACGACGCCGGCGTCCCGGCGGGCGTCTACAACGTGGTGCACGGATTCGGCCCCGGTTCCGCGGGGGAATTCATCACCGTCCACCCCGACGTGAACGGCATTACTTTCACGGGCGAGACCGCGACCGGCGCCGCGATCATGAAGGCGGTCGCGCCCACGGTGAAACCGATCTCGTTCGAGCTGGGCGGCAAGAACCCGGGCATCGTGTTCGCCGACTGCGATTTCGACGCGGCGGTCGCGGGCATGGCGAACGCGATCTTCTCCAATACGGGCCAGGTGTGCCTCGCGCCCGAGCGCGTCTACATCGAGCGGCCGGTCTTCGAGCGTTTCGTCGCCGCGCTCAAGGCGAAAGCCGAGGGTCTCGTGCTCGGCTGGCCGCAGGAGAAGAACACCAACATGGGGCCGCTCATCTCGAAGCAGCACCGCGAGAAAGTGCTCGCCTACTACGAGCTGGCGACGAAGGAGGGCGCGAAAGTCGTCACCGGCGGCGGCGTGCCGAAGTTCGGCGACGCGCGCGACAACGGCGCCTGGATCCAGCCGACGCTGTGGACGGGGCTGCCCGAAACCGCGCGCGTGGCGCGCGAGGAGATCTTCGGCCCCTGCGCCCACCTTGCGCCTTTCAACAAGGAGGAAGAAGCGATCGAGATGGCGAACAACACGCCCTACGGCCTCGCCTCCACCGTTTGGACCACGAATCTCGCGCGAGGCCACCGCGTCGGGCAGGCGATGGAAGTCGGCATCTCCTGGGTGAACTGCTGGTTCCTGCGCGACCTGAGGACGCCCTTCGGCGGCGCCAAGCTCTCCGGCATCGGCCGCGAAGGCGGGCTGCATTCGCTCAATTTCTATTCCGAGCCCACCAACGTCTGCATCAAACTCTGACGCTTCGTCATCCCTCTCCCGCGGGGACGAAGTCAAGGCGCGGAGCGGTGCATCCCGGCGAAGGCTGAAAGGAGTTCGACCATGCAGCTCTCCGGCTCCTGTCATTGCGGCGCGGTGAAATTCACCGTGGAATCGCGCACGCCCTACCCCTACATGCGCTGCTACTGCTCGATCTGCCGCAAGACCGCCGGGGGCGGCGGCTACGCCATCAACATCATGGGCGAGACGAAGACGCTCGAAGTGAACGGAAAGAAGAACCTCTCCGTCTACCGCGTGAAGCTGAAGCGCGGCAAGCGCAGCGAGGCGCGCCGCAATTTCTGCAGGAAGTGCGGCAGCGCGCTGTGGGTATGGGATCCGCGCTGGGGTCACTGGATATACCCCTTCGCATCGGCGATCGACACGAAGCTCCCCAAGCCGCGCGAGACCCAGCACATCCTGCTGAACTACGCGCCCTCCTGGGTGGAAGTGCCGCGCGGCAAGGCGCATCCGCACTTCCGCGAGTTTCCGCGGGAAAGCATCGAAGGCTGGCACAGGCGCCGCGGCTTGTTCGAAGACGGAGTTCCGTGACTTCGCCGCGCATCGAAGAGCACCGCAGCGCGGCCGCCCGGGCCGGGCTCAACTACGTGACCGACGGCGTCGCCGGCATCCGGCGGGAGCGCGCCGGGAAGGGTTGGGTATTCTACGCCCCGGACGGCACGCGGATCACGAGCGCGGCCGAGCGCAAGCGGATCAACTCCCTCGCGATCCCGCCCGCGTGGACCGACGTCTGGATCAGCCCGGATCCCAAGGGCCACATTCAGGCCACCGCGCGCGACGCCCGCGGGCGCAAGCAGTATCGCTACCATCCGCAGTACCGCGACGCGCGCGACAAGTCGAAATTCGGCCGCATGCTCGAATTCAGCGAAATCCTCCCGGAGATTCGCGAGCGCGTCGAGCGCGATCTTCGCGCGCGCGATCTGACCCGGCGCCAGATCCTAGCCACCGTGGTGATGCTGCTCGACAAGACTCTGATCCGCGTGGGCAACGACGAGTACGCGCGCGAGAACCGTTCCTTCGGCCTCACCACGCTGCGCGACCGGCACGTCGAGATCAAGGGCGCAAAACTGCAGTTCAGCTTCCGCGGCAAGAGCGGGGTCGATCACACGGTGGCCATCACCGATCGCCGTCTCGCCCGCATCGTCCAGCAGTGCCAGGATCTGCCGGGATACGAGCTGTTCAAATACATCGACACCTCCGGCAAGCGGCAGACGATTTCGTCCGACGACGTGAACGCCTATCTGCGCGAGATCACCGGCCGCGACATCACCGCCAAGGACTTCCGCACCTGGGCGGGGACGATGCTCGCCGCGAAGGAGCTGTTCAGGATGGGGCCGGCGAAGAGCCAGCGCGAGGCCGAGCGCAACATGATCCGGGCGATCGACGCCGTCGCCAAACGCCTCGGCAACACGCGCGCCGTGTGCCGCAAGTACTACGTCCACCCCCGCCTGGTGCGCGCCTACCTACAAGGCCTCACCGCCCCGCTCGCCCCGACCACGCTGCCGAAGCCCGCCCAGCGCGAGCACCCGACCGCCGCGCTGCGGCGGGATGAAGTGGCCGTGCTGCAGTTTCTGCAGGAAGACGCGCCGGATGATTAGCCGAGCGGATCGGCTCCATCCAAAGCTACTTCGCTTCCTTCCTCGCCTTCGAGTACCACTCGAGTATCTGCTCGCCGTTCCAGTGCAGTACCCCTTTGTGCTTCGCGATGGCGTCGTACACCCGCTCGAGGTACTTGATCCGGAACGGCTGGCCGCTGATGTAGGGGTGAATGGCGATCGCCATGATCTTCGGCCGCTCGGCGCCTTCCTTGTACAGCCGCTCGAAGCAGTCGATGCATTTCTGCGTCCAGTACGCCGCTTCGTGGTGCTGCACGATCATCATCGGGATATCGTTGCACTCCACGGTGTAGGGCAGCGTGACGAGCGGCCCGTTCGCCGTCGCGATCTCGGTCGGCTCGTCGTCGTACACCCAGTCGCCGATGTACTGGATGCCCGCGGCCGTCAGATGCTCGGGCGTGTCGTAGGTTTCCGTGAGCCCCGGCCCCAGCCATCCGACCGGCCGCTTGCCGGTGAATTGCTCGATGGTGTCGAGCGAGCGCCGGATCATCGCCGGCTGATCCTTTTCGCTGTGGATCGGGCCCTGCTCGTAGCTATGGCCCATGAATTCCCAGCCCGCGTCCTTGCACGCCTGCGCGACGCGCGGGTAGTCGACGCACACGCGCGCATTGATCGCGACCGTGGGCCGGATGCGAAGGCGCTTGTAGAGCGCGTGAAAGCGCCAGAAACCGACGCGCATGCCGTACTCGTGCCAGCTCCAGTTCGGCACGTCGGGCAGGAGCGAAACGCCGGTCGGCGCCGGCAGCACTTGGCGCGCCATCGGCTTGGAGATATCCCAGACCTCGAGGTTGACGATCGTCCAGACCACGATGCGCTTGCCGCCGGGAAGCTTCAGCTTCGGCCGGTCGACGATCGCCGAGTAGGCGACGCGGTCGCGAGGTATGGTCACTTGCGCTTCTTCGCCTTCTTCGGCGCGCTCCGCTTTTTCGGCGAAGCCTTCGCCTTCGGCGGCGCCGGCAGATCGAGCTTCAACATCCGGATGGCGTTACCAAAATACACTTTGCGCCGGTCGCCTTCCTTCAGCTTGAGCGAATCGATCGCCTTGATGATCTCGCGGATGAAGAGCGGCCCGCCTTCCGGGTCGAAGGGGCAGTCGGTGCCGAACAGCACGTGGTCCGCCCCGAAAAAATCCAGGCCGCAGCGGGTCGCCGATCTCGAGCCGTTCACCGCGGTATCGCCGTAGAACATCCTGAAGTAGTCGACCGGGCGCTTCGCCATGCGCTTGAGGATCGCGGCGTAGTCCTCGTCCGCGGTGCGGGTCCCGAGCTGATCCATCCCGTAGCCGATGCGCTCGTCGAAGTACGGCGCCATCGCGCCGAGATGATGCGTGATGATCTTGAGCTCGGGGAGCTTCTCCATCATCCCGGAAAACACCAGCCGCGCCATGAAGGCGCTCGTCTCGTAGGGCCAGCCGAACAGCCAGTAGATCTCGTACTTCGACTTGCTCTCGCCCGCGTAGTCGGCGAATTTCGCGGTGCGCGTCGGGTGCACCCAGATCGGCAGATCGTACTGCTTCGCCATGCGCTCGAAGATGGGGTAGAACTCCGGCGCATCGAGCGGCCGGCCGTTCACGTTGGTGAAGATCTGGATGCCTTTCGCGCCGAGCTTGCCGATCGCCCGGTCCATCTCCTTGAGGGCTTCCGGCACGTTGTTCATCGGCAGCGACGCCACGAACGCCGGGAAGTAGTCGGGGTGCTTCGCCACGATCTCCGCCATGCCGTCGTTCGCAAGGCGCGCGAGCTCCGGAGTCCTGTCGTGCGGCGCGAGGAACTCGATCGCGGGCAGCGACAGCGTCAGGATCTGCTTGTAGCCCGGAAAGCGGTCCATCGTGCGCATGCGCGCATCGAGGTCCCACAGCACCGGGATGTGCAGCCAGCGCTTGATCTGCGCCGCGAGCGACGGATTCTGCTCCGCTAGCGCCTTCACGCGCTCGAAAAAGGGCTGCGGAAAAATGTGCGGGAAGATGTCGAGCTTGAGGTTGGACGCCATGGAGGATCAGGATTACGGATCAAGTCGGCAAGGATATAGTCATTTTCGCTCTGCTCCAAGATTTTTCATGTTCCATCGTTCAATCGCGAAACAAAACGCTTCATCGCCTCGATCACGACCGCGGGCTGGTCGCGGTGCGGAGAATGCTTGCAGTCGGCGAGCCGCAGCAGCTCGACCGGGCCGCCCGCCTGCTTGGCGATCGCCTCGAGCTGCGCCATCGTGCCGTACTCGTCGTCGAAGCCCTGGATCGCGAGCACCGGGCAGTGAATGCGCGGCAGATACTCCTCGATGTTCCAGCCGCGAAAATCCGGATGCAGCCAGATATCGTTCCAGCCGCGGAAGGTTTTCTTGGAATCGGCGTGATAGCGGCCGAGCTTCTGCGGCAAATCCGTGGTCTCGAAGGCCGTCTTCGCTTCCGCGATGCTCTTCACGCTGATGTCCTCGACGAAGACGTGCGGCGCCATCAGCACCAGAGCCTCGGCGCGGCTCAGGGCGCCTGCATAGATCAGCGCGATCGAGCCGCCGTCCGAATGCCCGACGAGGACCGGATCGGGGATGGCGAGCCGCTCGAGCAGCTCGGGCAGCACCTCGAGCGCCTCGACGTGCATGTAGTCCGTAGCGCGCGGCCCATGCAGCACGTCGGAATTGCCGTAGCCATAGCGGGAGTACACGACCGTGGCGCAGCCGGTGGCAGCCGCGGCCTCGTCGGGAAAATCCCGCCACATGGACACCGAGCCCAGGCCCTCGTGCAGGAACACGAGCGTCGGCGCGTCGCGGTCTGTTCCGGGGATCCTTCGGACTTCGAGCTTGCGGCCTTGAACGGTGACGAAGGAAAGATCGGCCTGCGCGGACAAACTGGACTCGGCTTTCTCGATGGACTTTCTATCCGCAAGTTTACCCGAAGCGCCTTTAACACGGGGGTTCAAAACGCGATGGGTTTCCAGTAGCCGGTCAGCTCGAGGTAACCCAGTCCCGCCGTCTTCTCCCCTTGTCTTGCGCGCACGGCGCCCTCCCAGTAGACAGTGCCGGTACCGGCGCGTGCATCAAGCTCCTGGTCCTCCATCAGCGGCTCGAGCTCCAGGCTCAGGCGCCCGGCCTCGACCCGCATCGACACGGGATACTCGGTTTGCGTCCGCGGCGAGCGCCAGCGCTTGAGCGGGGTGAACCGCACCTCGCTCGGCTGCAGGACGCGCACGCGGCCGTCGGCGCCGCGCCAGGTTCCGCCCGACCAGAAGGTCCCGCCGTCTTTTGCGCGCACGCGAAAAGCCATGAGCGCACCGCCGTCCTCGAGGTTGACCCCGATCCAGTCCCAGCCCGCCGCCTGCTCCGAGAGGGCCTCGCTCGACCACTCGTGATCGAGCCAGGCGACGCCCGAGACTTCCAGCCGCCTGCCCTTGAGAACGATGCTGCCGCCGACCTCAAGGTGCGGCCAGCTGTAGGAGAAGCTCGCTTGCGCCGGGTTCGGTCCCTTGCGGCTGAAACCGCGCTCGCCCTCAAGCAGGACCGGCTGTTTCGCCTCGAAGCGAAGCGCGAACTGGAATTCGCGCGCCGCGACTTCCGTGGCATAGCCGCTGTCGGTCTGCCTGAGCGACCAGTCGTCGATCGCAACATCGGTGCGGCCTTCGCCCGCCTCGGCGAGTCCGAACCCGGCGCGGGCCGCGCGCTGATCGTGGAGCAGCCGCCCCGCGCCCGGATCGGACAGCGCAGCGTGCGCAAAGAGGAGCTGCCGCGGCGCGAACCGGCTCGCAACGTCCTCGGCGACGCGCGGCCGGTTGCGAAAAAAGGTGATTTGCATGCCGAACTCGCCGCCCTCCTTCGCCCTGAGCCAGCCGGTGATGTACCACCATTCGACGCGGAACTGCGGATGGCTGCCGTGGTCGCGCGGAAACTTCAGCGAAGCGCCCCTGCGCACTTGCGGATAGTCATCCACCGGAAGCGCACCCAGCGAGAGCATCCCCAGCACCACCGTCATCAGAACGCAAGCTCGCCGCATCCGGATCCTCAATCCTAGATCCTGAATCCTGGATCCTGCTCTCACCAATCCTCCTTCACCGCCCTCACCACCCCGCCGCTCATCGCCTGTCGCCCGCTCGCGACGGCAGTGACCGTCGCGAGCGCGAGCATGACCGCCACGAATTCGGCAAGCAATTCCCAGGGCACGTGCAGATCCATGCTCCAGTGAAACGACTGGCGGTTGACGACGTGGATCAGCACCAGGCTGATCAGCCAGCCGAGGCCGACGCCGACGGCAAGCCCGAGCGCGCTCACCAGCGCGCCCTCCGCGGCGAGCATCGCGCCGATCTGCCCGCGCGTCACGCCGATGTGGCGCAGCATTCCGAACTCGCGCCTGCGCGCGAGCACCAGCGCGCCGAAGCTCGAGGACAGCCCGAACAGCCCGATGATCACGGCCACCGCCTCGAGCGCGTAGGTCACCGCGAAGGTGCGGTCGAAAATTCTGAGCGAAATATCGCGGATTTCCCCCGGCTCGATGATCTCGAGGTTGACGCCGCCCGCGATACGCTCCGCTATTTCGCGCCTGACGCCGTCCGCGTTCACCCCCGACTCGAGCCAGAGCGCGACGTCGTTGGCGCTGGCGTCACCCGTGTAGCGGACGTAATCGTAGCGCTCGATCAGCGCCGAGCCCTGCTGCCGGGCGTAGTCGCGCCACACGCCCGCCACCGTAAAGCGCGCGGCTCGGCCGCCCAGCGGAATCTCGATCACGGCCCCGGGCCGCCAGTCGTACAAATCCGCCGCGATCTCGCTCACCCAGACGGGCGGCGGGTCTGCGGGTTTGCGCGCGTAGGCTTCGCCGACGAGCGGCGGCAGCCTGCCTTCGGCCTCGACCGCGCGCGCGAGCAGAGTGAGGGGCGGACGGGTCGGCGAGACGGCCAGCCGCTGGCTGCGCAGGAACTCGGCGCGGCGAACTCCGCGCAGCGCCGAGATCTCGCGCTGGTCCGAGGGCGAGAGGAACGCCGACTCCCCGCCCAGGCCCGTGCGCAGATAGAGATCGGCCGGGAGCATTTGCACCAGCCACTCGTCCAACGACTGCCGGAACGAGGCCACCATGATCGCCATCGAGACCATCAGGCTCACGCTCGCGACGATCGCGGCGAGGCTCACGCCCGCCTGCCCTGGTGCGCCGCGCAGCTGCCCGAGCGCGATCCTGGCGGACACGGGCCCGAGCATCGGTGCCGCGCGGAAACAGAGCACCGCGATGCGCGGCATCAGCATGACGGTGCCGATCAAAAGCAGCGCGATGGCCAGATAGCCGAACAGCGGCAGCCCGCGCACCGGCTCGGCCTGCGTCAGCGCCGCGCCCGCAAGGAACACCGCAAGCCCCGGCCACGCCGGCTGCAGGCGCTCGAGCGCGCGCTGCTCGTCGCCCGCCTTCAACGCCTGGGCGGCCTGCGTGTGCGCGGCTTCCAGCGCAGGAGCGAGGCTGCCGAGCATGGCCGCGAGCACGCCGATCGCAAAGAAGAACGCGAGCGCGGCCCAGTCGAGCGCGAGCGTCGGCTGCAGCCCCCGGAAATATCCGGCGCCGAGCTCGGCGCCGAAGCGATCGAGCACGATCGCGGAGCTCGCGTAGCCGAGCGCTATGCCGAGCAGCGCTCCCGCGGCGCCGATCACGGCCGATTCGCAGAGCAGCATCGCGACGAGGCGCCGGCGCGTGACGCCGAGCACGCGCAGCAGCGCGAGCTGCGCGCGCCGCCGCACCACCGCGAGCGCCTGGGCGGAAAAAACCAGCAGCCCTCCGGTGAACAGCGCCACCAGCGCGAGCACGTTGAGATTGATGCGGTAGGCGCGCGACAGGCGCTCGCCGCGCTCGACGTCCGCTTGGGGCCGCTCGATCCACGTGCCCGGAGGCATCGCATCCCGGAGCCGTTCGGCGACTCTCTGCGGATCGGCGCCGGGATGCAGCCTCAGATCGATCCGGTTCAGCAGTTCCAGCCGCCCGAACACCGACTGGACGGCGGCGATGTCCGCGACCGCGAAGCGCTGGCGATGGCCGTCGCCCAAGATCCCGGCCACCCGCAGCGAAAGCACGCGCAGTCCGACCTGAATGGAGAGCGCGTCGCCTTTTCCCAGTCGCAGCCACTCGGCGGCGGCGGCCGACAAGAAGATCCGGTCGGGACGCAGAAAATCCAGCCGGTCCCCGATCTCGCCGCCCGCCAGGAACGGCTGGATCAGGGCCGCGCGGAAAATATCCAGCCCCAGGATCTTCAGCGGCTCGCGCCGGCCGGGAAGGTTTGCGTCCAATTCGAGAACGGGACTCGCGACCGCCGCTTCGGGCAGCTTCGCAAGCCGCGGATAAAGGGACTCGTCGAATCCGGCGCGCGGGCCGCGGACGACGAGATCGGCCTCGCCCGAGAGCGTCTGCACCGCAACCGAAAATTCGTTGATCGCGGCCTGGTTGACGAGCTGGACCGCGTAGCCGAGCGCCACGCCCAGGGAGATGCCGAGCACCGAGAGCGCGAGCCTGCTCTTGTGCTGGAGAAGCGGCGCGAACAGAAGACTGGGACGGATCGCCGGGCGCGGCACCCCTCCATCTTAGCGCGGGAACCGCCGGCGGATCAGCCGCGGCTTCGCGGAATCTCGTTGAGCAGCATCCAGTACACGCCGAGCTGGGTGACGGCACCCGCAAACGCCGAGAACTCGACCGGCTTGCGCACGTAGCTGTTCGCGCCCGACTGGTAGCTTCGCAGCACGTCTTCGTCCTCGCTGGATGAGGTTAGGATGACCACGGGAAGGAGCGTGGTGCGGGGATCGGCGCGCATGCGGTTCAGCACGTCGATGCCGTTCAGTTTGGGAAGCTTGAGGTCGAGCAGCACCACCGCGGGCATGGCGAGGGGATCGCGCCCCGCGTGTTTTCCCGTGCAGAACAGGAAATCGAGCGCGTCGCTGCCGTCCCGGGCGACGAAAACATCGTTCGCGATGTTGGACTTGCGCAGCGCGCGCAACGTGAGTTCCTCATCGTCGGGATTGTCCTCGACCAGCAGGATCATCTTTTCCTTCATGGGGTGCCTCCTCGGTGTGGGCCTGCTCCGCCTTTCGGAGAGGCCGGGGTTCTCGGCTGCAGCGAACCCGCCTCCAGGAACCGCGCAAAGGCGTCGGGATGGACCGGGGGAGAGAAGAGATATCCCTGTCCCTGGTCGCAGTCGTGCGAGCGCAGGAAGTCCAGTTGCTCGACGGTCTCCACGCCTTCGGCGATGACGCGCAGACCGAGCGAACGGGCCAGTGAGATCACCAGCTGCGCGATGACCGCATCGTGCCCGTGCTCGTGCGCCCGAATCACGAACGAGCGGTCGATCTTCAGGCAGTCGATCGGCAGCTGCGAGAGATAGCTGAGGCTCGAATAGCCGGTGCCAAAATCGTCCACGGCGATCTGCACGCCGAGAGATTTCAGGCGTTTGAGTATCGCGACCGCCTCTTCACGGTTATCGACCAGCACGCCTTCGGTCAATTCGAGCTCGAGCCGGTCCGGCCCAAGTCCCGACGCACGCAGGGTGCGGTCGACGGCTTCGACGAAACCCGGGCTGCGGAACTGCCGTGCCGAAACGTTCACCGCAAGGCGCACCGCCGGGAGTCCCGCTTTGACCCAGCTCGTGACCTGGCGGCAGCTGTGGGCGAGCGCGAATTGACCGAGAGGATGAATGAGGTCGGAATCCTCGGCAATGGGGATGAACTGGACAGGGGGGATCCATCCGCGTTGCCGATGCTTCCAGCGCATCAGGGCCTCGACTCCCACGAGGCGCCCGTCCGCGAGGACGACCTGGGGCTGGAAATAGACTTCGAGCTCGTTTTTCTCCAACGCGAGACGGAGCTCATTCTCCAGCTCCATGCGGTCGGTGGCCTGGCGCGTCATCGCTTCTGCATAGAACTGGAAGCCGTTGCGTCCCTCGGCCTTGACGCGGTGCATCGCCGCGTCGGCGTTGCGCAAAAGGATGTCGAACTCCTCCCCGTCCCGCAGATGGACGCTCGCCCCGATGCTCACCGTGACATGGAGATCGCGTCCCTCGAGCCAGAACGGCGGCTGCATCGCCTCGCGGATCTTGCGCACCACCGCGAGCACGTCGTCGGGGCGCGCGAGATCCGTCGCGAGCACGGCGAAAGCGTCCGCGCCGAGCCGCGCCACCGTGTCGCCCTCGCGCACTGCGCCCCGCAGGCGGTCGGCCACCATGCGCAGCAGCGTATCGCCGGCCCCGTGGCTGTGGCTTTCGTTGACCAGCTTGAAGCGGTCGACGTCCACGACGAGCAGCGCCGCCGGCCGGCCCACGCGCTTGGCGTGCGCGATGGCCTGGGCGGAGCGATCGCCGAGCAGGGTGCGGTTCGGCAAACCGGTCAAGGCGTCGTAGTTGGCCAGGTGCTGGATGCGTGCCTCGTAGGCCTTGCGGTCGCGGATATCGCGCATGATCGTCGAATAGAAGCGGATATTGCCGTCGGACCCGCGGTGCGCGACAAGCACCTGGGATACCGGGATTTCGGTTCCGCCCGCGCCGAGGATCGCCGTCTCGCCGTGCCACACGCCCGCGCGTGCCGCGGTCGGCCATCCTGCTTCCTCGATCAGCTCCCGCGCCCACTTCGGATGAATCTCGCGGATCTGCCCGCCGACGCCGCCTGACTCCGGCGCACCGATCATCTTCCGTCCGGCTGCGTTGAGATAGATGATCCTGCCGTCCGGATCCGACATCGCGACGCAATCGCTCGTCGCCTCGAGAATCGCCACCAGGCGGGCGCGCTCCTCCTCCGCCGCGCGGGCGCGCTCGCGGTCCGCGGCTTCCGCAAGCGCGCGCCTTACCACGGTCCCGAGCCGACGCAGGTTGTCCTTCAGCACATAGTCGGTCGCCCCCAGGCGGATCGCCTCGATGGCGCGCTCCTCGCCGATCGTGCCCGAAACGAAGATGAAGGGAATCCCCGGCGCGATCTCCCGCGCCACGCGCAGCGCGTCGACGCCGTCGAACACCGGCATCGAGAAATCCGAAAGAATCGCCTGTGGCTTCGACGAATGAAGAGCACGCCTCAGATCCTGCTCGGCCTCGACGCGTTCCCACGAGACGTCGAATCCGCTGTGATCGAGCGCGCGCAGGGCGAGCTCGGTGTCCTGCTCCGAGTCCTCGATGAACAACACCCGTATCGGCGTTCTATCCATGGGCGCTCGCTTCCTCGCTTGCGGCGCCGGCGCGCTCCCGGCCGTCGAAAGCCAGATTGAAGAAAAACACGGCGCCTTTGCCCACCTGGGCCTCCGCCCAGATGCGCCCGCCGTGCCGGCGCACGATGCGCTGCACCGTGGCGAGGCCGATTCCGGTTCCCGGAAAATCGCCCGCCGAATGCAGTCTCTGAAACGCGCCGAACAGCTTGTTCGCATACGCCATGTCGAAGCCGGCGCCGTTATCGCGCACGAAGAAAGTCGTGCGCCCGCCGTCGTGCAGGGCTCCGATTTCTATGCGCGCCTTTTCCGTTTTTGCAGTGAACTTCCACGCGTTTTCGATCAAGTTCTCGAGGGCCGCGCGCAACAGTCGCGGATCGCCTTCCGTTTTCATTCCCTCCCAGATCGATATCTCCACTGCCCTGCCCGGATCGCGCTGCCTGAGGCTGCTCACCACCTGGCCGGCAACCTCGCCCAGATCCACCGGCCTGCGCTCGAGCGTGCTGCGGGATACCCGCGCGAGATTGAGCAGATCCTCGATCAATTGCGCCATGTGCTGGGTCGAGGTCCGGATTCTTCCCAGGTATCGGTGCGCGGCGTCGGGAAGGCTCCGCGGGAAATCGTCGAGCAGAGCCTGGCCGAAGCCGTCGATCGCGCGCAACGGCGCGCGCAGATCGTGGGACACGGAAAAGGAAAACGCCTCGAGCTCCTGATTGGCCGACTCGAGTTGCGCAGTGCGCACGCGCACCCTGTCCTCGAGCTCCGCGTTAAGGCGCAGAATCTCCTGCTCGGCGCGGCTCCGTTCCTCGATTTCGCGCGCGAGCTTCAGGTTCGACGCTTCCAGTTCCCGGGTGCGGCGCTCGATCTCTGCCAGCATGTCGTTGAAAGATTCGACAAGCGTCCCCACCTCGTCGTCGCTCAATTTCCCGGCACGCCGGGAATAGTCGCGCTGCTCGACCACCTCGCGCCCGATCCGGGCGATCGCCAGGATCGGCCGGGTCACGACCCTCTGCAGCCAGGTGGACATGAGGAACGCGATCAGCATGGCGACGATCGCCACCACGGCGGCGATTCCCAGGTAGTCGAGGACCCGGTCGAAAAGCTCGTAGTCGGCGTGCAGATAGACCGTGCCGAGTATCTCGCCATCCATGACGATGCGCTTGAATACGATCACGCGCCGTCCCTCGATGCGTACTCCGTCCGCTTCTGGCAGCGCCGGAAAACGCCGTTCGGCTTCCGACGAAACGTATGTCGCGAACAGCGCGCCGCGCGCATTGTAGATTGCCGCCGCGCGCACCTTCGAGCGGGAACGCAGCAGGGCGAGATTTTCGTTTGCCACCCGCGGATCGTCGAACGTCAGCGCCGGCGCGGTGGTGCGCCCGAGCAGGTCCGCCTGCGTAGTCATGTCGTTGATCCAGCCCTGGTGATAGGCGCGCAGGTCGTAGGCGATGATCGCGCCGAGAGCCACGAACAGCGCCACCAACGTCGTGAGCAGCACGACGCCGATCAGCTTTTGCCTCAACGAACGCGGTGCCGGGAAATTCATGACCCCGCCACGACCTTGCGCGCGACCGCAAGCAGGCGCGCGCTGATTCTCAAGTTGCCCGGCTCGGCCGGGGGAGGCGCGACGTCGAAGCGAACCTTGTCCTCGACGACGACGAAATTGATCATGCTGCCGCTCTCGAACGCCTCCTCCGTCTCCGTCACCGTCAGCAGCGGCTGGCCTTTCGCCGCTGCCAATATGTCGGCGAGTCGGCTGCTGTCCGACCGGCCGACGAAAAGGACGTGCAGGCCCGCGACCGCGTCCCCTCGCCGGAGCTTGCGCACCGTCACCGGCCGGCCGTTGATCGTGCGGCCGGCAACGATCTGCGCGAGCTCCCCGGCCAGAGTGTCCGCACCGATCACCCCGATCGCGATCGGACTGTCCGGCCTCGTGAAAGCCCGTTCCGGCCATTCGACGTAGCCTCCGAATTTGTAGAGAAATGCGGCCTTGACGCGGTACTCGGCTGCTTGCGTGTCCGACTGCGCCGCGCACGGGCCCGCGGCACCTGCGGCAATTGCGATAGAAAGGGCGCAGGCGCGCAGCGAGCGCTCGACGGCGCGAGCAAGATCCTGCCACCTCGGTCCGGCAAGCCCTCCGCACGATTGTTTATTCAGAAAGTCCATCTCAGTTTGACATACGCTCCACGGGCGATTTCGCTGCGCGCTGGGTCAGCGCCGAATTCCGGATGACCCGGATCAAAAAGGTTCTGCCCGACGACCGAAACTTCGAGGTCGCGCCGCAGCCGCCAAGCGTATCGCGCATCCACCGCCGTATAGGCTGGAACGCCCGGATTCGGCAGCGCAGAAACATGGCGGATGCTGACGTCGAACTCGGCGTCGGACAGATCGAGCGATGAGCGCAAGGTACACTGAAGTTTTGGGTCGTTGCCTTCGGCGGCCACACCGAACACCGTGTCTGCGCTGTCAGGCCTCAAGTGCAGGCGCTGCCTGAGCGCGAGCGCCCCGGCGCTCAAGCGCCAGGTCCGCGTCGCTTGATAACTGCCCCAGGCTTCGACCCCATCGCCCGTGCCGTATATTTTATTGGCGATCACATTGCCGCCTCCGGAAGGTTCGACGCTGCGCAGCTTGTCGTAGATGTTGTGGAACAAGGAGACCGAATACGACGCCCGCGGCGACGGCTGAGCCCGGTATCCGACTTCGAAGACCTTGACGACCTCCGACACGAAGTCCGGCCCGCCGTTAAGGGACGGGGTCGGTGGCGGCCCTGCCTGTGCGGGCAGGAAAAAATCGCGGTCGATACGCGACGGCGCCCGCACGGCGCGCGACACCGCGCCCCAGACGAGCTGTTGCGGCTCGGGCTTCCAGGCGAGCCGCGCCGAGGGCAGAAACTCAGTGCCGGTGTAGTAGTTGTTCTCGAACTTGCTGCCGAGCGTGAGCCGCCAGTTGTCTTTCAGAGCGATTTCGTCCTGCGCGAACAGGTTGGTCCAGTGCAGTTTTAGATTCGGCGGCAGAAACGAAACTGTGCCGTTGGTGACGTAGTCGTACGCCACCCGATGGCCGCCGCCCCATGTGATCGCGTTGTTTTCAATGGGCTTCAGGCTGTACAGAAGCTCGACGTCATAGGTGTTCAGTCGCTCGGCGAACGCTCCGGGGATGTCGCGCTCGGTGTTGTCGAAATAAGCCTGAACCCGCAGATGGTCGCCGCCGGCCAGGTCGCCGTTCCAGCGCCCGAGCAGGTTTCCGCCCGATACGTGGGTCTTTCCCGGATTGGGATCTGTGCGAGTGGTCCGGTCTTCCGCGCCTTGGTACGCGTCGCCCTGCAGCGTAAATCCGTCTACCGAGGTCCCCCAGTCGCTGCGAAAACCCACCTGACCTCTTTCCCAGCTGTCGCGAGCGTCGTTGCCGTTGGCGAGCTGCGTGTTGTCGCGGCGGAAGCCCTTTCCGTATACGCGGTAATGACCGTCATCGCCTGTCTGCCCTCCGTAGCGAAAGGCGCCGGTCGACTCGAGATTGCCCGAGCCGGCGGCGGCGAGCCCGCCCTGCGTATCGCGGGCCGCTCGAGTGATCACGTTGATGACCCCGTTCACGGCGTTTGCGCCCCAGAGCGTGGCGCCCGGGCCGCTGATCACCTCGATGCGCTCGATGTCCTCGAGCACCACATCCTGGACGTCCCAGAAAACCCCCGAGAACAACGGCGTATAGACGGCGCGACCATCGATCAGCACCAGCAGCTTGTTTCCGGCGGTATTGTTGAAGCCGCGCGCGCTGATCGAGTAGGAATTGGCGTTCACACGCGCGACCTCGAGATTGGGCGCGATCCTGAGGGCCTCGGGGAGACTCGTCGCGCCGGAGCGGCGGATATCCTCGGCAGTGATGACGAAAACGGACGCCGGCGCGTCCGCGAGCCGCTCGGCGTGCTTCGAGACCGACGTGATCTCGAGGTTGCTCAGCTCTTCGAGGCTGAGGTCCGCCAGATCACCACGGGAAGGCTCGGCCCCGAGGGCCGCCGCCGCCCCAAGCAATACGAAAGGGGCGAGCAGGCGCCTGCAGCGCACCCCCGCCAGCGTCAGGGCCGTGCCGGTAACCCGAACGCGGAACATCCTCCGCCCTTACTCGTTATTTCAACGAGTTAAGGCTAGGCAGGCGGAGCCGATCATGTCCATCGGGAAAACCCGACACTTGGTGTCAGGAAAACACGAAATGTCCTTGATTTCAAGTGATTAGTCCATGGCGCATGGCGAATTTGACCAGCTCCACGGTGTCGTGGACCTTGAGCTTTCGCATGATGCGGGCCCGGTAGGTCTCGACGGTCTTGGGCGAGAGCGACAAGCTTTGGGCGATCACTGCGTTGGTCCGTCCTTCCACCACCATCTGCAACACGTCCCGTTCCCGCAGGCTCAGGCTGTCGAGCGGGCTGACCTTGTCGCCCTCGCGGAGATAGTCGTCGATCACCGTTTCGGTGATGCGGTGGCTGAGATAGCGCTTGCCCGCGCGCACCGCGCGGATGGCCTCGACCACTTCGTCGCCGGCGGACTCCTTCAGCACGTAGCCTTGGGCACCGGCCTGCAGCGCGCGGTGGATGTGTTCGGCGCTCAGGTACATCGAAAGGATCACGACGCGCGTGTCCGGACATCTCTCGACGATGCGCCGCGTCGCCTCCACCCCGTCCAGATCGGGCATGGCGATGTCCATGATGACGACGTCCGGGTGGAGGCGGTGCGCCTCGCTCACGGCCTCGCGCCCGTTGCCCGCGACGCCGATGATCTGCAGGTCATGACCGTCCTCGAGCAGGGCCCGCAGGCCGTCCCTCACCACCGCGTGATCGTCGGCGAGCAGTACCGTAGTAGGCATATCGCGCGTTCCTAGAGGTGGTACTCGACGAGGACCCGCACCCCCGCTCCCGGACTCGCGTCCAGGTCGAAGCGCGCGCCAACCGCTTCCGCGCGCTCGCGCATGATCAGCAGGCCCCAGCCTGCGTTCGGGTTGGATGCCTCGACATGCTTCGGATCGAAACCTATCCCGTCATCCCGGACGGTGAGAGCCGCGTAGCCATTGGTGGACGAAAACGAGATCTCCGCGCGGCTCGCCTTGGAATGCTTGGCGACGTTGTTGAGCGCTTCCTGCACGATGCGGAACATGGCCAAGTCAACTGTCTTGGGGACGCGTCCTGCCGCGCGGTCTCCGGCCACGGCAACCTGAACGCCCGTTCTCCTGGAGAAGCTCGCCGCGAGCGAGCGCAGAGCCGCGAGCAACCCGTACTCGTCGAGCGCCTGCGGGCGCAATTCTCCCATGACATCCCGGATGGCATCCACGGTTTGCATGACCAGAGAGTCGCACTCTCCAAGGCGCGAGGAAACGTCCGGCCTCGCATCGGACGCGAGGCCGCTCGCGACAAGCCGCAGATTGAGTCCGAGCGCGGTCAGGTTCTGCCCGACGCGATCGTGCAGCTCCCGTGCGAGCGTGCGGCGTTCGGATTCCTGCACTTCCACGAGGCGCCGGGCGGTGGATCTCAGCCGGTCGGCATAGCTGTGCAAGTCCTCCTCCGCGCGCTTGCGCTCGGTGATGTCGCGAGTGATGTTGGAGAAACCCGTCAGTTTCCCCGATTCGTCGAACTGGGGCATGACGATGACATGCGCCCAAAACCGCTGGCCGTCCTTTCTCACGCGCCAACTTTCGCTCTCATACCTCCCTTCGACCGCCGCGATTCGCAGTTGCCTCGACGGATCTCCCCGGCTCGCGTGTTCAGGCAAAAAGAAACACGAGTAATGCCTTCCGAAGATCTCGTCGGCGTCGTATCCCTTGATCCGCTGCGCTCCGACGTTCCAGCTGGTGACGTACCCTTCCTGATCGAGCATGAAAATGGCGTAATCGCGCACATTTTCCACCATCGTCCGGAATCGCTCCTGCGTCGTCCGCACCTGTTCCTCGGCCCAAATCCTCTCGGTGATGTCCTGGCAAACTCCGAGCAAACGCAACGGCTGGTCCGACTCGTCGCGAACCAACTGGCCCCGAGCGTAGAGCATCCGCACCGCCCCGTCCGGACGGATGATGCGAAAGGGACTTTCATATTCGGTGTCGGCGTTCAACACGGCTTTCACTCCCGCTGCGACCTGTTCCCGGTCTTCCGGATGAACCAGAGCGAGGAAGCCCTCCAATGTCGGCTGGAACTGGTCGTGCGCAATGCCGAAAATCCGGAAGAGTTCATTCGACCATTTGACCGAGTCCTCCCGTACATCCCACTCCCAACTGCCGAGATTGGCGATTTCCTGCGCCTCCTGGAGCTGCAAATCGCGCGCGCGCAGCGCCTCTTCCGTCCGCTGCCGCTCCGTCACGTCCCGCGCCACCACTACGACAAGTGCCACGTCGCCGTTCGGATTGCGCACCGCACTTCCCCGGCTCTCGATATGCCGCGCCTCTCCGCCCGGAAGCAGGAATCTGAGTTCGGTGCGCCAGGCCGTGCCGTTACGCACCGTATTCTTGAACACCTCCCGCATTCGATCACGGTCCTCGGGATGGATGACTTGAAACGCATCGGTGTCCATCAGCGCTTTGTGGTCACCGAACAACCGGCCGTAGGCGGGATTCAAGTAAACACGCTTGCCTTGCGGGTCGAGCAGCGTGATCAG
>Ga0137381_10000935_pt1 | contig 19142 bp, 12 predicted proteins | sample SagtaG_16_FD_104808 | JGI IMG/M metagenome (GOLD analysis project Ga0137381, IMG submission 104808) | Vadose zone soil microbial communities from Sagehorn Ranch, Mendocino, California, USA - Sage2_L_115_16 metaG | ecosystem: Environmental > Terrestrial > Soil > Vadose zone | place: USA... | reverse complement strand
TCCGCGTGGCTTCTTTCTAGGAAGCGACATGAGGGCGGCTTATTACGGCGGAACAGAGCTCACTGGGACAGGCCAGGCCGTCGGCCTTTTTGAGTTTGGCCCTTACAACCTGAGCGATGTGCAAGCGTACTTCCATTTTGTGAATCAGCCGCTCAATGTGCCGATCGTGAACGTATTGCTAGACGGCGTTTCCGGAATTTGCGGCGCGGGTTGCGATGACGGTGAAGAGGTCATCGACATCCAGCAAGCGGTTTCCATGGCCCCTGCTCTTTCCGCGGTGATCGTGTACGAAGGTAACAATGACACCGATATGTTCAATCAAATGGCCGTCGATAATGTAGCCAAGCAGCTCAGCTGCTCGTTTGGCTTCCTTCCGCCGGATCCGCAGTCCGATGAACCGATCTTCCAGGAATTCGCGGCTCAGGGACAGAACTTGTTTGTTGCTTCCGGCGACGGTGGCGCCTACTTTGGCGACCTTGCGGCTTGCGCGAACTTCAGCAACCTCAATGGCTGCGTCTTCTATCCCGCGGACGATCCCTTCATTACCGCCGCCGGAGGAACAGACCTCACAACCAATGGACCCGGGGGATCGTGGCAGTCGGAGACCGGTTGGATTGGGAGTGGTGGTGGATTTAGCACGAACGCACTCCTGATTCCGAGCTACCAGGTGCCAGTGGTCAATGGAACGAACCAGGGTTCCACGACGCTGCGAAATATCCCGGATGTTGCAGCGGAAGCCAACACCGACAATTTTTTCTGTGCCAATGGAGGATGCTTTATCGGCGTTGGCGGGACGAGCCTTTCCGCGCCCCGCTGGGCAGGTTTTCTCGCTTTGGCGAATGAACAGTCCAATGGACCAGCGATCGGCTTCCTGAACCCGACGATTTATTCCATCGGGCAAACTCCGAATTACGGTTCGGACTTCCACGACATCACCGGCGGAGACAATTTCAATAACGGAAGTCCGAACCTCTTTAGCGACGTGGCGGGATACGACCTGGTCACGGGCTGGGGCTCGCCAAATGGACAAAGCCTTCTCAATACGCTGGGACCGGCGTTCACCGGACCTAACTTCGGACTGACCGCGTCGATAACGACGCTCCATATCTTTCAGGGCGGTACTGGCAGCAGCACGATCACCGCGAATGCAACGAATGGTTTTAGCGGAGCAGTGGATCTCAGGGCCGTGGCTCTTGGACTTCCCGCGGGCCTCAGCGCAACCCTCAGTTCGAGTGCCGTTGCTGCGGGCGGCAGTTCGGTTCTTACCATTTCGACGACGAGCGCCACGCCCGGTGGGAATTTCCTGGTGGCTGTGACCGGCACTAGCGCCGCCCTGGCGCACACCGCCTATGTCACCGTGGCACTGCCTGGATTTACCATCACCGCTCCGCGCAATGTTTTTGTGAACCAAGGCTCAACAGCCGGTGCCACGATCACCATCAACGACGTGAACGGCTTCAATGGCAGCGTGAAGCTCTCCGCCGCGGGCTTGCCCAAGGGCGTCTCGGCAACGCTCAATTCTCCGCACACCCCGAGCTCCACCACTGTAACCTTTGCCGCGAGCAGTGCCGCGGCAACGGGCTTTGCTTCGGTGACGATCACGGGCACATCGGGAAATATCATCCAGACTGCGACGATCACTCTGGTGGTTAGCGCAGCGACCGGGACTACTGGAACGGGCTCGCCGATTGATCTTTCCTCAGCGTTCAACGTGAACGGCGTCTATACCGACGGAACCACGTACAACACCGGCGGTTTGGATGGAGTCGGATTTTCGTACTCGGCAAACCTCCTGTCACCGTCGCGCGTTCTGAGTGGAATTGAATTCCAGTTGGGGCCGGCGAATCAGCCCAATGCGGTTGGCGGCGCCGGCCAGGCCGCGAGCCTGCCCGCAGGCCACTTCCCCCGGCTGGTGCTCCTCGCCACAGGTGTGCAAGGCAACCAAACCGGACAAACCATCACCGTGACGTACACCGACGGCACAAGCACGCAATTCCTCGAAAGCTTTAGCGATTGGTTTACGCCACAGAATTTCCCGGGCGAAATCGACGCGGTGGTCATGCCATACCGGAACTTTGCGGACGGCAGCCAGGACAACCGTCCCTTCAGCCTTTACGCCTATGTCTTTCGTATCAATTCGTCCAAGACTGTCAAGAGCATCACACTTCCGAATAATCCGAATGTTCTGGTGCTCGCGGCCACGTTGCTCAGCGACTAATGCCCGAATGGGTGCGGCGAATCAGCGCGCTATGGACCTAGGCCTTGGTTTATCTTGATAAACTCTAAGCGAAATTTCTCGTCTGCTCGAGGAGACTCGTCATGCGAAAATTCCAGAAGACCCTGCTGTCCAGCGTCCCCGTAGTGTGTCTCGCTCTGACCGTTGCGTGCTTCGCGCAGACCACTTCACCAACGGACAACCAACCTGATTTGAGCAAGGAACCGACGCTCTATGTCGTTGGTTACGCGCACCTCGACACGGAATGGCGCTGGGAATACCCGCAGGTCATCAACGAATACCTTCGCAAGACTATGGAGGAGAACTTCGCGCTGTTCGAGAAGTACCCGCACTATGTCTTTAACTTTAGCGGAGCCAATCGCTACCGCTTGATGAAAGAATATTATCCAGCCGAGTTTGCCAAGCTCGCGCAGTATGTTCATGCGGGGCGATGGTTTCCTGCGGGCTCGTCGATGGAAGAAGGGGATGTGAATGCGCCGAGCGCGGAAGCGATTATCCGGCAAATTCTCTATGGGAATGAATGGTTTCGCAAAGAGTTCAGCAAAGCCAGCGCAGAATATATGCTGCCCGACTGCTTTGGGTTTCCCGCCTCCTTGCCGACAATCCTGGCGCACTCGGGCGTCAAGGGATTCTCGACACAAAAATTGACGTGGGGCTCTTCGGCTGACGCCGGAGGACCGGAATCGATCGAAAGGACTCCGGAAGGAACGCCCTTTAACGTCGGAGTGTGGGTCGGCCCCGACGGCGAGAGCGTTCTGGCGGGGCTGAACCCTGGCAGTTACAGCGGCGGAATTTATACCGATCTCAGCAAGCCGCTACACGAGCCGCCACCCAACCCCACGCTGAAAGAAATCGAGACGAAGTTTCAGGCGCTGCGGGAGAAATATGGGCGGCGCGGTGGACAAACACCCGATCAGAAAGACATCGAGGAGTTCCTGAGCCTGCGGGATCAGCGAGATGGTCTGGTCAAGGTGGAGCAAGACCGCAACCGGGAATGGCATCAGGGGGATTGGGCAGCTCGAGTAGAGCATAACGGCAAAGTCAGTGATGTCTTCACGGATTACCACTATTACGGGACGGGCGACGTCGGCGGATCACCGGATGAGGACTCGGTGAAGCGGCTCGAGGCCATCGTTACGAAAGGCACGGCAAGCTTCCCGCCCGAGGGCGAGGCCTCCTTTTTCAGGAGGCAGTCCCATCCCCAGTGGCCCGAGGTCAAAGTAGGAGACGGACCGGTCCACGTGATTTCCGCCACGGCGGACCAAATGTTCCTGGATATCACTCCCTCGGAAGCCAAAGGGTTGCCGAGATACGCCGGCGAAATGGAGCTGACCAACCACTCGGCCGGGTCACTCACGTCGCAGGCGTACCAAAAGCGTTGGCTGCGCAAAGAAGAATTGCTCGCCGACGCCGCGGAGAAAGCCTCGATCGCGGCGGAATGGCTGGGGGCACGAACGTATCCGCGTGAGCGACTGTACCATGCATGGACGCTGGTGATGGGCGGGCACTTTCACGACATCGCTGCGGGCACAGCCACGCCGAAGAGCTACGAGTTCGCGTGGAACGATGACGTCATCGCGATGAATCAGTTTGCGGGAGTACTAACCAACGCAACCGAAGGGGTTGCGGCGGCCCTGAATACGGAAGTGAAAGGCGTCCCCGTGGTGGTCTTCAATCCGCTCAACATCGCGCGAGAAGACGTGGTGGAAGCCAGCGTGGAATTCCCCGGCGGAGTGCCCCAAGCCGTTCATGTCACCGGTCCCGGCGGCAACGAAGCTCCAGCGCAGATCTCGGGGGGGAAAATTCTATTTCTAGCGCGGGTGCCGCCGACAGCCTACGCGGTTTACGATGTGCAACCAGGCGAGGCCTCCGGCACGTCGACGCTGAAAGTATCGAACGATTCGCTCGAAAACCAGTATTACCGCGTTCGCCTGAATGGCGATGGGGACGTCGCAAGCATCTTCGACAAAACGATAGGCAAGGAACTGCTGTCCGCGCCGGCGAGGCTGGCTATCTCCTACGACAACCCGCAGCAGTGGCCGGCGTGGAACATGGACTGGGACCAGGAGCGGACACCGCCGAAGGCGTACGTGAGCGGGCCTCCTAAGATTCGCGTTGCGGAGAATGGGCCGGCGCGCGTGGCGCTGGAAGTTTCAAGGGAAACCGCCGGCTCGGCGTTCCTGCAGACGATCCGGCTGTCCGCGGGGGACGCGGGCAAGCGAGTGGAATTCGGCAACGTGATCGACTGGAATACGAAGGAGTCCAACCTGAAGGCGGCGTTTCCATTGACCGCTGCAAACCGCGTGGCGACCTATAACTGGGACATAGGTACGATCGAGAGGCCAACGGCAGAGCCGAAAAAATTTGAAGTTCCCTCGCACCAGTGGATTGACCTGACAGACATAAGCGGCGAATTTGGGGCCACGGTCCTCACCGACTGCAAGAACGGTTCCGATAAGCCGAATGATCACACTATCCGCCTCACGCTCGTTCGGACTCCAGGCACGGCCGGCGGATATCACGACCAAGGCACGCAGGACCTCGGGCACCACGAATTTGTGTACGGCATCGCCGGCCACGCCGGGAGTTGGCGCGACGGGCAAACCGATTGGCAAGGGCAGCGGCTGAACGCCCCGCTGATTGCCTTCGAAACCTCCAAGCATGCGGGAGCCCTGGGGCAGGAGTTTTCTTTGCTAAAGGTAAGCAACCCGCGGATTCGGGTTTTGACGCTGAAGAAAGCCGAGCAAAGCGAGGAGATCATCGTGCGGATGGTGGAACTGGACGGAAAACCGCAGGAGAACGTGCGTGTGTCGTTCGCCTCGCCGGTCGTTGCGGCGCGCGAAGTGAACGGCCAGGAGCAGCCGATGGGCCCAGCAACCGTAAGCGATGGCGCGGTGGTGACCTCGTTTTCGGCCTATCAGCCGCGTACCTTCGCGGTCAAGCTGGCGGCGACGACCGGGAAGGCCAGCAGCGTACATTCTGCCCCGGTGAAGCTGCGCTACGATCTCGCAACCGCCAGCAACGACGGCACAAAATCGTCCCAAGGATTTGACGGCAAAGGCAATGCGTTGCCTGCGGAGATGCTGCCTTCGCAAATCCAATTCGACGGTGTGGAGTTTCAACTGGCCCCGGCAAAAACTGGCGTGCCCAACGCACTCGGCGCAAAGGGCCAGACGATTGAGCTTCCCCCGGGAAGCTATAACCGCCTGTACTTGCTAGCCGCTTCCATTGATGGCGACCAGAAAGCCGTGTTCGAAGCAGGCCGTAAACGACTCGAGTTGAATATTCAGGACTGGAGCGGATTCATCGGGCAATGGGATGACAGGCAGTGGACGGCGAAAGACACCATGATTCCGGCAAGCGGAGGGCGGCCGGCTCGCACCGTGCACGACGATTACGCGGAGATGACCGGCATCAGGCCAGGCTACATCAAGCGCGCGGACCTGGCGTGGTTCTGCTCGCATCACCACAACCCTGCGGGCGACAACGTGGCCTATTCCTACTCGTATTTGTTCGGCTACGCCGTCGCTTTGGAACCCGGAGGCAAGAGCATCAAGCTGCCGGATAACCCTAAGATCCGGATTCTCGCAATGACCGTGGCGGAGGAAAATCCGAGCATAAAGCCAGCGCAGCCCCTGTACGATGTTCTTCCTCCGGCAGCAGCGGGCGACAAGGATTTTCTACTTTCTAGCTCAACCACAAGCCTCTCCATCACGCAGGGGCGAAGCGCCACAGTAGTGGTCGGTGTAACGCCGAGGAATGGGTTCCAGAGCAACGTGAGCCTGGCGGCGACAGGACTGCCTGCCGGAGTAACGGCAACTTTTAGTTCGCCGAACGCCTCTGGAACAAGCACGCTAACGCTAAAAGCAGGCAGTTCGGCACACGCAGAGATTGCTACAGTCACTGTCACGGCAACGTCAGGCAGGTTGTCGCAGAATGTCCCTATCCTTCTGAAGGTAGTCGCGGTGAAGACGGGGACAGTGGCAGTTGATCTCACTTCGGCCTACAACCTAACGGGTATCTACACAGACGGATCGACGTTTGACGAGACCTCTAGCCTTGATGGTGGCGGATTCGCGCTCCCCGAGCAGCCTGTGGGCGCCACGCAAGAATGGGATGGCGTTTTGTTTCGGCTAGGCCCGGCCAATGCGCCGGATGTCGTCACGGGGGAGACGGTTACTCTAACTGCTGGTAAGTTTGGCGCTTTGAAGATTCTTGCTACCGGTGTGGAAGGCAGCCAGAAATCGCAAACCTTCACCGTCGCGTATGCCGACGGAACGTCTTCGACTTTCACGCAGAGCCTGAGCGACTGGTATTCACCGGGAAACTTCAGCGGAGAATCTATGGCCGTGACTGTTCCTTATCGCCTTACGGGCGATGGGGAAACGGATGACGGTACGTTCCATATCTTCGGCTATTCGTTCGATCTCGACAGCAGCAAGGTGGTGCGCAGCGTGGCCTTGCCTAGGAATCGTAATGTGGTGGTCCTTGCTATGACGCTCGTCCCTTCAACGCAGTAAAACAGCACAGCCGAAATGTAGAAAACGGCGTAAGCCTTCGCGAGGGTGACGTCCTGATTCGCCGTGGGAACGTCCACGAGAAGAATGAGTTGGTGCCTTTTTCATCCAAGCCACTAAAATCTTCGGAGCCGTCGTTACAAACGGTATGGCAATTCCGTATCGGCTGCTACTGCGCGCCAATAGACTTCGGAATCGCCAATATCCTACTTCTCAGTGATCAGCTTAAACTGCGCCGTGTCGGGATTGGCGGGTTGTTCCATGAACACGCGTGTCTCCACGGTTTTGTAAAGCTCTTCAGGCCTAAGCGGAACCAGGCCGGGCGTGGCGCTTGGTAGATGGCGGAGTATAGAGGCGAACACGACCTCGCGTCCAGAGAATGCGCTGAGGTTCTTGTACTCTGTCAGCAATACGATAGAGTTCGGATCGCCTGCTGAGGAACCAAGCGCTGCCAGTAGCACTTCAGAGACCCGGTGGTAGCTTAGAACCACACCCTGCCGTTTAGCCTCCTGTCGGATGCGCATCCAGTGATCGTCGAGATAGCCAAGGGCCAGTGCCGTCTTGCCGGGTTGCACCTCGATGAACTCCATGGCCCAAACCGGTCTTTCCGCGACCTCCGGGCTTTGCGCGTCTCCCTTAGCAATGAAACAAAGGGAGCAGAGAAGGAGACTCGCGAATGTCAGGACTCGCATTGGCTTTACCTCCCGTCTGGTCAGACTTCCTGACCGTTTTACACGGCATCGTAACACGGCCCCGCAACGGCACCAACCATCCGCTAGCGATCCCGTTCGATGTATGAGCGGCCTTGGACATGAAACGGCGGGACTCGCTCGAAGTTTGGTTTCGCTGACTTACTCAAGCATTTCCTTAGCGTACTTCGTACTTTATCCAAAAGAGGAATTGTGGGCATCTCTTCGTCAACGCCCCAAGTGCACCGGGCGACCTGACGATGTCCGAAAATCACGGGGCCATCTGAACGGGAACGGCGAAGTTCTAAGACGGCCGCGAGTCTCGCCTGACAGTCGATCAGAAGGGCAACAGAATGAAGCGAGAACGACCTGCCATGGACGCGCAAAAGCAGTAGTATGTTCCTCGGGGGAGCAATCCATAAATCCCGCGAGGAGTCTCGATGCAGCGAACACCTACCCATCCGGCGCTTGGATCTCTCGTCCTTGGTGCCCTTTTGGTTTCTTCGCCAACAACTCCAGGACAGTCGTGTTCCTTCAAGCCTGTTCTACAGGGACGCGTTTGTACCAAGCCGGGCGCACCATGCAAGCCACCTACGGTGGGTAGTGGAAATGTGGGCAAGTGCACGACCGAGGGTTTGCATCCGGAAGAGCTTGCATGCGAATGCCAGGGCTCGCCGACTCCGAGCTATAACATAACCCTGTCTCCCCTGTCGCCGACTTACATTGATACAGACGTCGCAACTTCCACCATCACAGTCATTGCATTTAACGGCTTTACCGGCAAGGTGGACTTTAGCTGCACTGTCTCCGGAGTGCCCCATCCCGCGCCATCCTGTGCGAACCCTGCTTCGGCGACCGTGACCAACGGCTCTGCCACCTCGCTGTTGAGGGTCTCTGCAAGCACTTCTGCCGCGGAGGGCACCTATACGGTTACAGTCAACGCAGTGGATGGCCATGGACGGCCGCCGGACAACGGGTCACAGTCTTCGACCGTGTCCGTTTCCCATGTGCGCTGGATCCTCATGGGCGGCGGGCGCATTTCGCTCCTTACTTTCGTCGCGTTGCTGGCGCTATGGAGTGTGCGGCTCCTGTGGCGCGACAAGAGAGATGCTTGACGATGAGCTCGCAACCTTTGTTGCACGCAAAGCTTGACCTGGCGGCCATTCGCATGCCTTGGCTCAACCGAGAATTTCTGCTTCGCGCGAGCTTCGTCGCCCTGTTTGTTCTCCTCACCTATCAGTTCCCGTGGCGATGGCTGCGGTTCGTAACTTCAGCAGCCGTCCTGCGTATTTCCTCATCCCTCGGCATGGCCACCGCGCGCGTGTCGTTTGATACCATTCGCATTCAAGGGCAGCTCTTCAGGGTCGTGATCGCCTGCACGTTTGTCGATGTCTTCATGGGGTCGATTCCCCTTCTATGGGACGTTAGAAAATCCTTGCTCCGAAATGCCTCGCGGCTCCTGGCAGTCGCCGTCATTTTTTTCGGCTTGAACCTGGTCCGGTTGGAAATTGCGCAAGTCCTCTATTTTCGCGGCGTACCGTGGACGTTGGCAGACGAAGTCCTCGGTGGATTTGCTTATTTTGCGGTTTGGCTCTTTCTTTGGCGGCGAACTTGGCGGCTTCTACGCGAAGTGTGAACCAACGCGGTCTTTCTTTAACGAAATGCTCACTGCCTCGAATGTACCCACCACTTCTTCGGCGAAAGGCTTCGATACTCGCGGAGAACCCTTCGCTTGATGCTATCGCCTACGTACCATCGCCGTTGGAAAACTCTCGAGACTTGCTCAGCCTGTCCCGCCGTTGGCAAAGGCTTTGGTTTAGCCAAACTCCTTCCATGAGACGGTCATCACGCGTCGCTCTTGCGGTAAAAGCAGTGGGGTAGACGGGAATGGCCCGGACTATTGAATCGTTACCGTAACGGCGGTCTGAGCCTGGCTGACGCCATTTGCGGTGAGCGCAGCATTCACGGTGAACATGTAGGTCCCCGCAGTTGTGCCGGGATTTGTCGGCGGGAGTGGTGGCGTCGTAGCGCTTCCACCACCACAGCCAACGAGCGCGCCGAAGATGACAAAAGTGAAGAGGAAAGTAGCTACGACTCGGCGATTAGGATACCGCGCAGCGGCGCCCAGCAAGAAGAAGCAAACCGCGAGCACTCCCGCACTGGCGACCAGAGGCGGCTGCCCTTTCGCCAAGCGCCAATCCTGCAAAGACAAGGAACTGGCGCTCGAAGAGGGGGCCGCGGAGTTAACGGTCATGACCGCTGTGACAGCGCCTGTGCCGGTAATGTTCAGTGCATCCGAGGGAGCGCTACAGGTAGGGAGATGCACGGCTCCGGGCGGAGAGGAAGTTAGCGCACAAGAGAGATAAACCGCGCCAGTGAATCCGTTGCCCGGGGTCACGGTGATCGTGGAGGTGTTGCTCGTGGTGGCTCCAGGAGACGCGATGGTGACCGGAGTCGCCATAACGCTGAAGGGTGGAAGAAAACCCTGGGTGACGATGAGGGACACGTTCACGCTGGCTGGACCATAAGTGGAGTCGCCTGAATAGGAGACATTGATTGGGACCGTAATTTGGCCATTGGTGGGAGGGAAGAAAAGACCGCCCGGGAGTGCCATTGAGCTCGCCGAGCCGTTCTTGAGCGGTTCTGTGTCGTTCCATTCCGACTCAGATCCGCCGGCTGAGAAACTTACGGTTCCCGTGGGAATTGGCAGGCCATTTTGACCAGTAACCGTGGAGGTGATCTGAGTGAACTCACCCTGATTGATGGAACTCGGATTGGCGGCAGCCGAAAGCGTGGCGGCGTTTTCAACCACAACGGGGAACGTCGCGGTGGTGGAAATATAGTTGGCGTCGCCACTGTAACTCGCAGTGACGACATCCTTGCCCAGAGGTAGGGTGGAGACGCTGAGGTTGGCTGAGGAGGCAAAGAGATTGTTGTAGTGGGGAACCAGGGGAACGGTTCCAATGGCAGTATTCCCAAAAGTAAAGCTAACTGTGCCCGTCGGGGCAACCGGGGCGGAATCGTAAACAGTGCAGACGCCGGCTTCCCTGCACACCGGTCCAGAAAACTGATTCCTCACGTGCAGCTCAAGCGTCGTCGCCGAACCGAGAGCCACGGGAGACGGCTTCGCGTCCAAAAAGGCTACGCTCGATGCTTTCGTGATGGTGAACGTGAGAGGCGTCGTGCTGGTGGACGCGTTGAAGCTGGCGTCACCGGAGTAGCTGGCGCTCAAACTGTTCGGGCCGACCGGAAACGAAAGAGCAGGAGTCCATTCGGCAAATCCTTGGGCGTTTAGACGCAAGGGGCCCGAGCTGACGTTGGAACCAGCCGTGTCGGTGAAGGTGACCGTTCCCGTGGCGACACCATCGGTGCCGCCATTCGGTGCATTCACGGCGATAGGCTGGGCGTCAATCACGATGTAGGCGCCATAAGGATAGCTTGCGCCGTTTGCTATGGGAGCCAAAGAACTGTTGCTTGCGTTGCCGTAGCTTCCGGTGATGGAGACTGCACTGCCTTCTGGAGCGACACTGAGAGTAATCGGCGCGGAGGTGCTTGGACCAAAAACGAGGTCGCCCGCATATCTCGCGGTGAGTTGGTATTGGCCGCCGGGAAAGTTGTTCACGGTGGCCGAAGCGGCGCCGCCGTTCAGGGTCAATTCGTTTAGGCTGATGTTAGCCGCTGCGGCGCTTTCCGCAGGAAGCAAAACAACATCGCCCGTCGGTGTGCCGCCATTGCCGGTGACCGCCACGCTCACGTTAATGGCGGTCCCGTGCGTAAAGGTCGTCTGACTCAGGTTCAGCGAAGTGTTGCTCGCTGTAAAGTTCAGCGAGTTCCAATATTGGACAAGCAGATTCGCGTCGACGCTGCCTAGGCCCGTGGCCTGATCGTAGCCTGGGCCGGCGTAGTAGTGGCCGAGGATATAGAACCCTTTCGTGTTGTCATTGGCGGTGCTTAGCATGCAAGAGGACGAACTTTGCCGGCAAGGTACGTCATTGCTCCCGATCGAAATATCATGAAAAACCGAGGGCTGCTGCATGGCGAGCAGATAAAGAACGAAATTGGCTTGCCCCTGACGTCCGTACTTCTGAATGACGAGGGCCATAATCCCGGCCATGGCCGGTGAAGAGGCTGAGGTGCCGCCTATCGCGGTGATTTCCTGCCCGGTGCAGTCTTCCTGGGGCAGGCAGATAGGATAGAAGCTATCGTTTTCGCCGTCCGCAGCGAAGAGGGCCACGTCGGGAAGGTCCCGCGCGCCATCGGCGGGCACTCCCTCACCGCTTTGCCAGGTTGGTTTCGGATAATAGATGCTCGCGCCCCCACTTCCGGCCACGATCGTGGGTTGATTCGGGTTGTAGACGCTACCATCGTAAAGATCCATCCCGAAAGCTTGGTTCCAGGGTTGCTCGTGAACAGTTTTCAAGAGCGAGGCAGCCGGCGTCGTGGGGCTCGGCATCGCTATATTCCAATAACTTGCCAGTTCGGCGCTCTGAGCGCCAGCAGTGCTGTTATAGCTTGTGTAGAAGAAATCGGTGCCCCCGACGGAGATGTTCCACGGCGTGGAGGAAAAGCCGTTCACGGCGAGGCCGAGCTGAGCTGGCTCGGGCGCGTTGAAATCGTCACAGCCCGCAGAACCGCTGTCGCCGGAGGAGACCAATGAGGTCTGCCCTTGGGCGGCCGCCTGCTCCCAAAGCGCGGCCCAGAACTGATTGCCGGATGAACCGAGCGCTTGTTCACACTGGCCATAGCTAGTGCTCAGAACCGAAGCGACGTCGTCGTCGACGGCACGCTGTGCCGCGAGCAGCAGACCGGACTGAACCGTCGTGTCAGCGGCGGTGTAAAGATTCACGGTGGCCCCGGGGGCTACCGCACCGGAAACTTCTACATCGAGAAAGGACTCCACTTCCGCCCAATTCCCATGATTCACCGAGGCACTTGGCCCCGGATCGAGACCGTCAACGATGATGTTGAGCGTGCCAACCGGTAACCCGAAGAATGAACGGTAGTTTGCTACCACGTCCGGATAAACGTTCGAGGCGCCAATAAGGCCGATGTTGACACCCGTCCCGTCGATGCCGGCCGCGTATAACGGATTCAAATCGTATTGGACTGCAAAATCAGCAGGCGCCAGAGCCAGCAGCGGAGGGGAATTCCCAATTGTCCATTCCGGGTGGACCACGTGGGTTTTGCGATCGTATAAGGCTTTGCCAAGAACCTTGACCTGCGGTGTTGGACGGAAGTCGTGGAGCGGCGTGATCCCTGCAATCACGGGGGCGAGGGCGGCGGGAATTTGCGGGTCGCGGTTGTTGGCAGAGTGTGCTTGGCCGTTGACGACGTAGGTGTGAATTTCTGTGCCAAAGGCTTCGCGGAGTTGTCCGGCACTCCCGGAAAACTCGATCACCATCTTCCCTTTTCGAGCACCGGCAACAGAGAAACCGTGCCTTTGGAGCCAAACAGCGACTGCCGCAATCTCGGAGTCCCGGGCTCCATAGAGTTCGCCAAATTGTTTGGGCGTGAGCCACTTGTGATAGCTGGGGCTGCCCTGCGTGTGCGCATCTCGGAGGAACTGCCGGAGCGCGGCCACGCGCTCCGGAGAGCGCTGAAACAACAACAGCATCCGCTGAACCGGTATGGAATCGGGGACGGCACCCTGATCGTAGCGAGCCTGCGCCAGCGGGTGCACGTTTCCCTTCAGCGTGACACGAACGCGCTCATCGATTGGCTGAGTGATGCGGGAGCGCTGCAAGGTCTGCGCGGCAGCAAAGCTGCCGGAAAAGGCACCAAGCAGACCGAGCCAACCCAACAACCGGCAGCCAAAAAACCATCTTGGCCCTATCGCTCGACCGGGAGACGTGCGGTGGAAGGTTCGGTTCATAGGGTTGGACGTTCTGCTGGGAAAATGGATGTTTTATGGCGCCTCCCAAGCCATACAAAGCTGCTTTTCTATACTAATGCGTTTACTCTGGCGGTGATCGGCTAACCACCGCAAGAGTTAACGCCGGACGGTTGAGCGGGAAAGTTCGCCCCTTTCGTCAGTCGGTAAGATGGATAAATGCTGGGGAAGTTATCCAGAATTATAGGTTTTCGAAGGCAGAGGCGCAAGGGCCACCTGACGGCCTTTTGACGGCCTTGACACCGACATCCATTGCATCCCAATTCACCGCCGAATCGTCTAAGCGTGTAAAGCCCAGGAGGTAAGCTGCCAGTCGGCTTGAGGGGGGCGCGAAGATGCGAAATTTTTTCTTTTTGCAAACCTTTATCCAAGACCTGAAGTATGCAGTACGCAGCCTGCGTAAGAATCCCGGTTTCGTCTCCGTTGTGGTTGCATCGCTGGCGCTGGGCATCGGTGCAAACAGCACCATCTTTAGCGTGATGAACACGCTGCTGTACCGGCCATTGCCGTATCGCGGCGCAGACCGGATGGTGGCCATTTGGGAAACGCCGCTCGGCCATCCCGATCAGTGGCAGCCTCCGCCGATCGCCGAAGTGCTCGATTGGCAAAAGCAGAGTCGTGTCTTTGAAGATATCGCGTTAGCGAGCGGCACGGAATCCTCCATTCTTTCGGGTAAGAACGGATCCGAGTCGATTCACATTCAGGACGTCACGCCGAATTTTTTCGGTCTGCTGAGCGTCAAACCCATACTGGGACGAGCCTTTGTTGCCGACGAACAGCAGGAACTCACGCAGGCCGTAGTTATTAGTGATTCGTTTTGGAAGGGGCATTTCGATGGCGACCCGGGGGTGCTTGGGAAAAGCTTCACGAATCACAACACCGGTATTGCCTCTACGGTAGTCGGAGTCATGGCTCCAGGCTTCGCTCCGTTTTACGGCGACCGCATTGACCTGTGGCAGCCGATCAATCCAGCGAGCTCGAGGTATGCGGCGCGGCAGGATCATTGGCTCATGCCGGTGGCGCGGCTCAAGCCGGGCGTGAGTATTGCGCAGGCGCAGGCGGAAATGGACGTGATTGCTCGCCAGCTCGAGCAGGCTTACCCCGCGACGAACAAAGGTATCGGCAAAAAAGTGCAACCTCTGCACGAGGCGCTTTTCGGCTGGGCCCGGCAGCCGTTGTATCCGTTGCTCGGCGCTGTGTCTTTTGTTTTGTTAATTGCTTGTGCGAATGTGGCGAACCTTTTGCAGTCCCGGACGGAAACGCGGCGAAGCGAATATGCGGTGCGAGCTTCCCTGGGAGCCGACCGGCAGCGGCTGATGCAGCAACTCTTCGCGGAGAGTGGCCTGCTAGCATTGCTCGGGGGAGTCCTTGGTGTGGCACTGGCCCACTGGGGCATTCAGATTTTCCGCGCGCTAGTGGGCGACTTCCCGAGCGCCGAGAGCATTGCGATTGATGCGCGGGTGCTGCTTTTCACGCTGGGGATTTCTCTCTTAACGGCATTCATTTTTGGACTTATACCCGCCCTGCAAGCGTCGCATCCCGATCTCAACAATGCCCTGCGGGAAGGGGGGCGGCGAACCGTTGCTGGATCGCGCAGCCTCACGCGGCACGCTCTCGCGGTCAGCGAGGTGGCGCTGGCCATGGTGCTGCTCATCGGCGCGGGCCTGTTGATCAACTCCATCCTGCGCATGCAGCGCGTGAATCCCGGATTCGACTCGAGCAACCTCCTGACCATGAGCATTCAATTGCCGGAAGGCGGCCAGTACATGCATCGTGTGCCCGGCGGGGATATGGAACAGGCCACGCCGGCGGTGAATGCATTTTACAAACAACTGCTGGAAAGGGTTGCTGCGCTGCCTGGCGTCGAATCCGTTGGTTCCATCACCGGTCTTCCTACACGGTTCTCCGAGGGGTACACCTTCTCGATCCTGGGACACCCTGAAACGCCGCCGGACCAGCGGCCGCGTGCCGGCTACAACGAAGTCATTCCGGGCTTTTTCCGCACCTTCAAGATTCCGCTGAAAAAGGGGCGCTATCTTGATGATCACGATACAGAGGCCGCGCCTTGGGCGATTGTCGTGAACGAAACGTTTGCGCATCGCTTCTTTCCGAACGAAGACCCGATCGGGCAGCAGATTCTGTTGCGTTACGACCCATACCCGGTAAACGAGCGCCGCCCGCGGCAAATTGTCGGGGTCGTCGGCGACGTCAAGCATTGGGGCCTGGGCCAACCAGCGCCGCCGTTCATGTATGCCTCGCTTTGGCAGCAGCCCGCGGTGTATCCGGGAGGGGCGATTGTCGCGCACTTATGGCAAACGCTAGCGATACGAACGGCTCCAGGCGCGCGCCGCGTGGGAGACTTAGCAGCGTCGGTGAAGAAGATTGTGTCGGAACTCGATCCCGACCAGCCCGTTGGCGAAGCGATGATGATGGATCAGGTCCTCGCGCGGTCCATGGGCGAGTATCACTCGTACACGGAACTGTTGGGAATCTTCGCGGGCATCGCTGTGCTGCTTGCGGTGACGGGCATCTACGGTGTGATGTCTTATTTTGTCAACGAACGCAGGCGGGAATTTGGGATCCGCGTTGCCCTGGGCGCGCAATCCGCTGACGTTTTAGGCATGGTTGCGAAGACCGGATTGCGGCTGGCGCTGATCGGAGTCGGCGTAGGCGCTCTCTTGGCGCTCGGGGTCACGCGCGTAATCTCGGCAGTACTGTACGACGTCAAGCCTTGGGATCCGGTGACGTATGCCGCTGTTGGGGTCGTGCTAACCGCCGTAGCTCTGTTGGCTTGCTTTGTACCGGCTTGGCGCGCGAGCAAAGTCGATCCGATCACCGCACTACGCTACGAATAACTTCTCGCCACAACCTCCGTGGCAACAGCGTCCTGGCAGGCACGAGCCGTGCAACAGACGGCACGAGATCTTGGAGCTGATGTTCGGATCATGGCTCACGATCCCGACCCGGAGGCCGGTGGCCAGCAAACGGCCTTGATGAGCATTACGTATGGTGACCCTGACCCATCCGTTTTTGCACCGCCTGCTGGATATACTGTTCAGGCAGGGCATCGGTAAGAGCCGATTACCGGAAGCGCGGCTCATAGGCTCATAGACTGCGGGCTGTCAGGAAGGGTCCGCTGCCCTCTTGAACCGCACTCGAAGCGACGAGCTACCTCGTAATCCTTGCCTCTGTGCGAGCCAAAAACTCCAGTCCCAGACCAAATGTCTTGCGTTGAAGAGCTTTGCAGTAAACAACTCTTGCGCGTGCCCGAAGTTCGTCCCGGAAAGATTTGATAAGCACAATGGTACCGGGCTCCCAAGGCCGCTCTGTCTGGACTCGCATTCCGTATGAAGTGATGTTTTCCGTAGAAACCTGCTCAGTTAGCCACGGCTGCGCCAGATTCGAAACCAGCACCTGAAGCCTTGCGGAATTGCGCTTTTCTCTCCGGCCCTCCATTCAGTCCACCTTTAGCTGGCCAGACTAGACACCCAGCTGCGTAGGGCAGGCCTGACGCCTAATTCCCAAGCGCTTTATTAAGGCCGCGAGGTGTTGGCAGTCCTGGCGATTAATAGCGATGAATTTCAGCCCCACGCCCTTCCCGGGTTTTGCGTGGCGAACCTCGGCACTGGCGCGAATCTGTCCCTCACCGGCAAGGAAGTGGAGCGTCACAAGAGCTCCTAGGTGCTCCTCAACGGGGCTTTCCATGAACAAGCCACTTGGGCTGAGATCGCGAACGCGTGAGAGGCCTTCTCGACCGTCGCAACTCCAGAAAGCGTAGACGCTTTCCTCCGCCTCAACCCGCGAGGTATGCCTGCGGAAACAGGACATCGTTTGCGGCATGCTTTCCGCTGGTCGATTTAGCACCAGACACCTACCATAATGAACATTTAGCTGACTACTGGATTAAGCCCGGAGAACCACACAAACAACCAGACAAAAGCTGCAAAAGCCTATCGGGTAAAGACCTGCTACGCAAAGCGATCTTTGCGTACGGAGCTTACGAAAGATGGCTACGACAGAAAAATGGCGCCCGAGCTGCTCGACCTGGCGAAAGGGAGTAAGGGGAACAAGGATGCAGTCGCGAACGATATGTCGGTTCGCGAGAACCTTATCGAGACTCTGGAAGTAGAAAAAAATCGGCTGGACGCAGACACAAAGATGATCGCCCAGAACGAGCGCGAGCGGCTGATGAAAGAGCAGTTCTTAAAACACTTCCGTCGTGGTTCAGCGGCCGGAACTCCTTCCAAAGTATTGCTTCGCTTCGGACGCAACCATTTACCTCGAGGGTACGATGCCCGGGGCATATCGACACTGGGCAATTTCATCGCGGAGTTTGCCGTAGGGGAGGGGAGGAAGACATTTAATGTCGGAGCATTTGGCGCCGGCGGTAAAGCGACGTTACATGGAGATACGTGGGACGCGGATGAACGAAGGGACGAACCGGCTTTTGCCCTGCTTGCCGAAAAGGCAAGGTACTCAGCAACAGTTTTTGATCTCCGTCCCCTTCGGGCGCTGCTGCACCGGATTCCTCAACAGAAACGTTCTGCCGTTGAGACCAGTCTCATCTATTGGGCTGACTCGTATGACGCTGTGATCTGCTACAAAACTGTGACGCCCTTGAAGCCCTAGCCGTCGTGAACCGGCCTCAACTCACATCCCGCCCCAGTCATTGGCCGGCTCGAAGGTATTCGACTCGCCTCGTAAGTCTGAGAACCGCGATGTGACGGACTGCCCATTTGCTGTCGTTGGCGTCGCGAATGAGTCTGTCATCTGTCAATCAGAACTTCGACGAGCCCACGCCCGCACTTCGGTTCTGGTTGCGGAGAATAGCGGCCTACACCGTATCGATGGTGAGGTCGTAGCGCTCGACAGCTCTGGAACTTTACGGACGGTCCTTGTCGTCGTATTCTTCCGGCACGTCGTCTTGCGGCACTTCGTGCGTGCGCACTTCGCCTTGATCCGGGTCCGGAGCGTTCTCCACTCCGCTCACTATCCCCGCTTCGAACGTTTGGCCTTCTTCCAGCAATTCCTCTGGGCTTTCGGAGTCGGCACCCTCAACCACGGAAACGCCGCCAAAATCCCCGCCCCCCGCTCCCGCGGCCGCCGTGCGCGCACGACGCTTCAACCGCACGGTCTCCACGCTCTGGCTTCCCAGCCCGGCCTCGGTCCGCCGGGCCGGTCTCCTGCGCCCCGCCGGCTTGCGAGCCGCTTTCTGCTTTGGTGCCCCCTTCTTCGCGCTCAACTTCGCTTTGGCTCTAGCTTTTGTCGCGGCCCGCTTTGATCTTTTTTGCTTCGCTTTCTTCGCCATATCTGTACCCTCCCGCCGCCGCAAGTCTACCACCAGCCCCCCGCTCCGGTCATTCGAACACAAGCCTCAGTACCGTGCCAGTCAAGGGGTGACAAACGGAATTCGCGTGCACAAACCGATTTGCTACGGAATCGCGCGGATGTGCAGCGTTCGCAGACGAAAAATTTCAGTTCATTTTCGCGGAAATGAAGCGAAGGAATTTCGGCATGACTCTGACGGTCTGGTGGTCGCGCCAGGTGCTCATCGTGGGAACGCTTCGGCGGATGGGCGCATCGAAGGCCGCATGCGAAATTGCGTTCGCGGGCACACGAGCGAGTATACCTAACTAGCAATGACGGTTGAGTGTAGGCGCGCCACCACGAAACGCACTGGGACTTCCAGGTTGCGAACGGCACGCGCTACTCCTCCTATGAAAATACCGCTCAGGCGGTCTGAGCGAGTGGCTCTAGGGTCACTTTGTGGCCCAGGCGTTCCAGCCGCCTGACCAAGGAGCGGCGGGTTC
>Ga0137381_10000934_pt1 | contig 19146 bp, 19 predicted proteins | sample SagtaG_16_FD_104808 | JGI IMG/M metagenome (GOLD analysis project Ga0137381, IMG submission 104808) | Vadose zone soil microbial communities from Sagehorn Ranch, Mendocino, California, USA - Sage2_L_115_16 metaG | ecosystem: Environmental > Terrestrial > Soil > Vadose zone | place: USA... | reverse complement strand
CGGACTTCAAGGTCACCCGCCTGTCCTACGTGATGTCGCTGCTGCCGCCGACCATCATCAACGGCCTGCGGCCCGCTGCTGCTCACCGTGCCGCCGAACCTCGGCTCGCACACGCCCCGCGACCTGGCCGAGACGCTGCGGCTGGCCTGGCGCCACCGCAACCTGGACGTGCGCACGATCGCCGACGTGACCCGGCTGATGACCATGTCGATCGCCGGCCTGCTCGACGACTGGTTCGAGTCCCCGCAGGTCAAGGGCGCGCTCGCGGTCAACGGCGTGATCGGCACCTGGGCCGGCCCGTACGAGCCTGGCACCGCGTACGTGATGGCGCATCACTCGATCGGCGACGTCGGCGACGGCCACCTGGGCAACTGGGGCTTCCAGGAGGGCGGCATGGGCGCGGTCGCCGACGCGATCGCCAGCGCGGCCCTCCAGCACGGCGCCGAGATCCGGACCAGCGCGAGAGTAAACCGGCTGCTCATCAAGAACGGCCAGGCCGTCGGGGTCATCCTCGAGGACGGCCGGCAGATCACCGCCCGTGTCGTGGTCACCTCGCTGCACCCGCGCACCGCGTTCCTGGACCACGTGGGCCGCCAGCACCTGCCCGACGACTTCGTCGCGGACATCGAGCACTGGAAGACCCGCAGCGGCGTCGTCAAGATCAACCTGGCGCTGTCCGAACTCCCCGACTTCACCGCCGACCCCGCCCCAAGAGGCACGAGCCTGCAGGAGCACCACACGGGTTCGGTCGAGATGGCGCCGACCATGCCGTACATCGAGCGCGCCTTCACCGACGCCCCCGAGGGCAGGCCCGCCACGAAGCCGTTCAGCGACGGGGTCATCCCGACGGCCTTCGACAGGACGCTGTGCCCCGAGGGGTACCACATCATGTCGCTGTTCACCCAGTGGGTCCCGGCGGACTGGAACGAGCAACCGCATACCGAGGAGCTGCAGGCCTACGCCGACCGCATGATCGACTGCTACAACGAGGTGGCGCCGAACTTCAAGAGCTCGATCATCCACGCCGACATCGTGGGCCCGCACGAGATGGAGCACGACTACGGCCTGGTCGGCGGCAACATCTTCCACGGCGAGCTGTCCCTGGAGCAGCTGTTCCACATGCGCCCCGCGCCCGGCTTCGCCGACTACCGCACCCCGGTGCCCGGCCTGTACTACGCCAGCTCGGCCACCCATGCCGGCGGCGGAGTCTGCGGCATCCCCGGCATGCAGGCGGCCCGGGCCGCGATCGCCGACCGCCGTGCCGCCCTTCGCCGCAGGTGACAGGTACGGCACCACCCCCGGTCACCGCGATGCTCGAGGCGGGCAGCGTGGCCCTGGCCGCGGCGGACGCCATCGCCGACGCGATCACCGCCCTGTCCCGCCTGGCCTGCGACCTGGGCGACGCCCTGACCGCGCTGGACATCAACCCCCTGATCTGCACCCCCCGGAGTGCCGGTTACCTGCCCGGAGGCCCGGCGATATGTCTGCAGTTCCGGGGGTGATAGCACCCGGAACTGTAAACATATGGGACGGCAGTCCCCCCTGGACGGGGCGGCAGGGGCACGGAGTGTCCGCAGCAGGGAAGAAATCACCGCAAACCGGGCAACCGCCGGTGCCGCGCGCTCCGCAGCCGCGACACACCGGAACTTTCTTTATTTCGGAATGAGCACATCGTCCACCAGATGTTCCGCGAAGCCCGGATTTCCCAAGATCTCACGGCGAGTCGCATCACCGGGCGCTCAGGCACCATTGCGCGCACGGGTGTCACGGCACCGAGGGCGCTAAATACCGAGGATCCTGGTGGTTAATTCGGGTTCTATGCGACGAGGCCGAGTTCGAGGCGCGTCAGGTGGCTGGTGCGCCGCCGGTCAAGGGGCGTGCTGGTCCAGAATGCCTCCGGCGAAGGAGGTTGAGCGCGGCGGCCATGTACACGTGGCCGAGGCGGGTCTCGGGCCGGTCTTCGCCCGGCTCCGCGACCGGGCCGAGATCGCCGGGGTTCATCGGCCTGGTGGTGACCCAGTGGCTGGCCACCATCGACCACCGCTACGATCACTGCGAATAAAGAGGGTGACGGGAAAGGCGGACCCCATGGGCCTGATGGAGCTGGTGAGCTGCGAGCGCTCGCGGCGTCCCGGCGGGCGGTCGCGGCGTCCCGGCGGGCGGTCGCGGCGTCCCGGCGGGCGGTCGCGGCGTCCCGGCGAGCGGTCGCGGCGTCCCGGCGGGCGCGCGGGCGCCCGGCCGCCGGCGCGGGCCGCGACGCTGGCCTGCCAGCTGGCCGCGCTGGCCGCGCTGGCCGGCCTGCTGGCCGCCTGCAGTTCCTCCGGGTCGTCCGGCAGCACGGCCACCTCGTCCGGCCAGACCGCCAGCGGGCCGGGCAGCTCCGCCTCGGCGTCGGCGGCCGCCGCCTCATTCGTCAGCATCGTCGAGCCGTTCGACCCCGGTCACCCGGCCAGGACCGAGCCCGCCCCGGCCAGTTGCGGCGGCCAGCCCACCACGCTTGCCATCGAGCAGTGCTACCAGACCAGGACCGAGAACGTCGACGCCGAGATCGACGTCGCGCAGTTCGCCAGGTATTCCAGCGCGCCTGCAGCCGAACGCAGCACCATCTTGTCCCAGGACAGCACGTGGCTGGCCGCGCGTGCGCCGGTGTGCGCCGCCGCCTTCAACACCGGCGGCACGATCGACGGGATCAGCGCCGCGGCCTGCCTGCTCGACGAGAGCAACGCCCGGCTCGACGCGATCAAGAGGATCACGCCGCCGCCCGCCAGGCTCAAGGCCACCGACAGCACCGACCCGAACCAGCTGGCCTGGTTCACCACGCCGGCCGGCTCGCGCATCGCGGAGATCAGCACCCAGGGCGACCAGACCGGCGGCGCGATCGTCGCCTGGGTCATCGTCGGCGGGCCCGATGGCTTCGTGGTCAACCCGAAGCAGTTCTACTTCCAGGACGGGTCGTTCACCGACGTCGGCGTCGCCGAGCCGCCGAACCCCGCCTATCACCGCATCCCGACGGGCCAGGAGTACCAGTTCTCCATCGACTACTCCACCCTGGCCAAGGACCCGAACGCGGACAAGAGCGGTGCGGGCTACCTCTACGCGCCCGGCGCCCCGGTCGCCGTCTGGCGGTAGAGCCGTCTGGCGGTAGAACGGCTCAGATGCCGTAACGGTCTCGTCGCCCGATCAGCCGCCGCGCGTTGCGCATGGCCAGCGCGATGACCGTCTCCATCGGGTTGATGCCGATCGGGCCGGGGAACAGGCTCGCGTCGGCCACGATCAGCCCGGGCACGCCGTGGAACTCCCCGAAGCTGCCGGTCACCCCGCGCCGCGGGTCCTCGCTCATCCGCGCGGTGCCCATCAGGTGGATGGAGAACAGCTGGAGGGACCGTCTGGGCACCGGCCGGGCCAGCAGCCGGCGCAGCTCGTCCGGCCCGCGGACCACGGGGGCACCGTCGAAGGGGAGCAGCACCCGGGTGGCGCCGGCCGTGAACAGGGCTTCGGCGGTCAGCTCGACGCCGCGCACGACCTGGGCGGCGTCATGGCCGGTGAGCTGGTAGAACACCTGCGGCCCGAGGCCGGGGAGGAGCCGGATCCGGCCCGTCCCGGTGTCAGAGACCAGCGGCCCCGCGGTGACGATGCGGTTGTAGTCCGCCATGAGCTCGCCGAGTTCCCGGCCGTAGGCCGGCAAGATGCCGGCCAGCATCGGGGGAGTGAGGTTAGTCGCGGTCAGCAGCAGCCCTTCGGCCAGGAATTCGCGCACCTGGAAGGCCTGGTGAACGCCCTGCCAGCCGGTGACGTCCTGGTCGAAGAACGCCGTCACCACCGCGTTCGGGTGCACCGACAGGTTCCGGCCGAGCTGGCCGGACGCCGGACGCAGGCCCGACCGCAGCAGCAGGGCCGGCGTCTGCACCGCGCCGCCCGCCACGATCACGACCGGGGCCCGCACGGTCAGGCTCGGGCCCCGGCGGCCGCCCGGCCGGACGACGTGGCCGGTCACGCCGGTCACCCGCGGCCCGGACCGGGTGATGCGATCCACCCGGCAGTCGGCGAACAGCCGGGCGCCGAGCGCCAGCGCCCGCGGCACGCTGGTCACCAGCATCGACCGTTTCGCGCCGGTCGGGCAGCCGCTGCTGCAGTTGCTGGTCCCGGCGCAGTGCAGCTGGTTCCTGCGGTTCGGGACCACGGCCCAGCCCTGGGCCTGCGCGCCGCCCCGGAATAGCTCGGAATCCCGGCCGATCGTCTCCGGGTCCTGCAGGCCGACGGAGAGCCGCGACTCGATCGCGGCGAAGTAGGGGTCGAGGTCACGCTCGCCGATCGCCCGCAGGCCCTCCCGCTCGGCCCAGCGCTGGAGCACCCGGGGCGGCGTCCGCCATGACATGCCCCCGTTCACCACCGTCGACCCGCCGACGCAGCGCCCCTCGGCGTACAGCACGGAGGGCCGCCCGATCGCCATCCCGCCGCCGCCGTCCCGGTACAGCGTGCGCAGCGCCTGCCCGGTCCCGGCGGTGAACGACTCGGTCGGGTGGTACCCGCCCTCCTCGAGCACGATCACGTCCACTCCGGCCTCGGCCAGCTCCGCGGCCACGGTAGCCCCGCCCGCCCCCGACCCGACGATCACCGCCCCGCACTCCAGGCTCAGCTCGCCCGGCACGTCATCCTGCGTGATCAGCCCGCTGATCACGGCTTCCCCCGCTGCACCGGAGCGGTGACCGCGGCCTCGCCCGCGCGGATCTGCGGGCCGTAGGACTCCAGGCGGCGCCTGGACACGGCCGCGATGTAGGGAGCCGGATCGTAGCCGATCTCACGCTGCACCTCGGGCAGCTCGTAGTAGCACATCGTGATCATGCTCTTGAGCCGCCGGACCAGCTCGGCGGCCGTGTCGCGCCGCGCCAGCAGCGCCCGGACGTAGGCGGCGGCCACCTGGTCGTCGAGCCGGGCGAACCGCCGGCCCCGGGACGCCGGGTACAGCCGTGCGCCCTGGTCGAGGACGACCAGCGTCGTGGCCAGCGCCTTCCTGGCAGCGGGCGGCAGCGAGGCGAGCATCAGCCCGAACTCGCGCAGGACCCGGTCCGTGCGCTGATCCGCGCGGACCTCAGGCGGGCAGACGACCTCAGCGAACCGCCTGGCGGCCCGCCGGGCCGGGACCTCAGGCGCTGCTTCTGGAGAAGCTGGTGTCGGCGCGGAAGATGGGCCAGCCAATCTCGGTCCTCCATTCCGCTTCGTCCGGCGTGTCGATCGCGCCGCGCAGGTAGTACTCGCGCAGCGGCCCGTCGATGCTGATCTCGTGCCTGGTGGCGTAGGAGTGGGTGATGCGGGAGAAGTCGCCGACCGTGAGCCCTGCTGCCATCAGGCCATTGTCAACCCTCCCCTTACCGGACAGTCAATGCGGGAACGCGGTCTTGACCCTCCGGCAGAGGGAGCGCCGAGGGTGGAGTCATGAGCGAAAACACCTCCCCACCACCACGGGCCTGAGCACCACCGGCCTCGGGGCCGTCCTAGCCGAGCACATCGCGGCCGGCCGGACGAACTCATCCTGACCAATTAGTTCACCGTCCGCGACGGCAAGATCGTCACCCTGATCGTCATCCGCAACACCCCCGGATACTGACTGCCCACCACGACCGGAGGCCGCCGCGGACGCCCGCGACGGCCTCCCCTGGCCGGAGATTGTCACCACGTCCGGGGCACCGACCACCCGAGGACACTAAGCCTCAGCTTGGAAATTCTTACGTTCCTGACATCGAGGCGCGCGTTCCAGACTCGGAGGAGGATCCCGCCAGAGTCTGCGCGGTTCAGGTGCACGGTGCCGTACTGCTGGCCATCGAGGGAAACCGTCATGTCCTCTCCGGTGATCGTCAGTGCCCAGTGATGATAGTGGTTTGTGTTCACGAATGCATATCTTTTCGCATTGTGCCCGATGGCGTTAGCGTCACCGGGCAGCTCCACGGTGCGCAGTCCTCCGAATGGAGGGTCGAATTGTACCGTGGTGCCATTGGGCACGTCGTTGATGGCGTCGCCGTGCGCGCCCACCGCATAGCCATACCCGAGCGCCGAAGCGTCAGGCTGGTCCAGCGGACCCGAGACATCTGCATCGAAGTCAACCCGGTAGTCGCACAGCCCGGGCGCCGGCATGCTCGCCCCGAACCATTCGTCGGTAAGCAATTGCCTGGCAGGTTCAACACTGAATGAGCGGCTAGAGGTGGTCGTCAGGCTGGTGACACCGTATGCTGTCCATCGTGAACTATCGGGATAAGAATCCGATGGTGCCGCGAGATATCTTACGGCGCACACCGCTTGCGCCACCAGGCTATGTGTGCCCTGTACCGCGTAATCGCCTATAATGGCGGCCAGGGCAGTAGTAACGGCAAATATGACCGTCTTGAGCAGTCGGTGGCTGCTCTTTTTCTCGGGTGTTGCTGCGGGCTCAGTGTGCTCATTTCCTGGCTGCGGTACATTCTCATTTGCTGGCATGGTCCCATGATGTGGAGCCGCCTCGCTATCCGGTACGGTGCTGTCCCGACGGGCTGATTAGGGTTTTCCCCGAGGACATCGATGAAGCGGCGGATCAAGATGGTGGGTGTGCGCCGGCCCCCGTCTGCCCTGCTCGCCGTCTCCGCATTCCTCCTGGCGGCCTGCTGCTCGTGGCCGCTGCTCCGCTCCGATCCCCTGATCGGCGCACCGGCCCTCGCCGTGATCGCCGGGTACTGGTACGCCGCCTTCCTGTGCGCCGCGGCAACCGATCCTCGCGCTGCCCGGTGGCTGGTCAGCTGCGGGCTGCTGTGGGCCGGGTCGATCACCGACGCCGTGCCCCCGCTGGCGGTTCCCGCCATCGTCTGCTGGCTGGCGTTGTGGACCGCCCTGGCGGGCGGTGCGGTGCTGCTGAGATCACCGGTCATGATGCAGGCCGCAGTTCGCGGGAAGCTGGGCGGCGGTCTGGCCCGGCGGGGGATCGCGCTTACGGCCGGGGTTTCGGCGTCCATCATCGCGCTAACTTCCCTGGTCCTGGCGGCGCTGGCCAACCGCTGGGCGACTCAGTGGTGGCCGGGGCCGGCCCGGGGCGGCTGGGCCATCGCCGTCCAGGGCCTGTGCGCGGCCACCGTGCCGATCGCGGTGGCGGTCGCGGCCTGGCGGCGGAGATCGGCGCGGGCCGGCGTTTCGGCCCTGCTCACGCAGCTTGCCAGCCCGCCGACGGTTGAGGGCGTGCAGTCCGCGCTCCGCGCCGCCTTGTCCGACCCGACGGCGGCGGTGTTCTACCGGCTGCCCGGCGGGTCCGGTTTCGTCTCGGCCACGGGCGAGCCCGTGGACGTCCCGGTCAGCGAACCAGGACAGCGGCTTGTCTTTCCCGTCCGGGCTCAGAGCGGAGAAGTTGCCGCGATGCTGTCGGTGGACGGATCCGCGCACGTGGACGCGGGCCGCGTGCAGATCGCCCTGATCGCGTGCGGGCCGGCGCTGGAAAATGCGCGGCTGCAGGCCGTTCTGCACAGCCATCTGCACGCGGCCAGGGCCTCCCGGGCCCGCATCGTCCAGGCTGCCGTCGCAGAACGCCGCAAGCTGGCCCGAGACCTGCACGATGGGGCTCAGCAGCACTTGTACGCATTGTTGACCAGCCTCGGCATGGCCCGGCAGAAAACGTCGCAGCCGCAGGCCGTGGCCGCCATTGACGCGGCCCGGGACCAGTTGCGGGTAGCCCTGAGCAAACTGCGCGGTCTCGGGCGGGAGCTGTACCCGGCGCTGCTGGATTCCGAGGGCCTGACCGCTGCCCTGGAATCCCTGGCTGACGACGGTCCGCTCGACGTCGATGTGGTCAGCCAGACCGGCCGGCAGGAACCCGAGGTCGAGATAGTCATGTATCTCACCGTGCGGGAGATCCTGGCCGGGCTGGCCGGGCATTCAGCGGCCACGCAGGCGGCAGTGGCCCTCGTCGCCGCGAACGATCGCCTGTCCCTGCGGGTGACAAGCGATGGGTACCTGGGTGACCGCGCCGGCATTCCGGCGTGGCTCTCCGTCATTACCGACCGAGTCGAGGCGGATGGCGGCGGTGTGAGCGTAAAATGGAGTCCTGACCAGATAACGGCATTGGGGGGAATATGCGTGGAGGCGTGGATCCCCTGCGGGTAATGCTGGTAGACGACTCGGTGCTGTTCCGGGAAGGCTTAGCTGCCCTGCTCACCCAGGCCGAGGTCGAGGTTACCGGCTTCGCGGCCACCCGGGATGAGGCCATGATCCGGATTGCCGCGGACCACCCCACGGTCGTGATCATGGACATCCGCATGCCGCCTACGTTCACCGACGAAGGCCTTCAGGCGGCCATCGAGCTCAAGGCCAGCCGCCCCGACCTTGGGATCCTTCTTCTATCCGGTCATGTTGAGGTGGCCTCCGCCGCGCGCCTGTTCGAAGAGCACAGCCACGGACTCGGCTATCTGCTGAAAGATCGAGTCGACAATGTTCAGGCCCTGGTGGCCAGCCTGCGCCGCGTGGCCCGTGGCGGATTGGTCCTTGACCCGGAAGTCGTCGAGAGTCAGTTCCGGCAGCGCAGGAACGCTCGCGTGCTCGAGCAATTCAGTGATCGTGAGCGTGCCGTCTTGCAGTACATGGCGGAAGGCCGGTCCAACGCGGGGATCGCCGCGGAGATGAACGTGGTCGTGAAAACCGTGGAGAGCTACGTCGCGTCGGTCTTCACGAAACTTGGCCTCACTCCTTCCGCCGACGATAACCGGCGTGTCCTAGCCGTCCTGGCCTGGATGCGGGCGCGGGCCGGGTGAGTTACGGCCATGCCCCGCCGGGGGCGGAAACACCAGCCACTGACCTGGTCACTTATCAGGGCAGGTCTGGCCGGCGCGTAGCGGCCGCGCTGCTCGCCGGAATCCCTCTGCTGGCTGCGTTCTGCGTCATCGCGCAGTGGCCGCTCTGGAACCCGGGCAACCTCGGCCTGGCCGTTGCGAACCTGCTGGTCACGATCTCGTTCTATGCGACCGCCCTGCTCGCCGTGGGCGCCCTGCTGCGCTATCCGGTGCCCTGGTCGCGGCGTCGCTACGAGGCCATGGCGATCGCCATTCTCCTGCTGGTCCAGGCCATGGCATCGCTGCAGGTGGTCACGTCCCTGCCGCAGTGGCACAGCCTGCCGCCGCACACGCTGTGGCTGGCATGGTGGCCAGGTAAGAGGGCATACGCACTGGCCCAGTTGACGTACAACTACGGGATCGTCGTCGTGGCCGTAGCCGGCGTCCTGGCGCTGACTCTCCGGCTGGCCAGGCTCACCGGCCCCGATCGCCGGATCATGCGTCCGGTCATGGCGGGAATCGTCATCGCGGGCACGCTCACCGCGGCGAGTGGCCTCGCGGCCGCCTTGTCGATGAGCGTGCCGGCGGTACGCACGCTTGACACCCTGGAGGCAATCGCGGTGGTGGGCGTTCCCCTGGCCTACTCGATCGCGTCGGCGCGAAGATGGCTGGCCCGCGAGTGGGTGCCCAAGCTGATCAGGGAACTGGGCCCCTCTCCGACGCCGGCGAGCGTTCAGAACACCCTGCGCCGGGTTCTGGCCGATCCCGGCCTGCGCCTGCTCTACCGGATCGGCGATGAGCATGTCGATATCGACGGGGTGCCGCAGCCAGACCTGCCGTGGCATGATCGCCGCGTGGCCGTGGTGACGGCCAGGTCCACGGCCGCCCACGTGGTGCTGCTCACCGCGAATCCCGTCATCGTCCGCTACCGCGACGTGGTGCAGGCGGCCGCCCGCGTGGCCACCCTGGCCCTGGAGAACACCAGCCTGCAGGCCGCCATCATCGCTCAGATCTACCGTGTCTCAGAATCCGCCGGCCGTCTTGCCTCTGCAGTGGACGCCGAACGCCGGAGCATCCAGGCTGTTGTCGGCGGGATCTGTGGCGGCGAACTCGCCTCTCTCGTGACACAGTTCGGGACGCTGGCGGAAAGTGACGCCGCGACTGACCTCAATTCTCAGCTCACCGCCGCGCAGGACCTGCTCGCGCACGCCCAACTTGACCTGATGAGCTTGAGCGCCGGGCTCGGGCCCGCTGGGCTCGACCGTCTGGGCCTGAGCGAATCGGTAAGGGCGGCCGCGCGGGAGCTGAGCCCTGGTATCGCCGTATCCGTCACCGGCGAGCCGCTGGAGCCCGACCTGGAGGCGGCCGCCTACCTCGTGCTGTCCGAACTCATGACCAACGCGTTCAAGCACGCCCCCGGCTCGGTCATCGCCGTCAGGGCCGCCCTGGAAGGGGATGAGCTGGTTCTGGAGGTCACCGACGACGGACCGGGCGGTGCCGACCCCGAGGGTTCAGGGCTACGGGGGGTCGTGGGGCGGGTATCGGAGCTTTCCGGCTCGCTCACCATCAGCAGTCCCCAGGACGGCGGCACCAGGGTGCTCGTCCGCCTGCCGGTCAGAAACGCCCGCCCCAGCCAGGGCTTATCCGCCCAGCACCACCCTTACTCCCGAGGTCCACCCAAGGTTGACCGGGGTGGCGCTTCCGCCCGTGCACGATCCCTTGGCCATCCCGGCGTACAGGGCGCCGTACTGGTAGCTCCCGTTGCCCGCGCTGTTGGCTGCCGGCTGTGTCCAGACCGCCTGTGACCTGGGCACGGTGGTGCAGGTCACCGCCGTTCCGAAGTACTCCACGAAGTTCACGACCCCGGTAGCCAGCGTGTTGCCGCCGCCGACGCGAATCGACCCGAGGTAGGTATCGACCCCGGTCGACGTATTCTCGATCCAGGCGCCCCACCACTGACCGCCCGCATCGGCCGCACCCCGCCAGATCCGGTACCGGTAGTACGTGTCCGCCGTTATCGGGTAGGCCAGCCGGCAACTGTACCCGCTGCCCTCCCCGCCGAATACCCCGCAGTTCGGACCGGACACGGCATTGGCGTTCCAGAGCGAGAAGAGCGCGGTGTCCCCGGTGGATCCATTCAGCCGGTTGCCGTTCGTCTGAAGGCCGAGGTAGCCGCCATAGTTCGCTCCCGCCCAATTCCACTGCATGGCCCAGTACGTCGCGGGCGCCCGCTGCTCGACCTTCATCTGCTGATCCACGTTCCAGTAGCCCGTGGCCGATCCCTGGAACGCCCAGTAGCTGGCGAGATTCGCGTTCTGCTGCTGACCCCGCGCGGTATTGGTGGCCCAGATCGCCACGTGGCCGGGGGCGTAGAGGACGGCATTCGCGTCGTCCTGCATCTGCAGGACGGTTCCCGCATGGTCCTGCGTACCGGTCGCCCAGATCTTCACGTGCCCGGGCGCGTACAGGACTAGATTCCCGTCGTTCTGCACCTGCAGGACCGATCCGGAGTGCCCCGCCGTATTACTAGCCCAGATGGCGATGTGCCCCGGCGAGTAGAGGACGAGGTTTCCGTCAGATTGCATGGCGAGAAAGAAGAGCCCGCTCGGCGACACCAGGTTATCGCCCGGGTTCAGCTGCTGCCCGCCGCTCAGCTGCAGCGTATAGTCCGAAGCGGACGCGGGGACGGCACTGATCCAGGCGAAAGCGGCCGCCAGGGCGGTAATAAGGGCATACGCAAAGGCCGAACGGTAAATTGCTTTCATTTCCCCTCCCTGCGAGCTGCGTCAGCTCTTGCCTTGTAGCTGGACGGTTTCATCATTCCGGCCGGCTCAGGCGGAGGCAGCGGAGATGCCCCGGCGGCTGAGAAGGGTTATCCCGGTAGACACTCCAGCCAGGTCGCGCACGACCTGATCCGTTAGGCTCGGCGAGACGGAGAGGTTCGGTGCGGAGGAGCCCGTGGACCACGGTTTTGACACCATGCAATTGCCGGACGCTCCCGATGCCGCCGCCCCGGATGGCTCGGACGTGCGGGTCCTGCTGCGGCTCGGCCGCGGCTCGATGGCCCACTTCGAGCTGGGAGCAGGCCGCGTCTCCCAGGCGGTAGCCCATCGCAGCGTCGATGAGATCTGGTACGTGCTGAGCGGGCAGGGCCAGATGTGGCGGCGCCAGGCGGAGCGGCAGGAGACGGTTCCCCTGCGGCCCGGCACCTGCGTGTCCATTCCCGCGGGCACGCACTTCCAGTTCCGCGCCGCCGGGGACGGCCCGCTGGCGGTGGTGGGCGTGACCATGCCACCCTGGCCCGGCGACGACGAGGCCTACGACGTGGCCGACGCATGGCCCGTCGGCGTCCCGGATGACGTTTCGCCGGGAAACGCCGGTTTAGCGGGCGGAAGGTTTACCAGGCGCCGACGGGAGACCCTACCGTCGTACGGATTTATCCCCGGGACCGCGGCACCAGCCGGGCACCCTGCCCGGACACGGGCTGACCACGGGGAATAGCCTTCGCTGCGAAGAGGTGGTGGGCATGCAACCAGGGCGTGGGCCGGTATGGCGGCCGCTGAAGCGTCACGACAGCCATGTGGCGGAACAGATGGTGGCGCGGGCGGCGGAGCTGGCCAGGGATTCCCATGCGCAGACCCGTTACGCAGCGGTGCTGGTCAAGGACGAAAGCTTGCTCGCCTGGGGCACCAACGGCGTGCCGTTTCCCGGCGAAGACCATTGTTATTGCAAGTTCGGCGAGAGCGCGGACCATGATCGCTGCCGGACCCACGCCGAGCAGCGAGCCATCACGCTGGCCGGTGAGGGTGACGGCTGGCGGATGCTGCAGGGATCGAAGCTGATCTACGTGCGGCTCGAGGCGGACGATTCGGTCCGGCTGGACGAGCCTCACTTCTGCTCCCGCTGCAGCCGCCTCGCGTTGTCCCTGGGCATTGCGGAGTGGATCTTCGCCTTGTCGGAGGGGCTGGTCGGCTACTCCTCGGCCGACTACGACCAGATCGCCCGGCTCAGGTGGTAGCGGTAGGCGCCGGGACCCCTGCGGGCAGACACTGGGTACATGCGTTATCTGAGCGCCGGGACCCCCGCCAGGATTTCCCGGATCGGGCTGGGCACCTGGCAATTCGGCTCCCGGGAATGGGGCTACGGCGAGTCGTACGCCGGGACGGAGGCGCGCGCCATCGTGCGCCGGGCGGTGGAACTCGGCGTCACCTTGTTCGACACCGCCGAGATCTACGGTTTCGGGCGCAGCGAGCGTATCCTCGGCGAGGCGATCGGCGAGGACCGGGAGTCGGTCTTCCTGGCGACCAAGATCTTCCCGCTGCTGCCGGTCGCCCCGGTCGTCGAGCAGCGCGCGGTGGCCAGCGCGAACCGGCTCGGCGCCCGCCGCCTCGACCTGTATCAGGTGCACCAGCCCAATCCGCTGGTCCGGGACGGGACGATCATGCGCGGCATGCGCGCGCTGCAGCGGGTCGGGCTGGTGAGCGAGGTCGGCGTGAGCAACTACTCGCTGGACCGCTGGCGGGCCGCCGAGCGGGCGCTGGGCACCCGGGTCCTGAGCAACCAGGTCCGCTACAGCCTCGTCGACCGCTCGCCGGAGCATGACCTGCTGCCGTTCGCCGAATCGACCGGCCACGTCGTGATCGCCTACAGCCCGCTCGCCCAGGGGCTGCTCTCCGGCCGTTACGACCGCGGCAGCCGCCCGGCGAACCGCGTCCGGGCCGCCAGCCCGCTGTTCCTGCCCGAGAACCTCGACCGGGCCGGCGACCTGATCGCGACCCTGCGCGAGGTGGCGGACGCGCACTCCGCCACGCCGGCCCAGATCGCCCTGGCCTGGGTCATCCACCGGCCCGCCGTCGTCGCCATCCCGGGCGCGTCAAGCGTCGGGCAGCTCGAGAGCAACGCCGCCGCCGCCGACATCGACCTCACCGAGGCCGAGTACCAGGCCCTGCACACGGCGGCGACCCGGTTCCGCCCGGTCACCGGGCCGGCTGTTATTCCCGGCATGCTCCGGGCCCGCTTCCGGCGCCCGGCGAGTTAGGGTGACCGGTACAGACGCCCTCGTCGAGCGCATCCTGACCAGCTACGACACCATCACCGTGGTCGGCGCGAGCCGCGCCGCGGTCAAGGCGGCGCACTCGGTGCCCGCCCATATGCAGCAGCACGGCTGGCGGATCATCCCGGTCAACCCGCACGCCGACGAGATCCTCGGCGAGCGGGTCTACCGGACGCTGGCCGATGTCCCCGAGCAGGTGGGCCTGGTCGACGTGTTCCGTCCCTCCGGGCAGACCCCCGACATCGCCCGCCAGGCGGTCGCGGCGGGAGCCACCGCCCTGTGGCTGCAGCTGGGCATCGTCTCGGCTGAGGCCCGGGCCATCGCCGAGAACGCCGGGCTGCTCTACGTGGAAGACCGCTGCCTGATCATCGAGCAGCGCCGCCTCCGCCTGGAAGCTCCCGGCCGGTGACGTAACGGCGGGACGGCGCCCGCCCCGTCACAGGGCCCGGGCCAGGTCGGCCGAGATGCCGTGGATCCATCGCAGCTGGCCGGCCCGCACCCGGTCCGAGGGCTTAGCCCGGCCCCGGCGGTCTGGCACACTCATGGGATGCCGCGCATCTCGCCACGCGGCCGTGGCAGATGAAATCCGTACCCGGGGGCCTGCCCGTCTGCCAGGGCCCGCTGCCAAAGCGAGGAGAACCGGATGAACCCACTGCAGTCCGCCCCGGCCAGCACTGCGAGCCCTGAGCCCGAGGACAATCCGGCGGCCACGACAGACGCCGCGATCGGGAGCAACGGCGGCGCCCCGGGCAGCGCGTCCGGCGTGCTGGGGGCCCGGCCCCTATTGGACCGGACGTTCCACGGCAGCGATCCCGACACGGTGGCCGCCTCCGCCATCTGCGATGTCACCCCGACCAAGTGCCAGGCACGCACGCGGCTTTACCGGGACGGCCAGCTCGAGCTCGAGGGTTTCCCCGTGGCCGAGATCAGTGATCATCTCGCCGACGAGGGCGTTGTCGTCTGGCTTGACCTGCGTGACCCCGACCGCGACGACCTGGCCGTGCTGAGCGAGGAATTCGGGCTGCACCCGCTGGCCATCGAGGACGCCGAGCAGGAACATCAGCGCCCCAAGCTTGACCGCTACCGCACCCACCTGTTCCTGAACGCGTACGGAGCGAGGCTTGACGTCGGCACGGGCGGACTGATCACCAGCGAGCTCGCCGCCTTCGTCACCAGGCGGGCGCTGATCACCGTCCGCAAGGACGACGGGCTGGACATCGGCGCCGTCGTCGAGCGCTGGGACGCCAGCCCTGATCTCGCCGGATCCGGCGTCGGCGGCCTGCTGCACGGGCTGCTTGACTATGTGGTGGACGGCCACTTCGAAGCGGTACAGAGCCTGGACGACGCCGTCGAGACGCTGGAGGACCAGCTGTTCTCCGACATCCCGCAGGACCTGCAGGTCCAGCGGCGAAGCTTCGAACTGCGCAAGAGCCTGGTGCTCCTGCGCCGCATCGTGATCCCCATGCGCGAGGTGACGAACGCCTTGATGCGGCGTGACCTGCACGTCGTCACGGACGACCTCATGCCTTACTACCAGGACGTCTACGATCACGTGCTCCGCGCCGCCGAATGGACCGACAGCCTGCGGGACCTGGTGACGAGCATCCTGGAAACGAACCTGACCATCCAGGGCAACCGGATGAACGTCATCACCAAGAAGGTCACGAGCTGGGCCGCGATCATCGCGGTCCCGACCTTCATCACCGGCTTCTACGGGATGAACGTGCCCTACCCGGGCTTCAGCCGGGAGACCGGCTTCGCCGCCTCCATCGCCATCATGATCATCGCCGGGGTCATCCTCTACCGCATCTTCAAACGCCGGGACTGGCTGTGACCGCCCGCTACGGCTGGGCCGGGCTGGATCCCCGGCTTGCGCGGCAGGCCTGATTCCTGGGACGTTTGCGCCATGGATGAGCGCGCAGACATCGTCGTCGCGGGGGCTGGGCATAACAGCCTGATCGCCGCGTGCTACCTGGCCAAGGCCGGGTACCGGTGCCTGGTGCTCGACGCCAGGCCCGTCCCCGGCGGCGGAGCCACCACCGAGGAGATCCTGCTACCGGGCTACGGCATCGACACCTGCGCTACCGGCCATACGCTGATCCGGGTCAACCCGCTGCTCACCGGCGACGAACTGGGGCTGATCGCCGGCTACGGGCTGCGCTACATCGATCCCGATCCGGTCGCTCACGTCGCGTTCCCGGATGGCGAGCAGCTCACCATGTGGCTCGACCGGGACCGCACGGCGGCGGAGATCGCCCGGTTCTCGGCCGCCGACGCCGCCGCGTACCTTCGCCTCCTGGATGAATACGACGAGGTGAAGTCGGTCTTCACCGGGTCACAGTTCACCCCGGTCGGCTTCGGTCCGTCCCTGGACGCCCGGCTGGCCGAGCACCCGCGCGGCAGGCTGTGGCAGCGCCGGCGAGCGCTGTCCGCGTGGGATGTCATCAGGCACGAGTTCGCCAGCCGGCATGTCCGGGCGTTCATGCTGTGGATGGCATTCCAGACCAACCAGGCGGTCGACGTGCCCGGCTCGGGCGTGCTCGCCTATTCGCTTATCTTCGGCCGCCAGCGGCGCAGCTGGTCGATCCTGGCCGGCGGATCCGGGCGGCTTACCGAGGCGCTGACCGGGTACCTGCACAGTCACGGCAGTACGGTGCTGTGCGACAAGCGCGTCACCCGCCTGCTGCTTGACGGGGACCGGTGCGCCGGGGTCGAGACCGCCGACGGCGGGCAGTACCGGGCGGAGAAGGCGGTGCTGTCGACGATTCACGTCACCCAGCTCAGGGACATGGCACCGGCGCAGGCGTGGCCTGAGGAGTTCCACTACGGCATCGACACCTATGACGTCGGCATCCCCGGCTTCGGCGTCTACCTCGCGGCCAGCGCTCCGCCGGAGTTCGCCGCCCCTGACGGCAGCCGTCACACCGCCGTGTCGGCCGGGACCGCCGGATGGCCGGAAGACATCATCCGGCTCGGGCAGGACCTGCGGGCTGGCCGGTTCGTCGCGGACGTGCCCTGGCTGCTGGTGGCGACGCCGACCCTGGCGGACCCGAGCCGGGCGCCGGCCGGCATGCACACGGTCAAGCTGCTCAGCCAGCAGGTCTACGAGCTGCCCGCCGGCATGCCCGGCTGGGACGCGGTCAAGGCCGAGCATGCCAAGCGCCAGCTTGAGCACCTGCGGTTGTCCGCGCCCGGTTTCACCGACGACGTGATCCTCGCGCAGCTGGTCAAGTCACCCGCCGACTACGAGCGGCTTAATCCGCACATGGTGCACGGCGCGTTCCATGGCGGAGACCGCGGCGTGGCGCAAACCGGGTCGCTGCGCCCCGTACCGGGCTGGGCCTCGCACCGGATGCCGATCGCGGGCCTGTACCAGACGGGCGCGACCACCCATCCCGGCGGCTCCATCACCGGCGCCCCCGGACGGAACGCGGCCATTGTGCTGCTGCACGACCTAGGCCACGACCCGGCCGAGGTGATGAGCGCCTAACGGACCACTGAGGTCCGCGGTGACGGCCGCGCCGAGCTGGTGACACCGCCGCTCGACATCGTTGCCCAGGTAATCGTTGCGCAGGTAATCCAGACGAGACGCGACGAGAGGACCCCCCTCCGCTTCTCGCGGATCTCGATTGCGCGGTGCGCGGATGTGATCCGCTCCTCCGCGTATGCCTGGGGTCCTCTGTCACAGTCATTCCACCCCGTCACGGGAGCGCGCGCTACGGACCAACGTCCCTGCGCACGGGACCTTCGGCCGGCCACCTCGAGTCAACTGCGCCGGATGGGTGTAAAAGGGAAGTCATGGACAGACGTGCGCTTGTCCTGGGCGGCGGCGGGGTCACCGGCATCGCCTGGGAGATTGGCGTGATCGCCGGGCTGGCCGGCCAGGGTATCGACCTGGCCGCAGCTGACGTGATCATCGGGACATCGGCCGGGTCGGTTGTCGGCGCCGACATCACCTCCGGGCAGGAGCCTGAGGTGCTGTACCAGGCTCAGCTCGCGCCGCCTGATCCTGAGCCCGCTGCCCGGATCGGCTGGGGCATGATCGGCAGGCTGCTGTGGGTCATGAGCACCAGCCGGGACCCGGTGCGGGCGCGGGTGCGGATCGGCCACTGGGCGCTGGCCGCCCGTGTCATGCCCGAGGCCGACCGGCGCAAGGTGTTCGAGGCCCGGCTGCCCTCCAGCGACTGGCCTGCCCAGATGTTCAAGGTGACCGCCGTGGATGCGCGGACGGGCGAGTTCGTCGTGTTCGATTCCGCGGGTGACGCCGGCCTGGTGGATGCGGTCGGCGCGAGCTGCGCGGTGCCCGGCGTCTGGCCGCCGGTCACCATCGGGAATCGTCGTTACATGGACGGCGGCGTGCGCTCCGTGGCCAACGCCGACCTCGCGATCAAGTACGAACGGGTGGTTATCGTGGCGCCCGTAGCCCAGGGCATCGGGCCCCTCATGCCTAGCCCCGGCCGGCAGGCCGCCGCGCTGGCCGCGGCCGGTGCCCGCGTCGCGCTCGTGCGGCCGGACCGCGCGGCCATGCGGGCCATCGGGCGCAACGTGCTTGACGTCTCGCGCCGGGCCGCCGCAGCGACGGCCGGCCGGGTCCAGGCAGCGGCCGAAGCGGCCGCGGTCCGGGCAGCCTGGCAGGCCGATGGCGGCGCGTAGCGCAGGCGGCATCCCGGCGGTGCGGCAGATCGTCGTCCCGCGCAGGCGGTACGGCGGGTACCGGCTGTAGAGTGCCGCTTATGGCCGGTGATGAGCGCGGAGGTGCCGTTCCTGATAGTGAGGGTGCCTGGCCTGGTTTCGCCGCGGATCGCGAGGCCGCCATCGACCGCCGCGAGACCGCCGAGTGGCTGAACGACTCAGTTCGATTACGGCCTCATGAATACTAGGCTCGATACGAACGCAGTCGGCTGACGGGCCGGGGAAGAGGATTCTCACGTCTGCATGAATAACTCAGCAAGCAAGGGAATCGGTCCTCGCAAGATCGTGCAAGTACCCACCGGCCCGCCGCTAGGGGAAATGCGGCAACTAGCCGCGCTGCTCGGGGTGCTGGAGGGCGGAGAAGCCGGGCCTGACCGCTGGTGCCTGTGGATGCGGTCAGCCACAGGGAACCGAGTACCGGTCCTGTGGCCTGCGGGCTTCCGTGCCCGCCTCGACCCGCTTGAAGTCCTCAACGCCAGCGGACAGATGGTTGCACGGGCTGCCGGTACGGTGCCGTTGTGCCTGACCTGAGTGCCGATCTTCCTGGCATTCCCCCCCTGCCCTGGGAGTCGCTTTCCCACCGGCAGGTCTTGGCCGGGCTGGCCGCAGAGGGCTGGGTGCCGT
>Ga0137381_10000890_pt1 | contig 19472 bp, 15 predicted proteins | sample SagtaG_16_FD_104808 | JGI IMG/M metagenome (GOLD analysis project Ga0137381, IMG submission 104808) | Vadose zone soil microbial communities from Sagehorn Ranch, Mendocino, California, USA - Sage2_L_115_16 metaG | ecosystem: Environmental > Terrestrial > Soil > Vadose zone | place: USA... | reverse complement strand
CTGGACCGTCCGGTTCTTCGTCAAGGAGCTGCCGCCGATCCAGGGGATCTTCGCCCTGGCGGTCGCCCTGCGCGAGCCGGGGGGCCGCGCACTGGACGCTCGCCGCTTCAGCGAGGCCCTGCGCGTGATCGGCTCCGGCGAGCACGGCCTGGTCGACGTCGCCTGGACCATCGAGCGAACCGAGGAGGAGGAACGTGCCGAGCCCAGCGCCAGCCGGCGACCCCGCGCCGCTGGCGACCGTGGTCGTCGTTAGCTACAACGGCGTCGACCTGGTCGCTCCCTGCCTGGAGGCACTGGCCGCGCAGGACCTGCCGGAGGGCCGGATGCAGGTCTGGGTGGTCGACAACGCCTCCACCGACGGGACCCAGGAGCTGATCGAACGCGACTTCCCGTGGGTGCGGCTGATCGCCAATCAGCGCAACGACGGCTTCGCCGGTGGCAACAACGTCGCGCTGCGCCAGGTGGACACCCCCTACGTCGCCCTGCTCAACCAGGACGCGCGGCCGACACGTGACTGGCTCTCCCGGCTGATCGAGCCGTTCGAGCGCGAGCAGGCCGGGGCGGTCCCCGGCGGCACGCCGAGGCTGGCCGCGACCACCTCGAAGATCGTCTTCCTGCCAAGGTTCCTGGCCCTGAACCTGTCCACCCCGGCGTTCCTGCCGGGCACCCTGGACAGCCGCGAGCTGGGCGTGCGGATCTACCAGGTGACCGTCGACGGCCGGGACGTGACCGACGAGGTGCTCTGGGACCACCTCGCCTACGGGCCGGAGGGCGAGGGCGACGGCCGCTTCCGCTGGACCAGGCCGTCGGGGCGGCTGCTGGTGCCGGTGGACCCCGACGGCCAGGGCACGGGGGCGGCCCCAGGCCTGGAGCTCGGCTTCCGGCTCGCCGCCGAGGGCGCCAAGCCGGTGGAGCTGACCTGGGCGGGCGGCGCGGCCACCGTCAAGGCCGAGACCGAGGTCGCCGAGCAGCAGGTCCCGGTGGCGCCGGCGGCCGAGCTGGTCGACGTGCTCAACAACGCCGGCAGCGTCGTGTTCGTTGACGGCTACGGTGCCGACCGGGGCTACCAGGAGGTCGACCGCGGCCAGTACCAGCGGGTCGAGGAGGTCTTCACCTTCTGCGGCGCGTCGGTGCTGTTCCGCACCGAGGCGCTGCGCGAGGCCGGCGTGTTCGACGACGACTTCTTCATGTACTACGAGGACACCGACCTCGCCTGGCGGCTGCGCGCGCTCGGCTGGACGATCCGTTACCTGCCCGACTCGGTGGTGCGGCACATCCACGCGGCGTCGTCCGAGGAATGGTCGCCCTTCTTCGTCTTCCACGTCGACCGCAACCGGCTGCTGCTCCTGACCAAGAACGCCCGCGCCGGCCTGGCGTTGCGCGAGGTGCTGCGCTACCCGCTGACCACGGCGTCGCTGGCGCTGCGGGCGGTCGCCCAGGCGCGGCACACCCGGCGGCGGCCGCCGGTGCGGCCGACCCTGCTGCGGGTCAAGGTGATGGGCTCGTACCTGCGCCTGCTGCCGGCGATGCTGTTCCGCCGCTGGGAGATCTCCAGGCGCTCCAAGGTCGACCGGCGCCACCTGCAGCGGTGGATGGTCCTGCGGTGAGGTCGCGCGGCGGATGAGGGTCGGCCTCGACGCCACACCCCTGCTCGGACCGAGGACGGGCGTCGGCCACTATGTGGCGCGGTTGGTCGAGGCGCTCGCCCTCTCCGGCGAGGTCGCCGAGCTGCGCCTGATTCCCTTCACCTGGCGCGGCACCGCCGCCCTGCGCGCCGCGCCTCCCACCCCTTCGCCCGACGGCTCCGACCCGCCGGGGGAGGGGGCGCCCGGGGGCTCGTCGCGCCCGCGCGGCACCTGGGCCCCGGCCGTCACGCCTCCGGCCCCTCGCCCTGAGAGCGGGCAGCCGGCGGCGTCTGGGGCCGTGGCGGGGGTGCGGGTGGGGCGACGGCGGGTGCCGGCGCGGGTGTTGCGGGCGGCGTGGGCACGCTTGGGATGGCCGCCGGTGGAGTGGTTCGCCGGGCGGGTGGAGGTGTTCCACGCCACGAATTTCGTGGCGCCGCCCGCGCGCCGCGCGGGCCTGGTGGTGACGATCCACGACCTCACCTACCTGCGGTACCCCGAGATGGTGACCGCCGCCTCGGCGCGCTACCGCACGCTGGTGCCGGCCGGCCTGGCGCGCGGGGCGATCGTGTGCACGCCGACCGCCGCCGTGGCCGCCGAGGTGCTCGACACCTACCACCTGCCCGCCGACCGTGTGATGGTGACCCCGCTGGGGGTCGGCCGGGGCTGGCTGGAGGCCGAGCCGCCCGACGCGGCCTGGCTGGCCGCCCGCGGCCTGCCAGCGCGGTACCTGCTGTTCGTCGGCAGCCGCGAGCCGCGCAAGAACCTGGGCACGCTGCTGGCCGCCTACCGCGAGCTGCTCGCGGGCGGGGCGCCGCCGCCACTGGTGCTGGTCGGCCCGCCCGGCTGGGGCGAGGAGCCGGACCTCGCCGGCCTGCCCCGCGGCAGCGTGCACACCCCCGGCTATCTCGGCGACGCCGAGCTGGCCCGGGTGGTGGCCGGCGCGGCGGCGCTGGCCTACCCCTCCTGGTACGAGGGCTTCGGCCTGCCGGCGCTGGAGGCGCTGGCCTGCGGCACCCCGGTGGTGGCCGGCGACGTCCCCGCCCTGCGGGAGGTGCTCGGGGACCGGGCCGAGCTGGTCGATCCCGGCGACGCCGGCGCGCTGGCGGCCGCCCTTGACAAGGCGGTCGAGGACGGCGGCGGCCCCGCGCGGCAGGTCCGGCGGGCCCACGCCGCCGGCTTCACCTGGCAGCGCTGCGCTCGCGCCACCCTCGCCGCCTACACCCGCGCGGTGGCCCAATGACCGCGGGCACGACCGGCGCCGCCGGGGGCCCGGCGCGCGGGCGGCGGGTCGGGGTGGTGGCGGAGCAGCTTTTCGGGCCGGTGCCGGGAGGGATCGGGCGGTACGTGGATGCGCTCGTGCGGCACTTGGAAGCCGAGGCGGAGGCTGGCGGGGGAGCGGTTCGCTGGCTGGTCGCCAGGCACCCGGCGGAGCGGATCGTGGCGGCGGGGCTGCCGCCCGAGCGGACGCTCGCGCTGGCATGGCCGGGCCGGCTGGCGACCAGGGCCTGGGTGGAGCTGCGTCGCCCTCGCCTGCCCGCCCAGGTCGTCGCGGAGCTGGACCTGGTGCACGCGACCAGCGCGGCGGTCCCGCCGGCGCGCGGCCGGCCGCTGGTGGTCACCGTGCACGACGTGGCCTTCCGGCACTTCCCCGAGGCCTATCCGGCCAGCGGCCGGCATTTCCACGAGCGGGCCACCCGCATCGCGGTGGCCGAGGCCGCGCGGGTGCTGGTGCCCTCGTCGTCGACCGCCCGCGACCTCGCCGACCTGTACGGCCTGGAGCCGGAGCGTGTCACGGTCACCCCGCTCGGCGCCGACCCGCCACCCGAGCGGCCCGACCCCGAGCCGGCCCGGCGGCTGCTGGAACGGCTCGGGGTGCGCGGGCCGTTCCTCCTGGCGGTCGGCACCCTGGAGCCCCGCAAGAACCTGCCCCGGCTGGTGGCGGCGTTCGCCGAGGCGGCGGCAGACCTGCCGGAGCACCACCTGGTGGTGGTCGGCCCCACCGGCTGGGGCAAGGCCCTGGCTGGGGCACTCCCCGCCGCGCCACGGGCGGACGCTGCGCGGGCGAGCGGGCCACGAGCGGATGGGGCCGCCCTGGCGCGGGTGGTGCTGGCCGGGCACGTGGAGGACGCCGCGCTCCAGGGGCTGTACGCGGCCGCCGACGGGCTCGCCTACCCCAGCCTCTACGAAGGCTTCGGCCTGCCGGTGCTGGAGGCGATGGCCCGCGGCCTGCCGGTGCTCACCAGCGACCGGTCGAGCCTGCCGGAGGTGGCCGGCGGCGCCGCGCTGCTGGTCGACCCGACCGACGTGCCGGCCATCGCCAAGGGAATGATCGAGCTGCTCTCCAACCACGCCCTGCGCGAGCGTCTCGCCGCCGACGGCCGCCGCCACGCGGCCCCCTTCACCTGGAAGGCCACCGCCGCCGCGACCTGGGCCGCCTACGAGGAGGTCCTGCGTTGAGGCCCCGCCGCCGCCCGGAGGCTCGGGTGGCTCGCCGGGTCTCGCGGACCGGCAGGGCCCGGGGACGTGATGGGGCCGTCACGCCGGCAACCACCGTCGCCGACCGCATGCGGGTAGCGGTGGACGCCACGGCGGTGCCCGCCAAGCTGACCGGTGCGGGCGTCTACGCCGCGCGGATGCTCGAGGCCCTGGCGCTGCGCGGCGAGGTCGAGCTGGAGGTGTTCGCGGCCCCGGAATCGGCGGAGTCGCTGGCCGCGCCCGGCCTGAACCTCCACGCCGTGCGGACCGCGGGGCTCGGCCGGCCGGCCCGCATCGCCTGGACGCATCTGGCGTCGGGCAGAGCGGCGCGGGCGGCGGGAGCGGACCTGCTCCACGGCGTGCACTACGAGCTGCCGCGCCACTCGCGGTTGCCACGGGTGGTCACCGTCCACGACCTCACCCTGGTGACCCACCCGGAATGGCACGAGGCCAGCAAGGTCCGGTTCTTCCGCTGGGCCATGCGGCGGTCGGTGGCGGTGGCGGAGCGGGTGCTGTGCGTGTCCGCCACCACCGCCCGTGACCTGGTCACCGAGCTCGGCGTCGACCCCGAGCATGTCGACGTCACCCCGCTCGGCACCGACCTGCGCCCAGCCAGCGAGCAGGCGGTGGCCGCCCTGCGCCGGCGTCTGGGTCTCCACGGCCCCTACCTGCTCGGTCTCGGCACGCTCGAGCCGCGCAAGGACCTGCCCAGCCTGATCAGAGCGTTCGCCAAGCTCGCGGGCGAGCTGCCGCACCGCCTGGTGCTGGCCGGCCTGGCGGGCTGGGGGGCCGGCGAGGTCGCCGCCGCGGTGGCCTCCAGCGGGGTGGCCGACCGCATCCTGCTGGCCGGGTACGTGCCGGAGCCGGACAAGGCGGCACTGTTCACCGGGGCGGACGTGTTCGCCTACCCGAGCCGCTACGAGGGCTTCGGCCTGCCGGTGCTGGAGGCGATGGCCTGCGGCACGCCGGTGGTCACGACCACCGGCGGGTCGCTGCCGGAGGTCGCCGGCGACGCGGCTCTGCTGGTCAACCCGGGCGACGCCGACGCGCTGGCGGTCGCGATCGGCAAGCTGGCCGGCGAGGCCGGCGAGCGTGTCGGCCTGGTGCAGCGGGGCATGGTGCGCGCGGCCGGATTCACCTGGAACCGTTGCGCGGCGCTGACCGCGGACGCCTACCGCCACGCCGCGCAATAGACTCTGGAGAGCCGTGGATCGAGGGGTTGGTCCCGGCGGATCTCCATGTCACGACGAGGGGAGTGCCACCGTGCAAGCAGTCATCCTGGCCGGAGGGTTCGGCACCCGACTGCGACCGCTGACCAGCACCAGGCCCAAGCCGCTGATCCCGTTCGCCAACGAGCCGTTCCTGCTTCACATGCTGCGGCAGCTCGCCTCCAGCGGTTTCAACGACGTGGTGCTGTCCACGATGTACCTCCCCGAGGCCTTCGACGAGCTGATCCCGGCGGCGCGCAAGGTCGGCGTCGAGGTGGTGCTCTCGTCTGAGGACACGCCGATGGGGACCTCTGGCGCGGTCAAGCGGCTCTCCCACCTGCTCACCGACACCTTCATGGTGTTCAACGGCGACATCCTGGTCGACCTGGATATCCCCAAGCTGGTCTCGCTGCACCGCGAGCGCGACGCGGCCGCCTCGCTCGCCCTCGTCAGGGTTCCCGACCCGAGCGCGTTCGGCCTGGTGCCGATCGATGCCGAGGGGCGCGTCCAGGCCTTCCTCGAGAAGCCCGGCCCCGACGAGGAGGCCTGGGCGACCGATCTGATCAACGCCGGCGTCTACGTGCTGGAGCCGTCCGTGCTCGACCACGTGCCGGCCGGGCAGCCGTCGTCGTTCGAGCGCCACCTGTTCCCCTCGCTGCTTGCCTCCGGCGCGCCGGTGTACGGCTACGAGGTGCAGGGCTACTGGCGCGACCTCGGGACCCCGATCGCCTACCTCTCCGCCCAGGCCGACCTGCTCGAGGGTCGGCTGAGCCTGCCGATCAGCGCCACCGAGCGCGGCCGCGGGCAGTGGTTCTCCGACGCCGCCGAGGTCGAGGACGGCGCGGTGCTGCGCGGTCCGGTGATGATCGGGCCGTCGGCGCGGGTGGAGCGCGACGCGCGCATCTTCGGCCCGTCGGTGCTGGGTCCCGGCGCGGTGGTGGCGGGCGGCGCGCGCGTGGAGCGCTCGGTGCTCCTGGCCGGCGCCAGGGTCGAGCGCGGGGGCAAGGTGAGCGACTCGATCGTCGGCGCGGACGTGGTGGTCGGCTCGGGCGCGGTCGTGAGCGACGGGGCCATCCTCGGCGACGGCGTGGTGATCGATGAGGGCAACGTGCTTGGCGGCGGCGTCCGCGTCGCCCCCGGCGTGCACCTGCCTCCCGGCGCCATCCGCGTGTAGCCGAGGCCCTATCCCCGCGCCGCCTCCACCAGCAGGAGCGCGCCGAAGGCGACGAAGGAGGCGCCAGCATGTCGACCAGCCGCTTTTGGACTACTCCCCTTCGCGCGCCAGGATAGCGGAGCCCGGCGTTCAGGCTGCCGGCTGAGCTGCTACGCTCCGCGCGGGAACCGTCATTTCGGGAGAAGCCATGACAACCACAGCCCAGAGGGAAGGGGAGCGAGGCGGCGCGGACCGCCGGCTCGACCGGTATTTCGACTACCGGGCCAGGGGCTCGTCGCTGCGCACCGAGGTGGTGGCGGGCCTCACCACGTTCATGACCATGGCCTACATCCTGTTCCTCAACCCGTCCATCCTCGGCGCCGTGGCCGACCCGGGCGGGCGGCGCCTGCCCGCCGGGGCGGTGCTCACCGTCACCGCGCTGGTCGCCGGCGCCGCCACGCTGGCGATGGGGCTCTGGGCCAACTACCCGTTCGCGCTGGCTGCGGGGCTCGGCATCAACGGCGTGGTGGCCTTCACCTTCGTGGCCGGCCAGGGGCTCTCCTGGGCCGAGGCGATGGGCCTGATCGTGCTGGAGGGCCTGATCATCACCGTGCTGGTGCTGACCGGGCTGCGCGAGGCGGTGCTCGACGCCATCCCGATGGCGCTGAAGAAGGCCATCGGCGTGGGCATCGGCCTGTTCATCGCCTTCATCGGCTTCTACGACGCCGGTTTCGTGGTCCGGCCGCAGAGCCCCGCCACCCCGGTCGCGCTGGCGACCATCAACGGGCTCAAGGTCACCGTGTTCATGGTCGGCCTGCTGCTGACGGCGGCCCTGGTCGCGAGGCGGGTCCGGGCGGCGCTGCTGCTCGGGATCCTGGGCACCACCGTGCTGGCGATCATCCTGAACGAGGCGGGGGGCCTGAAGCTGTGGCCGGGCGGAGAAGTGGCCGCCCTGCCGCACAAGCTGGTCGGCACCCCCGACTTCAGCCTGCTCGGGGACTTCTCGCTGCTGGGCGCCTTCTCGACGATCGGGGTGATCTCCGCCCTGGTGGCGGTGTTCGCGGTCATGCTCAGTGACTTCTTCGACACGATGGGGACGGTGATCGGCCTCGGCGACGAGGCGGGCCTGCTCGACCGGAACGGACGCCTGCCGCGCATCAACCGCGTGCTGGTGGTCGACTCGCTGGCCGCCGCCGGCGGCGGGGCGGCCTCGGCCTCCTCCAACACCTGCTACATCGAGGCGGCCTCCGGCATCGCCGCAGGCGGGCGCACCGGCCTCACCTCGGTGGTGGTGGCGGCGCTGTTCGCCCTGTGCCTGTTCCTGTCGCCGTTGGCCGGGGTGATCCCGCCGGAGGCGACCGGGCCGGCGCTGGTGCTGGTCGGCTTCTTCATGCTGACGCTGATCCGCGACATCGACTGGAGCGACGTCGAGGTCGGGCTGCCGGCGTTCCTGACGATCGTGCTGATGCCGTTCACCTTCTCGATCACCAACGGGGTGGGCGCCGGCTTCATCACCTACGTGCTGCTCAAGCTGGCCAGAGGGAAGCTCCGCGAGCTGCACCCGCTGCTGATCGGCGTCAGCGTGGTGTTCTTGATCTACTTCGCGATCGAACCGATCAAGCACCTCATCGGCGCGACCTGAGCGCGCCGGGACGCGCGGGCGGGGGCCGGGGGGACCCCGGCCGGGGCCGCACCGCCCCGGCCTCAGCGGCGCAGGATGAGGTCGCTGCGGTCGAGCGGCGGGCGTGGCCGCGGGCGGTCCCCGGGGTCGGGGTGGCCGGCGGCCACCGAGCCGAGCGGCAGCCAGCCCGCCGGCAGCTCCAGCGCCCTGGCCGCGACCCCCTGGCAGAACAGGCTGGAGGAGATCCAGGCACCGCCGAGGCCCTGCGCGTGCAGGGCCAGCAGCAGTGTCTGCACGGCGCCGCCGGCCGCCAGCTCGAACATGGCGTCCTCCGCCCGGCTCCGGCGCTCGTCCGGGTAGTCATGCCGGCCGCCCGGGGCCAGGCAGGGCACCAGCAGCACGGGCGCGCTGCCGAGCAGCGCCCAGGAGCGGGCCATGCGCCGCTCGACGACCCCGGCGGGCGTGCCGTCGGCGGCGAGATCCTGGCGCCAGGCGGCCTCCATCCGGGTCAGGTAGCGCTTGCGGCCCTCGCCAGAGTCCAGCGCGACCACACGGAAGGGGCGGGTGTGGTGGGGGAACGGGGCGGTCATCGCGGCCAGCACCGCCCGCTCGACCGCGGCGGGGTCCACCGGGTCGGGCAGGAAGCGGCGCCGGGTGCGGCGGCCCTCCAGGAAGGCCACCAGGTCCTCGGGGCCGGAGCCGGTGCGGAAGAGGTCCTCGGCGGCCGGGCGGACCAGCTCGCTGGCGCGGCCGTCGCCCGCCGGCAGGGGCACGCCGCGCAGCAGCGCGGCCGGCACCCTGGCCAGCTTGCGCTTGACCAGGTCGGCGGCCGCCGCGACCTCGTCGGCCACGGCCACCTCGGTCACCTCGAGCACGCGGCCGTCGCCGTCGAGCTGGCCGCGGTAGTCCTCGAGCGCGCCCATGCCGGCCATGCCGACCGCCACGTCGGTCTGGCCCCGGCGCCACGGGCGCCCGAGCGTGTCGGTGACCACCACCGCGACGCGGTGCCCGTCCAGCGAGGCAAGCGCCGCGAGCAGCCGCGCCGCCGAAGCGTCGGGGTCCTCGGGCAGTAGCACCAGCGCGTCGCCGCCCGCGTTGGACTCGTCGATCAGCGCGTTGGCACCGACCAGCCCGTGGCGGGTCTCGGCGATCACCATCGGGCCGCGGCGGGCCACCACCCGCACGGTCTCGGCGGTCACCACCTCGCGCCGGACCCGCTCGCGCTCGACCTCGGCGGCCGGCAGCGGCACCAGCCGGCCCTCGGCCTTGGCGACCACCTTGGAGGTCACCGCCAGCACGTCGCCGTCGGCGAGCCGCAGCCCGGCGGCGCCGACCGCCCGCAACAGCAGGGGCGCCAGCTCGTCGCCGGGGCGGATCTCGGGCAGCCCCGGGAGCGGGAAGACCTGCAGTGGGCTCACCGCCCGGCCCCGCCCGGTGTGTGGAGCGCGTCGAGGGCGACCTTGGCCAGGGCGGCGGCGTCCTCGATCGTGCGCATCAGGGTCGCCGCCACGACCGCCTCCAGCCCGAGCGCGGCGACGTCGCCCGCCTGCGCCTGGTCGACCTGGTCCAGCACGAAGGCGTCGGCCAGACCGCCGTAGAGGCTGGCCACGCCACGGGCCGAGACCTCGACCCCCCAGGCCGGCAGGAGCTTGTCGGCCATGCCGCGGACCGGCGCGCCACCGATGATCGGGGTGATCGCCACCGTCCGGCAGGCGGTGTTCTGGATGGCGCTGCGGATGCCGGGCACGGCCAGGATGGGCGCGACCGAGACCACCGGGTTGGAGGGGCAGAGCACGATCCCCTCGGCCGCGCGGATGGCGTCCAGCACGCCCGGCGCCGGCCGGGCCCGTTCGATGCCGGCGAAGGTGACGCGGCGCACCGGGTCCCGCGCCTGGCGGGCCACCCAGTACTCCTGGAAGCCGAGATCCTCGAGGCCGGCGCTGCCGTCGACCTCGACGCGGGTCTCGACCGGCTGGTCGCTCATGGGCACCAGCCGCACGGGCACGCCGAGCCGGCGGCAGACCTCGGCGGTTGCCTCGGAGAGGGTGGCGCCCTCGGTGAGCAGCCTGGTCCGCAGCAGGTGGGTGGCGATGTCGCGGTCGCCGAGGCTGAACCAGCTCGGCTCGCCGAGACGGTCCAGGGCACCGAGCACGTTCCATGTCTCGCCGGCCAGGCCCCAGCCACGCTCCTCGTCCGACAGGCCCGCCAGGGTGTAGGCGACCGAGTCCAGGTCGGGCGAGACCGCCAGTCCGTGCACGCGCAGGTCGTCACCGGTGTTGCCGATGACCAGGATGTCGGCAGGCGGATGGACGCGGATGAGGCCGCGCAGGAACCGGGCCGCGCCGACCCCACCGGCGAGCGCGACGAGCATGGTCCGTCATCTCCGTTGGGCTCGATTGGGGCGAGGCTCCAGCATAGCGAGAGCCGGCGGGGCAAGCGCCGCGATATCCACAGGGGGGTGGCGGGCCCTGGAGCAGGCTGCCGGGCCCCGGCCGACCGAGCGGCGCGGGGGAACGGCCGGGCGTCAGCGGTCGCCGGACAGGGACCGCTCGACCGCGCCCTCGATCCTGACCCTGGCGGCGGTGGGCGTGGTCGAGGGCAGGCGCTTGACCAGCGAGGTCAGCTCGGCGGTCTGGCCGGCCCGCAGGCCGCGCAGCCGCTGGTCGAGCGTGCCGGCGCGCCGGCCGGAGATGCCGCCGAGCGACTTGTGCGCGGCGGCCAGCGCGCTGTCCAGCGCCGAGATGGCCGCCGGGATCTGGTCGGTCCGGCCGCTGTCCACCAGGCCGTCCAGCTCCTCCAGGCGCGTGGACGCGAAGCGGGTGCGCAGGTCGGCCTGCTGGTTGGGCGACCAGCGAGTGGCCGTCAGGCGGGCGTTCTCGACGGTCAGCTTGACCGGGTACAGCGGCTCGCCCGGCAGCGTCCGGCTCGACAGCACCACCAGCGGGGTCAGCACCGCCGCGGCCGCCAGCGCGAAGGCGGTGACGCGGCGCCGCCATGCCCGCGGCCGCTCGGCCCGGCGCCGTGCCCGGATCGCCCGGGTGGCCGGCACGGCTGCATCCGCCGGCGCGGCGCCTTCCGGCGGAGCGTCGTGCGCTTGCGGGGAGCCGATCCGGATCGGCGCCGCCGGGACCGCTTCGGCGGCCGCGGGGCCCAGCGCCAGGGCAAGATGCCGCTGCGCGACAACGGGGTCGAGCTGTAGCCGCGTGAGCGACGCGCGAAGCTCGTCCGCCGCCTCCAGCAGCGGGCCGAGCTCGGCCGCCACCGGGCCGCGCGGCCCGTCGAGCGCGGCGTCGAGCTGATCTTCGAGTCCTGCTGGCTTCCTTGACCGGGGCATCTCAGTCCTCCTCGCACTCGGAGAGGCGCTCGGGACCGGCGGACAGGTACGGCTGGCTTCCCGGCGACCGCGGCCCGAGCGCCCGGGCGAGGCTGGCCAGGCCGCGGTGTTGCAGCGCCCGCACCGCCCCGGTGGTCTTGCTGAGCAGCTTGGCGACCTCTGGCGCGGTCAGTCCCGCGGCCATCCGCAGCAGCAGCACCTCACGCTGGTCGGGGGAGAGCTGCTCCAGCGCCTTCATGACCCGCTCGCCCTCGAGCCGATCGATCGCCAGCTCCTCCGGATCGCTGGCGCCGGCAGCCAGCGCCGCCTCGTCCAGCACGTCGTCCAGCGGGTCGAAGCGAGCGCGCGACTGGCGGCGCCGGAAGTCGAACAGGTCATGCCGGGCGATCCGGAACAACCAGCCGCCGAGCGCCTCCACGGGTCCGCGGAAGCCAGGCAGGCTCTCGATCGCCGCGGCGAACACCGAGCCGGTCAGGTCCTCGGCTGTGTGGCGGTTGCCGACCTGGGCCATGAAGAAGCGGAACAGCGAGGGTGCGAAGACGGCGTAGACGCGGCTGACGGCTGCCGGGTCGCGCCGGCGGGCGGCCGTCAGGTCGGCGTCGGTCAGCTCGATGCCGGCCGCCTGCTGCTTCCCTGCCTGTTGCTGCCCAGCGATCCTTGACACCGCGCACCGCGCTCCCCTCTGAGCCCTCTTGCAGACCGGTGGAGAGGCTAACCGATTTGTCCACCAACAGGCCAATGTGATGGTAAAGGGCTACGAGGGGCTATCGACGGCTGCCCGGGTGCGAAAACGGCCTCGGATGCGCGGTTACGTACTCAAGATGATGCGGAATCTCACCGATGTAATTACCGTGGTGCAGTTCGGGAAAGCCAACGCTCGACCGACTGCCCTGAAAGCTGGCAGCGAGGGAGGAGCGATGACCGCGATGACCACGACCACGGTCTTTCGTGTCGAGCCGGAGCCCTGGTACGAGCGCGCCGCCTGCCGTGGCAGGGACGCTGATTGCTTTTTTCCTGAAAAGGGAGGTTCCACCCGAGCCGCCAAGCGGATTTGCCAGACCTGCGTGGTCCAAGTCGAATGCCTCGAGTATGCCCTGGCCAACGACGAGCGCTTCGGAATCTGGGGTGGGATGAGCGAGCGTGAGCGGCGCCGCCTGAAGAAGCGCGCCTGCTAACAGGTTTCCCGCGGGCGTTCCTGCTCCAATCCCCCGCGGTCACCCACTCTGAGCAGGGATGCCGCCCTCCGGGGCGGGTCGCAGCCGGCTCGAGTCGTCGAGGCTCCGGCCGACTCCCCGCCCCGGGTTCGTGCGCCGTCTTCCCATTGATCGTGGCGAAGCCGGAGGCCGCCTGACGCTCCCGCGCCGGCACTGCCCCGACCACCTGCGACAACCTCGCCTGGACTGCCCTGTTTTTCTTCGATGCGGCGCTGCGTGTTAGCATGCGCGGGGCCCGTGGGGCGGCGACAACCCTACGGGCATTTCCCATGGCCCTCCCCCAAGGGCCGCATCGAGAGGAAGGTCGTGCCAAGCAACGAACCCCGCGTGCTTGCCGTGGTCGTCTGCCACAACGGGCGGCCATTCCTGCGGGAGACGTTCCGCGGGCTTGCCAAGCAAACCCGACCGATCGACGACGTCGTGGTCGTCGACACGGGCTCGACCGACGGCAGCTCCGAATGGGCACGCTCCCGCCTCGGCGAGGACGCGGTCCTGGCCGTCCGCGGCCAGTTCGGCCGTGCGGTGATGGCGGCCCTGCGCGACCCCAGGACCGCCGGCATGGAATGGGTGTGGCTGTTGCACGACGACTCCGCGCCCGAGCCGGAGGCGCTGGAGCGACTGCTCGCCGAGGCCGCCTCGCGGCCGAGCGCCGCGATCCTCGGGCCGAAGCTGCTGTCGTGGTCCACCCCCAACCGCCTCCAGGATGTCGGCTGGTCGATCGACCGCACCGGCAGGGCGGTCTCGCCGGTCGAGGACGACGAGATCGACCAGGGCCAGCACGATCAGGTCCGCGAGACCTTCTTCGTCTCCAGCGCGGGCATGATGATCCGCCGCAACGCGCTGCTCCAGGTGGGCGGCTTCGACGAGCGCATGCCGGCCTTCCGCGACGATCTCGACCTGTGCTGGCGGATGCACCTGCAGGGCGGCCGGGTGCTGGTGGTGCCAGGCGCCAGGGTGCGCCACTTCGCGGCGGCCACCTCGCGCGCCCGCAAGGACCGCGCCGTCAACCACCCGAGGTACCTGACCGAGCGCCACACCATGGCGGCGCTGCTGAAGTCGACCTCGCTGCGGCGGCTGCCATTGATGTTCCTGCTGGCGATCCTCGGCGGCGCGCTGCGGGCGCTGGGGCTTGCGCTCACCGGCCGCCCGGGCGACGCCCTCCAGATCCTGTGGGCCTGGGGCTGGAACGTGAAGGAGCTGCCGGTCACGATCGTGCACCGGCGGCGACTGCAGCGCCGCCGCAAGGTCGACGACGCCGCCCTGGCCAGCCTGCGGGCACCCGGCGGCCAACCGCTGCGCGCACTGCTGCGCGGGATGCTCGAACTGGTCTACGGCGAAGTCGGCGAGCACGTGGCGCAGACGCCCAGCGGCGCCGAGGACCAGGACATGCCCGCGCCCGGTGCCCAGATCGGGCAGATCATCGCCAGCCATCCGGTGGCCTTCGCCGTTGCGAGCTTCGCGCTGCTGATGCTGGTCTCGCTGCGCTCGCTGATGTTCGCGCCGGCCATCGCCGGCGGAGCGCTGGGCATCTTCCCGCCCGGCGGCCAGGACTTCCTGCGCGAGTTCGGGGCCGCCTTCCATCCGGGGGGCCTCGGCTCGACCGACTCCGCCTCCCCGTCGCTGGCCCTGCTCGGCGGGTTGGCCACCGTCACGCTCGACAAGGCGCTGCTCGCGCAGAAGCTGCTGCTGTGGCTGGCGCTGCCGCTGGGGGCGGCGACCTGCACCAGGGCGCTGCGCGTGCTGGTGCCCTCGCTGGCGGCCCGCGCGGTCGCCGGCCTGCTGTATGCCAGCTCGCCGCTGGCGATCGGCGCTCTGGCCCAGGGGCGGCTCGGCGAGCTGGCCTTCCTGGTGCTCGCGCCGCCGGTGCTCGCCCAGGTGGTGCTCGCCTTCCGGAGCCAGCAGCCGCGCGAGCCGTGGCGCCCCGCCCTGCGCTTCCTGGTGCTCGGCGCGGTGGCGATCGCCATGTACCCGCCGGCGGCCGTGGTGCTGCTGGTGGTCGTGGCGGTTGCCGTCGTCGCCGCGCTGGCGCTGGGGCCCGGCGACGACCGCGGCCTTGCCCTCCGCCGGTCCGTGCTGCTCGGCGCCGGCTTCGTGGGCGCGCTGGTGCTCCAGTTCCCCTTCACCGGCCAGATCCTGACGGGAGCGGCGCTGCGGACCACCGGCACGGCGCTGGCCTCGCCCGGGTTCGGCGACCTGCTCCAGCTCCGGCCCGGCGGCCCCGGACTGCCCGGCGGCGCTGTCGGCACGCTGATCGGGCCGCTGTACCCGGCGCTCGCGCTGGCGGCGCTGTTTTTCATCCCGACCGGCTACCGGCGGCAGACCTTCTTCCTGCTGGCAGGGATGCTGGCCGCGTGCGTGGCCGCCACCCTCCAGGCGCACGGCCTGCCGCCCAGGATCGCCACGGAATGGCCGGCGGGCCTGCTGATCCCCGGAGCGGTCTGCTGGGCCGCGGCCACCGGCCTGGCGCTGGCCGGGCTGGGCGCCGCGCTCGGGCAGGGCGGCGCCCTCCGGCGCGCGACCGCGGCGCTGCTCGCACTGCTGGCGCTGGGCAGCAGCGTGCTGGTCGCCGGGGTCCTGGTGCGCGGCTCGTGGTCGCCGATCCGGTCGGTGGGCTCGCCGTCGCTACCGGCGACCGTCCGCCAGAGCCAGGGCAGGGTGCTGTGGCTCGCCGGCAGGACGGACCACGGCGTGGACTTCGCGGTGACCGGTTCCGGCGGCCGCACGGAGCTCGAGTCAGGGCGGCTCGGCGACGACCGTGCGCGCAGAGCGCTCCAGTCGGTGGTGACCGACATCGTGGAGGCGCGAACCCACGAGGCCGGCTCGATGCTGCAGCTCTTCGGCGTTGGCTACGTGGCCGTGCGGCCAGGGCCGGGGGCCGACCGCCTGGTGGACCTCGTGGCCAGGCAGCAGGAGCTGCGCACGCGGCCGACCGACCAGGCCGGCCTGTTCCAGGGCCCGGTGACGCAGCCGAGCGCGTGGATCGTCCAGGGCGAGCCGCCGGCCGAGGTGCGCGGCGTGATCACCGGTCCGGCGCTGGTGCGTGTGCAGGGGATCGACGCGCTCTTCAGCGGCCTCCGCGGGGCGAAGCTGCCAGCGCGGGCCATCGCCCAGGTGCAGGGCGCGAGCGCGACGCTCGCGGAGGGCACCGATGGGGCCGCGACGACCGCCGAAGCCGCCGGCTCGGGCGCGGCGACGCTGGTGCTGCCGGTGCCCGCCGACCGGGCCTGGCGCGCCTCCGTCGGCGACACCGCCCTGGAGCCGACCACGGTGTTCGGCTGGGCGCAGGGCTTCAAGCTGCCCCCCGGGACCAGCGGGGGGGCGGTCGAGGTGCGGCGCAACGGCCAGCAGCGGCGGATGGTCTTCCTGCTGGTGGAGGCCCTGCTGGTGCTGACGGCGCTGGCGACCATGGCGCGGCCGACCAAGGTCGCTCCGCCGGTGACGCCGATGGCGCTTGACGACACCACGACCACCGATCTGCGACTGGCGACGCTGGCGCGAGGAGGTGCGCGATGAGCCGGCCCGGCGACCACGACGACGACGTCCCGTTCGATCCGTTCGACGAGGAGGACGATCTCTTCCGGCCGCAGCGGCCCCTGCGCGACCCGCTCCGGCCAGACCTCGACCCCTTCCGGATCCCCAACGACCCGTTCCAGTTCGACGATCCGCTCCAGGGGCCGAGCGACCCGTACGCCCCGCCGAGCGATCCCTACGGCGCTCCGCCGGATCCACATGGCGGGCCGCCGGACCGGACCGACGCCTTCGAGCCGGCTCCTGGGCCGCCGTCCCCGCCGCAAGGGGCCCGGCGGGAGTCGCCGCCACCACCGCCGACCTGGCCCCCCGCCTCCGAGCCGGCGAACGGGTGACCGTCTGGGCCCACGGCCTCGGCCCCGTCGAGATCGGCCCCGACGAGGCCACCGTCACCGAGGAACCAGTCACCGGCTGGCGCGTCGTCCGCGACGGCACCGGCGCCTTCGGCGTCGCCCTCGACCTTGACTTGACCCCGGAGTTGCGCCGCGAGGGCCTCGCCCGCGACCTGGTCCGCGCCGTCCAGGATTTGCGGAAGAGCGCCGGCCTCGCCGTCAGCGACCGCATCGACCTCGCCATCACAGCCACCGGCGAGGTCGCCGAGGCCATCGACGCCCACGAGCCCTACCTCCGCACCGAAACCCTCGCCGTCACCCTCCACCGCACCCCCCAACCCGACGGCTTCGACACCTACGTCGACCTCGACGGCCAGGAGGTCCACCTATGGCTCCGCCCAGTCCCTCCGGCCACCGCCGGGTAACCCACTCCGGGTTGAGGGCAGACGGCCTCGGCACCCTCCTCCCCCACCGCCGCCCCTGGTGGGGCTACCTTTGGGCTGCCCCGAACACCCTCATCGGCCTCCTCGGGGCAGCCACCACCCGCACCCGCCCAGTCCTCCACCGCGGCGTCCTCCTGTTCGAGCCCAGACCTGAGGGGCGCCCCCGTGGCCTTGCCCGCTTCCTCGCTTGGCGCGGCTTCGAAGCCATCACCCTCGGCCACATCATCATCACCAACACCCGTTTGGACGACTCCACCCTCGCCCACGAATTCGCCCACATCCACCAACACGAAACCTGGGGCCCCCTCTTCTACCCCGCCTACCTGCTCACCAGCCTCGCCGGCTACCGCCGCAACCCCTTCGAACGCGCCGCAGACCGCGCCATCCGCGTCCTGCTGGGTCGCGACGACGAGCCGGGAGAGAGGAGAAATCAGCTCAGCCATGACGATTCACCCAGCTGCTAACACGACGTGAACGGTTCGCACCATCAACGGCAAATCCCGCCGACGGAAGGAGCCAAACGACTGCAAGCCACCTTCCTGAGGAATCAGGAATTGTTGCAATCGCATCAACAGCTAGAAGCAGTTCAGCGACAGCCAGCCCAACCCAGACAAGCGCAAGGAATCGATACCACGACGCTGGACGGATTGGCGGGCGCGGGGATGGCCCACGTAGAGTCCGCAGTCCCAACCAAATCAGCCACGCTTCTGACCCTGAGGGCCACTCCGGACTATGGTCGCTAGGAACAGGAGCCAAGGCCGTCTTACCGCGGGTCTCACGCTCCAACTGCCTAACGGGCCAGGCTGGCGCGCGAGCGATGAAGTACAGCGACATGCCGACGGTGAGGAATCCGAACGGCCGGAGTAGATGCTGCCTGGAGGACAGCATCAGCACAAGCGCGGGCGCAGCATAAAGGAATAGCACTACTGATCGGCCAATACTAGCCCAAAGCGGTATCGCGGGGGGCTGGCCATCGAACCACCAACGCCACGACCAACGATCGGGTGCAGGATGCAAGTAAATGAGTATCATCCCCTCACCCTATGGGGTACAAAATCTGGCTTGAATGGACACCTTGCGGAAGGTTGCAGATGCCGATCATCCATTTCAATAGATCTGCGTAATCCAAACATGGAGGAGATTCGTGCTCTCGTACGCTAATGAGGTGCCCTCACAAAACGGTCCGTAAGGCCCAGCTGTGGTACACATCTTGTATTCCCATCGCGACCTGTCGACCATGTAATTAACCTGCCATTTATGCACCTCCCACCCCCACAATCCAACCGGCTTGTGGTACCAGGTGTAATACCAGTAGTGTGAACGGAAGCTCCAAACTCGACCTGCGACAAACCAAATACACCACGGCGCAGCGCAAACCACCACCCACCAATTGTTACCGAGGTACTTTTGAAAGGGTAAGTATCCCCATGCCCGGTAGTGATCCCAGTAATGGTAGGAACACCAGCCACTTCTGCTCCAATACGCGCAACGCAACCAACAGATGGTGCCTGTCGTGTCGACAGAGTTTATCGGGTCTTGGGTAGCGTAGTCATACCGGTTAGCCGAACCGCCATCGACAGGATCGACCTGAAGGAAACGGCCGAGCACAGGGACGTACAGCCTCGCGCCCATCAGGAGGATGCCGGTGAGGGAGTCCGTCTCACGGAGGGCACCCCCAAGCCACCCGTAACGAGGGCTGGTACTGGCACGTGGTTGACCGAACTCGGTGGCCTCGAAGGTCGAGAGCGGCGCTGTGACGGTGGGATCAAGGCTTGCAGTTGTCACAACGTCATTGTGCAAATTGGTAAGCTGGAGTGCAGTACCCGAAACCGAGTCGGTCACTGCCGCGAACTCCCCACTCGTCCCGAAAATGTTGCGAGTCCAATGCGTCGCTGTTGCATCCTCGGCGATCCATGTGGGTGCGTCGGAACCACTGCCGTAGTGGTATGTCTTGGTGGAGGTCGACCCACCGGAGTCGCTGGAAACCCGGAGTCGCCATGCGGGGTCCAGGGTCCAGGTTCTGGTCGTGGTGCCTTGGATGAGGCTATGGACCTTATTGTTTGCGTAGTAGGTGGCCGTAGTGATGGTGCCGGTCACCGTGGCGGGGACCGTGGTGATATTGCCGAAGCTGTCGTAGGTGAAGCCGGTGTCGGTGATGCGGTCGGCAGCGTCGTAAGTGTGGCTGGTGGTGGTGCCGGTGGCGCCGGTGTTGCAGCTCCCATCGGTGGCTGGCGCTTGGGCGGTGAGGCTGGTGCGGTTGGAGTCGGCGTCGTAGGCGTAGGTGCGGATGGTGCAGCCCGTGCCGGCGGGGGTGTCTTGGACGCTGGTGAGGCGACCGGCTTTGTCGAGGGTGCTGTTCTGGGTGGAGAGGCTGCTTGCTTGGACGAGCTGCTGGCCGTGAATGGAATAGTTGGCTTGGAAGTCGAGCCAAATGCAGGCGCTGGTGCAGTTGGTGGTCTTAACGTAGGCAAGGTCGGTGGTATTGCCCGCCTCGTCATAGGTCCGGCGGGCTTCCATGCCGTTGGGGTAACTCTCGGTG
>Ga0137381_10000867_pt1 | contig 19689 bp, 35 predicted proteins | sample SagtaG_16_FD_104808 | JGI IMG/M metagenome (GOLD analysis project Ga0137381, IMG submission 104808) | Vadose zone soil microbial communities from Sagehorn Ranch, Mendocino, California, USA - Sage2_L_115_16 metaG | ecosystem: Environmental > Terrestrial > Soil > Vadose zone | place: USA... | reverse complement strand
TAGTCAGAATAATGGACTGAGATAATATTACTGTTGGAATAACGACGGGTTAATATGATAGAAGGGAACAAATGTCAGAGCTTATGCGAGTCGTCAGAAAAGGAGAAGAAATTCACCAAGTTGATCCAGAAGAATTTTGGATTGTTGAACCTCATGATGCATGTCCCGATTCGGGATGTGATTATATCTATGATCGACTGAAGATAGTTTTTCATGAAGGACGATGGACTGTTTCGGGTAATGTGATCACTGTCGAAGAAGAAAATGCTCCCGATTCTGATCAGGAGAAAAAATTCAAAGAGAAATCTGAAAAAGAAATCAAAGAGCCTTTGAAAGATTGAGTCAGGAACTTTGGACTTCGAAAGAGAAGCTGTCAGGATCTCCTGCTCCGATCTCTTCTTGGTTTGACAATTACAAGAACCGACATTCTGCGAAGGGAGATTGGCCTTATCCCTCTTTTTCTGATTTCAAAGAAGCCAGATTGTTCAGCGTCACGGAATTTCAGCTAGCTCATCTTGATAAGATGGGATGTAAGTTCGTTCGTATAGCTATCGGTTCAAAGACTCCGCTTTATGGAACTACCTGGAGACAGAAATCAGTCAGTCTTCAGGATGCTTTATCCTGGATCAGAAGGAAACATGGAAACTTGGCCGTCGTCTCGAAACGATCAGGTATCTTTGTTGTTGATGTTGATCCTGAATCTCATCTGATCGATGGAGAATATCGGGATGTGGATCCTTTCGATCGGAAGCATTTTTCTAAGTTGACTCAGGCTACGAAGTTCTGGCTCCCTTATGTGAAACAGACTTTTTCCGTCAAAAGTCCTAGAGGCATCCACCTGTGGTTCAAAGCCATGAACCGAAACGGTCATTCCTTCGATGTCTCTAAAAGGATCGCTGAGAAGCTTCAGAAGCTGAATGTCAGGGCCGATATATTCAGGAAGGGGAACCAGTACGAGCTTATTCCGCCTTCTGTGATCACTCAGGAAGCCATAGACATCGAGAATGAGCGAAAGAAGAGGATCGGCCAGTCTCCCGTCAACTGGAAGGCCGGAAAGTACGAGTACCTAAACTTTGATAAACCACTCCTTCCCTTAAGTAAGGTTAACTTTAGGAGCGTTGAATAAATGAAGTCCAAATCCAAACCGTGGACTTGGAAGGATGACGTTAAGGAAGTCAGGGCCATCCTTTCCAGTCTCCTGACGCAGAAGGATTTTGCCAGAGTCGCCCATTATCTCAGGCGGATCCAGAAGCACATCAAAGAGCTAGAGGAACCGAAGCATTGAAGGCCCAATTCACTCTCTACGTTGACTCCAACACTGAACTCTCTTGGGATATCGAAGGAGAGAACCTTCGGGAGCTTCTGAACCAGGTTGACAAGATGGAGAAGATCGCCGACGAGTGGGGCCAGGAAGCCATAGACAGGAAGCCTTTGACGGTCAGACAGAGGATCTCTGGAAGGATCTTTCCCATGGTTCTTTTTATCGAAGGGTTGGTTCTGGGATTCGTGGTTTCGCCTTACATTCTGAAGTTCTTGGGGATACATCCATGAATATTATTGATTCAACTGAAAAGATTCCTCTGAAAGCTTTCTTGCTTTTGATTCCATTCATGATCATATCCAGCTATCTGATGTTTGACATTCCATTTTTCCTCAACCAAGTGATAGGTTATGGATTTTGTGACACTGGCGGCTCATGCACTCATCTTTTTACTGGACATGAATATTTGATGTTTTCACTTGGACTCTTTGCGATGTTTAATTGGCAGGGAGCCGTCATTTTCATGATCTATTATTTCAGGAAGCATCCTGAGAGGTTAAAATCTTGAAGACGACGATCGACGTTCCGCCCGAGATCTGGAAGAAGTTCTCCGAGAAGGTAGTCAGGCTTTACGGCAACAGGAAGTTGAATGATGTCATGGTGAAGCTGATAGAGCTTTACGGGAGAGACGTTCTTCACGTTCAGATCATGGGAACGAAAGACGAAGAGAAGAAGATCCTGAAAAAATGATCTGTGGAAAATGCGGTTCTGACAAGATGCTGACGGCTAAGGATGGACAGTGGATCTGTGGATCCTGTAACACGAAGCTCAAGCTGAGACTGATCCCTGAAGAAGACGCTAAGAAATACCATCCGAAGTGACAATCCCCTTATATACGGGAATGGACTTCTCTTTCCTGAGGAATCATGGAGCTTAGGCTCGTAGCTAACAAGAAAGTGGTCACTCCGAGACAATTTTTCGCCAGTCTCGGCCAGATCACTGTCGATCAGTGGGAAGCCCAGGAGCGACATCGGATCGCCTGCGGACTTTGCACATACGAAGAGATGAGAGGATCCTTCAGACCCTTCCATCAGAAGGTTTTGGAAATTGAGTAGTCACTGTCAGAGATGTGATCCTAAGATCACTGGCGACGTTTGCGAAGACTGTGATTGTCACTTCTTGAAATTCTACGAGGAACAGCATGAAGATCGATCTTCTTACCAAGACATGGGTGAGTATCAAGATGACTAATTACATCAGAATGGCCAAGTTCCTAATCCTGAGATCCATCTATCGACGGGGATATGTCTGGTTCGGGAAGAAATACTTCTTGGCCCAGAGAGAGCTTTCGACCCTGATCGCAAAGGCGATAGTTCCATGACAACTTCTAAGATTCCGAGGGATCAGGGACTCTTCCTTTACATGGAAGATTCTCTAGTTGCCATTTCCATCTTGGAAAACAAGCTTGTGATTGACTTTGATGGAAAGAAACTCTTTCTCAAGAAGAACGAAGGCCATGTCATCTATACTCAGACGCTTGTTCCAAAGGAGAAGAAGAGTTGAATCGCTTCTTCGAGATCTTCAATCGCGGACAGAAGTTCTTAGGCCATCGGATGAGACGCTGTGATATGTGCGGAGCCTTCTACGATCCACAGATCGGCCACATGGATCTGAACTGCGAAGTAGTTAGGAGAACAAACCAATGAAAACCCTGAAACTGATTCGATTGATCGAGATCGGTAAGCTCTATAGTTACGCATATTATTTGAACGAAAGAGGAGAGAAAGCCGAAGAACTCGTTCGAAAGAGGATAAAGGTTGACAGTCATAGATGAGGCCTATCACTATCTCAGGGGATACATCGATCACTCGAAGCCTGAGTCAACCGACGCGGTTACTGCCCTCAAGTTGCTTTACTCGTTAGCCAGGAGACAGAAGCATGAAGAAGATTCTGGAAAACGAGACGGGAAAGGGAACAGTCAAGTTCATGCAGGTTCTGAATCAGAGAGTCTATCGGAACATGGCAAAGGAAGGGAAGAAGAGGGGAATCGGAGTCCAGGAGTTCGTTCGAGCGATCATGATACCGGAATGGATTTGGTTTGATCAGAGACGACAGGCTTGGCTCGATTCTAAGAAGCCAGTTCGAAGAGCAGGGAAAAGAAACTCAAAGAGGATGGAGCCTGGACATGATCTACAAAAAAAGGATCCTGACGTTCCGCCTTCGACAGGGACTTGAGCTAGGAAGGTTTGAAGAATGACAGAAAAGACAAAGTTGAGGATCATTGAAGAAGAGACGTTCTACTGTTTGGGATGCGAACGATCTCGTTTCAGCATTGTTTGGTCTAAGACTGAAGAGAAATACTGGTTTGTTTGTCAACACTGCGGAGCGTACTACGATCTATGAAAGTCCCTGACATCAACAAGAAAGAAGGAAAGCGTATCGATGACTGGTTTGATGTGAAGAAAGAAGAATGATTAGGCTCAGAGAGAGGGAAGGGTTCGACTGCCAGCATCCAAAGCAGATCGTCAACGCGGGATTCGGTCAGGGATTGATCCTGATCTGCTTCGTTTGTTCTGAATACATCAAGCTTGAATTGGTCAGTCGCTCCCAGAAGCAGAGAGAAGAAGACGAAATCAAAGCGGGGAAGATCTGATGAATAATTTAAGTTCGTTCGTAAAATCGGTTGAACGATCTTATCCAAAGAACATCGAGATCCATTTTAATCAAGAATGGGTTCCACTGGAGAAAACTGGTGATCTGAGAATGTTTTTGTGTCCAAAATGTTTCAATTCATTATTCATCTACATGGTAAGATGTGAGATTCTAAGCTATTGTCCAAAATGCGATCAGTTCTATGCGCTCAAAAGGAAATTAGAGTGAGAACTACAAAATTTCAACGAGCGGAAACCGTTAAGAAGGCATGAGAAGAAGAACCGTGGGACTCCTTTGTCAAAGTCGCCGAAGATTGCCTTTCAGGGCCGACACGAAGGAAGGGCTGGATGGAGATACGCGATTCTTGGGCCGACGGAATCGGGAAAGACTACCATGTTGGCCAGATTCGTCAGGGTCTGGCTTGACACCTACAAAGAGGGAAGGGTCATCGGGAACTTCAAGATGTATTCCGGCGAAGTCGATGAGAAGAAGATCGATCCCAGAACGAAGCTTCCGACTCCGATCCTGGATTCTAGATGGACTCCCTTACACAAATTCGAGTCGATCAGGAAGCTCAAAGGGACTCGGACTCCGATTCTCTTGGCCATGGACGAGTTCTCCAAATACATCAACTCCCTCACTGGCTACACGACTGGCGACATACTGAAGATGATGATCGATCTTGCCAACAACCTCACGAAACAGGATGTTGAACTTGCATATTCAGATCAGTGGCCCAAAGGACTACATACAAGAGTTAGAACGAATGTTAACCAGGTCTTCCTTCCGACTTATGAACCTGAGATTGGACTCATCGAGTATTACGTCTGGCCTTCCATCGACCATTATCTCATACGAGATGAATTCACGCGGAAAGGGCCTCATAAATTTCTCGCTAAGGAGTGGTGGCCATACTTTGACACTAAGGAGATCATCAGCCCAAAGTTCCCGAAGTTCAATCCGGAAAGAGAGTCGGAGACGATCCAGAAGTGGGCCGTCAGGAACAAAGAGCAGATCCCGATCGATCAGGGACTCACCGACTTCCTCAACTTCTACATGATGAAGAGGAACATGAACTGGGGAAGAGCGCAGATGGGAGCAGTAAGGCACGTTCTAAGGACTCAACTGGAAGGAAAAGACAACGGGAAGAAGCCTGAGGAATGATCATTCCTGGGATTCTTGACGATCTTCAAAAGGAAGTCAGAAAGTTGAAAGCGATAGAAGCTGATGCCAGAGAGAAGTTCGATCAGGTCATAGCGCAGATTTGGGCCGAGTACCTCTTCGCGATCAACAAGTTTCCGGTCTTTCGATCGAAGCATGAGGGATACGCGATCGTCAAAGAGGAACTGGATGAACTCTGGGAAGAGATCAGAGTCCATGACAAGAAAGACGGATCCAGGGTCAACGGAGAGGCCCTTCAATTGGCCACTATGGCGATCAGGTTCCTAGTGGATTTGGGATTTGATGAGAAAAGGGAATATGTTGCCTCAGAAGGCCAGAGTTTTCATTTGAAAGAACAATCTAGTGAAAGTCAAATGCAGAGAACTATGAGAAGAAAATGAAGAAGAAGAGCGGTAAAGTTCCAGTCAAGAGATCTCGGACTAAGCCTAGCGAGCGAAGCGAGCTATCGAAAGGCCGTTGGCCCAGAGATGGGGAAGAGTTCATCGGGAATCTTGGAGACACGATGATCTACGGTTTACCGATGAAGCTGAAGGAGAAAGGCCCTTCGCCGAACAGGATCCCTTACGCTGAAGTCAACATGGAACCGATGTCGATAGCTGATTTCAAGAAGAAGCATCCTGACTCTTGGAAGATGGCTGAAGAGAACAGAAAGAAGGAAGACTGATGGACTATAAGATGAGGAAGGTCATGTTCTCTTCAGTGAAGGGAGACTGGGCCACTCCGAAGGATTTGTACGATCAGCTTGATCAGGAATTTCACTTCACCGTTGATGTCTGCGCCAACTCAGACACGGCCAAACATACCAAGTTCTGGACTGGAGACTCAGGACTATTTCGAGCTTGGGTCGATCAGAGGTGCTTCATGAATCCGCCCTATGGAAGAGAAATAGGAAAATGGATTTTCAAAGCTCACACTGAAACTAGAGACTTTGGAGTTGTAACGGTCGCTCTTCTTCCTGCTAGAACAGATACTGAGTGGTTCTGGAACGATATTCTAAAGCAGAGATATGAGATTCGGCTGATCAAAGGAAGGCTGAAGTTCTCAGGCCATGAGAACTCCGCCCCATTCCCTTCGATGATAGTGATCTTCAAATGAAATGGAGAAAAGTCAGGGTTCCAAGTCGGATCAAAATTGAATTCTGGACTAGTTATGATCCTATTCCGCCTTCCTTCATCTGGAAGGAAGGCCATCTCTATCACCTGGTAGAATGTCAGAGGGCGGTTTCCCCGAAGCAGAAAGACGCTCAGACCAAGAGGATCCAGGCTGAACTGAAAGCGCATCTGACAGGCGGAACGAGATTGGTTCCAGGGATCTCAGGGAAGGAGAAGATCGGCCAGATAGTGAAACGCCTTCAATCTCTGAAGATCCGTGGAAGGAAGGCCCTGATCAGGAACTTGGGAGAAGAACGGGTCAGGAAGATGGAACTGGAAGCGAAGACCGGATTCGTCAAATCATATCTTTCTATGAGGAAGGGGCTGACGACTACGAAGGAGCCGACTAAGAAGGAACTGGCCCAGATACCTGAAGACATCAGGAGAGAGGCAGGGTTAAGAGCCGGAAAGTCCGACTTCGTCCAGGAACGGGAAGGCTTCACTCGATGGGAAGAGGAATCTGGAAGGAGAGTCTGGAGAGACGAAAAGGGACATTATTCTAAGGGGCCTAACAAAGGATGATTCCTGATCCTTCTCAGTTGATCTTCACGGTCGCGGAAATCTGTTTAGGCGGAATGACTCTGGCAATATCGGCTAGGATGATCTGGAGATTTCTTAACGGGGAAGATCCTGAATGTGGGCAGTCATAGGATCGTTCCTTCTGGGAACCGGAGTCGGGATCACGATTGGTTTCTACGTCGCTGAGAAGGAATGGAGAAAGAAGCCCTTTCCAAACGAGGATCGAAAAATGGAGAGCGGATCGGGTTTGGCGAACCTACCGGATAGCCACTTCGATCAACTACTACGGAAAGGGAAGGGAGAGAAGGAAGGCCTTTTTGGTTCCGACGATCAGGAAGGTTTCTGGAAAGTCCCTTCAGGGAAGGTTCCAGACGGAGAGGGAAAAGGTTTGGCTGAGGGCAACCTGGCCAGTGATGCGTGATCTCATTGAAGTCCATCAACAGATCAGTTCAGAGACGGATGAAGGAACTCCGGACTACTGCGAGATGTTCGATCTGCGGAAGTCGTTCCAAGATAGAGTTTCACCACGTTCAGCCGACGCTCAGAGCTACAAAGCCCTTTGTCGATCCTGCCATCTCAAAGAGCATAATGGGCAGAGCTACCGATCCAGATACGTTCAGCAAACAGTGGTAGCTTCTTGATCTTCGTCAACCAGTTTCACGGTCAGATTCATCTGGATATGTATTATTTCATCGTTCAAGTATTCGTCGTTCTTGAGATCCTGAACATGAGAAAATCTTGGTTCAGAAAGAGGGCATGGACTGAGTTCAGATGGAATCTTCTCCTTCAGGATCGATTTGGAATCAAATTCTATCTAAAAGATGAGAATGGGGAACCAGTCAAACATACGTTCAAAACATGATCATCTGTCGTGAGAAATGTGAAGAGCATCAAAGAGAATGTCAGTCCACTCATTATTACGATGGAGTGCAAAATCCAACGTGCAGTATCAGGATCCATCTTCACAGAACCGGAACGCCTTTGAACTGCGCTTGGAGAACTAGAGCGAAGAATGAATCAGACTTCGGACAGATATACTATCTTGGAATCTAGAGGCTCATACAGGAAGGAAGCAGGAAGGACTATCGCCTCAGAAGAGAAGAATCTTACTGGCGAAGAAGACGCTGATCTCTGGGAAGATGCTAGGTGTATCAGATGCCATGCTCAGATCCATCCTTTTGATCTGAAAGATCACTTTGATCAGTGTAAGGGAATCATTAGAAATGTTCTTCCTTTCACTTCCGTCAGCGAAACCCTCTATCTCAGAAGGTTCACGGCCAGAAGAATGTCTTCAGAAGCCAACCTAAGGATCCCTTCGGGTGATCCACAGCTAACCTTATATCCGTCACGACTAAATAGTTCAGTCACCACTATACAGAGAGGTGAAACAGCTATGCCAGGAAAATGGAAGAAGAGAGAGTCCGGCGGAACTTGGCCCCCTAAGGATGCCAAATCGGGAGCTTCGATCGAAGGGATGATCGTCAACTTCGAAGAGAACGCAAACGCTACCGCAGAGAATCCTTTGAGAGACATCATCCTGAACACTCCAAAGGGAGAGGTCAGGGTCTGGGGATCGGCTATCCTTCAACGGAAGATCAGGGAAGAGGACAAAGGGAAGGAAGTCAGGATCACCTACAAAGGACTCGTAAAGGTGAAGCGGGGAAAGGCGAAGGACTTCGAGATCGAAGTCAAAGAGTAGCTTCGATCATGCCAGATCCTAACCCAACAAAGGAACCGCTTTTCAAGATCTCCATCGAATCCTGTTCTTTCAAGAACCTGACGATGGAAGGTCTTACCAAGAAGCTGAAGTTGATGCATGAACTAGGATTAGTGAGATTCTACCACATCACGGAACAGACAGGGCCGGAGCCGATAGAACAATGAACTGCGAAGTCAAAGACTGCCAGAAGGAAGCTACCGTCACGGTGAATGTTCTGAAGAGATCGAAGTTCATGGGAATCATGAACAGAACGACCCTGAAGACTTTCAGCTTCTGCAACGATCACGGCCAGAAAGCGGAATGGGATCTGATGTCCTTCCAGATGAACGCCAAGTGAGGGAGAAGATCAAAGACTCCTAGAGCGTTTTTGATGCGCTTGAAGACTTTCTTCTCGACGGAGAAGTAAGAGTCTCTCTGATCGGGAGCGGAGTCGATCAGATTCTCCCTCTCTCTATTTTTTCAGAAGCCTGCTCCAGATCGGAGTCGTGATCACAAGAACGTAGAGAAGCCAGATGAACAGATAGACGAAGACGTTCTCCAAGATGGCTAGGAGAAATCTGAGCTTACTGGGCCTTTCCAAGTCTGAGAAGCTTCATGATGACGTTCCGATCGTCTTTGCTCTGGGCCGTCTGTATGTCATAGTCACGCTGAACTGCGGTCTTCGACAGATCGATCAGCTTGTTGATGTGGTTCCCGTTTTTGGCCATCCTTCCGTTCAGAAGGGCCGTATGAATGTCCAGAAAGGTTACTCCCCACATCAGGTTTCTGTTGTAGTGCTTCAGGTAGTTCCGGATTATCTTGATGTTCTTGTCGTCGTCGATCGGCTTCTCGTTGTCATACTGCTCGAATTTCGTGACAAGCTCAGTAACCTCTTCGACGTAGTTGGGATCCCACTTGGCCGGATCGCCTTCCTTCAGCTTCAACTGCTCTTTCTGCTCTCGTTGTAGTTTCGCCGTCAGGAACTTGATCTGATGGATCCCAGTTTCCAGGTAGGCGTGCCAGCTAGCGTAGGCCATGGTGTTGTAAAATTCCTCTTCTCCACCTTCCAGATTGGAGAATCGCATGGTAGTAACAAAGTCACGGCTCAACATTCCTCTATCGACTGCTTTGGCAAGAATCTGAGCGTACTTGTCAGATATGATCTGAGTCTGATCCTGATCCTTCAAGAAAAGGTCTTCTTCGTCTTGTCTCCGCCGTCTCTGTTCCTGAAGTTCATGCAGGGACACCTTCCCTTCGAAGTCATGACCCTGCAGATCACCATCGGATTGGTTCCATGGAGCCTTCTGTAGGTGTGCATCGACGATTCATGACCGCAGTTACCACAGGCTGATTCGCTCAAGATACATTACGCTTCCAGCAGACAGGAAGGGGCCTCAGTCTCTTTAATTTGGTGAACGTCTTTCCGCATTTGTGACAGCGAAGGACAGGGGTCATGTATCCGAGACTCTTCTGGTTTGCCATTTAATGGAACCCTATCTTATGACACTCGATCTCAGTCCCGTTCTGGTAGTATGTGCAGACGGTTGAATTCGCTCTGGTGAACTCATTCTGGATGGCCCAGATTATGACGAAGAACCCTATGACGACGCAGAGAAGGATGATCGCGGTCATCTTCTTGTTCCCCTTCAGGACTCTCTCTATCCCTGGAGATCCTTTCTTCGACTTCTTCCCAGGATAGAAGCTCCAGATCGCCTCAACCAACTTCAGGCTGGGAAGGAAGAAGAACAGGATCCCAACTATAGCGATTCTAAGAGAGTTCTTCAACGAACTTCCGACTCTTCGCTTCGCTCAGAGGGCTTCATTATAATCCTATCCGTGTAGCCTTTCAATTCCCAGAGTGAAGAAGCAACCGAAGATGAAGCTGAAAAAGATTATCGCCAGTCCCGCTTTCGACTGAACAAGCGATTCCACTCCGCCCTTCATCCATCCCCAACCTGCGAAGAATCGGCCTATCTGCTGGGGTGGAGCCATCAGAGTATCATGTCTGGTAGGAGTACCATGAGCTATGATCGAGAAGGATACCACTTCCAGATCTCCGCCTTTGTCCGTGACTATCCAGAATTCTGTCAGGACTCCTTCTTCGTCCCTGAAAGACCCTGCCACTTTTCCCTCCGTCGGAAGGAATATCCCCTTCATCACTTCTCCGGCAACGACGATCCAGGCTTCGCTTTTTGACTCCCTGAATATCCCAGGAACCTTTCCGGCATAGGAAGCTTCTCCGGTAAGAGGCTCCCCGTTCTCATCCTGCTTCTCCGGATCCTGAAAATATAGAGTGTCAGCGTCCAGCTTTACGGAACTGAGAAGCTTTCCAGGCTGTAGAGTGCCTGCGTCATCGATCGGCTGATAGCCGACTATCTGGCGTTTAACTGGAGACTCTTCTCTCTTCCGGAAGAACACGAGATAGACGATCAAAGCGGAGAGTGCCAACGGGATCCCGAACAGGAAGGGAAGCCATTCCAGAGGGATCGGGTATCCGGCCAGATAGACTATGGCCATGGAATATGATCAATCTCCTGATCCTCTTCAGACGGCGTAGCCACTCCAAAGACCTTATTCTGAAAGGAATAACGGGGATACTTAAGATTATCAGAGAAGTCCTAGGACTTGGAGAAGGGAACCGTCTATCGATCCATCCTGAAGGAAGTCTCCAAGAAGGTAGGCTAAGATGGCCACTTCTTTGTTTCGCTTGTTGATGTCTTCAGCGATCTTCTTAAGAACTGATTTGATCCTTCGTCTTCCTAGGGGTCGATTGATCCTGATCGCTTCTTCCCGCGACTTACCCAAAAGTCAATTCTCATTCAGTGACTTTTCTTCTTCGGCGGGATCTTGAAACCGCGTTTCCTAGCTATGGAGAACGAGATGGCGACGGCCTGATTCTCTTTGACTCCTTCATGACGGAGCTTCCTGATCTTCCTGCTGATGAAGTTCTTCGCTTTGACTGAGATCAGCGACGGATGAACGTGACGGACGCTCTTGTGATGCTTCTTTGAAGCTCTGAAAAGCTTTCCGGCAAGTTGAGCCTGTTTAGCCAACGAACTTACACGCTCTTCGCTCCGCTCAGAGGACTTAATCGACTCCCAACTTCTTCAGAAGCTGAGAATACTGGGCCACTCCTTTGATCCTCTTGGCTTTGTCTTCCCTGGAGAGATTGGGATTTAACGTGATCGCCAGGATGAAGTTCAGCCGTCTCTCCTGTTGAGACATGACTCTGGGAGACTTATGGATCAGAAGATCCTTCAGCTTGGACTTGCTCGTTCCGAGAAGCTTTTCCAGATCTGTCAAATTGAATCTCTGAGGTTCCTTAGCTCCGTTCGTATATGAGACAGCTTCTTCTCCTTCGATTTATAACGCTTTGGATTCTTCTTCTTCTCTCTGTCAAGCTTCTGCCTGACGCGACAGGATATCGATCGTATGTCTCTATCTAATTCTTTGTGAGTCATCAGCCGATCATCTTAGCCCATTTGTCAATCCATCCCATGGCCCAAAACATCCCGACGATGAAGATCAGAAGGAATCCGACGGGAAGGAACGTGGCCATGTAGCAGAGGGAGTTACAGCCGTTGGAATATACATAGAGATCGACGAACTGAAGATCAGGCATCAGGGTGAAGATGACGACGTTCAGCCAGAACCAGATGACCTCGAAAGCGGTGACGATGATCCATCTTCTAACCTGAGTGACGTACTTTTGCCTGACTGGCCACCACGGATTCTTGAAGTTCTGCTTCGAAGGGCCGAAGAACTCCCTCTGAAACTTCTTGAATTCGCGTTTGAGCTTGAACTTAGCCAACGAACTTACGATAGCTCCCTTCGGTCGCTAGGCTTTTTTCCGTCTCCACGCCAAATCTCTCCTATTCCCTTTTTCAAATCTTTCTTCCAGTCCCACTTCTCTTCCTGATCAGGCTCGTTAGTCTGTCTGGGAAGATCGTAGTTCGGCTTCCAGTTGGAAGTCACCTCGTTAAGCTCCTTCATGAACCAGTTGACGAACTTCCCCAAATGGCCGTTCAGATCTTCGGAGAACGTCGGATTGAAGCAACTGACCCTTACGGAAACTCCGTGATTGGATCCCTTCTGGAAGAGGGAGATCGCTTTCATGGCATCATCAAAGGCTTCCTTCAGGTTCGGGTTCGAAGCCGAGTCCATCGTGATCATTATGGCCTGCTTCATTTCTTGATCTCCCTAGCTAAAAGCAGTCCGGTGATAGTCCATTCTACAAGAAAAACAGTTAGAATGATCTGGCCAAGATCAGAAATCAAATTGGATTTCTCTCCCACTGTTTCCTGATGTCTCTGGCCAGAATCCATCCTGAGACATAGCCGATTATTCCGACGACGATCAAGATCAAAAGACGGCTCCCTTCTCAGTCTCCAAAGCTCCCGTCGTGATCTTGACGAGGTACGCAGGCAAGAGGGGAATCATCATCAGGCCAGCGAATGACACGAATATAAAAAGCAGAGGATTCAATGCGGAGAACTTCGTGACCGATCCGAGATAGAGGCTCGATCCTGCTGGCCCAGAAGCCGAAGTGATCCAGAGCCAACTGAAGACCGAACCCAGGATGAATCCCAGGATGGAGAATGGATCTCCCTTCCTGATCGCGGGGATGCCAAGATCGATCCTGACAGACGGAACCGATCCGCCCTCGATAGAGGGAAGATGGGGAAGGTTCGTTCCGTCCATCGTCGGGATCTTCGATATGAGCCAGGAGATCAGCGACAGGAAGGCGTTGACGAACTTCTCAAGTATTCCATAGGTCGAGAAGGCCATCCACTTGTTCCACTTGAACCAGTGGGCCATTCCAGACAGTCCGCCTTCGGCGCAGTAGTAGAACCAGAAGAGAAGATCCATCAGGATGTACGACGTTGGAAGGAAGACGAAAATTTTGACGACTATGTTTCCGATAAGGGGAACCGCGAAGATCAGATCTTTGACGGCCACGGCCAAACCGCCAGTCCAAGTTCCGAACCAACTTCCGAACGCGGTCACTTCCTGGATCGACTCTGTGATCAGAGTGGCAACCCATCCCAGGGGAGTCGATGTGAGAAGGAAGGATCCCACGTTGCTGAAGAAAGCGAATGTATTATCACCGACGTTTCCCCATCCGAACTGGTTCCCGATGAAGTTCAGCGAAGATTGTAGAACGGAGAGGAATCCTGAAACCATGATCGTCAGTCCACCAGGGATGGCCGTCAGGAACACCCAGACCAGCCCTTTGATGATCGAGTTTCCCCATGTCGAGGGATCAAGAACATTGAACTGGAATACTGGCTGAGCGGCCGCCAGACCGCAGGCCACTTTGTTGACCGGATCAGTGCAGGAAGAAGGGACTGACCATATTCCGAAGCTGGGATCTCCGACTCCGTTGGGCGGATTTTGGCCGCCTACAAAGGAAGCTCCGAAATTGTTAGGAGCGACAGTTGTATCAAACTGGGCCTGAACCAAAAGATAGTAGTCTTCCCCGAACTGAAGGCTTGAGGCCGAGTTCGTCGAGTTGGTGACGCTGTTGGACTGAAGATAGTTCAGCGGCCCGGTGAAGTTCAGGACTACCTGGAAGGAGTTCTGGTTCGCGTTCGCGTTGTTGAAATTCGCATCAGGCCCCTTTATGATCAGATCGTTTCCCTGAGTCTCCTGGTTCAGCGTCTTCGTGTTGTCATGAAGAACCCAGAGAGACTGTAGGCCGCCGGAGCAGAAAGGAGCAGGGCAGGCCTGCCAGATCAGGCGGGCGTTGATGTCGTTGAAGGGATTGTAGTTCGTCGTGAACGAGGGAAGGGTTCCGTTTGTAGTCCTAAGAATGACAGTCACGTTCTTCAGTGGGCTGTTTATGATGTGGTTCCACGCCATGACCATCTCCATCTGCCTTCCCGAAACCGTCTGGATGTTGAACGACGACTTCGATATGGCGACATCGGCAGAGTTGCAGTTCTTTCCGCCTGAGCCAGTAGTTCCCAGAGCATAGTCGAAGATCATCTCCGGCGAAGCAGGGCCTACAGGAGTAACGCAGGTAGAGTTGAAGTTCCATCTGACCTTTGAAAAGTCGCTGACTAAAGGAGATCCGCCTGTAAGCTCCAGGGCAGAATGCGAGAAGAAACACGGCCCGCCGCCGCCTGTGCAGTTGATCGTTGGAGTGGTAGAAAATGAAAATGAGTATGTCTGACTTCCAGAGACTCCCGTTTTAGTGGTAGAAAGTTGTGTTCCGAAAACAGAGTTTCGCGTGGTCTGACCTGAAGTCGCTGTCAGTGTCTGAGTATTTCCAGCAGAATAACCCATGGCCTCTTCGACAAAACTGGAAGTCGCTGAAACCGTCAAAGTCACTGATGAGGTTCCTGCTCCAGTTCCGTCACAACAGTTGTCATTCTGCTCCCTTCCGATCGCCCCGAACCCAGTTACACCAGAATAATCCATGGCGACCTCATTCCAGATCCTCGTCGGCCCCCCTGTCGATGTCGTAATCGTGTCTGATCCAGTAGTAGAAGTCGGCGCACTGTAGATGTAAGTGCTGACTCCGCCTCCACTGGAAGTTCCAGAGGACTCTCGAAGAGTGTATGTGTTTCCCTGAGTGTCCGTCGGAACCGGAAAGCTGAAGGCTCCCACTCCGAGGATGTTGACGATGATCGTGTCTCCGCTTGTGACCGAGATGGCAGGAAGAACCAGAGATGTTCCTGACGGCTGAGTCCCGTTCACCTTTGAATTGAATGTTATCGGCCCGCCTGAAGAAGTCGGCCCTAGGAATTGGGCGTCAGTGAAGATGTTGGTTCTAGTGTGGCTGAAAGAGGTGTTGTAGTCACCGAGAACGAAGGGAATCGGGCCGCCGTAGTTGCCGATGCTCAAGATCAAGAACAGGAACAACATAACGACGGCCGGAACGGCCTTTCGAAGAGAGACGCTCTTCCTCTGGCCCCATCCGCCGCCTTTGCCGTGAAATTTGGCATACTTGGATCCAGAACTGCCCTTCCACTTGCCGTTCTTCGATTTCGTGATCGGCTTGAAGCTCATTTCTTCTCAGCGTCATTATAACAACTAGGACATTTACCTTTGCAGTTCTTACATTGAAATTTTCCAGATCCTGAACAGCAATCGCAAAGAAGCTTCGTTGTCTGGATGATCAGGGAATCTTCGATCAGCAAAGCGAAGAGAGATCCGAATGACATCATCGTTTCTTCCTCTTCCTGTCAGGAGTTCCCTTCCAGATGTCCTTCATGGCATTTTTAGCTTCTCTTCCAAGCATCCGAACAAACGGCGATCCTGTTGACTTCTTCCGTATAACTTTGATCTTAGGGAATCTTGAAAAAAAGTTTCGCTTCTGGGCCGTTGCCAGCCCAGAAACTGGGCGTTTCTTCTCAGGCGGTTCGTCAACCAGTGGCATCTAGCTCACCAGGGCTTCTACAAGTCCCAGTATAAGAGCTATGAACCCGATGGCCTCGATCAGCAAGATCAGCGTCAGGAACGCGGAAGCGGTGACGACTGAGTTGGCTATGTTCGTGGTGATTTTGGTGACGTTGCTGGCAGGCCAGAGAGAGGCGAGTGTTCCAAACTGACCATAGACGGCCAGGATGAAGATGAAGAACAGCCCTGCGAACAGGAACCCGAGTCCCGTTCCGATGATGTCTTTGACTCCCATGACGTTCTTGATACGACTGAATGAGAGATCGCCAAAGTCGAACGATGATACTCCGAAAGAGTTGATGACAGTGATTTGGAGATTCTTCAGTTTCTTCTGGCCCGATGCCAGAACGGAAACGAAGATCTGAACGAAGAGGATGTCTTTGACTCTTGTCTGTTGCAGTCCTCTGATCGAATAGAGCCGAGAAGCTCCCGATCGGATGTTGTGGGTAACAGCGTGTATTTTATTTTTTCTCCGCTAGGCTTGATCCTTTTCCGTCTGTCATGCAGATATAAAGCTATAGAGAGGCAGAAGGCGAACCCGAGAACAGCGTACCTGTTCCAGTTGACGGGATCCTGGATCGAGTTTCCGCTATAGAAGATGAACTTCCAGACGACGAGATCCAGAACAGGCGGGATCAGGGGGAACTTGGTCGCTATGGCCAGAGGAAGGAAGAAGATCCTGACGCGGCCCAGAACGATGAACCAGAAGATCAGGAGATCGACCGGATCCACGATCAGGAAGTAGGACGACAGTTCCAGATAGTAGAGAACGTACCATCTGGAATGATTCTTCAGGACGACTAGAAGGAAGAACCAGTCGATCGCGTAAGTGGTCAGGTAGTAAGGGTAGTAGCCGAACCTGGTCAGGTAGTAGAACGAGTACCACAGCATGGAATAAGGAGCGGTCAACCAGGTGACTCCATGGATCGTGACCCAGAAAGAATAAGGCGGATGGAAAGCGAATTTGAAGAACCAGACGTTGAAGGGCTGGGAGAGATCCTGGCAGACGCAGGTGAATATGATGAAGAGCTTTGCAGTCTGGAATGAACCTAGACCGAGCCAGAAGAAACGGTTAAAAAGCCACTTCAGAACCGGAACGTCGTTCAGCTTGAAGAGCCTCTGAATCATGGGAAGACCTGTCTGGACTCGGGAACAGTGGATAAGAAGTCTGGCTCCTGGAAAGAGAAAGGGCGGTTATAGGAAACGAACGCAAAGAAGCAACTGACCCGCAGAGACGCGATAGCTAGGCTTCTGGCCATCGGAGCAGGCGGGATCGCCGTAGCCGGATCGACCGCATCCTTCATAGCCGGAACATCTCTTCCCAACCTGAAAAGCGGAGTTCCTGGGGCAGAAACCGATCCTTTTGCAGTTCTGAAAAATCCTACTGGCCCGCAGTCGATCCTGCCCACGACAAGCGGGTTCGATCCGGCGATCGAAGGCCGAATCCTGTCTTTTCTTGATCCCTCGGCTAATTCTGGCGTCATAAGAGGATTCTCGGTGAACTCCGATCTTGCGATAGGAATTCCCCCGCAGTTCCGCCTGCTCAGGCGTAGCACAGACAACGCCCAGTCGATGTTCATGATCCAGACCGTTGACACGAACCCGAATCTCCTGCAAGCCATTCTCACTGTTGATCCTGTCAATCAGTTCGGCTTCGGCAACGATGCCGTGGTTCTTGGAGATGATGGAAGCGTGGACGGAACCCCGACGACTGTCGTAGGCGTTCTCGCAGGGGCAGGGGGTCTTGATTTAACCCATGTGCTACTTGTGTCATTGGGGCTTCCAGGTAGCTGTTCTATTGCGGCCGGAACCGTGGGAGTAGGGAAAGGAGTGACCAGATCAGATCATACTCATGCGATCATCACTTCGACTCTTCTAACTCCTGCGGCCGTTGCCCTCATAGGAGCGAGAGGATCATCGAATGTTCTTCCTCGTTTCGATCATGCTCACAAAGGAATCGTCTCGATCTTTGATGGAAGGCAAACAGGACAAACGGCCGCTATCGCTTCTCTGCTTTCTTTCACGATCGGCGCGGCTGATGGATTGTTCAGGATACAGGGAAACGCAAACATAACCACATTCGTGGCCGGAACATTCAACATGACTGTAACATACACGGATGAAACGAATACTTCTCGTACTCTTACGCTGAACTTTTCCAATCTCACAGGAACCCTCGGGATCGCGTTGACAGGAGCAGGCCCCTTCGAGGGAATACCTGCTGTGATTAGGTGTAAGGCCTCAACCACGATCACGGTAGCGACTAGCGGAACATTTACAAGCCTAACCTACAATGCTGAAGCCATGCTGGAGCAACTTGCATAAATGGCGACGATCACCCAAGCACAGCTAAAAGCCGTCCTCAAAGCCTGCAACGACTTCTCTGTCGTCATCGACCAGATCCGTGAACTTGCAACTATAGCGGATGCGGCCCAAGTTTCCGGCGCAACTCTCGACCAGACTACGATCAACAATATGCTGTCTCAATATTCTGTTCTAAAGCAGAACCTCGTCACGATCTTCAATGCCATGCCCTAAAAAAAGAAGCGTTGGGGCTTTACTGCCTGCATCCGAAACCCCAACAGTAGGAACTGTACATCGGAGCGACAACAGCCAAACCGAATACTGTCACTCCGACGATCCCAGGCAGGTTCCTGATCAGTCTTAATTTCCATTCCGTTTCTCTTCACCTCTTTGAAAGTCGCTCATGATATAGTCAAAGGCCCTCAGGCGGCTCTCTTCCGTTCCGCGATCGTCATAGTGGACGATCTTCCGCGAAGGGCTGAACCAGTAGCAAACAGCAACGATCCCGATTATGGATCCGAAGACGGCTATGGGACCGAACTGCGTCAGAAGCACGATCGTTCCGCCAAGTCCGAAGGATAGGAAGCAACAGAGAGCTACTAGACGAAAGTACGTCTGAAAGCCTTCAAAAGGGAATAAGGGAAGTGATTAATAGGAATAGCAGTAAGGAATTCTGACCATGGATCTCTCCTTCCTGATCAACCGCTATATATACAATCGAAGAGCGAAGAACGGCTTCTTCTGGCAGTTCGAGCCTTACAAGTTCACCGAAGAGCCGTTTCTAGAAGAGTTCATCCTGAAGCCTGGATCCTGCTTCGTCGATGTCGGAGCTAACATAGGCGGATGGACTGTCCCTTCATCGAAGTTCTACGCCAAAGTGTTCGCCTTTGAAGCAAATCCAAGAACGGCCAGAGTCCTTCAGAAGAACGTCGATCTGAATCATCTGAAGAACGTGACTGTCTATCCTTTCGGTCTGGGAGAAGCCGAGATCTCAAGAGACTTCTTCCTCTACGACAGAGGCGAAGGGAAAGGTCAGGACAGCTTCTTCGCATCGCATCTGGGATACTTCACTACCGGAGAAAGGATCCTGGTTCAGATAAAGACCCTCGACTCCTTCGATCTGAAGCCTGATGTGATAAAGATCGACACTGAAGGCTATGAACCTCAAGTGGTGAAGGGAAGCATGGAAACGATCCTGAAGCATCGGCCGATCCTGATCATAGAAACCCACGATCAGAAAGACGTTCAGCCAATCCAAGACATGATCACGAACAAACTGAACAAATATTATTCCTGGCGTTTGATCAAAAGAGAACAGCCAGGGAATATAATCCAGACGATAATGATTGGAACCCTCGTTTAAAAAAATCGAACTGCTTCTCATTCCTTTTTTTCCTCTAATTTTAGTTCTCGTAATAGAATATGAAATAGTCGAAGAGATTCATAGATTCTTTGTGAAACGTCGTTATTCCAACAGTAATATTATCTCAGTCCATTATTCTGACTACGCCGTTAGG
>Ga0137381_10000853_pt1 | contig 19833 bp, 24 predicted proteins | sample SagtaG_16_FD_104808 | JGI IMG/M metagenome (GOLD analysis project Ga0137381, IMG submission 104808) | Vadose zone soil microbial communities from Sagehorn Ranch, Mendocino, California, USA - Sage2_L_115_16 metaG | ecosystem: Environmental > Terrestrial > Soil > Vadose zone | place: USA... | reverse complement strand
TCATCTGTCGGTGCATGACGCCCGCGATCGTGAAGGTCGTGGACAACCAATGGTTCCTCTCGTACGCCGATCCCGCGTGGAAGGCGAAGGTCCACGAGGCGATTGCGTCCATGGACCTGTACCCGGAGGCGCTGCGGAAGTGGTTCGACTACGTGACCGACTGGCTCCGAGACTGGCCGTGCGCCCACCACCGCGGCCTCGGGACGATCCTGCCGTGGGACTCGAACTGGGTCATCGAATCCTTGAGCGACTCGACGATCTACATGGCATACTACACGATCGCTCACGCCCTCCAGGGCGGCGCTCTTCGGTCCTCCGTCTCGTGGGCGCAACGCCTCGATGATGCGTTCTTCGATTTCGTGTTCTTCGGGAGGGGCAGCGCCAAGGTTGTCGCATCTCGCCTCGGGCTGGACGTGGACGTGATTGAGGGCCTCCGCCGGGAGTTCACCTACTGGTACCCAGTCGACTTGCGGAACACAGGTAAAGACCTCGTCCAGAACCACATGACGTTCTGCTTGTTCGCGCACACCGCCATCTTCCCCAAGGAGCAGTGGCCTCGCGCGTTCGGCGTGAATGGATGGGTTCGTCTGGCGGGGCGCAAGATGTCGAAGTCTCGCGGCAATGTGTGGTACATCCGCGAAGCCGTGCGGGAATGGGGCGCCGACGTGATCCGGCTGACCGTCGCGAACGCGGGAGACGGCCTCGATGATCCGAACGTCGACATGGACTTCGCCGAGCCCGCGAAGGTCCGTATCGAGGAATGGCTCCGGTTCGCCACCACGAAGCACGCGACCCGTAAGGACCACCATGGCATCGACGCATGGTTCCTCAGCGTCCTGAGCCGTTCAATCGAAGCGAGTCGAACCTCGATGGAGGGGATGAACTACAAGGCGGCCCTCCGGCACGGGTACTTCGACCTGCAGGCCGCCTGGTCCTGGTACGTCCGGCGGTCCGAGGGCCGACCGCATGTGGAGGTGCTCCGGCGGTTCATCGACGTCCAGACGGGTCTCCTCGCTCCGTTCGTCCCTCACGTGGGGGAAGAGATCTGGCATCGCCTCAGGGGCGACGGCTTCGTGGTGAATGCGCGATATCCGGAGGCGATGGCCGGCGAGGTCGATCCGCGAGCCGAAACGGCGGAAGTCCTCCTCCAGTCGACGCTGGCCGATGTCCGTGAGATCCTGAAGGTCACGGGGATTGCTCCGAAGCGACTCGCCCTCTACACCGCCCCTGCCTGGAAAGTGCAGGTCCACCGGATCGCGCGCGACCTCGCCAAGCGCGGGCCGATCCCGATGAACGTGCTGATGGAGCGATCTCTCACGGAACCGGGCATGCGAGAACAGGCGAAAGAGGTCGCCGCGTTCGCGAAGAAGCTCGCGGAGGACCTGCGGCACGCGAAGCCGGACGAGCTCGACCGGTTTGGGGCCGTGGATGAGTTCGCGATGTTCCGGGAAAACCTGGGCTTCTTGGAGAAAGAGCTCCGTGTGAAGGTCGACGTGTTCCGGGCCGACGATCCGAAACGTTGGGATCCCTCGAAGAAAGCAGACCACGCTGTCCCGGGACGGCCTGCGATCTACGTGGAGTGAGTCCATGAAGATCCGGCGGCCCTCCAAGCCGGAGGTCCCCTTCAAGCGAAAACGGAGCCCACCGCCGCAAGCGACGAAGCTCCTGAGGTACTCACTCCTCTCCGGAGTTGTGTTCATGGTCCTCCTGGCCGTCGTGTTCCTCCCCCGGATGTTCCCGGATCAACCGCCGATTGAAATTCTCAGGAGTTTTCATTTCGAGACGCCGAACAACCAGACGAGGATCTACATCGACAGCGTGACGGTCTCGCTAGAACTCGCCAAGTTCCGGGCGAACTTCACCGTCGCGGAGAAGGGGAAAATCGTCGAATTCGGGAACCTAAGCCAAGGCCTTCTGGTCGGAGGGAACGCAACGTTCCGGTTCGTTGATGCAAGCCCCAACGGCCTGTTGGATCCCGGGGACTACTTCCAGGTGTCTCCTCCACCGACGGGTTGCTACCGGCTACAAATTTTTCAGATCGACGTCCGTCAAACTGTGGGATTTCTGGAATGGGGCGCTTGCCCCCAGCGCAACGTTTAACCGAAGTCGGCCAATAAGCGCCGCCGCGGGCCTGTAGCTTAGCTAGGTAGAGCGATCGGCTCTTATCGGCACGCTCCATCGGAACGTCCGAGGGACACCGATAGGTCAAGGGTTCGAATCCCTTCAGGCCCGTGCCTTACCCTTAGGATTGACCTCAATTCCGCATCATGGCGGTTTGGCTTGGTCCCTGTCCTGTCCCCTCATGCCCGCCCCATCAGGCGGGCACCTTACTATTTTGTCACTCGAAAAGCTACATCGACTCCATATATTGCGAGATGATACTTATTATGATATGGTGATAACATATGGTCCGGCAACCTCAGTCCCAGGCGCAGGCCAATCCGACAGAGCAACTTCTCGAGGCGGCAATCGTCATCGGAGGCATCGCCCTCGGTCTCCTAATCCTGAAGCACCTCACGGAGGGACGCGATGACGAAGAATGATCCGACAAACCTCGCGTACGAGGCTTTCCGGGAGTTGTTCGTCACGAACCTTCAACCGACAAAACGGGTCCTCGTTGAGTTGTACGAAGGCGACTGGGAGCGTATCTCCAAGGTGAAAGAAGATCTGGACCTCAGCTGGAAGGACTTCTTCCACTCGATCGCGCTCTGGCTCGACGTTTTCGAATCGGACTCGGAGGCCAAAGAGCTGGTCACGAACCTGGCAAAGGGAAAGGAGGGTGTCCGAAAGTCCGTGAAGGTGCTCGGAGGGTAGCCCGGATGGGATGCACGCTGAACGTACGGATCCAACGCCCCACAGGCGCGGGCAGGAGGTGAGTGGATGAAACCTGTTCCTCACTATCATCCGGGGGAGGTGGAGGCATGCTGGGACAAACTCTGCGTGCGCGTCACTACCTCGGAGCAGGCCGCAGCGGTTATCGGCGGTGGACTCTTGGGTGCATTTGCGGGAGCGATTCTCACGCGCAAGCCCGAGGGCGCTCTCGCCGGCGCGGTCCTCGGCGGCTTGGTGGGAGCGATCTTCGGCCCGCGAGACACCGATAGCCCGACGGACTGAGCGTTCGGGTGCATTGGGACAGTCTTCGTCATGCCCGCCCTCATGAGGCGGGCTCTTTCCATCAGGACCTGACTTGGCCACGAATCAGAAGGCTGGCCACGAATAGCACGACTCCCATTGCGATCAGAATCGGTCCCCAGGAAAGCAAGGTCCGCGCTCCGGTGCCGAATGCCTCACCTACCGAACCGGCGAAGAGGAAGAGGATGCCTCCCAAGACCAAGATGGCTGGTACCCCAACAGCGACGAACGCAAAGCTCGTTCTCATATGTTCACCTCCTGGCGTCAACGGCGCCATTCAAGTCGTCGAATCCTGATGCCGGCTTTCTTTGCGATTCTACGGACACGTCTGGACACCTCCGTATCCCACGCGATCGGCACGAACCCGCCCGTGGCCCCCACCTCCGCCATGTAGATCTCGACCTTTCGGATGTGGGACTCGTTCAGCTCGGCAACATCTTTCATCTCAATTACGACAAGGTTTTCTGTCTGTTCGTTCCATAGCAGGTTGTCGGGCCACAATCCGCTCTGCAAAGTGGGCTGCTCGAATCGTTTCCAGCCTCTACGGCGAGGGAAGTTCCTCCGCACTGTCGGCCACGCATACTCCTCGAAGATCTTTCCCTCCCAGAGAGGGTCTCGTTTCGCCACTGGTTCGCCACTCTGGAGTAGCGCACCCGTTAGAGTGCTCCTCCACCCCGTGCGAATCAATGTCAGTCGGCTTCATAAACCTGTTCAGTCTGCTTCCGGCTTTGGCAGGCTCGAGATGCTGCTCACGAGTTTAATGCGGGCCTCATCCTTGAGCTTCTCTTCGGAGATTGATTCGGCGACCTGAATGGCGAGGAGGAACCTCTGCACCTGAGCCAACCGTGTCAGATGGTCGTTTGACTGCTCCGTCGCCTTGCCGTATAGGTAGAATGCGAGTCCCGAGATGACCTCCACGATCGCGCCACCGATGGTCCCGAACACTGCCGCATCTCGTCCAGCCAGAAGGCCAACGCCGACCGCGACAAGAAATAATGCCACGCCGCCGGCAGCCGCCCAAGACGCGACCTTGAAACTTGCGTGGCTCTGGTTGAGGGCGACTCGGTAGAAGGTCGAAAGGAGTTCGGTTTGCGCGCTTGCAGTTTGTTTGGCGTCCGTCCCCTTGCCGGCGTCACTCAAGGCTTTGATTGCGATTGGTACGTCCCTCGAAAGCAAGGCGTACGTGCTGGCGGTTCCGGCCCTAGAGAAGATTTCCGCCCACCCTTCACGGGCAACCGACGGTTTCGACCCTCCCGCCACGGTTCCTGCAACTCAGTTCCACAGATAGAACCTTCCACAATGCCGTCCAGCAACTTATCCGTTGTTGGCTTTTACTTGTAGCCTACTTGCAGCGCGACGCCTTGAGATTTCAGACGGGTTTGGAGTTCGCGGAACCGGTGCTCGTGTGTGTTCTTGTATCGATCGCGGTTCGCCGTGAGGACGAGACGGATTTCCTCACGCGGATGCAATGTGACCAAGGACACCTCTGTCCAATTGAGATCCTTGTCGCCTCTAAGGAAAGCGATGATGGTCGCATCGATATGTTCGTGCGACACCTCCTCCGGGTGAGGCATCCGCCGAGCCATGTCCCTAGATCGGCAACAAGGGGGATAAGTAGAAATGGGGGAGTGGTCCGCGAAACTACTCCCATCAGCCACCAGACATGTCAACGGAGACAGCGATTTCCTTCAGCGCGGAACGGAACAGCTCAACAGTTTTCTCGAGTTCCGCGTACAACCTGACCATCTCCACACTATCAGACTGAATCCGGGCGTCGGAGGCCCAAGATGCCATCCGGCTTTCGAAGACCTCCGCTACATCCCTTCTTTCCTCCGGGACCTTGAGAAGAATGTAGTTGCTTGAGACCTCGATGAAGTACATCCCGCCCGACGAGGTTCGACTCATGACGATGGACCGTCCTGGGCGACCATACTTCGCGCTAAAGTATGCCGCATCCTCCGTTTGAGCGACAATGTTATCGAACAGGTACGTGTTCAGTCCCCAGTCATTCCACTCTACAGCCGTCAGCGGCACTCCGAGTTCCGACATGCCGGTTCGAACAAGATTTTGGATGATGACCCTTCGATGTTGGCGGACGCTAGTAAACTTCTCCGAGAGAGACTTCACCTTCAGCCACGTTGAGAAGACCTGTGGGTATCGGTTCTGGAGGAAGATCTCCCCTTTTGCGACTCCTGGGAAACGCGCCAAGTCGAGTCCGTCGGTACCTGTTGACGGGGCAACGTTTCCTGGCAGAGACTCTTTCGGGATTCATAGCCTTAGACCCGTACTCTCAGTAGGGCCAACGCTTTCCCTAACCTGCAGCTCGCTCCATGGCCACAGGACGTTCTCGTTCAGACTCTTGTTACTCTCCTCCCGACGTCGGGAGAGGGACTGGTAAATCTGCCAGAGGAATCCGATTGCGCCGAGTATGCCCGTGATGAAACCTGTCCACAGGACGGCGTCCTCAATTCCCACGTCCTGAATGATGTTGCGTCAAGAGATAGGATTTCCGGTGGCGTTCCAGCCCATGAGGCTTGTGCCGCTCTGGGTTTTACGCTAAACTCATGCCACACGCAACATCACCAAGGACCTTGTGAGCCCCTGGGCTCCGCGAGCAGCTTCCCCGAAGCGGGACTCGTTAATCCCGCGATATTCTCTGCGTTTTCCCTGAGTACCAGTCGGATTTTCTTCCTGCGGATGAAATGTCAGTAGAGAGACCTTCTTCAACGGAATAGTCTCGGCAACGTGCGTCTTCGGAATAGAGAATACCGGGATAGTCTTTTTAGTCCTGACCTCAATAGTCGGATGCGGGATGGATTCGTCAGAAGGCTGACTTTGTGGCGATGCGGGATGCGACCGAGTGGCAGACCCGAAAGGGCAGAATCGACGTTCTGCTCAAGGAGGTCGGGTGGGATCCACAGAATAGGACCCGGGTAATACAGGAAGTCGACACCAAGCAATCGGAGTTCAAAGCGCGGCGTTACAGGACTTTCTCGGAGACTCACGGAACGCCAGGCGAACACGCATATGCTGACTATGTGCTGTTGGATGCAAACGGCGAGCCCCTCGCAGTATTGGAAGCGAAGAAGACTTCGAAAGACCCAATCCTCGGACAGAAGCAAGCCGAAGACTACGTCGATGATATCAAGAGGCAAACGGGCAAGGACCTCTTCATCTTCCTCTCGAATGGCTACGAAATATGGTTCTGGAACAAGCCGAACGAGAATCCGCGTATGGTGAAAGGATTCCACAGCCGAGGGGCTCTAGACAGAATCCTCTTCCAAAACAGGTCGAAGAAGGACTTCGTTGACGTGCCCATCAAAAAGGAAATAATTGACCGTCTCCCCAACATTGAATCAGTCAAGCGAGTGCTCGAGGGCATCGAGAGCGGAAGACGCAAGTTCTTGGTGGTTCAGGCGACCGGTACGGGCAAGACGAGGGTGGCAATGGCATTGATTGACGTCCTGCTTCGGGCTAACAGGGCTCAAAAGATCCTTTTTCTTGCTGACCGAAAGGCGCTGAGGGATCAGGCCTACAGCGATGGCTTCAAAGTTTTCTTTCCTAACGAGTCTAAGTCTAAGGTGTTCTCCGGGAACTTGGACAAGAACAGCCGACTATTTGCCTCAACGATCCAGACGTTCATGGACTGTTATCAGGAGTTCTCCGTTGGAGACTTTGACGTCATCATCTCCGACGAGTGCCACCGGTCGATCTACAACAAGTGGAAGGACGTGTTCACCTACTTCGACGCGATCGAAATCGGGCTGACCGCGACACCCGCCGAGATCATCGACAGAGACACGTTCAGGTTTTTCGACTGCGAAGACAACACACCTACGACACTCTACACTTACGGCGAAGCGGTGGAAGAGGGATACCTCGTACCCTACAAGGTGTACAAGACCCAGACTCACTTCCAAATCGCTGGCGTTAGGCCCGACGACGTCCCCAACGCAGTAATGAAGGAACTGATGGAAAGAGGCGTTGAGCCCGACGACGTCAATTTCGAAGGAACAGACATCGAGAAGAAAGTCGTTGTAGTCGGCACAAACGAGGCCATCGTCAAGGAGTTCATGGAAAACTGCATCATGGACTCGACTGGGACACTACCAGCGAAGTCGGTATTCTTCGCGATCACCAAACAGCACGCAAAGAGGATTTGGGAAGCATTCGAGAAGCTGTACCCGGAGTACAAGGGCAAGCTGGCCCGTATCATTGTGTCCGATGACCAGAGGGCTCAGGAGATCCTCAAAGAGTTCAAGACAGAGGGCTGGCCCCGCGTCGCGATATCGGTCGACATGCTGGATACCGGAGTGGACGTCCCTGAGGCTTGCAATCTAGTCTTCGCCAAACCTGTGTTCTCAAAGATCCGCTTCTGGCAGATGCTCGGCAGGGGGACGAGGAGCGATGCCACGTGCAGGCACAAGGAATGGCTGCCCAATGAAAAGAAAGAGGAATTTTTAGTTTTTGACTGCTGGAATGTTTTCGACTGGTTCGACATTCATCCCGAGGGAAGGGAAGCGAAGCCTTCGGACGCCGTTCCCGCGAAGATCTTTCTGCTGCGTCTTCAGCAACTGGAGCAGTTCGAAAAGAAGCGTGACAGGAAGAACGTCGAGCTAGTGAAGGCGAAAATCTTAGCGGACATCAACGCGCTGCCCAGAGATTCGGTCGCCGTGAGAGAAAAAATCAAGGATGTGGAGTTCGCACTCTCGCCTAAGCTCTGGTCCCGGGTCGGACTCAAGCCGATTGACTTCCTAAGGACTAAGTTGACCCAGCTGATGAGATACAGGACAGGCATCGAGCCTAACGAGTCCTCTTTCGTCCAGAAATGCGAGCAGCTCACCCTTGCAATCCTCAACAAGAACGAGGCGGAGATCGACCGGCTGAGAGAGGATATCGCCGAGGCGCTGAACTCTCTGCCCACTACAATCAAGGGGGTGGGGGATAAGAGCGAGCTCCTGGACAGAGTTCTCGAGAAGACTTTCTGGAAGAAACCCTCAACCGATGATGCCCAAATGCTTCTCGAGGAGTTCGCTTCGCTGATGAGTTACAGGAGATCCGAACCAAGGCCGACGATCATTCTCGACATCGACGACGTGACCGAACGGCGCCAGCTCATTGAGTACGGGCCTGTGACTTCGCCGAAATCCGAGTACGTGAGGGACTACAAGGTGAAAGTCGAGAAACGTATCAAGCAACTGGCCGAAGGGCATCCCACTATCCAGAAGATAAAGCACGACGAAAGGCTGACCGAACCGGATCTCCACAAACTCGAGGAGGCACTCAATTCTCCCGAGCTGTTCATCACGGAGGAAAATCTCCAGAAGGTCTACAGTCAGACGAAGGGCACCCTTGTCGAGTTCATCAAGAAAGTGCTGGGTCTTTACGAGTTCCCGAGTCCAGAAAAGGAGATAGAGGAGGCTTTCAAGACCTTCATGATCGAGAAGAACTACCTCAATGCCGACCAAGTCAATTTCCTGAGGACTGTCGAGTCGGTGTTCGAGAGGAAGCATCATGTTGATTACAGCGATTTCTTTGAGCCGCCGTTCACAAGCTTCGGCCCAAAGGCTCCAGTGCCCCTTTTCCAAGAGGACGACCTGAAGCAGGTCGTAGGCCTGTGCAACCAGTTAGAGACGGAGGTGTTCCGAAATGCTTGAGCCGGAGATGAAAGCCAAGATCGACAAGCTCTGGAACATGTTCTGGTCCGGCGGACTGTCAAACCCGCTAACTGCCATCGAACAGATGTCTTACCTCATTTTCATGAAGCGTCTCGAGGACCTTGACAACCTAAATCGTATGAGAGCGGAGGCAAGGCGGGAGAAACAGAAATCCATCTTTGCAGGCCACGACGACTGCCGCTGGTCCAACTGGAAGCACATGAACGCTGAGGCGATGTACAAGCACGTTAGCGAGGTAGTCTTCCCTTTCATCAAAAACTTGCACGACGGCGAGGAGGTCCTCTATTCTCGCTACATGCGCGACGCCACTTTCATGATTCCAAAGGCATCACTTGTGCAGGAAGCCGTTTCGATTATTGACGAGATCGAAATCGGAGAGAGACCAGACATCCAAGGCGACATCTACGAGCACCTTCTGGGAGAACTGAAGACCTCGGGCAAGAATGGGCAGTTCAGAACACCCCGGCATATCATTCGCATGATGGTGGAGCTCGTAGATCCTGACATCGGTCAGAAGATTTGCGATCCCGCCTGTGGAACTGGCGGGTTCCTCATTGCGGCGTATCAGCACATCCTCAGGAAGTACACGACGCCCGATATGGTGAAGGAGGACCCAGACGGCACCCCACACAATCTCATCGGGAACAAGATTGTCAAGAAGGAACACTGGAAGCTCTTGTGGAACGAGACATTCTACGGATACGATTTCGAAGTTACGATGATACGCATCGCTTTGATGAACATGATTTTGCACGGCATCACCCGGCCGAACATCGAACAGAAGGACACGCTTTCAAAGCAATTCACACAGAGGCCAGTGTATGACGTGATCCTGGCGAACCCTCCGTTTGCTGGGTATGTAGACAAGGGTGACATCAATGACGCTTTCTCCTTAGACACGACGAAGACCGAGCTCCTGTTCGTTGAGCTTTTCCACAACCTCCTCTCCGTGGGAGGCAAGGCCGCAGTGGTAGTTCCGACGGGCGTTCTTTCTAGTTCCTCCAACGCCCATGTGAAAGCACGAAGGATGCTTCTCGAGAACTCTGATCTTCAGGCGGTCATATCCGTTCCCCCCTCAGCATTCAAGCCGTATTCCGGGGTTGCGACTGGGATCCTTGTCTTTGTAAAGGGAGGAAAGACCGCAAAGGTCTGGTTCTACGACATGAACGCAGATGGGTATTCTCTCGATGACAAGAGAGATTTCATAGACGGCAAGGGCGACATTCCTGACGTCGTTGGAAAGTTCAAGGCCGGGCGAGTCGAGTCTGACAAGAGCATTCTAGTGCCGTTCGAGGTCATAAAGAAGAATGGCTTCGATCTCTCTGTCTCAACATACAGAAAAATCGAATACGAACAGACTGACTTCGAGGATCCCGAGGTCCTGATACAGAACCTCTCGCGACTCGAGGCGGACATCGCGAAGGACTTGAAAGGTTTGCAGGGCCTGATTTAGCATGAATCGTAGGAATTCCTCAAGTTGGGGCGAAGAAAAGCTCCGAGAAGTTGTCACGATAGTTGATTCAGGAGTGGACCCATTTTACGGAACGAGGATGTACGTGCAAACCGGCGACGTCAATGACGATGAGATCGCCGCCACGGCGCCAGTCACATATGCGGGACGTCCCAGCAGGGCGAACATGGAGGTTCAGGAAAACGATGTGCTCGTAGCTCGCATGAAGGCGACCAAGAAGGTACTCGTAGTTACGGCCGTTGAGAAGGATTACTTATTCTCGACCGGGTTTGCCGTCCTTAGACCAAAAACAAGCATGATCTCTCCAAGGTTTCTAGCTTACTATTTCAGATCTAACGGCTTCCAGACAGAAAAGGACCGGAACGCTCACGGTGCAACCCAGAAGGCAATTAACAACTCTTCGCTTGAGCGAATGGACATTCCCCTTCCACCACTCGATGAACAAGCAACGATAGCCTCGGCGCTGGAGCGGGTCGATCGACTTCTCCGGAACCGACGAAAGGCAGACCGAATTGCGACGACTCTCACGCAATCGGTCTTTCTGAACAGGTTTGGAGACCCATCCAAGGTCAAGAAGTGGCCGAACCTTTCTCTCGGTGAGCTGTGCTTACTTATCAGAGACGGTCCTCATAAACGCCCCCAGTATCAGAGTTCGGGAGTCCCTTTTATTACAGTTCACAACATCAGCGAAGATGGATTCGATCTCGACAATGTCTTTTACATATCGCCCCAGGATCATGAACAGTTGAGGAAGCGAGTCGAACCGAGAAAGGGAGACGTCCTGTATACCAAGGGTGGCACAACTGGCATCGCGAGGGAAGTCGATGTGGACTTTGAATTCAGCATCTATGTCCATGTAGCCGTCTTGAGACCTAAGCCTCACCTCATGAATCCTACCTTCTTGGAGGTGGCTTTGAATTCGAAATACTGCAAGACTCAGGCGGCCAGGCTGACGCGGGGCATCGCCAATCGGGATTTGGTGCTAGGCCAAATGAAACAAGTTCTGGTGCCGACGCCGCCTTTGGTATTGCAAAAGCGGTTTGCGAGTCTTGTCGCCAGAGTTAGGACTCTGCGGGAGCGTCAACGTGCGTCGGGGAGGGAAATCAATCGACTACTCGACTGTCTCATGGATAAGGCCTTCACAGGAGAACTCAGAATCGCGTCTTAGCAGTCTGGATCCGCTGCAGGAACTTTCTGTGACTCAATTGCTCAGAAGCATAAACGCCGATCAGGCAATCTATTGCCTGTAGGAAAAAAGTCCGCTTCTTCATACCGATTCCGGTGCCCTTGTGTACTATCTGATTCCTGAGTTTCCTAAGCTCATCGACTCCTCCGAAAGGCAATCCGGGGTAATGGCTTCGAAAGAATGCGACCACCTGGTCAAGATCAATAGTTCGCCCTTCGTCAACTATGTCCTTCACTTTTTCTTCAAGCTTGAGTGCTCTGTCGTTTCTGATTCTGTAAATTGAATAGCGGTTCCGAATCATGATTGCTTTCAGGATGAGTTCCAGACCGTTGACGAATTCGACAACTGCGAGCCGTTTTCTTATGATAAGCTGGCTTCTGAGATGGATGAAGTTAGGTTCATCCAGTTTGTATGCCTCGAGCCGCTTTACACCTTCAAGGAAGACTGCTTCTCCGAGCTTGAACATCTCGTCGGTTTGCCTCGTTTCCTTGGTCTTCCTCTGATCATTAGCGCGCGACGCGACCTTTGGCCGCAAGGCGTAGGCCTGGCCGCTCATTTCCCCAAGTCACCCGGTCTGCTTAGGTTGGCAAAAAGGCTTGTCTCTAATTCCTTTCGGAGAGACCAACGGTCCTTTGGAAGCAGTCGGTCTTTGCGGCTCTTGGGGTTATTAATCGGGGGCCCCGATTCGTACCTCCTGCGGATTGGGAGCACAAACTCACCACCAAGTCACCACTGCGTTTCCCTCCATGTGAGGTGGTGGAACCGGGGAGAGTGGTGAGAACTAAGGAGATGACTCGGGTTCGCCGTCGCGAGGCGCATCCCAACACGTCACCATTCTGACCACTGTGAACACCCTAAGGGAGGAAAGCCTGTGGTGAGATGTGGTGAGGGTGGTCAGTCCGCACCGATGGCCTTCCGCGCTTTGTCGTCGAAGCGGAGAACGATACCCTTCTTGTCCTCAGAATCCCGAATCCCGAGTTCCCGCCGGACGCGTTTCCACTCTTTCTCTCCGATGGGTTCGAGACCGTCCCGGAGGAGTCGCCGATTCACTTCCGGATGTAGGTCCTTATTCATGAGTCCGAGAACCCCGTCCCGTATGTCCTCTTGATGTTCCCCGACAATCCCGCGCAGGATCTCGCGGAGATGTTGTAAGCTGTCCTCCTCGCTGCGGGCGAAGTACTCGCTTAGCACGTCGTCCGCGACCCATCCCATCGAGTCCGCAGTGGCGAGCAAGTAGGCAGCCATTTCGGTGTCGCGGGGCAACTTGGTCTTGATTCTGACCACGCGCTCTTTGAACTTCGGATCCTCGATGTGGTCTTGCATCCTGGCCACGTCCCACTGGTTCCGAGCCCTGTCAGACAGATTGCTAATGGAGTCCCGCAACTCGTTCACCAGCGGACCGCGATAAAAGTTGTCGCAAATCATGTTCACGTCGTTCCACTGTTCAAGCTCGATAGTGATGCTTCGCGTGGCCAACGCGTCCTCAGGGTCGGTCCTGTAGTTCAGGACCTTCGGCCCGCCGATGTTCACGTCCTCGGTTTTCCATCCGCCATTTGAATCCGGGACTCGCAGAGGATATGTCGCGTGCCATCGGGCTCCGGTCCGCAACATTCCTTCGAGGTCCGGCAACTTCCGCATCTGGGTGTCGATCTCATCGATGCCTAGGCACCGGGGCTTCTTGTTCAGCTTGTCCCGTATCGCGGCGTTCGTCCCGCCTTCGATATACTCTCCGCTGCCGAGCTGCGCCATGATCTCCGTTGCGGTTGACTTCCCGGCGCTCTTGGGTCCGGTGAATGATAGGTATGCGCAGAAGTTCTCGGGGAGGACTGCAGTGCCGAGCCAGCACTGCGATACCCAGATGATGGAGAGCTTCGCGTCGTTCATGTCGCGGAACTTCACGAACCCGTTAAGTTGTCCTGCAAGCTTCGCGAGGTCGTTCACGCCTTCGTCGGATTTACTTTCCAAAAGAAGCTCTTGTTCCATCTCATCTCACCTGACTCACTTAATCGATATGACTTGCTTCCGGGAGACGATCAGAGGGCCCCGCTCTCCCTTCCAGAAAATCAAGTCATCCGTCACGCGGTCCAACGTCCCGTGCGCGGTCTTGACCTGACCGTCTTCTTCCCAAACTATCTTCTTCACATCAGAGTTCACTTGTATCGCCTCGCTTCCACTTCCTAACCTTCTCAATGGCGTATCGGTCTGGGTGTTCGCCGGTCGAATAGAACAGTTCATCGACTGCCATCCCGCTTTTGAAGAACGCCGCGAGCAACATGTTGAGGAACGAACTCCTTGAGATTCGATGTCCTCGCGCGTAATCTAATGCATCCACCAAGTCCCGATCAAGGCAAGTAGTAACTCTCGCTTTTCCCATTTTTATCACCACAATTATATAATAGCGTCCTCCTCCTATATAAGCATATTGAATTCATTCTCTTACGGATGGCCGGGATTCTGACCGCCGCGTTTCCGTATCTTTATTTATGAGCGGAAAAATCGCGGCCGCTTTCCTGGACGGGGCGCCTGACGGCCGATATCCGATATCCTGCGGAATCGATTAGATATCGTTCACTTTTGTAGCCTTTTGGTGGATTTTCGGGTTTCTCGGAACTGTGATATCGTAGGGATATTTGTTCACAAATCTATGCTATTTCGATATTTTATTCGCGTGCGTAGATTAATGTTTAAGTAGTAAGCGCACACAAGTATACCCTCGTTGACTATTCCGGTCCTCGTCGTCTCGCAGAACCCGCAAAAATCGCTAGCTAAGCAGCGAGCCGAACTCGTCCTTCCGGGTAGCTTCACTGGTCCAGGCGAGACCTTTATCGTCGGGCTCGACCATCACACGACCGGGAGCAAAGTTGGGGACAATTTGCTCCTGGAGCATGGACATGAACCCCGAGTTCTCGGCTTGGCCGAGACCAACTCCCTCGGGAACAGGACAGGGCAACACCGCAGACGGCGCAATCGACGCGGGCAGTGGATCGGCGAGGCCCGTTCCGTGGGCCGATATCCGTTCCTGAACCGCGTCGAAGCCTACCTCCATGATTCGCGAAAGCCAAATGAGCTCACCTTTAAGGAGCGTCGCCGCAAGTTGCTGATGTTGGCCCGCGTCTATGAGGATCTCCGAACCGCAGACCCATCTCTCCATGCGGACCCAAAACGATTTAGCGAGAGGGAGGTCAACGCACTCGTCGATTGGATGCGATCTACACGAAAGGCGGTTGGGTATCAGGTGAAGCTGATGCAATACCTGCGACTCCTTCTGCACTACCTCGGCAATCCTGTTCTGGACCACATGAACGAGTCCAAGGCAGACCTTCCGAAGCCGGTTCTGAAACGGCTGCACGCGCCCACTCAGGACGAGATGGATGACCGTCGCCGGCGATTGGAGTCGATTACGGGCTGGCGAGGCGAGGCACTTCGGTTCGCGGAGGCGTTCCACCTCGCGACTGGGGTTCGCGTGAAGGAGCTACGGCTTGCAGGGCTCGGTGACCTCGATCTCCGGCGGATGCGTTTCGCAATCCTCCATCCAAAGGGCGAGGGACGATATGCCGATGGAGGCCGGTCGATACGGCTCCCTGGATGGATGCGACCCGTTGTCGACGACTTCCTACACGCCCGTGCACGTCGTTGCGAGACGATGGGCCTAGACCCGAGCCGTGTGGAGCCTCTTATTCCCGCGTGGATGGGGAGGTTCTACAGCGAGGCAGGGTGGAGAGGTGTCCGTGTGAAGGCTTATCGTGAGGCGGGCATCGTGGGGAACCTACGAGAGCTTCGTCCGGCTCACGCGATGCTTCTCAAAAAGGCCGGAGTATCCATCGAGGCGGTGAGCCAGCGTCTTGGGCACACGAACACGAAGACGACCGAGGCGCACTATGCTCGCATTGAGGACGCCGATGCCGAGGAAGCCATCGTCAGAGCGCTTGAAGCCTTCTCGGTGACCAAAAGGCCGAATTGAGCGCCATCTTGAGGATAAGGCGCGAATCCCTTCAGGCCCGTTTCAGTCCATAGGACCGACCGAAAGCGACTTCGATTCTTCGGCCGGGCTCCCGGCGAGAGTGTCGAACCGCACTCTGAGAGCGCAGCCAGCGCGCAGGGCAAGAGCCTCACTATAGTCGCCAGCGGGGTGAAGATGATCGGGCTGCCATCTCCAGGAGTTTCCTTCCTACCGACCGCTCAACCGTCCGCCGCCAAGCACGCAACTCTTCTTCGCTCCCCAGTCGTGTCCGTATCCCTTGAAGCACCTCGCGGGTACGGTCAACCAAGCCTAACTCACGCACTACGTAGTCAAACCTCAACCGCTTGGGATGCCAATCCCTGGCTCGAATTCCGAAAGCTCGACACCACGCCCTGTCTGTTCCTCGCGAACTGAAGTGGAGGGCGCGCCCTTCGGACTCATCTCCCAAGATCGTTTCCAAATCGACGTGAAGCCCACGGAGAGTGCGCTCAGAGCACCAAACGCCGGCCATGGGTCCTAGGATGTACGTGACACCTCCCCAATCACCTGTCATTGAGAAATATCCATCTGCCGCTGCCTTGGCCTCGTCGAAAGTACGAACCCAAGGCTTGATGAGCGATGCACGAGCGATTCCCAACTGGTGGGGGAATCTCGAGCGATCTCGCTTTCCCGGGATGTCGCGTAGCGGATCCTCGAGATCGACCAGAACTGTGATTTCTCCCGTTAGAATGTCCTCGAGCGACTGCTTGCGATTTGCGGCCCTGAGCAGCACGAGTCCTGTGGCTCGGTCATCATAAGCTGTCAGGCCCCAAGTGGCCGCTCTCGCAACGACCTGCTTCTCATGAGATCTCACCTTGCGGAGCATGACGTCATGAATCGTCGCGCAGACGGTCCGAGTGGGCGCAAACCCCGACCCTAGCGGGAGCGTCTTCCTAAAGGTCACTTTCGGAGGGTCGCCAAGGGAGAGCTTTATCGCCCTGCCCTCAAGATCAGATTTCACAGCTCGTCCACACTGTTTCTGGAGGTATTTTGACTCTTGTGAGCGCAAGAGAAAACGGTTGCCTTTGGCAAGCTGGAAACAATGGTTATTTTCCGCGGCGTGGGTGGATCGAAAAGTTCAGCTTTCTTTTGCCGCTTTCTATGGAGTAACACGAATCCGTTCAGGCCTGTTCCCTGACTAGCTATCGCATAGCTACGAGTGCCGTCATAATGCAACGCGCGTCCAGGCACAGGCACAAATTCAATGTTGTGTCGCTGGGTGTAGGTCATCTGGATCCGGCTGATCGTCTGAGGGGGGATACCAAAGCCCTTTTCCATGTCCATGACATCGGTGACGTCGCCCTGCTTGTCGGAGAGCGATTTGCGGGCCGTAACTCGGGGGTCCGGATCGGATGATCCAGCGCGCGGAGCAGGCTAACATCGTCGGCCTGCGGTCGAAGGATTTCGTCCAATGGGTCGGGGAGAACATCGACGCCCCGATGAAACGCGGCCCGGGTGGGGCGGTCCTCGAGAGGCTGAAGGCGGGCTTGGTGGGCGAGTTCTTCAACTGGGCGAAACGCAACTCGACCTGGCCGTTGGTGTTCGGCATCATGTGCTGCGCGATCGAGATGGCCGCGACCTCGGATCCGCGGTACGACGTCGAGCGGTTCGGCGTCATTTACCGGTCTTCCCCGCGGCAGTGCGACGTGCTCCTCTTGAACGGTCCGATCTCCTTGAAGCTCCGTCCCGTGGTGCGCCGCCTGTACGAGCAGATGGCGGAACCCAAGTGGGTCATCGCGATGGGCGAGTGCACGATTTGTGGCGGCCCCTATTACGACTCCTACTCCGTCGTCAAAGGGGCGTACACATTCGTACCCACGGACATCTTCATCCCCGGGTGTCCGGTCCGCCCTGAAGCCCTGATTGACGGGTTCCTAAAGCTCAGCGCGAAGATCAAGGCGGAACGGATCGGATGGGTGCGGACGAAGAAGGGCCGCCTCGTCAGCGCCCGCGAGGGCCAGCTGATGGATATGCAGAAAGGCGAGTACACATATGAGGTCCCCCAAGTCCGAAGCTGAGCCCCGCGGGAAAGTCGGCGCGGTCGTTGATTGACGGTGCGGGCCCCTTCAGGCCCCCTCCTTGGGCCGTCAGCCGCACATAACACCGACGAACAGGGTCCGGGCACACTCGACGTCCCTTAGGGCCGGAATTTGGGAGCACCAATGCACCTCCCGCGTACCCCTCGGAAAAAGCAGGGACGCCCTTTCCTCCACGAGCGTGGACGCTGACACTTTCACCGACCCCTCCGGCATAGGGACTCATACCCCAAGCAACTCTCGTGGTTCGCACTGGAGAAGTCCGCCCCGAGGGTCCTCCGAGCATTGTGGTCTGAGCGTGACGAACTTTTATCGAGGCAGGTATATATTCACAGACCGTGCTGCCCCGGAAGGACGAGGAAAAGTGCCTGGGAGGGGTTCGACCTCACCGATGACGATCACGTCAGAGGAACTCCTAGGACCACTGAATGAGATCGAGCGCAAGTACGCGCCGCCTAGACTCTTTGTCGCTGGAGGGCTCGAATTTCCATTGCCTCACCCGCGGGTTGCTATCGTCGGCACCAGAACCCCTTCCGATGAAGGCCGAAAGATCGCGAGGAAACTTGCTGGCGCGCTCGCTCGACAACGGGTGATCATCGTTAGTGGCCTCGCTCATGGAATCGATACAGAGGCGCACAAGGCGGCGATTGACGCCAACGGGATCACGATCGCGGTCTTGGGAACTCCCCTCTCCCAGAGCTATCCCCCCGAGAACACCCAGCTTCAATCGATAATCATGAGGAGTCACCTCGCGGTGACTCAGTTCGATGACCGACATCCAACATCGCCCAGGAACTTCGTCCTTCGGAACAGAACGATGGCTCTGATTGCCGATGCCTCCGTGATCGTTGAGAGCGGCGAGGGCGGCGGCTCGCTGCACCAAGGCTGGGAAGCTCTCCGCCTCGGGCGACCGCTGTTCATCCACACCAACGAATTTGCGAAACCCAGGCTCGCATGGCCGCGGGAAATGGCGGATTATGGTGCGGTGGAGTTCAAGGAAGCTGGCGACATCCTCGACTCCCTCCCCACCGCGAGGCTCGACCTTGCCGTCGCTGCGTTTGACCAAGCTTGAATTTGCATCTCTTCTCTGATACATTCCGCGGGAGGGAGGAGGGGACCTCGGCGACCAATCTCGAGACATGATGCGCATCCTGAAGGATGGGCGTCTGATTGGTTCACCCCCCGTGCCACTCTCGGACCTGATGGTGAGTGTCATCAAGAGCGGAGTTCCAGAGGTTGCATACATCGCTTCGATGCTTAGCCCCGCAGCGGTGCTCGTCCCTGTGCCAAAGAGCGCTTTGTTCAAAGAGGGGTCTCTCTGGGTACCCGACCAGATTGCTATCTCGTTTGTCCGGTCTGGCCTCGGAGGGAGGTCAGCCCACCTGTTGGCGCGGACCAGAGCGATAGCCAAGGCGGCGACTAGCGTCTCATCGGGAAGACCGCGGCCGACTGCTCTTGACCACCTTCAAACTCTTTCTGTCCAAACGGAACTCCGGTTCCCACTGGAAATTGTCCTAGTTGATGATGTTGTGACGACCGGCTCAACCCTTCTCGGTTGCGCCAACAAGCTGCTCGAGTCGTACCCGTCTATCCCGATTAGAGGGTTCGCTGCAATGAGAGCTGTCACCAATCCTTTGGATTTCAAGCACACACTTGACCCGACGATCGGAACGATTACTCTTCGTTCGGATGGTCGCTGCCATCGTCAGCCTTGACAGTCATGACCGCCTGAGACATAGGCAAGAAGATTTCCTCGAAGTGTTCGAGTCCCTTCAGGCCGCTTGTCTTGAAGGGGTTTGCACCCTCGATCCGTGGGATCGAATGTCAGTTGGCCTCGCGAATTCTTGCCCTTGTCCCCACAACCCCGCGCCCATCCAAGCGCGTGAGGTCGTGAGTGATTTGTCGGCAGTTCAGGCCCCTCCCCAATCCGCCCGGATTCGCCGCGTAGCGCCAGCGCCCGTCCCGTTGGCCTGGGCGACCTCGTTCTTGCCCTTGAGTCAACCCCTCGCGGGCCAAAGCTCACGAAAAAAAGCCGCAACGGACGAAGCTTGGGGCCATGGGTGAGTATTATAGGGCCTTGGTGGTGACGGAGGAGCGGGTGACGAAATGGCCCGCACCAAGAGACGACGTCGAACACGACGTGCTGCGAGTGAGCGTCAACGTGCACACCAACTGACTCTTGATGCTCCGACATGGACCAACTTGAGTCGGTTGGCTCGACTCCATCGCACATCGCGGTCAGCGATCGTGCGGATGCTCATCGCTCAAGCAGTGACAATCCAAAGAGCGGCCGAAGAGCGAGGCACGGAGTCTCGACTACCTGATGCCCG
>Ga0137381_10000852_pt1 | contig 19868 bp, 20 predicted proteins | sample SagtaG_16_FD_104808 | JGI IMG/M metagenome (GOLD analysis project Ga0137381, IMG submission 104808) | Vadose zone soil microbial communities from Sagehorn Ranch, Mendocino, California, USA - Sage2_L_115_16 metaG | ecosystem: Environmental > Terrestrial > Soil > Vadose zone | place: USA... | reverse complement strand
TCCTCATACGGGCCGTTGCCCTGATAGTCGCCATACAGGGCCCAGAAGACGCCGTGAGAATACGAGGTGGCGAAGTCGGGATTGGCAATCTCTAAGAGTGCAGGTACTACGAAATTAGGCCGGATGGTTATCAGAGTCGGCATAGCTCACCCCTTTTTGAGAACGCGATTAACGAGATTTAGACGATAGGAATAATATACCCTATTAACGCGGTATCGTCAAGAGATAGCCAGATGTAATTTGACAATACCTAGTACAATGCAGGTAAACAGCTGTTGGGGGGCACTATGGCGACAGATGGCGGCACATGGATGACCGTTGAGGACATCTATAATTATTTGGAGAAGAAAGTACCAAGGGACACTATCAGATCGTGGATACGATCAAAGCGGCTACCCGCCTATAAACCATCTCGCACTATTTTGGTTAAGCGGGAAGATTTGGAGAAATTTTTAAGAGAAAGCAGGACGAAGCCGGATGAGTAAACGAAAAAAGCACCGCGCTTGACGGTGCTTTTTTCGGCTTGCACAGCATTCGAGCTTTCGCTCGACTACTTACATTTTAGCACGAACAGATGTGGGGGACATTGTAGGGATTAGAATTCGTGTTTAATTACCTTGCTAGTTCCACACTCACATATCCAAGTCGCATAACTAGTCTTAGACGGGTGTGGACGGTAGTATTCGGCCAATACCCATTGATGTTTGTGTTTACTGCTCATCGCCCCTCGCTTTCTGGATGGGTTGTAGACTGATCGCTCTCCATCAGCCGCGAACGCGGATTACCGGGGCCGGTGTTCGGCCGCACCCAGACATAGCCGATAGCTCCCTTATGCGCTTGTAAATACGCATCCCGTCCGGCTTTGTCCTGCGTCCTGGCCTGGAGACGGCGCATGTCCGCAATGGCTTGCAGCAGCGACTTGTTGCCGATAGCGATACTGACGGCTTCGGGGCTGACTTCCACTTCGTCGTCATTAATATAGCGGCCCTTGACGCGGCCGCACTCGCAGGTGCGTACATTGCCGAACCCAGGCTTGAAGATGTCATGGCAGTGCTCGCAAAAGAGGAGCTTCATAGCATTTATTCAGGTTTCGACGCTGCCACTTCCTCGAACCGCACATCATTGAGCCATGCCTGGCTGCTGCCGTGCAACAAGAGGCCGAAGGCGACCATACTGCTATCTTCCGGCACGTCCAGCACGACTTCATACTGCCCCCAGTCGGCCGTAGAAGCGATCTGGCAGCCGCGCATAGTATCCGGGTTGTAGATTTTGCTAGGTGTTGACTTGTCAATGCGCATCCACAAACCAATCCACTCGCTCACATCCTGCGTTTTGACGGCAGCCGTGAGGCGCAAGCGTTTATTGCGATAGGCGTCAGCCTTGAAGGTTTGCATGAGCGTGCCGTACCCGGCAGGGCGCGGTACGAGTGACTTGATAAAGGCGGTACGCTTCCCGTCAGACGTGGCCGTGTCGTCGACGCCGATGCCATACTCGTGCACGTAACTGCCAATCAGAGACCAACTGTTCATAGCTCTTCCTTTCATTGCTGCTACTCATCGCTGCTACGACGCAGGCGAGTAACGGACAGCTTCCCATACGTAATGACGATCCAGTTGCTGTTTCTTCACAAAAGGATTCACCATTGGCCGTCGGATAGCCTTCGAGCACGGAATTTAACAACTCGGTTCATGCAGCTGCCTTCAACAAATCGGGATTCTGATGAACATTGCCCGCTAAACAGTAGATTCCTCCCTACCCACATACCGATACAGGGTAGTCCTCCCGATATGGAGCGTGTCGCATATCTCCTTCACTGGCATATTCCGGTCGGCGTAGAGTTTTCGAGCGAGGGCTATTTTCTTTGGATCCTTCGTCTGTATCTTCGGCCGGCCGCCTAACCGGCCCCTGGCTCGTGCCGCCTCAAGCCCGGCGCGGGTGCGCTCATGGATAATGTCCCGCTCAAATTCAGCCAGGGCTGCAAAGATGTGAAAGACGAGTTTTCCGGTTGAGGTGGTGGTATCAATGTTTTCCTTGAGGGACTTAAACCCGATGCCCTTCTGGTTGAACGTGGCAACCAGTTCAATAAGTTCTTTGAGCGTTCTACCCAGCCGGTCCAGCTTCCACACGACCAGCACATCACCGGGCCGCAAAAAGTCTAAGACTTCCTGGAGACCGTGGCGTTCTTCTTTGAGGGTACTGATCTTTTCTTTGAAGGTTTTTTCACATCCTGCCGCTTGTAAGGCGTCGATTTGCAGGTCGAGATTTTGTTCATGCTTTGAAACGCGGGCGTAGCCAATGAGCATAGCGTTAGCCCCTATCCCGTAGTCCGATTTAAGAGTGCCGCTAATTCGTGAACAAATTGTTGGGTAAGCTCGCGTGACAGCTTGCGGTAGTGCCACATGTCTATATCACCTTTCCAGAATTTTCCCGAGAGGAGTTGTACGCGCCGCGTATGCTCCGCGCATACTTTGGCAAAGTCCAAGCTCTGTAGTTTTGGTGGGAGGTTGTTCATGGTTTGCTAAAACAGCGCTAGTTGACCAGTGCGCTTTTGGTGTTTACGGAGAAAATGTGTACCAAGTACCACCTTGTATAGTATGCGCGTTAAATGGTACACCTCGTCAATTTCTTTCTCTTTTGGCACCTTGCCATACTCGCGGTAGAGCGCTATCGCTACTTTGGCTTTCAAACACCTTTGCCATTGTTCTTGCCGTTGCCGTGACGCTGCCATAGTGCTTTTAATGTACCAAAACACAAGCACTACAGCAAGAGTTGGGACGTTGTTTTTGATACGCCTTTTGGTATTACGCGCTACTCTGAAAGCAATAATTCATGAATTTTAACTACAGTGTGTTCCATAAACGATCGTTTTTGGGACGCTGGTCATACTCTGCACTACCCGCATACAGAACAACGGCCATTTGATAACTAACATCCAATGGATATAGATTAGAGAATGAGCTGGTAAAGTGGAGAGACGATGAGCTTAGATATTGCTGGACTAGACCTTTCACTTGAGACAGAAGCCTTTGTGGGCAGAAGTGTTGCCGTACTCGGCATCACCGGCAGCGGGAAAACCAACACGGCAGCTGTGCTGATTGAGGAGTTGCTGACGCAGGGCTTGCCCATGACGATCGTGGACATCGAGGGAGAATATTGGGGGCTCAAGCAGTCCTACGACCTCCTCATTGCTGGCCGGTCGGAGCATGCCGAACTAGAGATCGGGCCTGAAAATGCCGCGCACCTGGCAAACATCTCGGTGCAGCGTGGTATCTCGGTGATCTTGGACCTCAGCGACTACACGCAAGATGAGCAATATGATTTTCTGGTCGCCTACTTCCAGAGCTTATGGGACGTTGCAGGTAAAGAGCGAAAACCTTATCAAATTATTCTCGAGGAAGCGCATGAGTGGGTGCCCCAGGGGACCCGGACGCCGTTAAAACAACTGCTCACCCGCATTGCCCTGCGTGGCCGCAAGCGTGGCTTAGGTATTATCCTGATGTCGCAACGCTCCGCCAAAGTGGAAAAGGATGTCTTAACCCAAGTACCACTCTTGTTCCTGCACAAAGTGGTGCATCCCATCGACCTAAAAGTGTATAAAGAGTTAATCCCACTTCCAGGCGCACAGGTTGAAGCGATGGTGGGCGCTCTACAGCAAGGCCAGGCAATTGTTGTGTTCAATCAGAACGTCACGGACGCACACATTCGCCTGCGGCATACGTTCCATGCGGGCGCGACCCCAACGCTCGGCACAACCGTAGAACCGGAGTTACGGCGTGTTGACGAGCAGACGCTGCGCGAGTTGCAAGCGTTACTCAAAGCAGAGAAAAAGAGCGCTAGCGCGCCTGACCATTCGCGGCGCATCAAGGAATTGGAGGCGGTCGTAGCGGCAAAAGATGCGGAGATTACGGAGTTGCGGAAGCAACTGGCGTTGGTCAGCAAGCCCCAGGTGTCAGTCACGAGCCCTCAGAATCTGGAGAAAGGCGAAGCCTCAGTCAAGCGTATGCACCTGGCCGGCAATCCCCCTGCTGCGCCGAGAGAAGCGAGGAGCCCAGCCCCGCAGTCCCGGGCACTAACACAAACACGTGAAGCGCCGCCGCTCAATGAACGAAAATTTACTTCACTGGCCAGACGCATTGCAGTGCTTCCCAAACTACAACGCGTACTACTGAAGCTGCTCACGGAAAAAAACCGGGACATGAATGTGCGAGAGATTGCAGCCTGGCTCAATATGGAAGAAAGCACGATCAGCAAACATCCACCGACTACCCTAATGCAGTTGCATCTGGTAGAGCGGGACCGACACGCTGACGGCTTTCACTACCGCTCGGTGTTACGCACCTATTTACAGGATGAGTTTCCCGGTATTGAGGTGGAAACGTTAGTGCATCGGTTATTTGCGGAGGACTAGTATGGCAAAAACAAAGACTAAACCAGGTCCCAAGCCCAAATACGGCGAGCGTGAAGAAATTCATGTGCTCGTGCCGAAAGCTGATCTTACATATATCCGGTCAGTTTCTCCTAATCTGACGGCATGGGTCATCCAGGCCATACAGGAAAAACGAAAGCGAGATCAAGAACACACTGCCACATAAATCGGTCGTTTGGTCATGATACTGGCCGCTTTGCGGCACTGGTGGAGTTTCGGACGGTGTATCATCTTGACAGCATGGGTGGCTACTACAAAATAGACGGTGGACAGGAGGTAACGTAAAAATGGTAGGCATATGGGATTGCGCGGATTTAGGGCCTGGGCAGAGCGTAGAGTTTTACGAGACTGGCCGGGTGCGGATTGTGCAGGTGGGTGATAAACCGCAAGAAATTTGGTTGGATGCTGCGGCTGCAAAGCGGTTGTTTGATGCCTTGCAGCAGTATGAGGATGATATAACGCTCGAAGCGAAAGCAGCCGAGCGGCGGGAGTTTGAAAGCAAGGGCTGGCCTGAGTAGTCCGTAGACGAATGACCGGAGGGTTTATAAAAGGGGTCAGCATATCCAATCCTGCTTTCTGTACGCTAAGCTGCCAGCGGGAACTTGGCCTCCGAGGGGGCTATTTCCGGCCAGTAAAGGAATAGGCTTGAGAAGCAGAGTAACGCAAAAGCTCTTCCTTTGTCCTGTTGCCTCTCTCCGCCCTTGATCATCAAAGAGGTTTTAGGACAAAAGTATATTCTACAGTGTAAAAAGGCGTGGTGACATGGTAGCGAGCTGCTCCCTCTGTCGAGTCGTGGCGGACAAAATCGACGACCAGTGAATCCTTGGTGCCAAAGACGGCATCCGAATCGAGGTACTTGTCCCCTTTGACAAACAGGTGCGTCGTGACCGGCACAAAACCTTCCGCCGAAACGAGCAGGTGGATGTGAGCCGGTCGGAACGGGACGACCCAGTGCGCGGAGCAATTGCCCAACCGGGCCATCGTCTGGTATTGAATAGGAGACGGGTTTGATCCCCACAAAGCAGTAGCGTCCTTCGCTGTCTGTGCGGAACTTGCCGCGCAAATTCATATTAGGCTGTTCTGGGTCTTGTTGTTCATACAAACCGTTCTCGTTAGTCTCCCAGACATCAAGCAGGGCATGAGGAATAGGTGTCCCATCGGTGGAAAGCACCCGCCCCATCACCACTGCTGGCTCGCCGCGACCATCTTTGCTGATGGTTGCACCCATTGGCAGCACCTGTAACCACCGCTACCTTCCCGCTAAGATCAAACATGTTTGGATAGTTCATAGTGCTTCTCCTAACAAATAGGTGCCCAAAAACTCATTAACGATCAGGCGTGAGCACGGCGCGACCTTCAATCTGACCCTGGGCGAGCTTGTCAAAGGCCTGATTTATCTCCTCGAAGCGAACACGCTGGATACGGCTGCGGAGCAGTCCCCTGCGAGCAAGAGCCAGTACCTCGCTGAGTTCCTGGATGCTGCCCCAGATGCTCGTCGTCACTTCGGCTTCGTTGAGTGCCGCGATAGAGAACGGCAAGGTGCCTCCAGCCAGGCCTACGATAACCACACGAGCCAGGCGGCCCGCCGACTGGTAAGCCTGGCCCATTGTCGCATCGGACCCGACAAAATCCACGATGCCTTGAGCACCCTCTCCGGCGGTAAGCTCCTTGATACGCTGCACAGGGTCTTCTTCGCGGCTATTCACGACGACATCGGCACTCAGGTCGCGAGCAATTTCGAGCTTCCGGGGGTCTACATCTACAGCGACGACAGTAGTTCCAGCCGGAAGCAGCAGTTTGGCATATTGTATACCGAATTGCCCCAGACCACCAGTCCCGATGATGACAACCGTGCTTCCTGGATAGATCGCTGGTACGAGTTTCTTCACGGCGCGGTAGGGCGTCAATCCGGCATCGGTCAGTGCGGCGGCTTCTACGAGATCAAGCCCCTCAGCTGGCAAGAGATAGCGATAGGTGGGTACGAGCAGAAAGTCGGCGTAGCCACCAGACCGCCCGATGCCTCCCCACTGGGGAATCTCGCTCAATTGTTCCAGACCGCTGTGGGTGCTCCAGCCACCGAAGACGACGACGGGGTCCCCAATCTGAAAACCGCGAACTCCCTCGCCAACTGCGGCAACCGTTCCGGCATTTTCATGACCAAGCGTAAAAGGAAAACTTGAGATCAGCGGCACCTCACCGCTCATGAGGTGTAAGTCGGAATGACATAGCCCTGATCCCGCGATGCGGATCAAGACATTTTCTCCGCGTGGTTCTGGTACCGGCACTTCGCGAATTTCAAGTGGCTGTCCGTACGCAACGAGCTGTGCGGCTCGCATCGTTTTAGGTAAACTCATCAAGTGGCTCCTCTTAGAACACTACGCTCTCGTAGCGTACTCTCCCTCAAGCGTTCACTCAATGTTCGTTTTGTCAATATTCTGGGTATGCGCCTCGAGGGATGAGTTATACTGTTTCATGATGAAGATGATATGTTATTACGCCATCCGATAGGGTCAATAGGCCAATCTTCTTGCGTTATCATATCTTTTCCTTAGTGAAACAGTATTACTGCTTCCGTTGCCCAATTTCCTCCTCTCAAGAGGCCAGGCAACGGAAGCATGAACGATCAGTTAAGTATACATCACGGTCGGAAGACAGGCGCGACTACCGCCCCATCAGGCCAGGAGCCAAACCAGGCGAGCGCTTCCTCAGGGGGCCTCAGTTGCGATCACTCTTGCATGAAGGCATCCCAGGTCTTGCCACGAGCCAGGCGAGCCTGTCGTTCGGCCTGCCGCAGGGCCTCTGTCTCTTGCTGATTGACCCGCAACGAGTCGGGATCGTAGGCTACCTTGTAGACGTTGCGTGCGCTCCAGTCAGAGACGATCTCTGCTTCGACATCCTGCACCACCTGCTGCGGGTCGGCATCCAGAGGGTCTCCGTAGCCCGCGCCCCCAGAGGCGAAGCCGAAGGTGATGACATCTCCCTCGCTGTAGGGACGGTCAGTGGTGAGCCAACATACGCCTTAGCCCGCTCAACCTCGGCTAGAAAGACACGATGGGTTCCCGCCTCGACATCGGCGGCAACCCGGCATTCAATGTGCGCCAATGCGCCAGCTAACAGCGGTTCACCAAATTCACCATAGGTGAATTCGACCCCTTGGAACTTGTCGGCCTGCGGTTTGGCGAACTGATAGGCCAGGTCGGCCTGACCTTCATCCAAGATGTTGACGGCAAAGACACGGGGTCCGGCTAATGGCTGCTTGTGTTCCAGTATTCTTGTTGATGCAGACCAGCAGCATCGGCGGCTCTAACGTGAGTGAGGTCACCGCGCTGGCGGTCATGCCGTAGTTGGTGCCTCGCTCACGGGTCGTGATCACCGTAACGCCACTGGCGAAGTGGCTAATGACCTGGCGAAAAACTTGTGGATCCACACGTCGCTCCTTTCATTATCGACGTGCTATGCCATCGTGTCTTCAAGTGCGAAGCCATTTTCGAGGGTGACCACCCATTCAGCGGCATTCGTCAGTCTTGTTTGCTTACTTATACCCTCCCCCCGGCAAACTCAATGGCTCGCGTATACACTTGCTTTCCTCGCTCGATGTGCTCGATGATTACGCTCTTTGCGTACGCTGTATCCCCACTCTCGTAGGCTTCCACGAGGCGTCGGTGATCGGTCACAGCAGCTTCGTCCGCATACTCGAACTTGTCCAGCCAGCGCTGCATGACTCGCCAGGTAATCCCATCCAGGCTGAGCCGACGATACGCATTCAGCAGCGCATTGTTCTTCGCCAGGCTGACCATGTACTCGTGGAAAATTTTGTTTGTCTCCACGTAGCGCTCGAAGTCCACGAAACGGTTATTCGCCATCAGTGGAAGCGTCGCCTCCATACGCTTGCGCAGCTCGGCGAGGTCTTCAGGCGAAGTATGACCAACGGTACGCTCGGCAACGCCCACCTCGAGATCACGGCGGGCTTCATAGGCTTCCTGTAATGCTTTCACATCAACCGGGGTAATGACATACCCTCTGGTCAGATCTCGAGAAACAAGCCCCTCAGCCACGAGCTTGGTCAGCGCATAGTAGACGTTCATTGGTGCAGTGTTGAACCGCTGAGCGAGCGCGTTCACTTCGAGTGTCTCGCCCAGGGAAATCTCACGACTCAAGACATACTGGCGAATATCCTGGTAGATCGCCTCGTCCTGGACCATTTCAAAGCGCCCAAACTGGCCATGGAAGTAGGTGAGCGGCGTTCCGGTGGCTTCTTCGGCGCTCTCAACTTCTGCTAGAAAGACCTTATGTGTACCGACCTCAACCTCTGCAGCAACACGGCATTGGAAGTGCGCTAAAGCACCTGCCAGGAGCGGTACATTCAGATCACCATAAAAGTAATCAACCCCTTCAAACTTGTTGGAACTCGGTTTGGCGAATTTATAGGCCAGAGGTGCCTGACTTTCATCTAAGACGTTGACACCAAAGACACGGTTCCGGCTAATGGCTGCTTGTGTTCCAGTATTCTTGTTGATGCAGACCAGCAGCATGGGCGGCTCTAACGTGAGTGAGGTCATAGCGCTGGCTGTCAAGCCATAATCAGTGCCCTGCTCACGCGTCGTAATCACTGTGACGCCGCTTGCAAAGCTGCCGATGACCCGACGAAAAACTTGTGGGTCCACAGATTGCTCCTTTCACCATTGAAGCGTTAGGCCATTGTATCTTCGAAGGTGAAACCTATTTCGAGCGTGACCTGAAGAGAGGGTAACGCCGAACTCCGCCAGCTGGCTGGTGAGCCAAGCGGCGTCACCCATCACTCCGTTGTCTCCTGCTGCTTCACCCTGTGGTGGATAGATAGCTTCACGCTGTAACAGGACCCACCCCCAACTCCGCTTCTACGAGGCGCACATGCAAAGGGAGCTGGAGTGAGGTCACATGTACTCTTTCACTCGTAACTGGTGGTTGTGGTGCCGCCGGTACCTCGACATGTGGCGTGCGAATTGTGATTAGCGCACCTCTTTCACAACCTCTGCTTCCCGTTCGTGTTCGTCCGTCGTTGTCTGCCCCTCAACCGCCGGTGTCCCATAGAGGAAGTACTCAGCTGGGAGTGGCGAGCCGAACCAGATAATCCCCTTGTCCAATTGCTTCTCGTGCCACGTCACCGGCTTCCAAGAAGGATCGAAGATCAGGTAGCCAGCGTCTCCGAAGAGTTCGACTCTGTTGCCGCCTGGCTCAAAGACGTACATGAAGTACGCCTGGCTGATGCCGTGCTTCCCGGGCCCCGCCTCGATCTGGATACCGTTTTCCGTGAATATGTCGGCAATATCTGCTAGATGCTGCGGATAACCGTACCAGTAGCAGATGTGATGGAGACGCCCTTTGGACCCAGTGCGATCTCCCATAAACGCGATCTCATGGATCAACGCACTGACGCTGAGCCAGGCTGCGGCGTCGGTGCCATCATTCAGCATCACATGCTCGCGCAGCCGGAAGCCCAGCTGCTCCATCATAAAGTTGCGATTAGGGGTGACACTGGAAGCGAGTAGATTCACATGATCCAGGCGACGCACAGGGACACCCCGCAGGGGCCGCTTCTGCGGTCGGTTCAAAAGTTCGGTCTGCTTCTCCGGCGGGGCCTGGTAGTATTCCACGTCCCACAGGATCTCCATCTTGTGCCCATCAGGATCGGTGAACTGGTAGGCCCGGCCGTGTCCCTGATCACCGTCGATCCATCCCTTGCCCAGTCCGGTGGCCTCGATGACCTTGGCCCGTCGCTCCAGCGCCTGGGGAGAGGTGGTGCGCCAGGCTACATGCCCCAGTCCGGCCTTCGCGGACTCGGTTACTTTGAGGGTGTGATGATAAAAGTCTTCATACGCTCGCAAGTAGACTGACTGTCCTTGCCGATCTGACTCCTCTAGCCCAAGCAGTTCTTTGAAGAACCACACGGTTTGATCGGGTTTGGGGGTGAGTAGCTCTACATGAGCGAGCTGCGCTACCTCAAATAAGGGTTCCTTCATTTCTGGCATGATGAGAATTCCTCCTGTTGTTACAACTGCTCTACAAACTTTCGTGTAGAAAGCTTAAACGAATGCCGAACCTGCGCATTTACTGATTGCGCATGAGGTCATCCAGCACGTCTGCAACTACTTCGACTGTGAACAGCTTGAGCCTCATAAGAGCCTGTTTGAACAGGGATGACAATCGGGGATCGGAGGAGATACACCTGGGATATGAAAAAGAACCAACCGTATCCAACCGATCTGACCGATCGTCAGTTACACAAAAGATCGCTTGAAACTGCACTAAGAAAGAAAATCGTTCACCAGCTTGAGAGTGATATCGGTCTGCTCGACTTGTGGAATGTGACCGCAGTTTGCGATCGTCTCGACGCGGCTTCCTGCAATCGCCTGACCGAACTCCTGGGCGTAGACAACGGGATTAAGCCGGTCATTCTCACCCCAGACGATTAGCGTAGGCACACTGATGCGGTGGAGCCGCTTGTGCAGGCCCCGCTCCGGAATGGGCCAGACGAACTTCCCGGTGCATCCCAGCGCCCAGATGAGAGCAGCCTGTGCGGCGACGGCCTTGTCTGGGTCGTCAGGAAGAGCAAGCATTGCCTGTGCCGCAGGACTACCAGGGTCCTTAAAGAGCAATGCGGGCAGCTCGGTCGGAGGGGCTGCGATCCAGTTGGCGAGCGGTGCGTCCTGGCGCCATAGGCCGATGGGGTCCAGCAAGACGAGCTTGGCAAACAGGTTTGGGAAATGCGCGGCAAGTTCAGCCGCGAGCATCCCGCCGAACGACTGGCCCACAGCGATCGGCGGGGTCGCTAGATCGAGCCGGCGGATGGCTTCCTCGTAAATCAGGACGAGGTCCCACAGGTCATCGACTTCGTGGATCGCCTGCGGGTCCCCGCTGCTCGTACCTGGGATCTCCGGGGAATAGATGGTGTGCGTTTTTGAGAGCGCGTCGAGGAAGGGATCCCAGGCCAGCCCAGCGGCTGGATGCAGGTAGATAAGCGGAGTGCCGGTTCCTATTACCTTGAAGTGCATCGTGATCCTGCCATTCCACACTTTGACGGTTCGCTCGGTGGGAGTCATGGTCGTCTGTGTCATTATCATATCCTCTCTAGCGTTCGCGCTTCTTCCGGTCGTTGGTACTCCGGTCGTTTGCCGCCGAGCCGTTCGGGCCACCAGTAGTTGTCCCAGCCTTCGTCAGCCCAAATGCGATGAAGCCGCGGCAGCACGCGCTCAGCGAACAGGCGCACATTCTTGAGCGCCAGCTCACGCGGCATAGAGCCGAGCTGGAGCATCGGCACCAGGTGTCCAATTCGGAAGTCGCGGGCGACCTGGCTGAGCAGATCAGCGACCGTGTCTGGGCCGCCAACGATGACGCAGCCAGCATCAACTATCTCCTTGAATGTGGCAGTGCGCATCTTGAGATAGAGACCGAAGTCCCCCGGGTCACGTAGAATCGCATGCAGCCCGGGGAGGCCGATGCCACCAGGAAGCGCAAGCCGCTCGAGCGGAATGCTTCCCAGGCCCTTGTTGAAAAAATACGCGATGTGTGGCGCGTACTCCCGCTCAGCGTCAGCGTCGGTGTCGCCTACACAGACCGCGTGCAGAAAGCTCAACCGGTAGGGGTTACGAGGCTGGCCCACCTGGTCGGCGATCTCCCAGAAACGATCGAAGATACGCTTGCCGGTCAGCTTATAGCCAAACCAGCCGAAGTAGTTGAAGCCGTAGCCGTTCTCCAAGGTGAATTTCATGGTGACGGGATTGCCGATGCCGGTGATCCAGACCGGAGGGCGGGGCTGCTGGACGGGTCGCGGCCAGATATTCACTGCCGAGTGCTGAGAGAATTTGCCGTTCCACGCGAAGGGTTCGCGCTCCTGCCAGGCCTTGAGAACCAACGTAAGGTTCTCGTCGAACCGTGCGCGGGTCTCAATGGGCGGCACTCCGTTGTTGATGTTGGCATCGTAGGCGAGACCGACCGGAAAGCCCGCGATAAGGCGGCCTCCGCTGATGGCGTCGATCATCGCGTACTCCTCGGCGACGCGCACGGGCTCGCGGGCCTTACCCAGCGACCGCCCAACGGGATATATCGCCACGTTGAGCCCCTCGACATCCGTCGCATACGCAAGCGCGGAACAGAGCAGGTTGGGGTTGGGGGCCATGTCATAGGCGCTCTGGGAGTGTTCGGTGAAGGCGACGCCATCGAACCCTGAGCGCGCAGCGAAGAGCTGTTCATCCAGGCTGTCGCGGAACGCCGCATGCACTTCCTCTGGGTCGACCAGGTCCCAGGGCGTCGTGACGACCGAGTCGTACTTCTTTTCGAAGTCGTGAGGCAGACGCCGGTACGGCACCTGCGAGAACATCGTGACTTTCATTCAACTTTCCTCCATTGGAATAGGGGGAGGACGAGGATACGACCCTCCTCCTCTCCAGGCTCTCTAAATATTCAGCTAGAGGGTACCACCCCGCAATTGCTTCTTCGCGGAAGAAAAGAAACCATGAACCTCTGTGATTTCACACTCAGGTGAGCGATTTCAGCGAGCACACAAACTACATATCCCGTCTAATCACCATGGATTGCAAAACGGTATCCACGGGCGTTGGGTAGATACCCAAGTGAGCGGGAAATCTCACTAGCAGCTTCCTTCACCCCCTTGGCTAAGGAGGATTCAGCTGGAAGGAACCGGACAGTTGGTAACGAAATACTCAGTGCGGCAATCACCTCCCCCGTAAAATCGTAGATAGGCGCGGCAACGCAAGACAGACCGAGGAGAGTTTCTTCGCGATCATAGGCGACGCCTACATCTCGAATGCGCTCAAGTTCTTGTCCGAACACCTGAGAATCAATGATGGTATGCGGGGTGAAAGGAACGAGTGGGATATCATGAAGCACTCTTTCAGGCGCATGAGCAAGCAGCACCTTTCCGACGGCGGTACAATGAGCTGGATAGCGTAGACCCATGCGGGTAAATAATGGCATAGACCTGGCTGAAGCCACCTTCTCGACATACACTGCTTCGCCACGATCTAAAACGGCAACGTGGACAAGTTCATTGTACTGCTGGTTCAGACGACGCATGACTGGCAAAGCTTTCTCTCGTAGTTCTAGTCCAAGCAGAAAAACGCTGCCTAATTCGAAGATGGCCCAACCTAAACGATAGCACCGGTCTCGAGACTGCATGAGGAAGCCTTCGTTGGCCAGAGTACTCAAGAGTAAGTGGGTCGTTGAGTGTGCCCAGCCGAGGTGACTAGACAGTTCCCTGACTCCCCACTCTGGATGCTCAGTGGTAAAGGCTTTCAAGACCTGAAGTGCACTACGAGTACTAGTCAGCGGTTGCGTCATGATACCCTCCTGCATTCAAACCCAGAAGAGGAAGAACGTCCTTCAGATAGGCGACCATGCCTCAAGGCATTCCTAGGTAGCGTCTCCTTCTCTAAGGGTTGAGAAGGGAACAAAGTTGAAAGTCCGTTGTGAACAAGTAGCCTTACCTTAGCTTTGCAGGCGACCCTGCAGGTAGAGCCAGCGGACAAACGTTTGCCGCTTGTCCGAAGCCTCAATCTCCTGAGAGGTCTCTCGCTGAAAGAGCGCTTTGACTCTCTGGAGGCGAGCAATCTGCTCACGCGAAAAACCGAGCTGCTCGAGGCGCTGGATGTCCCTCCTGGGTGGGCAAGGCTCTGGGAATTCCATCGTCCTCCTCCTCGGTCTCTGACGCTCTCCCTTCTGCCGACCGGACGGAGGTGAAGCAGACCAGTGGCTTCACCTCCAGGTGAGGAGAAGTTCCACAACCCATTGGCCTCTCTGAGTCCTCCTCTTCCCTAGAGAATACTCTAGAAGGATCTCCTGGAAAAGTCAGTCCCTATCAGTTCGTATCTCAGTTCTACTTGCTTCATTCTTGTGGGTCAGGCAAGAAGAGCGTGATCGGCTGTTTTCTTGCTGAAACTGAGAAGGAAAGACGCGCGATGACGAGTATTGAGGTGCCACAAAGATGTGCGGCTTCCTCTTCTCTATCACAGACTCAGAAGTTCGAGAAAGACCCTCCTCGTGTGTGAGAAAATCTGCTATTATAGAGGCATGAAGTCGGAGGGGGGAGTCTGGAGTTTCTTGCCATTCTCCCAGACCACCCTCGACAAGCGTGGACTGGCCTAGAGCCCATCCAACGGGCACTACAATACCGGTATTGCCGGGGGAAGGCAGTGTCATCGCGATGCTGTGTCACTTCCTCTCACTTCCACTTGCTTCGGGTCACACGGAAAGGAGAGTGCTGATGAAGCGGTCCTCATACGGTGAGCGAGACTATGCCTTTGGGCAGATCATACTGAGCCTGCGCAGCGCCATCGGGCTGACGCAAGCGGGACTGGCCGACCACCTCGGCGTCTCAGAACGAGCAGTGGGAAAGTGGGAGGCAGGGAGCAGTTATCCTAAGGCCAACCACCTCAAACAGTTCATTGCCCTTGCCGTCAAGCAGCAGACCTTTCCTGCTGGCCGCGAGGCCGAGGAGATCCGTGCCCTCTGGAAAGCGGCTCACCAGAAGGTGCTGCTCGATGAGTCCTGGCTCTCTGCGCTCCTGAGCCAACGACGGCCCCCACTACCAGCCGAGCAGGCCCGTGGTACTGAGCCTCTGCTGGCTCCTGCTGCGGGTGGGCCACGGGTGGATTGGGGCGAGGCGCTCGCCGTCCCGACCTTCTATGGGCGCGAGGCGGAACTGGCGGCCCTCTGCCAGTGGGTGCTCGAGGAGCGCTGTCGGGTGGTGAGCGTGCTGGGGATGGGAGGCATCGGCAAGTCGGCGCTGGTGAGCAGGGCGATGTACCAGCTGGCGGACCACTTCCAGGTGGTGCTCTTTCGCTCGTTGCGTGATGTCCCCGAATGTTCCGCCTGGCTTGCGGACTGCCTTCAGGTGCTGGCACCAGAGTCGGTGGGCCGTGGGCAAGAGAGCCTGCAACGCGGCCTGAGCCTGCTACTGGAGCACTTGCGCAGCGCGCGTGTCCTGCTCGTGCTCGACAACCTGGAAGCCCTGCTTTCGCAAGGGGATGTCCGGGGCCAGCTGCGTCCCGGCCTGCAGGGGTACGCCCAGCTGGTGCAGCGGGTCGCCCAAACGGAGCACCAGAGTTGTCTGCTGCTCACCTCGCGCGAGAAACCCGCTGAACTGAGGCGGCTGGAGGGCAGCCGGACCCCGGTGCGGGCGCTGCGGCTGGCCGGGTTGGATGCCGCCGCCTGCGCTCACCTGCTCGCCGAGCATGAGGTGGTCGGCTCCCACCAGGAGCGGGCACGCCTCATCGAGGGGTACGCGGGCAATCCGCTGGCCTTGAAGATCGTGGCCGAGACCATCGCCGATCTGTTCGGGGGCCAGATCGGCCCCTTTCTCGTCGAGGGCACCGTGGTCTTTGGCAGCATCGCCGACCTGCTCGAGGAGCAAGTCGGCCGGCTCTCGGCCCTGGAGCAGACGCTGCTCTTCTGGCTGGCCATTGTGCGTGAGCCGGTGAGCCTCGAGGAGTTGCTCGCCCTGCTGGTGGGCAGCTCGTCACGTGGGCAGGTGCTCGAAGCCCTCGATAGCCTGCGCCGCCGCTGCCTCATTGAGCCAGGGCACCGCCTGGGCAGCTTCATGCTGCACCCGGTGGTGCTGGAGTATGTGACGGAGGACCTCGTCGAGCAGGCCAGCGGCGAGCTCCAGCAGGGCCGGCTCTCTCGCCTGCGAGAGCATGGGCTCTGCCTGGCCCAGGCCAAGGACTATGTGCGGCAGACCCAGCAGCGGCTGCTGCTGAGCCCACTGCTCGTACGGTTGCAGAGTGCCTACCAGAGGTCAGCCGACGTGGAGAAGCAGTTGTGCTCCCTGCTCGATCAGGTGCGCCACTGGGCCGAGGAGGCCCAAGGGTATGGACCGGCCAACCTGGTGACGCTGCTGCGCCTGCTGCGGGGGAACCTGCGTGGTCTGGACCTGTCACATCTCGCCATTCGGGGAGCCTCTCTGCAAGGCGTCGAGCTGCAAGACGCGAACCTGTCTGGAGCGCTGCTGCGTGAGAGCGTCTTTACCGAGACCTTCGATGCCACCTGGGCGGTTGCCATCAGCCGCACCGGCCAGTACTGGGCCACGGGCAGCAGGCGGGGGGAAGTACGGGTGTGGCGCGAGGCAGGCCAGATCTTACATCTGGCCTGGCAGGCGCATACCGACCAGACGTATGCCCTCGCCTTCAGCCCGGACGAACGCACGCTCGCCAGCGCCAGCCACGATGGCAGCGTCAAGCTGTGGGAAGTCGCCAGTGGTGCCGCGCTCTGGTCGGGCTGGCAGACCAAGGACATCATCTGTGTGGCCTTTGCTCCTGATGGCGGCCTGCTCGCCAGTGGGGGACATGATGCCACCGTCCGGCTCTGGGATCCGAAGCTGGGCACCCCCCTGCAGACCTTGCCGCATCCCGGTCCGGTCTACGCGCTGGCCTGGAGTCCGGATGGGCGTTGGCTTTCCAGCGGAGGCTTTGATGGGTGTCTTCGGATGTGGGAGATCCAGAAGACTCAGCCAGCCACCTGTGTCCAGACGATCCCAGGGCATAGCAGCGGGGTGGGGGGACTGGCCTTTGCCCCAGACGGCCGCCTGCTGGCGAGCGCGAGCTTTGATAGGGTCAAGCTGTGGGAGGTGGAGGAAGAGGGAAGCCTGCGCCTGCGCCAGACGCTGGAGGGGCATACAGATCGGGTGAATCGCCTGGCCTGGAGTCCGGATGGCCGCACCCTGGCCAGTGCCAGCCATGACACCACGATTCGGCTGTGGGAGGTCGAAGAGGGCCGCGCTCGGACGACGCTGTCTGGACATACCGCCCAGGTGTGGGGACTGGCCTTTACGCCGGACAGTGGCAGCCTGCTCAGTAGCAGTGACGATGGCACCTTGCGTCTGTGGGACGTCGAACGGTCGCAGTGCGTGCGCGTTCTGCAAGGCTACACGGCCTCCCTCCTGGACCTGGACTGGAGTCCGGACGGCAGGCAGTTGGTCAGCGGCGGCGCCGATACGTTGGTCACCGTTTGGGAGCTGGGCGGAGGGACGCCCCGGGTGTTGCGCGGACATAGCTGGATCGTGACCGGAGTGGGCTGGAGTCCCGATGGCAGGTGGGTGGCCAGTAGCGGCTGGGACAATACCCTCTGCCTGTGGGACCCGACCTCGGGAGCCTGTCTGGCCAGGCAACGGGACCCTGACTATCCCGACACCTACTTCTTTGGTGCGGCCTGGAGTCCGGACGGCCAGCAGCTCGCCAGCGGAACCTATCTGCATGGCGTGCTGGTCTGGCAGGTGAGGGCCCAGCGCACCCGCCGGATCGGGCGTGAGCTGTTGACCTGGATCCGTTGTGTGGCGTGGAGTCCGGACGGCACGCGCTTGGTCGGCGGGGGCGATGATGGCAGCGTGTATCTGTGGGACGCTTCCGATGGGACGCTGCTCGCCAGGCTGCCGGGACAGCACGGGGGCGTCACCAGCGTGGCCTGGAGCCCCGATGGGAGGCGGCTGGCCTCGGGTGGTAGGAGCCGGGGGCAGGGAGAGAGCGGGGAGCTGGTGGTCAGTGGAGGCAGCGACGGGAGGCTGCGCTGGTGGGAGGTCCCGAGCTTGGAGTGCGTGCGGGTGCGCCAAGCGCATCAGGGGACGGTGCATGCGCTGAGGATCAGTCCCGATGGGAACATGCTGGCCACTTGCGGGGATGACGGGGCCATCACGATCTGGAACCTGCACAGTGGCCAGTATCTGCGAACGCTGCGACGCGACCGCCCTTACGAGCGCGTCAATATTACGGGGATCAGGGGCTTGACCGAGGCGCAGAAGGCCACGCTGCGAGCGTTGGGGGCGAGAGAAGGCTGAAGCCTCCTGAGTCTGGTAGTTATCGATTTGTCACTCCTCTATCACTTTGGCGAGCTTCAGCTCGCTTGTTTCCTCTTGCCTCCCCCTCTTTTCCTAACCCTTAGCAAAGGATACGCTACCCACCGGAACAGGGACTTCCCAAGTTCTTGTAGTATATAGTATATTACAGTTTCGACAGTAACCTCACCCACAGCAGGAGAACTCATGAATGACAATACGCGGTTCGCCACGGCCATCTTCGTGGCTGTCCAGCGAAAAGCGAAATCTGATAGGTGTACAATCCTGCAACGGCTACGCCTAAGCCCCGGTTTCGCTCTAGCTGAGCTCTCTTTTTTCAGAGAAAACCTCATTCTAAAAGGCTCCCCGCCTCGTAACATCCCTGGCCAGATTGGCTCTTGACCTCTGACCCCCTTGTAGAGTATGACTCTCTATAACAGTGTTGTATGCTCTGCACGAGAACTGAAAGCGAGGCTATTCCCATGTCCATCCCGAAGTTGCAGGATATCCTGCAGGCACAAAAACGAATCCGCCCCTATCTGGCGCGTACTCCTCTCCATAGCTACCCTGCCATCAACGAATTAGTCGGGACAACGCTTTTTATAAAACACGAGAACTACCAGCCGGTAGGGGCCTTCAAGGTGCGCGGCGGGATCAACCTCGTCTCACAGATGGGACCCGACGAACGCCAGCGTGGCATTATCTCGGCCTCCACGGGCAATCATGGTCAATCAGTCGCCTATGCCGCGCGTCTCTTCGGCGTCAAGGCTCGCATCGTGGTGCCAGAGAAGGCCAATCCTGGCAAGGTTGCAGCCATGCAGGGGATGGGGGCCGAGGTGATTGCATGGGGCGCAAACTTCGACGAGGCTCGCGAGCACTGCGAAGCCCTGGCGCAAGAGCATGGGTACCGCTACATCCACTCCGGCAACGAGCCACACCTCATTGCTGGTGTTGCCACCGAGGCGCTGGAAATGCTGGAAGACGAACCAGAACTGGAGGTCATCATCGTCCCCATTGGGGGAGGCAGCGGCGCGGCAGGGACCTGCCTCACCACCCACGCTCTCAATCCAGCCATCCGTGTCATTGGCGTGCAGTCCGCAGCCGCCCCTGCCGCCTACGAGTCATGGCGCCAGCGCCGCCTGACAACAGCCCCTAACCACACCATCGCCGAGGGATTAGCCACCGGAACTGCCTTCGCCCTCCCCCAGAGCATCCTCTGGGAGCTGTTGCACGACTTCATCCTACTCCCCGACGAAGAGATCTTGCGGGCACAGTTGTGGCTGATCGAACGAGCCCACACCCTTGCAGAGCCTGCGGGGGCAGCCTCCCTTGCCGCAGCCTACCACCTGCGAAAGGAGCTGAGCGGCAAGAAGGTGGGCATCATCTGCTCCGGGGGAAATACCTCCCTGGAACACCTGCGCCTCGCCCTTGCCCAGCCAACCTAACAGAAGGTCTTTCTTGAGGCCAGAAAGTACTGCCATCTTTGTATTGCAATGGTTCCCATATTCATCGTGGATGGAACGCACATGGTGGTAATTAAGGCGAAGGGTAAGCAGGTTTTAGGGTGAAGAGTAAGCAGTTGGCACGAAGCATGAGCACTGACAAGGTGTTGACGCATGAGGC
>Ga0137381_10000840_pt1 | contig 19953 bp, 19 predicted proteins | sample SagtaG_16_FD_104808 | JGI IMG/M metagenome (GOLD analysis project Ga0137381, IMG submission 104808) | Vadose zone soil microbial communities from Sagehorn Ranch, Mendocino, California, USA - Sage2_L_115_16 metaG | ecosystem: Environmental > Terrestrial > Soil > Vadose zone | place: USA... | reverse complement strand
CGAGGTGCATGTGATGCGCAAGGTCGTCATCGACGGCTCCAACACGACAGGATTCCAGAGGACCGCAATAATCTCGCTCAACGGCAAACTAGACGCGGGTGGAAAGGAAATTCCGATTCAGCAGATATCCGTGGAAGAGGATGCAGGACGGAAGACAGGGGAGAACAAGAACGCGGTCATCTTTCGCCTCGACCGGCTCGGGGTCCCCCTCATCGAGATTGCTACAGGTCCGGTAATCAAAGACGCTCAAGAAGCAGGCAGAGTGGCTCTCGCGATAGGACAGGTGCTACGCGCCACAAAGAAGGTGAAGCGAGGTCTCGGTAGCATAAGGCAGGACCTCAACGTGTCGATAGAGGACGGCGCTCTCATCGAGATCAAAGGGGTCCAAGAACTCGACCTGGTCTCTAAGGCTGTAGAGCTTGAAGTTCAGCGTCAAACCAGTCTTCTACAGATACGAGATGAGCTGAGGAGCAGAAAAGTCAAGCCGGCAGACCTCAAAGAGGACTTCCATGATGTTACACCGCTCGTATCCCGATCAGAATCCAAGATAGTCCAGTCAGCCCTGAAGCAAGGAGGAATTGTTCAAGGTGTCAAGCTACCAGGCTTCGGCGGCTTGTTGAAGAGAGAGCTGATGCCTGGAATCAGACTGGGGACGGAGATAGCGAAGCGGGCCGCATTCTGGGGACGGGTGGCAGGTATATTCCACTCCGACGAGCTCCCGGGATACGGAATAAGTCAGGCTGAGGTAGATGCCATTGCACAGAAGCTCGGAAACGGCAAAAGCGATGCCTTCGTCCTAATTGCTGACTCTAGGGAAAACGTGTTGGACGGGCTGAAGGCGGTTGTCGAAAGAGCGAGGGAAGCAATAACCGGAGTGCCGGAGGAGACGCGGACTGCCAACCCGGACGGTACAACACACTACATGAGACCGAGACCAGGCGCGGCCAGGATGTACCCGGAGACTGATGTGCCGCCGGTCCAGATCAGCTCTGATAGAATCAAGCAGATCGGAGACAACCTGCCACCAATGCCCGAGGACATCGCCAGAGAGATAGGGTCGAAATACGAGATCAGTTCAAAGCTAGCAACTCAACTCGTCAACTCCGACTACCTAGACACCTTCGGAGAAATAACCGCCATCGGGAAGGACATTGCGCCGAGCTTCGTCGCGACCATACTCACGGAATCGATGAGAAGCCTGGCTAGAGATCAGGTCCCTATCGAAAATCTTGAGGATACCCATCTCAAGGAAGTTTTCCGGCTAGTGGCTGAGGGCAAGACTGCCAAAGAATCCGTCTTAGAGATCCTCAAATGGTTGGCCGTGCATCCCACGGCAAACGCGGCGTCCGCCATTGACCAGTTGAACCTCGGGATGATTGGTAAGGCGGAGCTGAAAGGGGTAATATCGAAGGTCTTAGAGTCACATCGCTCGTTCGTTCAGGAAAATGGAGCAAAAGCGCTCGGGAAGATGATGAACTTGGTCATGGCCGAAGTCAGGGGCAGAGCCGACCCAAAACTCGTAACCGAGCTACTACGGGCGGAACTTGAACAGGCTAGAGGGTGACGGGTTCGCCTCGCGACAGTCCAGACAAGACCATGGCCCTTGAGATGGATGATCTCGACCGACGAATCCTCCAAGCGTACCTCATGGACGCTAGACTATCCTATAGGGAGCTGGGCCACAAGCTCGGAGTCTCAACGACCACGATCCAATCAAGAACCAACAAACTGGAAAAGGCCGGAATCATACGAGGATACTCGGCAATCTACGACCATGAAAAGATAGGATTCCAGCTGACCGCCATAACAGAGGTATCGGTCGCCAAGGGAAAACTGCTAGAGCTAGAACGGGAAGTGGCTAAGATGCCTCATGTCTTGGCTGTCTACGATGTCACGGGTCTCACCGATGCTATTGTGATTGCCAAGTTCAAGAGTCGTGAGGATCTGAGCAGGTTCACAAAGGCTCTATTGGCGATGCCTTTCGTCGAACGGACGAATACGCACATGGTTCTAACGACGGTCAAAGAAGACTTCAGGTTACTGTAAGCTAGTTTTTCCGGGTTGATTGTTTCAGCTCGGCGACATGCTTCTTCAACAGTTCTTCCGCTTCGCCGGGATCGTTCAAGTGGTTCTGTATGATCTGCACCAGAACGCTTCCAACTATGGCTCCGTCTGCACCGGCCTTCATCAGTGTCCCAACCTGGTCTGGGGTGGAGACGCCGAACCCTGCTGAGACTGGGGTTCTATTCTTGTTGATTGATATTACTCGTTTGAGGGATTCCAATGCCTGTGGTCCCAGTGTCTTTCGTGGACCCGTCACACCGTAGAGGGATACTAGATAGAGAAATCCGGTCGTCTCCGCGAGGATCTGTCTCAAACGGGTCTCTGGAGTGTTTGGTGCTGCAAGAAGAATGCTGTCGATACCATGCTTCGAGCCTATCCTGTGGAATTGGGGATCAGCGTTGGCCGGGAGGTCTGGAACCACGACTCCACTCACCCCGGATCTTTGAGCGATTTGGAAAAAGCGTTCGACTCCCATAGCCAGAATCGGATTGTAATACGTGAGAAGGACGAGGGGTAGGTCGTGCTGGGCAGATAATTCGCCTGCTAGCGATAGAACTTTCTTGGGAGTGATGCCTGCTCCCAAGGCTCTCTGGCTTGAGGCTTGGATTACCGGTCCATCGGCAATGGGGTCTGAGAATGGGATGCCAATCTCGACGATATCTGCCCCGCCCTCGACTAGTGCTGAGGCGTTGGCGGTGAATTCTTCGGGTGTTGGGTCTCCTCCGGTCAAGTATGCGATCAGAGCGCCCTCTCTTCGGGATCGGAGTTCCTCGAACTTGGAGGCTATAGAATGCTCATTGTGGGAGGTGTCTTGCAACGATCTCGACATCTTTGTCGCCTCGTCCTGAGAGGTTCACGATGATAGAATCGCTAGTTGGATACTTCTTCGCCAGTCTGAACGCAAAGCTAAGCGCGTGAGCAGGCTCCAGAGCAGGCATTATCCCCTCTTGATTCGATAGTCCCTTGAAAGCGTCCAGCGCATCATTGTCCGATACTGCAGCGTACTTTACTCTCCCAGTGCTCTTGAGATAGGCGTGCTCTGGTCCAACGGCAGGATAGTCTAGGCCGGCTGAAATGCTCTCGGTGTTTTGGACCTGGCCATCGGCATCTTGTAGGAGATAAGTTAGCATGCCATGGAGGACGCCCTCGCTGCCCGCCACGAGTGCTGCCGCATGCTGGCCCGGTCGGAGGTCTTGCCCTCCGGCTTCGACTCCGTGCAGTTCCACTTCGAGATCATGGAGGAAGTGGTGGAAGATTCCGATGGAGTTGCTTCCGCCCCCGACGCAGGCGACTACAGCGCTAGGTAGTTTGCCCTCTCGTGCGAGGATCTGCTGTCGGGCTTCCTTTCCGATGATGCTCTGGAAGTCGCGAACTATGGTCGGGTATGGATGTGGTCCCACAGCGGAGCCCAGCAGGTAGTAGGTGGTCTCTATGTTCGTCACCCAGTCCCTGAAGGATTCGTTGATTGCGTCTTTGAGAGTTCTTGATCCCGAGTCTACCGGGTGGACTTGGGCGCCCAGCATTTTCATCCGGTAAACGTTGAGCTTCTGCCTTTCCATATCTTCGCGCCCCATGTATATCTCGGATTGTAGACCGAGCACGGCGCAGGCCATTGCCGTTGCAACTCCGTGCTGCCCGGCCCCTGTTTCAGCGATGACTCTTTTCTTTCCCATTCGTCTGGCGAGGAGAGCTTGTCCGAGTGTGTTGTTGATCTTGTGTGCTCCGCCGTGGAGGAGGTCTTCTCTCTTCAGGTAGATCCGTGCACCGCCAATACTCTCTGTGAGGTTCCGAGCGAGATAGAGTGGTGTGGGACGTCCTGCGTAGGATTCCAGCAGATTTCTGAGTTCTTTTTTGAAGGATGGATCTCGTGAGTATTCGTCATACGCTTCTTCCAGATCCTCCAAGGGCTTCACTAGGGTCTCTGGCACGTATTGTCCGCCATACTTGCCGAACCTGCCGCGAGGGTTTGTCGCTGCTTTCTTGATCTTCATGAGTTTGCGAGTTCCCTGACTTTCTGCTCGACGTTCGAGGACTTCATTATGCATGTTCCGATGAGAAAGGCTTGGGCTCCTGCTGTTTTGAGCCGTTTGATGTCGGCGACGGTTTCTATTCCACTCTCGGATACTACGGGAGCGCTAACGGGTTTGGCGTCTGCAAGAATTCTTGCTGTGGTATCAAGGTCGACTTGGAAGCTGGAGAGGTTGCGATTGTTTATTCCGTAGAGGTCTGGCTGAAATGCTCGCATCTTTTCGAATTCAGAGAGGCTATTGGCTTCGACTATGACCTCGAGGCCTAAACCTCGGGCTTCCTGCATCATAGTGATAATATTAACATCGGTCAGGTCTGCGCTGAAAAGCTCCGAGATCAGGACGACCGTATCTGCTCCAAATCTTGCGGCTGCTCTTAACTGTCGTGGGGACACGATTATGTCCTTCATTATCAAAGGCGCAATCACGCTCTGCGCCACTTCCGACAGAATGTTAAGGCCGCCTTGGAAACTTACAGGGTCCGTGATTATGGATAGTGCGCAGGCCCCTCCTGCTAGCATTTCTTTCGCGATTCTTGCCGCCGGGTCATAGTCGCGAATTTTTCCCACTGAGGGAGAGGCATATTTTATCTCGGCGATAATGGGGGTCTTCCCGCTTGCTCTTACAGCTTGGATCAGGCTCTTGCGTCTTCGCCGTGTCGCAGTGGTTGCGTCATAGTATCCGGCGCTCACCCTTTCTCGGGCAAGTTCTGACAGCTCGGCTAAGTGGTCTGACAATCATTATGCCAGACTATCGATGCGCTGAGTACTTCCGCCCGAGAATTCAACCATTTCGTGTAGTGTCCCTAATGCCGCGCCATCGCTGATGATGTTGCTTGCGATCTCTATTCCATCAGAAAAGTCATGGGCTTTCTCGGATAGGATAAGTGCGGCAGCGGCGTTTGCGATCACCGTCTGGACGCGAGGGTCGTCCTTACTCATCTTTCCGGACAGAATACGGCTAGTGAGGCGTGCGTTCTCTTCTGGGCAAGAACCGCCCAGCTCCCGAGGCTGCGTTCTCTTGAAACCTAGATCTTCGGGTTCAATCTCATCTAGAACAAAACTACCGTTGGTCGCGTGGAGAATCTCGGTTTTGCCCGTTAGAGATATTTCGTCAATGCCATCTAGGCCGTGGACTGTCATTACAGATCTGGATCCAAGATTGAGAGCGGCTCTCGCCATGGGTTCGAGTAGAGCTAGGTCGCAAACACCAATTAGCTGGGCGTTCGCGCCCGCGGGGTTGGTCAGAGGGCCGAGGATGTTGAAGACCGTTCGTACCCCGATCTCCCTCCTCACTGGGGCTACGTTCTTCATCGCCGGATGAAAATTTGGGGCATACAGGAACCCGATTCCCACTTCATCGATAGACCGTTCCACATTCTCCGGGTCCATGTCGAGGTTAAGGCCCAATTGTTCGAGCACGTCTGCGCTTCCACACTTGCTTGTGAAGGAGCGATTGCCGTGTTTGGCCACGGGTATCCCGGCGGCGGCGACAACAAACGCGCTCGTGGTGCTCACATTGAACGTCTTTATCTTGTCACCTCCAGTCCCGCACGTGTCCACTAAAAGGCCGCCTACACTCGGGTGAATTCTACTGCTGAACTCTCTCATGACGCGTGCTAAGGCTGTCACTTCTTCCACGGTTTCTCCCTTCCTCGCTAGGAGCACGAGGAACGATCCGATCTGAGCGGGACTTGCCTCCCCGGTCATGATTTCTGTCATGCACTGCTTTGCCTGTTCTTTTGTCAGATTCTTGTTCTCTAGGAGGATGGAGATACACTCCCTAATCATTGCAGAACTCCCCACGGGGAACAGCAGCGTTCGGCGAGGTGGCGTAGTTCCGCAGATGAGTGAGTAAGATTGTGGCTGGATCGATGATGTGTGATTTGAGTCTGTTGGAAGACGCAGAGGGAGACTTGTCTATGGGTGCGGTCCAGCCTTTTTATTTCGTGGAGTAGTTGTCCAAAGTCTATACCCCATGGGCGCCGCCTAAGAGTTGTTCATACGCGCGCTATTTATCGCTTGCGTGAACACTTCTGTACATCTGAAAGCCGGATTTCGAACCGATTTCCAAAAGGTACTTCCGCTCAGGATTCATCCGAAAACATTCTTGCTGCTCTGTTCCTCTGGTTCTCGTTAACCATCTCGACTATGTTGCTGGCACTGAAGGCGCAGTACCTTCAGTCAGAATGGTCAGAGCTTGAGATGCATTCGCGCCGTTGTGGACAATGTCGACGAGGGCCATTGTCATCCGAGTCGGGTCACGGTGCTGGAAGACGTTTCGGCCGATTGAGACCCCTGCGGCACCAGCCTTGATAGAGTCAGAAACCATCTTCAGCGCGTTATTGTCGCTGGAAGCCTTTGGCCCACCTGCAATCACTACCGGAACCTTCACGGTCCCAACGACATTACGAAAGCTCTCGATATCGCCCGTGTAATTGGTTTGTACAATGTCCGCGCCAAGCTCAAAGCCAAGCCTTGCCGCATGACTCACCACCTCATAATCGCCTTCGTTCTGGATTCCAGGGCCCCGAGGATACATCATCGCCAAGGTTGGCAAGCCGAAGTCGTCGCATTCCTCAATGATTCGGGAAAACCTGTCGAGCATGTCCTGCTCGCGCTGAGAACCTACGTTGATGTGCACGGAGACGGCGTCTGCCCCCAAGCGAAGCGCTTCCTTGACCGTGGAGACCTGGGTCTTCCAGTGAGGATCAGCGGAGAGTCGCGTTGCTCCTGAAAGATGAAGAATGAGCCCGAGTCGATTCGTATCTACAGTCTTAGCGATTCCCGCGTAAACGAGGACAGCGTCAGCCGCGCCTTGCGAAACGTCGCTCACTATCCTCGCCATGTCTTCTAGTCCATGTGTGGGTCCGGCTGAAATGCTGTGGTCCATTGGTATGATGACTGTCTTATGGTCATCGCGGAAGATCCGCCTCAGCCGCCGGGTCTTTCCTGTTTCCGTTAGCCCATCACTGAATGTATTTTTGGGCCAGGAGGAGTTCCGCGTTGAGTATTGAGCAGCCTGCCCCGCCTCTGACGAGGTTGTGTCCGAGGGCGATGTATTTGACGCCTTTCATGGCAGGGTCCTTCCTGATTCGTCCCACGCTGACCGTCATTCCTCCTCCCTCATCAACGTCTAGCCTGGTCTGCGGCCGATCCTCCTCCCTCCGAACGACTAGAGGGTACACAGGGGCGCTCGGAAGCTTCAACTGCTGTGGCACCGATTGGAACCGTGCCATTCTCTCTGCAGCCTCCTCGGGACTGGTTGATGATAGTGTCTTCGCGAAAACGGCTTCTATATGGCCATGGATGGTGGGAACGCGGTGACAGCTCGCTGAGACCGTGATTGTGGCAGGGCTAGTGGCGGTCCCGAGAATTTTGTTGGTTTCTCTCTCCACTTTCTCCTCTTCGCTCCTTATGAATGGGATCACATTTTCTAGGATATCGATCGAGGCGACTCCCGGATACCCAGCGCCGGAGATAGACTGCATGGATGAAACAATCACTTTTTCGAGGCCAAAAGCCTGATCAAGGGGCTTCAAGGACAGCGTGAGAATCGCTGTCGTACAATTGGGATTTGCGACAATGAAACCGTCCCGTTTCATGCGCCGCTTCTGCTGGTCTACGAGAGCAGCGTGTTCAGAGTTGACTTCCGGATTGAGCAGCGGCACATACTCGTCCATCCTATGCGATGATGCGTTGGAGAAGACGGGAAATCCTGCGTTGGCGAATTCTTCTTCGAGAGGGGAAGCGACTTCGGCTGGAAGGGCAGAGAAGACAATGTCGGGGTCACCGACCGCCTGCGGTCTTGCCTCCACAACTTCAAGACGATGCTCCTCATGAAACCCCTTCCCAGAACCAGCACCCGTTGCTTCGCCGTATGATTTTCCGACATTCCGGTCGCTCGCTGCGACCGCGGCCACTTCGAACCATGGATGCGTTGTCAAGAGCTGCACGAACTTCTGGCCCATCATCCCAGTTGCTCCAAGGACTGCCGCCTTCTTCTTCACCATGTGCGACTCATTCCGCTCTTGCTGATGCGAATGATGTATCGAGAACACCTGAATATGTTAGTATCGTTTTCCCTCGCCACCTGCTTACTGCTTTATAGGCCGGGAACGCACAAGTAGAAGCTGATTGCTATGCCTGAAAGGATAGAAACGTCGCCGGCATCTCTGGCCGAAGTATTGGAGAAGATTTCCGAGAAGAATCGCGCCTTCAACTTCGACATCAGCCTGGAACTCACGACCCCCTCGCTACGTGTGGGCACCTTGAGAGTTCACGGCAAAGTCGAAGCCGTGGCTCCCAGGAAGAAATAATCTCCTTGACGGTCCCACGATAGGAAGCGTTGCGACCAATACCTAAGCCTAAGCCAGTCTTCCCCTGCTTTTCATTGAGCCCTTCGCTAGAATGTTTTTGTATTCGATAGAGCCATGTTGGTTATTGTGGCTCTCGACTGGAGTGATGGGAGTCGCAATACAAGCACACTTCGGCAACATCGCGGTACGTAGCAGTAGTAGCTGTCCTCACAGCCATCTACGCCGCATATGGATACGCCTTTGGTATCGCACTGCGGCCTCTAACTAGGTCTCTCGACCTTTTCTTCTTGCTCCCGGTCTTCTTCGCAATACTTGTCTCCCTCACAGGGAAGAAGTGGAGTTCAACTCTTCTCGGAATAATAGTCGGGCTCCTCTTTCTCTATCCAACAGCAGGGGTCCCCCTCTCTCCACACATCACGGTCTCACTGATTGTGAATGGGCTTGTCTTCGACATGTATCTTAGAGAATCCAAGACCAGTCTGTATGACCTATCGAGAAGGCAACTGGTCATGGCGGGGGCGCTGGGCAATCTCGCTATGGCCGTTGCTGGGCTACTCGTATTCCAGATTTTCAGCCCGGCGCAACCTGCTTACCTGTGGGCTCTCGCCCTGATCGGGGATACATTGGTCGGAGCTGGTGGAGGTTTCTTTGGAGCGATCGTAGTTGAAAGAGTGAAGGGTCTGCAAACGAGAAGGGTTCTCGAAGCTACAGCGTCTATGAAGGTTAGAGCTTAACCGAAAGCTGTCCCGGCTCCTTCTTGTGATACGAGAGACCAGATAGCTATACGCCGGAGTTACACTTCGCCCAAATGAAGAGAGTACCATAATTTGTCTCGTCAAGACTGATCGTGACATGTCGGCAATGGAGAACGTGGAGGATTCCGTTTCTGTAGGCTCGGGACACAAGTCGCTGTTGCTTTTCGGAACGGTTATCCTGATTCTAGCAGCTGTGATTGCAGTAGAGTATCGTGTGAGCCAATCCTTCCAGAACATCGTGATCAACTTGCTCCACACCAACGTCTCTATGCTACGAGTTACCCTGCTCGCCTGTTTCGGTGGAAGTCTGATTTCGATTCCTCTCTTGCGCATACGAAGTCGGAGGCGAGGAGTTCCTACGACTACTCTAGGTCCCTCGATGGATAACAGAAGGGTAAGAGTTCACGCGCTAATGCTGACTCCTAGACCTTCTCGAGACTCGAGCTTTGTGGTTCGGAAGACGAAGAAGAGAGGGCGGATTTCAAGAAACCGAGGGGGAGAAAGGCTTCCTGTTACGAGTCCAGAATAGGCCTATCGGCGTTTCGCTTGACACGCTCGGAGTCTCGGTGCAGAGCAACATCCCACTACTGAATAGCTGATTCAAGCCCGAATCAAGATCCAAAACAGTATGAAGGTCCCGAAACAATCTCTCTCAATACCCATCAGTCATCTCTAATTACCATAGACAAAGCAATGTGGCGGCAGAACTCTTAATGCTCACCCAGCTTTCAATTACCTTACACAAGAAGGGCTATCGTAGATGTGCGGTATCTTCGGTTGCGTTCTCCACGACGGTTCAAAAGCCGCACCGCTCATACATGCTGCACTCAAGCGGCTAGAGTATAGGGGCTACGACTCTGTAGGAGAAGTAACCGTCGACGGAGACAAACTCACGATCAAGAAGGACAGCGGTCGACTGGAAGAGGTCCATGCAAAGTATGACCTCGACGATCTTCCCGGAGCCATCGGGGTTGGGCATACTCGATGGGCGACTCATGGAAGACCAGTGCATGAGAACTCTCATCCCCTCGTTGATTGCAAGTCCCGCATAGCGGTCGTCCACAACGGCATCATCCAGAATTATCTAGAGATAAAACGAGAGCTGGAAGCTAAAGGGCATCACTTCCAGTCAAGAACTGATACCGAGGTTGTCCCTCATCTCGTCGAAGACTATCTCACCCAGGGAATGTCACTGGAGGAGGCCTTCAGGAAGACAGTCAACCGGCTTGAGGGAGCCTATGCGATAGTCCTCACGAGCACCGAACAGCCGAAAACGATAATCTGTGCCCGGCAAGAGAGCCCTCTAGTGCTGGGTATCGGAGAGGGTGAATACTATTGCGGATCAGACTTTGCAGCTTTCCTTCCACTCACAAGGAAGGCCGTTCTTCTTGATGAGGGAGAAATGGCCGTTCTCAACTCGAATGGAGCCAGGATTCTGAAGCTGAAGAACGCCGCTCCGGTCAAACGAGACCCGATAACGATCACGTGGGACCCGGAATCCGCAAAGAAGCAGGGCTTCAGACACTTCATGCTCAAAGAGATTCATGAGCAGGCCCAATCGTTGCGGGACGCTCTGAGAACTGAGCAGCTCTACTATGACCAGTTCGCCAAGAAAATTATTGACGCGGATAAGGTGTTCATCGTTGCCTGCGGAACCTCATATCACGCCGGACTCGTAGGCAGCCTCGCCCTCGCTAAACTGGCCGGAATAAACGCAAGGGTTGTCGTAGCGAGCGAATTCTCTGAGGAGGCTCTCGACCTAGTTGGCTCCAAAAGCGTGATACTCGCGATTAGCCAGTCTGGAGAGACTATGGACACGCTGAACGCGGTGCGCGACGCCAAAGCCAAAGGCGCGACGATACTGAGCGTCCTCAACGTTCTAGGTTCGACGTTGATGCGTCTCTCGACCGTCTATATTGACCAGAACGCTGGCCCGGAGATCGGGGTCGCCTCAACCAAGGCATTCACCAGCCAGATCGCAGTCTTGCTCAGGCTCGCCTCAACCGTGGGCCGAAGGAAGGGAGAGGTATCAGCCAAAGAAATTACGGAGCTAGAGTCGGAGTTGCACCGGGTCCCAGCGCTCATCCAGAGCGTCCTCAACACGAAAATCGACGATATTCGGAGGATTGCAGAGGAGTGCGATGCTGCCTCAAGCATGTGTTTCCTGGGACGCGGAGTCAACGTACCCACAGCCCTTGAAGGACGCCTCAAGCTCCTCGAGCTGAGCTATGTTCCCGCCATCGCTTATCCTGCTGGGGAGAGCAAGCACGGCTTCATTGCCCTCATCGAGGAAGGATTCCCGGTCATCTTCGTGGCACCGAAAGACGAGACGCACAAACGCATTATTGGCAACATTATGGAGATGAAAGCACGGGGTGCTCGGATCATATCGATTATCGAGGAGGGAGACGAGGAGATTCGTAACCTATCGGATCGGGTCGTAGAAATCGGAGAATCCCTGCCGTCTTTAGTGACCCCGCTGGTCTACGTCGTACCTATGCAGCTCTTGGCCTATTATCTCTCAGTGATCAAGGGGCATGACCCCGACTATCCCCGAAACCTGGCGAAGAGTGTCACGGTAGAGTAGAGCAGAACACCAGTGGCCGAGGATTCTTCTGAAGAGAAGAAGTCTCTCGAAGAAAAGGTCAACAAGGCATTTGAGGAAGCTTGGTCGAAGGTCAACACCGCAGTAGACTCCATGGCTGGACGACCGGGAGAGTCAGTGATGGCGCTTTGGTTGGCGGCCGAGGCCGTAGAGTACACCAGCGCTGTCTTTAGCCTGGCATACGGCTTGGAAGACCTAGACCCAGAGGTCAAGGCCGTAAGGGGGCGTGACCCGCTCGGGCTTGTGCAAGATTCGATAGAGGCTTTGAGAAGGGCCCGCGAATTACGCTGGAAATCTGCAGCCGAGGCCTACTCGAGCCTGAGGACCGCCGCTGGCTATCTAAAGGATGCATACCTAGACCAATCTAAGAAAACTGCGAAGAAATCAGGCTAGTCTTTAACTAGCCCCCTAGTCGGGTCGAAACGCTTTCGCAGGCGTCACCGGGTGCTTCGTTCCATCACATGCCTAGCCGGCGGCGTCGGTGCCGCACGCTTCCTCGAGGGACTAGCGAGCATATTTCCTCCAGAGAGGATTACCGTCATAGTCAACACCGGCGATGATCTGCAATACTTGGGATGCCATGTCAGCCCGGACCTTGACATTGTAACCTACACGCTCGCTGGAATCGCCGACCGGGAGAGGGGATGGGGAATAGAGGGCGATACTCACAACTGCCTGGATCAGCTGCAACGCTACGCTGCTGAGACCTGGTTTCGGATCGGAGACCGAGACTTTGCAACCCACCTGTTACGGACAGCCTTTCTTCAGCAAGGCTTCAACCTGTCGGAAGTAGCCGAAAAGATTCGCACTTCGCTAAGAGTTAGACTACATGTTCTTCCCATGACCGATAACATCGTCGCTACGAAGATCAAGACGCCCAGTGGCGTAATGGAATTCCAGGAATACTTCGTGAAGAGGAAGTTCCAAGACCCGGTGGAAGACGTGACCTACGAGGGCGCGACTTTGGCGACGCCTGCTCCCGGTGTGATCCCGGCGATCGAGAAGACCGATGTTATTGTGCTCTGCCCTAGCAACCCGATTCTCAGCATCGGGCCGATACTCGCCATACCAGGAATCCGCGACAGCATTTCAAAGACGTCCGCAAAGATAGTAGGTGTCAGCCCGATCGTGGGCGGCAGGGCCATCAAGGGTCCGCTCGACAGAATCATGGAGAACCTCGGATTAGAAGTCTCACCCTTCGGCGTCGCCCAGCTCTACAAGGGCTTGATGAAAGGATACGTAATTGACCAGATAGACAGATCGACACTTCCTAAGATTACAAGCCTCGGCATGAAGGTCCTGACAACGAATACGCTGATGGATTCAATGGAAGCAAAGACCAAACTTGCTCGAGAGACGATTAACTTTGCGGAGACTCTCGCATGAGCGAATACTGGGCCGTGATACCTGTCAAAGGACTAACGGATAGCAAAACAAGGCTCTCAAGTTTTCTCGGGGAACGGAAGAAACTGTTGGTCGAGGCGCTGCTTCAAGACGTTCTATCTTCAATACTCCGATCAAGGGTCTATGACAAGGTTCTTGTGGTTTCTCCCGACGACAGCGTTTCTGTTCTAGCTAGAAGGGATGGTCTGTCCTTTCTTGGACAGACCGGTTTGGGTCTCAACCGCGCGATAGAACAGGCGAACAAGCTTGCGCTCAAGGAGAATGCGAGGTCTCTAACAACTATTCTGGCAGACATACCATTCGCTGAGCCTCGAGACTTCACGGAGCTCTTCCACCTAGGAGACGGTGATCGCAGAGCTGTTCTGGTTCCGTCGCTTAAAGGGGGAACTAATGTAATGACGACGCGGCCGCCTGGAGTGATTCGGCCAAGCTATGGCCGGTGGAGCTATGCGAAACACCTGCGTCAAGCGCAATTGAGTGGTCTAGCTGCCTACTCAATCTCAAATCCTCGTATTTCGTTCGACGTTGATTCGGTGAATGATCTGATTGAACTGAAGCGTCGTGACCCGGACGGGAGGACTATGTCTGCAAAAGCCTTGAGGGAAATCTGGCAGACGCCGAGTCCAGCAAGACTGAGTTCTATCGCAGAGTAAACTACTCGCTATTGGGTAGTAACGCTTTTATGAGTAGAACGAGGTCGCCCCCCAGCCTTGCATCGGACACAGTCTGTTAGCTCGCTCACTCTTGTCGCCTCAATGGGGGCTGTTGGGAACGTTTTAGGGGTCGTTGCAATCTTCCTTGGACGGATTCCTACTCCAGGTGTCACGCAAGTCGCTTTGGATTTCTCTAGCTTGGCAGTCGTCGTAGTTGCGATTTTCGCGGGTTGGAGACTGGGAGCTCTTACGGGGCTGATTGCGGGAATCGGCCCGATGATAATGTTCGGTTATGTTTACGGAAGCACCGGAATCATAACTATCTTCCTTCCGATCGGGAAAGCGCTCACAGGGTTATCAGTTGGGCTGATTTCTCAATCGATTGGTTCGATCAGAAAGTCTCGAGTTCCCTTTGTATTGGCAGCTGTGTGGATCGGGTTTGTTCCGGAGGCTGTGCTGACATGGTTCTATTTCGTCAACCTGGTGCCATTGTTCGTTGCAGGGAGCTTCTCGGGGCCAACGGCTGCCACGTTGGTCTTGGTGAAAGCTTGGGCAGAAATGGTAATCATAGCATTTCTCACCGTTGCTCTGATTGGAAACGCTGGGTTCAAAATGTTCTTGGGACGACTCGGCCCAAGCCAGGGTCCCTGACACGGACGGTAGTCGCGACCACCGCACTCGTCTTCTACTTATGCTGCTGTTTCTGTCGTGTCATGCTGTCAACTTCTGCGTTTCACAATGAGTGTTGGACTCGTGGATCTCGCCTTTTGCGAAACTCTCAAGTCTATCACATCCGTCTCTGCCGCTCCGGTGCCGATGAGAGTTACTGGGATCCTCGTTTTCTGCTGTATCTCTGACACGAACTCGCGGGCTTCCCTGGGAAGTTCGCTGAGGTTCCGAACGCCCTTGGCCGAGGGGAATAGAACGTCGAGTTTTGTAAGAGCTATCTGTGTTCCTCCGTTAAGTTCGACTGCTCGACGTGCGAGCTTGAAGTCAAATGGGGCCGCTCTCCTCTCTCGGCCAGTTACGGTCCCATGTTCCATCCAGCCTCTTCTCAGAACTTCCTCTCTGTCCAATTGGCCTTCGAGGGGGCCTTCACCAACTCTCGTGACATAGGATTTGAAGATGACCAATACGTCGTCGACATCAGTCGGTCCGATTCCAACGTCAGCGCATGCCTGCGAAGCGGTAACATCCTTTGATGTCACATATGGATAGGTTCCGTGGTAAAGGCTGAGGAATGTTCCCTGTGTTCCTTCGACAACGACATTTTGGCCATTAGAGAGGGCATGATGGATTTCTGAAACGGTATCCTCGACATAGGGTCGAAGCTGTGATTCTTGCCGCGCAAGCCTTACCATTCGAAGAGCACGCTCCGCGTTGCATGCTCCTACGCCACTCTTAGTGGACCCGATCCTTTTCGAAAGATGCTCTGAATCACATTCCTGGGTCTTATGTCGCTCCTCCAGCATTGCGCATTGGAAGTCCACTCCGAGTCGCCGTTCTGATCGGGTCTCTTTGATCTCATCTAGCAGTACTTTCGTCTCGATAGGTACTCCCGGCCCGATGAGCAGCCGTGTTGTTGGGTTGACGAACCCGCTTGGAACGAGTCTGAGATGGTATTCTCTGCCTTCATGGAAGACTGTATGGCCCGCGTTGGGTCCGTTTCCTCCTCTGACGCATATGTCGGGTTTGTCCTTCAGGGCTAGGTAGGCAGCTATCTTGCCTCTAGGGGACGATTAGTCTCGTCTTTCCCTTCGTCCCCGAAGAAACCCCCGACGATTACCGTGCAGGGCATTCGTTGTCCAAGCGGGATAGAACCGTGGGGGAATAAGACTTTTGAAATGAGATTCGCAAGCCTACGAACGGTCCCGGTCTATTTTATTGAATGATCTAGGGGAGAAACATCCGCCAGCCTAACCCATCCCCGGCCCGTGAAAGATATAGAAACTAGCGGCGAGCGATCCGAGGCTATCAGTTATACGAAACTGTTATAATTCAACTCAGGACCATAGAAACCTTTCGCTCATCGTATTGGGAGATGTTTGTTGACCGAATCAACAACCTCTGAGACTGAAAGAACCTTGAGAGGGGTATCCAGGAGAGACTTCCTGAAATTCACGGCCGGAGCTGCGGCCGTTGCCGCCAGCTCAGCGACAATTCTGGGAACTTTTCCTTCTCTTGCTACTCAGACCCAAACGCCCAGCACCGTATTCCAAACAGGCCCGGCTTCTAGCATTGAAGAGGCAACTATCGCCCAGCTTCAGGCTCAGATGATTGCCGGAACACTGACGTCTCTGAGTCTAGTCAACATGTACCTGTCCCGAATCACTGCGCTTGATGCGAGTGGGCCTTTCCTGAATTCCATTCTCCAGACAAACCCAGATGCCGCCAAGATCGCCTCGCAGCTCGACTCTCAACGGAGCTCCGGCACCTTTCTCGGTCCACTAATGGGTATCCCCATACTGTTGAAGGACAACGTTGACACGCATGACCATATGCAGTCGGCAGCAGGCTCCCTGGCTCTGGTCGGAACACCAGCGCTGAAAGATTCCACGGTCGCCGCGAACCTCAGGAAAGCGGGAGCCGTGATCCTAGGCAAGACGAACCTTAGCGAGTGGGCCAACTTCCGGTCGTTCTTCTCGAGTAGTGGATGGTGTGGTCGTGGAGGCCAGTGCAACAATCCCTATGCTATCGACCGTAATCCATGTGGTTCCAGCTCAGGGTCTGGCGCGGCCGCATCCGCAAATCTAACAGCAGTGTCTATTGGAACTGAGACTGATGGCAGCATCGTCTGCCCGGCAAACGCGAATGGTGTCGTCGGCATCAAGCCCACTGTGGGGCTTGTAAGTAGAGCCGGCGTAGTCCCGATTTCACACACCCAAGACACGGTCGGCCCTCATGCGCGAACAGTCGCAGACGCCGCGACGGTCCTCACGGCAATTGCTCAGAGGACCCCTGACCCACGGGACCCTGCGACCAGCATAAGCCCTCTGGGTAAGCTTGGCCAGCCCCGACCCAGTATCCCTTCAGACTACACCGCCTTTCTAAATCCCAATGGGCTGGGAGGCGCTCGGATCGGTGTCTCCCGCGATTTCGAGGGGTTCAGCCCTCACACTGACGCTGTCTTCGAGGCTAGTCTTGCAGCCATTGAGAATGCTGGAGCAACCTTGGTAGACGTATTCTTTCCGCACTTCTCTGACATCTTCACGGGGAATGCTGAGTTTACTGTCCTGCTCTTCGACTTCGTGCAAGACCTTCAGAAATATCTGGGCACGCGCACAGGCGTACCCATAGCCGGGGGAACTCTCCAGGACGCCATCAACTTCGACAACAACAATGCTTCAAAGGAGATGCCGTTCTTCGGCCAGGAGATATTCCTATTGGCCGAATCGTTCAGCACGGATCCGACCGTCACGCAAGCCTTCGGCTTCTCCTACAACGACGCCTTGGCCTTTGATCAGCTGATCGGGGCAACTGAAGGCATCGACATGCTCCTGGCGGACAACAACCTGGACGCGATAGTTGCTCCCACAGACAACCCAGCTTGGCCTACCGACTTGATCAACGGAGACCACTTCGCGATCGGCAGCTCCTCCCCCGCCGCCATCGTAGGCTATCCCATCATCAACGTGCCTGCGGGGATGTCCTTCGGAGTCCCGCTAGGGATATCGTTCTTCAGCACGGCCTATAGCGAGCCCACCCTAATCAAGCTCGCCTCTGGGTTCGAGGCTGTGACCCATGCCCGGCAGAAACCCCAGTTCCTATCAACCCTACCCTTTGCAAACCCGGTGGCCGGACCAGGCAAGAGCGGACGAACACCAAAGAGGATGCAACGTCTCGTGCCCCGACTATAGCGGCAAAGTAGACTCGAGCAAAGAGTGCTCGAGCTTTTTTAAACAGGGCCACTACTGAGAGAACCTTCGCGGTGGCGTCATTACTGTCGAGAACTGACGATTGTTTCTAAGTCAAGGAACGAGCTATCTTTCACACAGATGATGATCCGCATCCCTTGTGCGCTGAAGTTTCGGGAATAGTCCTGGGCGGGCATCGGGCTTTGTCAGCCCGCCCTGTCGTTCGTCATAGCGTTGGCTGAGAACGCTCCGCATTGTTTCTAGCGGAACTTCATCATCGAACAACGCAACATCTAGCGTGCCTTTAAACCCATATGGAACAATGTTCGAGGCGATGGTTCTTCCCTAGACTCGAGCTTTTCCACATAATCCGCAGAATACCTCTCCCGGGTCTATGGGTCCTCCGCAATACGCACACTTCATGGGTGACTCGTCTATGAGTGAATCAGACCCTATTACTGGAACGTGGTCTCTTTCGTATCTTCGAGCGAACCAGATTGCTCCCTCGATCATGATTATCATGGGAACAAAAAGTGCGACATCGGCTAGAGGACCTCCGTCTGGAGATGCGAGTGCTGTTGCAATTAGAGTGAACGCATACACGTACTTCCGGTTCTTCCTAAGGGCACTGGTTCCGACGAAGTGCAGCTTGACGAGGACTACGAAGACGAGCGGGAGCGTGAAGGCAAGCCCTGTCAAAACTATGATGAAGAAGATCAGGTTGTAAAACTGGTCAGCGTCTATTAGCGTAGCTACTCCGACGGAATTGAAGAACGGGAGAGAGAAGTAGAAGACGAACGGTATCAGTACAAAAAAGGCGAAGAGCGCACCCGCCAGAAAGAAGATTGTAAACCCGATCACGAATGGATAGAGAGACTGACGTTCGCTGGGTCGTATGGCTGGATCCACAAACTTGTAGACTTCATACACCAGCACTGGTAGGCTGATTGCAAACCCGAAAACTGCTGCTCCAACCACGATTATTTCGAGGGGTGTCGTTACAGTCGGCCCGATCAGAGTATACTGAGGAGGGAGCAGTCTGTTCTTAATGGCGAGAAGGATTACGGTAATCAAGGGATGATAGATCTGGAACGGATTCTTGAAGACCGAAAGATCCCCGGGGAGCACGAGTAGGAGGATGGTCGAGATGAAGAAAGCGTAAAGCCAAATCTTGATGCGGGCTGAGAGTTCACCAATGTGATCCCATAGAGGTATGAGCTTCTCTCTCCCAGGCTCATCAGTCAAAGACTATGGTCAGCCTCCCGCACCGTTGCTGACTACCGACTTAATTTGGAGAACCTAATAACTACTCAACAGTAATTCGAAGGTTCAGTACCAGCGGTAAAACTTACCGGCAGACGAGTATTGTCAGAGACGACAGTGACGTTACTTTGCGCGTCGTACGATCTCGTCGGAGATCTCTTGGCGCGTCTTTCCCTGAGTGTCGATCCCGAGTCTCTGTGCAGTCTCGACGAGGCTATCAGCGGTGGATGGGCTCGGTGGGGGGTTTGAATCGTGCTGGATCAATCCCCTTGACGCGTCATCGAACTCCTTTCGAGCTCTTCCGAGAGATCTCGCTAGCTCTGGAATTTTTGAAGGGCCCCAGATCAATATGACCGCAACTACGCCCAACACTAGGAGGATCTGAAAGGGGTCGCCAATAGCCATGCTTTACCCTCAAGCTGTAAAACAGGCTCTCACCTTTAACCCTTTACCATAATCATTACCACGCGTACTCATCGGTCCGGGGAAACCTTATGCAATGCTTGGATTTTGCAACAGAAGGGTCGTCTATAGCTGAAGATAGTCGTCTGCCTACGCCGGGTTCCAGACACAGCGGCCCGAATCAAGATCGCTTCTGATAGAAAGTCCATAGAAGCCTCCGACGTAGAGTTTGTAATCAACCCCTACGAGGAGTACGCTCTCGAACAGGGCGTCCAGCTCAAGGAAAAGCACGGAGGAGAGGTCACCGTTGTAACGCTGGGTCCTGACAAGTCCACCCAAGTAATAATGAAGGCATTGGCGCTCGGTGCTGACAACGCGGTCCACTTGAGAACCGAAGAATCCCAAAGTGACTCTAGCTCCGTGGCAAGAGCAATCGCTAACGAGTTGAAGTCCCACCAGTTCGAAATTCTCCTGTTCGGGAAGAAAGGTGTCGACGACGACAATCAGCAGGTCGGACAAATGGTCGCGGAACTACTCGACATACCATGCGTAACTCAGGTCGTCAAGCTCGAATTATCAGATGGAAAGGCTGTTGCGCAAAGGGAAGT
>Ga0137381_10000833_pt1 | contig 20046 bp, 9 predicted proteins | sample SagtaG_16_FD_104808 | JGI IMG/M metagenome (GOLD analysis project Ga0137381, IMG submission 104808) | Vadose zone soil microbial communities from Sagehorn Ranch, Mendocino, California, USA - Sage2_L_115_16 metaG | ecosystem: Environmental > Terrestrial > Soil > Vadose zone | place: USA... | reverse complement strand
GGACCATTTGGCTTCGCCAAGTCTGGCAAACGCGTCTTCGGCCGATCCCGACTGAGTCACGGCCCAGTCTTCGCCCCGCAGCACGGCCGAAACAAACTCGCGCACTTGCGGCTCGTCATCGATCACTAAAGCGTGGAAGTTTTTATCCATCGTCCTAACTTCCTCTCCAGTTGGGAGAGTGAGTAATGCCCTTTCGCTATTTGTTGACGGCCATCCGCGCGATGTTTGGTTCACTGCGCGGAGAAGCCAAGAACCTGTCCACGGAGAGCGCTTCTTCGGCCGAGCCAACATCCACGCAATCGAACCTGCCGACTAACAACTCTTTGAGCAGACTTCGAATTTGCTCGTCGTCGTCGATGATCAGGATTGATGGCTGGTCGCGTTCCATAAAAAGAAAATTCAACCACCCGCTACCGCAGGCGGTTCTGACTCGAGGACCTCGCGCACCTTTCGGGCGAGTGAGGCCGGCGTAAACGGTTTTTGAATGAACTCGACGCCTGAATCCAAAACGCCATGATGCACAATCGCTTCGTCGGTATATCCCGACATAAAGAGCACGCGCACGTTGGGACGAATTGACGTTATCAGGTCAGCGATCTCTTTTCCGCTGGCCTTGGGCATAACCACATCCGTCAGCAAGAGATCGATGGCGCCGGAATGTTCGGCACTCAAATGCACAACTTCTTCGCCACCTCTGGCCTCCAGAACGTTGTATCCGGCCTGCTCCAAGATTTGCCGCGCCAGTGCACGAACGATGTCTTCATCTTCGACTAGCAGAATTGTCTCGGATCCGCGCGGAGCGGCCTCTTCCTTCGCCTCGATCTCAGTTTGGGTCGCGGGCGATTCGAGTTGCGGCAGGTAAATCTTGAACGTAGTTCCATGACCAGGCTCGCTGTAAACCCAGATGTTTCCACCGCTCTGTTTGACAATGCCGTAAACCGTGGAGAGGCCGAGCCCGGTTCCTTTTTCTTTCTCTTTCGTGGTGAAGAAGGGGTCGAAGATTCGCGCCTGCGTTTCTTCGTTCATACCCACCCCGGTATCGCTGATGGCCAGCATTACGTAATTTCCCGGCAGCACCCCGACGTGCTTGCTCGCGTATTCCTCGTGGAGTTCGACACTCGCGGTTTCGATGGTTAGGTTGCCGCCCTGCGGCATCGCGTCTCGCGCATTAACGACGAGGTTGACCAGGATCTGCTCAATCTGTCCCGGATCAGCTTTGATCTTCTTTAACGCCGGATCGAGTTTTGCGGTCAAGATAATATCTTCGCCAATCAATCGTCGCAGCAACTTGTTCATGTCGGTGACGATGTCGTTGAGATTCAGCGCCAGCGGTTGCAGAATCTGCTTGCGTCCGAAGGCCAGCAATTGGCGAGTCAAATTCGCGGCGCGATCGCCGGCCTTCTTGATCTCTTCCAGATAGCCTCTTATGGGATCGTTTCCATTCATCCGTTGCAGCGCGAGACTGCTGTAACCGTTGATCGCCGTCAGCAAGTTATTGAAATCATGCGCCACGCCGCCTGCGAGTTGACCAATCGCTTCCATCTTCTGCGATTGACGAAGCTGGTCTTCGAGTAGTTTCCGCTCGCTAACATCACGGGCAATGCCTTGCACGCCGATGGCGACGCCCTCCTGGTAGACAAGTTTAGTATTTGCTTCTACCGTAATGCGCCGCCCATCCTTGGCGATGATTTCCATCTCGTAAGCGGTCCCGCGCTCGCCCGCAAGTTTGCGTTGCAGCATCTCACGCACCTCAGCCAGATATTCGGGCGCTACGGTATGAGCCAGACTGAGTCTGAGTGCTTCTTCGACTGTGTAGCCGGTGATCGTCTCTCCGGCTTTGTTCATAGAGGTGTAGTTACCCTCCAGATCGTGAGAGTAGATAATGTCGTGCGCATTCTCGACGAGATCGCGATAGCGCTCTTCGCTTTCGCGCAATGCCGCCTCGGCTTGCTTGCGTTCGGTGATGTCCCGGAAGAACCAGACACGGCCAAAGTATTCATCCTGGGCGCTCTTGATCGGCGCCGTGTAACGATCAAAGGTTCTGCCGTCATTTAGTTGAATCTCGTCGCGGCTGTTTTCTTGCGGATGCCCGTAAAGATACTCAACGCCGTTCAGAAATCCCTCTGGGTCTTGCAGCTTGTCTATTACCGATTGCAAAGCGGTCTGATCTGACCGAGTGTCAAGGGCGGCTTCTGGAATACCCCACAGATCCACAAACCGCTGATTGTAAGAGAGGATTTCGCGGTCATCTGAGGTAACCAGGATGCCGTCAATAGACGCTTCGCTCTGCGACTCCAGCAGGGTTTTCTGAAAGTGCAACTCGGCTTCCGCTCGCTTCCGCTCGGTCGTGTCTGTGGTAACTCCGCGTAACCCGATCGGATGACCTTCATCATCCTTGATGACGGCGTAATTCGCTTCGACCCATACGACGTGCCCATCTTTTGCAATCCAGCGAAATTCAACCGTGCTGTTTTTTCCGGCGGCGAAACTAGTCGCCGCTTCGGTGGCCGCTGCGTCTCTGTCGTCCGGATGAACAATGGTAAGCCAGAAGTTCGGCGTCGCCAGCCATTCGTCGATGCTGTAACCGAGCATTGCCTCGACGTAATCGCTAACGAAATTCATCCGTTGCGTGGCCGCGTCCGGCTGGCCCCAGGATTCCCAGACAACGCCGGGAACACTCGACACCAGACTATCCAATCGCTCTCGCTGGTTTTCGATTTCAATCGTCAGACGCGCGCGTTCTTCTTCTGCCTGTTTGCGTTCGGTGATATCGCGCGCGACCCAAATCACTGTATCTTTCGACATTGGAGCCACGCTGCCATCAAACCAAAACTCCGTGCCGCCGAGTTGCAGGCTGTACTCGACTCTGTGCGCGCAACCTTCTTCCAGCGCCCGTCGAATATGGCCAACTAAAAAGTCGGCAATTTCTTTCGGAAATAGTTCGTGCTGCCGCTTACCGATTACATCATCGGGCGGCTTGTATGAGTAGGCGGAATTAATGGGCGCTATCTTCAGATAGCGTCCCTCCGCGTCAAAGACGATAATCACATCGGTTATGGCTGAAAACAGCGCGCGTAACTCTGCTTCAGAAGCTTGAAGTGCCGCTTCTGCGCGTTTGCGTTCGGTGACGTCTTCAACGCTGCCTTCGCGATAAAGCTCTAATCCGTTTTCATCGCAAACTGAGCGCCGGTTAAGCGACAGCCAGATCCTCTTCCCGTCTTTTCGATACGCTTGAAACTCGAAACCGCGCAGAACCTCACGTTCCAAGGTCAGTTCTGCGGACTTCACGCGATCTTCAGGATGAACGTAGATCTGGTGCGTGATGTCGGTTACGCTCTCAATCATCTCTGCCGGGGAGTCGTATCCGAATATCCGAGCCATCGCGGGATTTATCGTGATGAATCTTCCTCCAGGTGTCGACTGGAACATCCCTTCCACGGCGTTTTCGAAAATCGAGCGATAGTTTTCTTCGGCTTGCTGCACCTGCGAATAAAGCGACGCACTCTCCAGGGCCGCCGCGGCGGTGCTGGCCAGAATCGTCAAAGCTTTCATTTGGCCCAGCGTGAAAGGACGCTGCCGGCTGAGCGCGTTAATGTTGATAGTACCGACCACCTTTCCGGCCGCCTGCATGGGAATGGAAATCGCCGAGCAAATCTCAGGGTGCGGCCACAAGGAACGAAAGCGTTTGTCATTGACTTCACCGTCTAGGATCAGCGTCTCGCGGTGGCGCGCAACCCAGCCGGAGATACTCTCTTCCAGCGGTACCCGCTCGCCCAGCAGGCGCTGCCGGTTTTCGCCACGCACGGCCGCCACATAAAGCTCTTCGCCGTCGTCGGCCGGCAACAGGATCGATACTTCGTCCGCGTCGGTCTGCTGCAGCGCGGCATCGGCGAGCTTACGGATAATGGTTTGGGGATCGAGCGTGAAGGCGATCGTTTGGCTCAGTTCATAGATTGCCACCGTCTCGCGCAGTTGCAGATTTTCCAGCCGCAAACGCCGCGCGTTGAGCGCGCGCGCGAGGAGCGGCATGACAGATTGCAGACGAAACGGTTTGAGCACGTAGTCAAAGGCGCCGACTTTCATGGCGTCGACCGCGGTTTGAATCGTGCCCTGCCCGGTCATGATCAGGGCAATCAGATGCGGATCGATTTCGAGCGCGGACCTCAGCAGCGAGATTCCGTCCATCTCAGGCATCATCAAATCGCTGAGCATCAGATCGAAGTCCTCTTCGCGCAAAGCCTCGAGCGCGTCATGACCATTGGTAAATCCATGCACTTCGAATGACTGTGAAGCCAACGCCTCGACCAGCGCGTTCTTCAACTCTACTTCGTCATCGACTACGATAATCTTACCTATGGTGCTTTCAGGCATGGTCAGTTACTAGTTGCTCCCTTAGGTTTAATTCGATATTCGACTCCGTGCGTACCTTTCCGTTGGTGGCGGGCAGGTGAATAATGACCGTGGTCCCTTCACCTAATCGACTGTCTATCGATATCTGAGAGTTTCCGCCATCTCACCAGGTATCCAATCGGATTTCCGGCGTCGTCCTTGGTTGCGGCTACAATTGGGAAAGCTGGCACCTCATTGATCATGCGAATCGCGCCTACATCTCTAGATGAATCCACTTGGCTCTGCTTGAATTCGGCTTGGAGATCAGCCGGCACCGGAGCTGTGCCTTCCGGAATGGTTAGTAACAGAGCCCGCTTAGCATCCCAAAGTTCGACTTGCAAGTTGCTCGTGTCTTGCGCCGTCGCGACTTGCTTCAGACTCGCAATCGCGGCGTCGCGTGTCGCACTTGAAGGCGATTGCAGAAACGCTCGAATCGTCGCGTCATTCGCAGTCGTGGCGGTCCGGGCGCTCATTGCGGCGACCTGTAGTTGCAGTTGCGTAGCCAGGTATGTAGTCAACGTCACCAATCGCTCGCTCGCGATGTCGAAACCGGAATCTTTCACTCCCCGATACGATGCGAACGTAGAAATCGAAATGACTGCGAATAAAACTGTACCGATTAGCAGCGGCAGCCGCCGCCTGATCGACAGATCGGAAACCGAATGTCGGCCGAGTGGCTGCCAACGGTGGCCTACACGCGACCGCGGTTCCATCTCTTTACTTGGCTCGCTGGTTGTCATAGCTTACCGATGGCGTTGCGCACCGTTTGCGGCAGAAAGCCCCTGCTTATCGCCGCAGGACTCAAGCGGTGATTCGCCAACTCTTCTAATGGGCCCGTTGAATCTTTGAAATTAGTCGGGAATCCGGGGCAATCGAACCGAGACGCGGCGAGTCGCCGAGGCTTTCTACTAGTCACGCTGGCAATAGTTGTACCCCCTAATCGACGCTGGTTATTGAGAAGAAGGGCGCCGCGCTCGCCCCCGATACAGCGCCCTTCTTCGTCCGCGGTTTGCCCCCCACGCGGGCGCGCCGCGATCTGCAAACGCCCGGCCTTGCTCCGATGGAAATGCCCACCGTGCCGGAGCGGCTGGTTGACGTTCGACAGTGACATTGGTCCATATTGACGGAACGGCCGTCGGGGTCGCCGCACCGCCGAATGATTCGTGACCGACCTGTTTTCGGTTTCGGGAAGAAGGCTCTGAGAGAAGGTACTCTTCGTTCAGAGGTGACCTATTTACCGTTTCGCACTCGTGCCTCCAACTGTTGGGGCAGCGGTAAGAACCGTCAGAGCACAATGCCAGAAACGCGAAAAGCTTCCAAGCCTAAGCCGAAGCATCGAAACGCGCAATCAGGAAAAACCTTACATTGCTCTAGGGCTTTTACCCGAAGCAGTCTGCCAGACTGCAAATAAATAATCCTAAGATTTTGGATGAGACTAGTCCTGAGGTTTATCCTGGCGAGGGCTGCCGTTACTGCTCGATCTTCACCAATCCTGTCTTGATTGCATAGCGCACGAGTCCAGCCACATCGTGAATATTAAGGCGCTCCATGATCTGCGTTCGGTGCGACTCTACGGTTTTGACGCTGATGTTCAATTGCAGGGCCACCTTTTTCGTCGACTTTCCTTCGGCGATCAAACTCAAAATCTCTCGTTGCCTCGCGGTCAGCTTCTCCTCGCGCGCACGCTCTTTGCCCGTCCGCTGCACATATTCCGTGATGGCCTGTTGCGAGAGCGGCGGACTCAGATAGAGTTCTCCTCTGACGACAGAACTGAGTGCCAACTCCAACTCTGCCAATGAAGCGCCCTTCAGCAGATAGCCGCGTGCCCCGGCCCTCAACGCCTGCCAAACATATTCCTCACTGGCGTGCATCGATAAAACGATCACCCGGACACCGGGCCACAGCTTGACGATCTGCCTGGTGGCTTCTAGTCCGTTCAAGCCAGGCATCGCAATGTCCATCAACACAATGTCCGGCTGTCGTTTCGCTACCAACTCCACTGCCTCACGGCCGTCGGACGCTTCGGCAACGACTTCAATGTTCGGAATTCTTTCCAGAAACGCACGAATACCCGCGCGCACCAAAGCATGATCGTCGGCGATCAAGATGAGGATTGGGTTCATTTGCTCGATCGTTGACTTAAACGATTGGGAAGCGCACCCGCACTTGCGTTCCCTTGCCGTCGGCTGAATCGATGTCAATGCGGCCGCGAACGGCGCTCGCTCGTTCTCTCATTCCACGTAGTCCGAGAGCCACAGGCGTAGAATCCTTCAGCGCCTTGACATCAAAGCCAACACCATCGTCTTTCACAATCAGAAATAGTTGATCGCGATTCCGGCTCAACCTCACTGACACTCGCTTCGCTTTAGCATGCCGGGCAACATTAGTGAGCGCTTCCTGGGCTATTCTGAAACAGGCCGTCTCGGTCTCTCTGGTCAGGCGTTGCTCGTCGTCGGTCGCCTCGAATTCCGCCATGATTCCGGTGCGCTGCGAAAAACGATCGATGAACCAACGCAGCGCCGTCGTCAGGCCGAAGTCGTCCAGATGGGGTGGTCTTAGATCGAGGGAGAGATCGCGGACCTGGCGAAGGGCTTCGTCGGTGACGCGAATACTGTCTTCGAGGTGAGGGGCAGCCTCGTCCACGCTACGGGCCGTCTGGACTGTTTGCAGATTGATCCTCACCGCGGTCAGGACCTGGCCGATTTCATCGTGTAACTCGCGCGCTATCCGCTGTCGCTCGGTTTCCTGTGCCTCAATCAGCGCGCGCGAATAAATGCGCAGCGCTTCCTGTGTTTGCTTGCGCTCGCTGATATCGCGAGCGGTTCCTTGCACGCCCACGGGCTGTCCATTTTCGTAAACCAGACGGCTGCTCACTTCGACCGGTGTGCGGCGGCCAGTTTTGGAAACGATCTCGGCTTCATAAGTGGTCTCGGGTCGTTGGTCCAATTTTCGGCAAAGGTTTTCGCGCGCGGATCTCAGGTGACTGGGCGCTATGAAGTTGGAAAAGTGTTTGCCGATGATTTCCTCGCGCGCGTAGCCAGAGAGCTTTTCAGCCGCTCGATTCACGGAGATGTACCGTCCCTTAAGATCGTGGACATAGATCGCGTCTTTGGCATTTTCGAACAGTTCGCGATAGCGCTCTTCGCTTTCGCGCAGAGCGCTTTCAGCCAGCCGCCGATCGGTGATGTCGCGCGCCATTCCCCGCACAATGGGAGTGCCCACGCCCTCAGTGCGTAGAGAATTGTAGTATTCCCAAACGCGTCGTTCGCCAGACTTGGTTTGCACGATCATAAGTCCGCTACTGGTCCCATTCTGGCGCAGTCTCGTCAGATATTCATCAAATTGATCGCGGACTTCGGGCGCCAGAATGTCGCGAATGCTTTTCTTGCCCACGAACAAATCGATGTCGTATCCCAGGGCGGCGCAAGCGGCGCGATTTGCAGAAAGTATCAATCCGTCTAAGTCGTGAGTGCAGATAAGCTCATGGCTGTTTTCAACCAGATCGCGATAGCGTTCTTCGCTCTCGCGCAAAGCTTCTTCAGCGCGCTTGCGTTCCGTAATATCTCTGAAAGTAACGACGGCGCCGACAATCTCGTCTCGATCATTACGCATCGGAGCAGTCGTGTATTCCACCGGAAAGCTCTTTCCGTCCTGGCGCCAAAAAACTTCATCTGTTACATGGCGGCTGATGCCGCCGCGGATGGTAGCGTAGATGGGGCACTCCTCTTCCGGGTAGAATGTTCCATCCGCGCGCGTGTGGTGCTTAGTCAGGTGCGCGGGCCTACCAATCAAGTCGGTGACTTCCCAACCCAACATCCGGGCCGCGGCCTGATTTTCAAAAACAATCTTCCCCTGGCGGTCAACCCGATGGACTCCTTCCTCCATCGACTCCATCGTCAATTCAAGTTCACGACGCAGATTGGACAAGCCCTCTTCCGCCCGTTTTCGTCCTGTGATGTCCTGCCCTAATCCGGCTACGCGGTAAATCTCGCCCTTGTCGTTTAGGATTGGAAACGTCCGCCGCAGTATCCAGCGGACCGAGCCGTCGGGCCGAACAATTCGATATTCGAATGGTTCAAAATGTCCTTCTCTTTGCCTTTCGAGCATGCGCTGAACGTTATCGTGATCGTCCGGATGCACGGCGTCCAGAAAAGAGTTCAGGCGCTCGTACACGCTCTCGCACGAACGGCCAAAGACCTTTTCGTAGGCGGGATTGATGTACAGAAGTTTCGTGATGCTTCGATCGGCTATCCAGATCACATCATCGATATTCTCGGCGAGCTGACGAAAGCGCTCTTCACTTTCATAAAGTGATTCTTCGGCGCGTATTCGACTCAACGCCTCGCCACAATGGTCGGCGAGAGCTTCGAGATCCTTCAGGGCGCTGTGATCGTAGGCACGTGGCGTGTAGCTTTGAATCGAAAGGACGCCGACGATCTTCGCAGCATGTCGCACCGGCACGGTCATCAACGACGCCGAAGGACGAGCGGTATCACCGAAGGGAACGGAGTCCGGATCAAACTGGATCGGCTCTTCGCGAAGCTGCAATTCAGGCCCGCGATCGAGGACGCGGCGGACTCGCGCGGTTGGCCTCATCGTCAACCCGATCGGCGTCACCTCGACTCGCTCGCCGCCGATCGTGTCGACATTCAGCATGGGACAGATCAGATCCCGGTCTTCATCATAGAGATCGATATTGCATGCGTCCCATCCGAAAAGCTCCTTCGCGGTTACCGCAATGATCAGTCCCGCGTCGAGCTGGGTGCTGGCGCCGCTCAGTTTTCGCGCCAGAGTCGCAAACGCTGCGCTCCGCACTTCGGCACGCTTGCGGTCCGTTATATCCTGGGAAGTGCCTTCAAAATAGAGAACGGCCCCACTCTCGTCACGCACGGATCGGACATTCTCGGAGACCCAGATACGCGCTCCGTCTTTTCGATAGGCTTCGAATTCGAAATCCCTTACAAACCCTTGCACATCAAGCAAACGCTTGAAGTCATCGCGTCTTTGCGGGTCGACATAATGCTCGCGAGCAATGTCAGTGCGCTCCGCGATCAACTCTTCAGGAGAGTCAAAACCCATAATGCGAGCCAGCGCCGGGTTCGCCGTAATGAACTTGCCGTCAGGAGTGCTTTGGAAAATACCTTCGCCAGCGTGTTCGAAAATTTCGCGATATTTCCGCTCGGCTTCTTGCAGGGCCCTTTCGGCTTCGTTGCGCTCAGTGATGTCGCGCGAATTGAGTACGATGCTGGCCACGGCTGGCTCATGAAGCAGGTTGGTGGCCGTAGATTCGAGTGTGCGCCAGGTGCCGTCTTTGTGCCGGCAACGCAACTCTTTTGTGATCGTGATGCCGGGAACTTGCACTGCTTGAGAAAATAGTTTTGAAAGGTGCGGGCGATCGTCTTCGTGCAACAACTCGAAACCACTCTGGCCAATCAACTCTTCGGCCTTGTAGCCAAGCACACGCTCGATCGAAGGGCTGGAATACCGCCTTATTCCCGCGGCGTCGTAGGTTGAGATGATGTCTGAAGCGTGTTCGATTAACGAGCGAAAATAGACTTCACTCTGCCTGAGCGCCACTTCGGCTTGCTTTCTTTCAGTAATGTCTTTTCCGATCCCAATGCTGGCACCATCTGAAAGATTGACGTTGGCCCACGATGTGTCGATAACCCGGCCATTCTTCGCTCTGGTTTTGAAATCGGCCCACTTGCTTTCGGATGCGGAAATAAAATCGAGCACGGTCTGCCGATACTGCGGATCGGGATATGTCTTAGCTAACACGTCCAGGTCGTGTGCTTGAATGTCTTCGAGCGACCAGCCTAAAGTGCGCTCCCATTCCCGATTAACCAACTTGAAGCGGCCATCGGCGTCGATGAAGGCGATCATCGCGGGGATGTGGTCGAAGACTTTTTGCAGGATTTCCTTTTGCTCTCTTAACTCGGCCTCGGCCTGCTCGCGCTCGGCAACACGTTGCTCCAGTTCACGGCCGTATTGTTCATGTTGTTGGTACAACCGGGCGTTCTCGATTGCCGTAGCCGCCTGTGCTGCGAGCAATTCGGCCTTTCTCACATGTTCGGTGTTGAAGAAACCGGGCTGCGCCTTGTCCAGTGAGTAAAGCCCAATCACTTTGCCATGAGCGATGAGTGGGACGCCGATCCAGTTGCGAATGTGCTCACCTCCCGGAGCGCGGTGCCAGTCAGGTTCATTCTCAGTGTCGTCGATCAGCATGCTTTGAGCCGTGGCGCAGATCCGCTTGATCAGGGGGTTCGAGGCGGCCTCGAAAGCATTGCCCCGTGGCAGATTCGGATCCGCCAGAAAAGTTTCGTATCCCTTGAGGGCACTGACTACGAATCGCGAGTCTCCGTCAGCCAGCATCACATTGGCGCTGTCGTAGGGGACCAGCTTGTGCAAGTAATCGAGTAAGGTATCGAGGACCCTTTCGAGACTAAGGTCGCAAGTGAGCGCGAGGTTGGCGTCTCGCATTACTTCCGCATGCAAGCGCGCCTGTTGTTCGCTGGCTAAGTCTCTTGTTCGCTCGAGCTCAGCTTGTGTTTCTTTGTCCATAGTCATGTTTCATACAGGCTTTGGACGCTCGGCAATCAGTGGGACGCGCACGATCGCTCCGCCAACACAAAGACATAGGCGACGAAGCCAACCAGTTGTCGCTTCAACGATCGATTAGTGAAGGCGAGAGGTTCGAGCGGTGCGTGATAAAATGAATACAGAAAATCACGCTTAGTGGTGTTAGAGAACCGATCCCCAACACGGGGCACCTCAAGTCTCGGCAGGAATTCTAAACCCGGCAACCCTATCGCGCAACCATTCTTGAATGAGTCGAAGCTGGCACGGAATATGCTCTCGCTCGGGCTGGCGTTATCAAGACGCCGAGATTGCACTACACCAACGGGCGAAAGTCCGCGGCCTTCGTCACGACTGTTCTGTTTTGCCACAGTGCTGTGGCAGAGGGAAACTTCGCATTAAGCCGCGCAGTGTTTGGGCGAATGATTTCCTAAGAATAGTAAGTCGACCCGAAACTCCCGCTGCTCAAAGGACTCAGAATATGAAAAAGCTGTCGCGCTTGCTTGATAGTGATTCGCATCTTGGCGCGCGGGTAGGGCTGTCATTTGGGCTACTCATCGCAATACTAATCTCGATTGGCTGGGTGGAACTCAGTCAGCTACGTCGCATCGATGCAGACCTGGCGAACATGGTCGATCAGCGCTGGCAGACGGTGCAGTTATCAAGACAAGCCCAGAACTATTCGAACATTAACAGCCGCCTGACGATGCAGGTTTTTCTGGTTGACGATGAAAAGGAGGTTTCGTCTCTATTGGCCCAAGCATCCGGCAATAGCGAACGGATCTCGCAGCTAATCGCATCGCTGAGAAGCAGGGTCGAATCAAACGACGAAGCGGAACTGCTTTATGCGATTGATAAGAAACGGACTCAATATACGAGCCGCTACCGAGAGGCATTGCGGATTTTGGTCGAGGATAAACAGTCCTTCGCTGCCACGGTGGAGATGCAGCAGGTCCTGCCTCTCCTCATTGATTATCACCAGGCGTGGAATGACTACGTTGACTATCAGGGCCGCCAAATGGATCTGGCAAGAGAGCGGGTAGTTGTCAGTGGGGCCAGAACTCTCAAAGTAACAGTTTTGTTAGTCGCGCTGGGAGTTGTTTTTGCGATCACGATTGCTGTCTTTGTGACGCGCAACATCACCTGGCATATAAGGAAACGCAAGCGGGCTGAAGAGTCCTTGAGACGATCACACAATGAACTGGAAGATAGAATCCGTGAACGCACTGTGGAACTTGCGAAAGCAAACCAGGGGTTAGAGGCTGAGATTTTGGAGCGCAAGCAGGCCGAAGCCGACATCAGTGGGCTAAAGGAGTTCCAGGCAGCTATCCTCTCTGGCGTGCAGCACGGCATTCAAGGCATTGATAAGACCGGCCAGATCGTGTTCTCGAATCCTCGCGCTGCCGGAATGCTCGGCTGGGACGTGAATGAATTGATAGGCAGGCCGGCGCATGCAACGATGCATCACCATCACAGCGACGGCAGCCGTTATCCGGCCAAAAACTGTAACATCTACGCCAGCCTCCGCGACGGCCAGCCACGCCATATCCTCGATGAAGCGTTCTGGCGACAGGACGGGACATCATTTCCGGTCGAGTACCGCGTCGCACCGATGCACGGTACCTCCGGCGAGCTTACTGGCACCGTCGTAGTTTTCGATGACATCACTGAGCGCCAGCGGGCGGAGGAGGTGCTGCGAGAGAGCGAAGAAAGATACCGCCTCCTTTTTGAAAGCAACCCGCAACCAATGTGGGTTTACGATCTGGAAACGCTCGCCTTCCTCGCTGTTAACGACTCAGCCGTGCATCACTACGGCTATTCACGGGAAGACTTCCTCGCCATGACGATCAAAGACATCCGTCCGGCTGAAGACATACCCGCTCTGTGCGCTTCCGTCGCCAGGCCTTCCAAGGCATTTGATGCGGCGGGCTCATGGAGACACCTCAAGAAAGACGGCACAATCATTGAGGTAGAAATCACTTCTCACTTGTTGGTGTTTGATGACCGGCGAGCTGAACTCATTCTCGCCCATGACATCACCGAACGCAGGCGGGCTGAAGCGGAACGACGAGTTATCGCTGAAATAGTCCGTGGTGTAATCACGACCTCTAGTCTGGATGAATTGTTTTCGCTCGCTCACCAGGCCATCAGCGAAGTTCTTCCTGCAGAGAATTGCTACGTGGCGCTTAACGATAAGACATCCGGCCTCCTCCACGTCCCTTTCTGTAAAGACGAATTTGATTCGGTTGCCTCATCTCAAACACTTGGCAGGGGGCTTACCGCCTTTGCCTTGCGCAGTGGGCGTCCGATGCTCCTGACTTCTGAGTATATTCAGGAACTGGTTTCCAAAGGCGAAATCGAATGGGTGGGAACGCTTCCGGCTGCCTGGTTAGGCGTACCGCTGCGAACCTCGACTGACATTATTGGGGTGCTTGTCGTTCAGGACTATAAAGACAAAAAAGCCTACACTCAGCGCGACCTTGAGTTTCTCTCTACCGTCGGAGATCAGATCGGAATGGCGATTGAACGCAGGCGCAGCGAAGAGGCGCTAAAGCAAGAACGCATCTTCCTGCGGACCCTAATTGATAACATTCCTGATAGGATCTACGCGAAAGATCTGGCCTGCCGCAAAGTAGTCGCGAACCTAACCGAAACGCGTGTCTTAGGTGCGAAATCAGAAGCCGAAGTCTTGGGTAAGGATGATTTTGCATTGTACCCGAGGGAACTGGCTGACAGATTCTTTGCTGACGACCAGGTAGTTCTGCAGACGGGTCAACCTGTTATCAACCGGGAAGAGTATGTGATTGACGAGAATGGCCAGAGAATCTGGTTACTCACGACCAAGGTTCCCTTGCGCGATGAGGGCGGCCAAATCATTGGCCTGGTCGGCCTTGGTCGAGACATCACGGAGCGCAAGCGAACGGAGGAAGCCGTGAAGGCGAGTGAGGCCAAGTTCAAAGACCTCTTCCACGATGCGCCGGTCGCTTATCACGAGCTGGACCGTGACGGGCGGATCACCAGGATCAATCGCACGGAACAGCAACTGCTCGGTTACACCGCCGAAGAAATGGAAGGGCGACCGATCTGGGAATTCATAGTCGAGAAAGTATCCAGGGAGGCAGTCGAAAGGAAGCTCTCCGGAGCGGTGTCGTTGCGGTCATATGAATGCACATTCATAAGGAAAGACGGCACGTTGATTCCGGTGATAGTTGATGACCGGCAGATTTACGATGCGGAAGGCAAGGTCACCGGCATTCGGACAACGCTTCACGACATGACCGAGCGTAAGCGCGCCGAAGAACAATTGCGCACCAGTGAAATGCTGCTCGCCGAATCACAACGCATCGCGCACCTTGGCAGTTTCGAGCTTGACCTGACCACCGGCGCCGTGAACTGGTCCGATGAAACCTGGCGCATTTTCGGCGTTGAGAAGCGCGCCACATTCCATTTCAACGAATACCTGGAGACCATTCATCCGGATGATCTTGGTTTTGTAAAAGCTGTCATTAAGAAGGCCAAATTCGAATATACGCTTCCGCCATACCACCATCGTATTGTACGGCCCGATGGTTTGGTGCGAGTGATCGCTACTGCCGGAAAATTCATTTACGGCCGAGGCGCTAAGCCAGCGAAATTCGTCGGCGTGCATCAGGACGTCACCGAACAGAAGCAGATGGAAGAAGAGTTGAAAGAGGCGCACGACACTGCCGTGGAATCAGTGAGACTGAAGTCGGAATTCCTCGCCAACATGAGTCACGAGATTCGCACTCCCATGAACGGCGTCATCGGCATGACGGGCTTGTTGCTGGACACGGAACTTACCGACGAACAGCGCGAGTTTGCCGAAACGATCCGTTCCAGTGGCGACGCGCTGTTGACGATCATCAATGACATTCTCAGCTTCTCGAAGATTGAAGCCGGTAAGCTTCAATTCGAAACCCTGGACTTCGATCTAAGCAGCGTGGTCGAGGACACCGTTGAATTATTAGCCGAGCGCGCCCACGCCAAAGGAATCGAGCTGGCGTCGCTCATCTATAGCGACGTGCCCACTCTACTGCGCGGCGATCCCGGCCGTTTTCGACAAGTGCTTACGAACTTAGTTAGCAACGCCATAAAGTTCACCGAGTGCGGCGAAGTTATCGTCCAATCCGAGAAAGTAAGTGAGACCGGCACCGATGTCCTCATTCGTTTCAGCGTAGTCGATACGGGCATTGGCATCAGCGAAAATGCGCAACGAAATCTGTTCCAGGCGTTCACGCAGGCAGACGGATCGACTACCCGCAAGTATGGTGGCACCGGATTGGGACTGGCCATCTCGAAGCAATTGGTTGAGATGATGCATGGCGAAATCGGCGTCGCCAGCGAAGCAGGAAAGGGCTCGACGTTTTGGTTCACGGCTGGATTCGAAAGACAGCCTTTCGATGCCGCAGCCATTGCCAAGCCCAGTCTCTTGAGTCTGGATAGATTACGCGTGTTAATTGTCGATGATAATGCGACCAACCGAAAGATTCTTTCTCATCAGATCGGTTCGTGGGGCATGGTTCACGACGAGGCTGATTCCGCATCGCGAGCCCTCGAACTCCTGCACGCGGCCGCGGCTGCGGGCCCCGCATACGATCTCGCCATTCTCGATCTTATGATGCCGGGGATGGATGGTTTCGATCTTGCCAAGACCATCAAGGCCGATCCTAAACTGGCCCAAACCATCCTGGTGCTACTCACGTCATTTGGACAGCGGGGGCATGGAAGGTTGGCCCGGGAGGCAGGAATCGCCGCTTATCTCACTAAGCCGGTGCGCCAATCTCAGTTGTTTGACTGTCTGACCACCGCGGTCAGCCAGGCGTCGGCCTCGCGCGCCTTGGACACGCCGTCAAAACCTGCGCCGCGAAAGGTAATCACCAAACATAGCTTAAAAGAGACAAGAATGATGTCTAACAAACTGATCCTTCTTGCCGAAGACAATGTAATCAATCAAAAGGTCGCGGCAGGACAGTTACTAAAGCTAGGTTACCGGGCCGACGCCGTAGCCAACGGGCGCGAGGCGCTGGAAGCACTGAGCCGAATTCCGTACGACCTGGTGTTGATGGATTGCCAGATGCCTGAAATGGATGGATACGAAGCGACGGCTGAAATTCGTCGCCGCGAAGGCGTTGCGAAACATACGCTGATCGTGGCCATGACGGCGAATGCCCTGGAAGGCGACCGCGCGAAGTGCCTTGCTGCTGGGATGGACGATTATGTTTCAAAGCCAGTGATGCTCGAAGAATTGGGAAGGGTGCTCGAAAGACTGTTGCGTGAGGTCAATAAGACTGAGAAGGATGACAACCATAAAGCTCAAGCTTTGCTGCCGGTCGACATGGAGCGGTTGGTCCAGGCAATGGGCGATGAGCCCGCGGAACGATCGCAGATCCTGGATCTCTATCTGGCCCAGATGTCGAAGAGCCTGCAACGCCTGAAGACTGCTATCGAATTGGAAGAAGCCGCAGAAGTAGATCTTATTGCGCACAATTGCGCCGGTACCAGCGCGAATTGCGGCATGACGGCGGTGGTCGGGCCGTTGCGCCAGTTGGAAACGAAAGGTCGTGAGAATCAACTTACCGGCGCCGCTGTCTTACTCGAAACAGTCGGCAGTGAATTCGAGCGGGTCAAACTTTTCTTACAAGAGCAGCTTGAGCCCGTAGGCGTTTGAGGAAAATCGCGGAAGTGTGGAACGGAGGAAGCGATGTTTACGATTACCCAGTCTTCCCGGCGAGTCCTGGTCGCTGACGATGATCCGGTCATGAGAAAGTTAGTGACTACGGCTATTCAGCGAGAGGGACTTGTGGTTGTGACGGCGAGCGACGGGCGCGAAGCGTACCGAATTCTCCAGTCAGACGCCGGTTTCAAGGCCGCCGTCTTCGACATGATGATGCCCCATCTGAAAGGTCTCGATGTCATTCGTTATATGCGCACTGAGAAGCGGCTGATGCGAATTCCGATAATGATAATTTCCGCCGAGCAGGACATCAAGCTCATGGCGAACAGTTTCGCGGCGGGCGCTACCGCTTTTCTTCCCAAACCATTCACGCCTGAGCAAATCCGAAATACGCTTCACATGTTGCTTGGCAACGTCAAGCCAACCAGGCAGGCTGCTTAGGCTGGTCTCAGGAAGATCGAATGTCGATTGGTGAAAGGACCTTTATGGAAAACAGTGAGACGAACGTAACTCCTCTGTTATCGGCTGAGGCCGTAGACATGTCTGTTCTTAAAGCCTTTGAAGAGATGCACTCAGACGAAGAAAGCGACCTGATTGTGGAACTGATCGATCTCTACCTCGAGGACGCCCCGGCTCGACTCAAGGAAATAAGAGATGCAGTCGCCGAAAATGATGCGAGCTTGCTAAAGCGAGCCACCCACAGCTTGAAAGGAAGTAGCAGTAGTATCGGCGTTCTGCAGGTCGCGGAAATCTGTAAGAAGCTGGAACAGATGGATTGTCAAGAGTCGCCGCGACAAGTCGAGGCCATCGCGCAGCTATTGGACTACAAGTTCGCCAAAGCCAGCGAGGAACTTGAGGCGGAGCGACAGCGACGACTCTCGTAAGAATTGTTAGGAATCAAAACTTCACACCGCGATAGTTCGAAGAGGCAAAAGGATGCGAATTGGTCATTCCGCTGCGGAAAGATACCTCGATCAGCGCCGAGTAGATGACACTTGGCTGCTGCGGAAGAACTTACGAGCACCGCATATGCCAAAGCAACCAAGGGCGAAACCCTAACCTCACTTTCGTTGAAGACCTACACTCTCGGCGGCACAAAGGTTGCTCCTTACCGGCGAGGACAATGCTGCGCAGTCTCTATTGAAATCGCAGCGATGAGAGTGACGGCCATCCAGGAATCAGCCCCGATTCCGCCAGAAGCAAGCCCTGCTGTCGCGTCATAATCAGCCAAAAGCTGACCGAACCTCACGAATTCTCAAAGCCAAGCGGAATTACCGATCACGAAAAGTGATCGAGAAGAGCTCACGTCCGCGCCAGCACCGTCAGCAGTCGCGCACAAATTAGCCGACGGCAGTCGCGCAGAAATTACACGGAGAAACTTACATGCACCGAAGGGATCTTGTTTCGCCTCGATATGAAATTTCAGATCTGAGATCTGCAGAATCTGAAGTCTCTGGCTTAAGAGCTCAAATCTCCTGCCATCCCCCGATCCGTTTGGCTCTTCGCCTGGCGTTGCTGGTTATTTTCGCGGCAAGCCTGGCCGTAGGAGCCACCAATCCTTCCGACTCAAAACCCGATCGCGGCGCGAGTCGAGCCAGAGTCATCTCTGCAAAATCGTTAGCCATTGAGCCAGCGGCATCCGCGCTATTCAATTACAAGTGGAACATGGATAACCGTCAGTTTCCGCTGCTCAGTTTTTTCAGCGAGCGATTGAAGCCGGGCTTGGATCAGTCACTCAGTTATCCAATGGGTCGATTCAGATTTCTGATCTTCGAAACTCTGGATTACGACGATGCGCGCGCCAGCTATTTCCTGCCTTCAATCTCCAGCGACGGCAAGAGCGTTCATTTCATAGAATTCGAACCCACTCAAGTTAAAAACAATTTTGTCTCGATCGATGAAAAGAAACTTAAGCTCATCGACGATGGCGCGCAGAAAACCATCCGCGCGAGCGACGGCACAAGGTATGTTTTTGTCCGCTATCCCGACGGCGAATTTCGGTGCGCCGAGATCAAGGACGTCAACAATCGCCTCAACTTCATCTACACGTCAAATGGCTTGATGTTGCATGGGGTGGTAGATTCTGCCGGCCGCACCATCACCTTCAACTATACCGATGACGGAATCGGGTCAATCACGCAGACCTGGATGGCGAATGCTACGGGCGTTCAGAAGACCTGGACCGTCGGTGACCAATCAGCCGTCGTGTCGTTCCCGTCGAACTATTCGAGAGCGCCAGGGTTCACGAGTTTCAAGAAGGTGCCGTCCAATGCTCTCGTCCAACATTACACGGCCGAGATGGCAGCATCCGACAGAACGCTGGCGCAGATCTTCGGCGGGCCGAATGCCGTGGCCGCAGGCAATGGCTTCGAACCCGCCGGGCTCGCCGCGTCGTACCCGCTCTATCGCGGCGACATAATAGGCGACGACGGAAAATTAAGACGCGGCCATCTCTCCTATGCAGTTCATCTGTACGGTAACTCTAGCGGGACCAGAGATTCGCCGCTTTACATTCCTAACGGTTTTACCTTGCACAGTACTCAGCCCTCGCCGACGGATGCAGCAGTCACTTTCTATTATCCAAAGCTGGGAAATTTGACTGACGTCACATTGGCTGTCTTTCACGTCGCCGACTTCGAGATTCGCCCGGAAGGCGATCGAGTCAGGATCGGAAACATTGCGGGAATGGGTGGCTCGTCGCCGCTCTACAAGCATTCGCACATCGAGTTCTACCAGGGCAATACCGGGCTTCCGCCGGCAGACGCGCGCATGCGACTGCGCATCGATCCTGCTGCGGTCTTCGTCAGGATAATGCAACCTGAGAGTTCAACCTTTAGGGTTGCCGGTTTTTCGCCAATCCCTAACTGAAAATTCAGTCGACGTCCAAAATCTCGAGCCAGACTATGACAACGATAGAGTCAGACATCACGGTCGAACGTCCGCCTGCGATGAGTACGGTCAGTCAAATGTCCTCACCCGATCTGCCTTATGTCGAAGCCCATGATCGGCGCATTCTCATCGTTGACGACGAGGAGTCGGTGCGCAATCTGTTTGCCGACTATCTGGATGAAAGCTATTCATGCGTAACGGCTGCAGATGCCTATGATGCTTTGGAACGACTCTCACGAGAGCCATTTGCCCTTGTTCTCTCCGACATCCAGATGCCCGGGCTCGGCGGCATCGAGCTGCTGCGCAAGATCATCGAGCGCTATCCCGACACGGCGGTGATCATGATCTCGGGCGTCGATCGAACGCAAAGAGTAATCGACGCGATCAGAGTGGGTGCGTCTGATTATCTGATTAAGCCATGCGAACTTGATGTTTTGGCGTTGTGCGTAGAGCGAACGCTAGAGCGGCGCACGCTTCTACGCAACGCTCGTCGCTAT